>Ga0180433_10002508_pt1 | contig 28218 bp, 31 predicted proteins | sample SS_ome_8_FD_132980 | JGI IMG/M metagenome (GOLD analysis project Ga0180433, IMG submission 132980) | Hypersaline lake sediment archaeal communities from the Salton Sea, California, USA - SS_1_D_1 metaG | ecosystem: Environmental > Aquatic > Non-marine Saline and Alkaline > Hypersaline >... | reverse complement strand
GTCACTCGGATAATGCAGACATAAATGCAAGTAAAAACATACTAGATCGATTTTTATCCGGACCTTACGGTGCCGGATGCAAAGCGCTAGTATAGACATTCGTCTATATTAAATGTAACGGTTATATTTTTCAATGGATAAGTTTTCTAGTTTTAAGAGAATATTTTTTGTTTTTTCTCTTGCTTGATTTGTCATTTTAATTATAGATTCAGTTGGTACAGAATTTTTCTTTACTATTTCAATAAGTTCGTCCAAAGAACTTTCAACACATAATAGATATAAATCTATCTCATTAATGTGTTTACAGCATCCAATATTTCCGCTGACCCAAAGTTTATACATCTCTTTTTTCATAAATTTCTCCTTTTAACATGATTAAACTAAATATCTTTCTACTGTAGTAGTAACACAAAATTATGACTTTGCAAGATTAAAATTATTTTTTTTGATAATTTCTATATCTATTGGATTATCATATAATTGTATTTATTAAGAAGATGAGGAGTTTTTGTGATTAAAAGGTTATGGAACTGGATTGTAGGAGACCAATCTATAAATCTCAATATATCTGTTGAGGTGAAAGGTTTAGATAAAATAATCAAAACTTTATCTAAATTTGAAAATAATCAAGGTATAATAAAAAGAGACAATCAAATACAAAATTCAACAGAGAAGATATTAACAACATCTATATCACAAAAAAACCAACCAAAAAGGAAAAAGAAATTAGATGATGACCCAATTAATGCAGAGGATATAGCTGAAATATTTTCTTCGGATGGAATTTTAAAAGCAATTGATAAAACGGGTAATGATGTTATTAGTCAGTCGGAAGGTAAAAGTACGGATGATAAGATGTCATCCTTAAAAAAACTTTCCAAGAAAAAAGGAATAAAAAATGGCAAAAAAGAATGAAGTTGAAGGTGTAGAAGATATTTCTGAAGAAATTTTAAGTCAAGCTCAAAAACCAAAAAAAATCGAAAGAAAAGCGGCTAACCCTTCTCAGCCAGGAGTTGGTCTCGATGTTGGAACCGCCTTTATTGTTGGATCAAGACAACGCGGAGAAAAAGTTGAATTTAGATCTATCCGTAATGCTTATTATGGTATGGCTCCCAATCCTGTTATGCAAAAATTATTGACCGATGCTAGTCGTAGAGATGACGATGACGAAAATGACCATCAGGGTACTGGTTATCTAGAAATGGGGGGAGAGGTCATTGTTATTGGAGAAAAAGCCTTAGCCTATGCAGCTAGCAATCACGCAGACACTAGAAGACCAATGCAAAAAGGTGTTTTAAGTCCAGATGATAACGCGGAGTCTATTATGTCAATTCTAGTTTCAAAGGCTCTCGGTAAACCAACAAAGAAAAACGAAGTATGTCGCTTTTCAATTCCAGCAGAGCCTTTTGACGACGAAGATATCGACATTATATTTCATGAAGGTATGATGACAGCTATTCTTGAGGATCTTGGATATACGGCTAAAGGAATCAATGAAGGTGAAGCTTTATGCTATAGTGAATTATCATCTGATGAAGATCGACTTACTGGAGGAGCATTCTCTCTAGGTGGAGGACAATCAAATGGTTGTATAATTTTTGAAGGACGTCCAGTTATTTCGTTTAGTATTGCGAGGGGTGGTGATTGGATTGACGAAAAGAGTTTTAAACATGCAAGAATGCAAAGTTCTGCAGAAATGACATATTTTAAGGAAAACAATAAAGTTGATCTCTTAAATCCAAAGGGTACATCAGATAACGATAGAGCTGCCTCAGCATTAGCTATGTATTATCGGTATCATATTAGAACTCTTGTTGAAGCCGTTGCCGACTTGTTATCAAAAGAAAAAGTTGTTCCAACGTTTAATAAACCTATCAAGTGGGTTGTAGGCGGAGGAACTTCTACAGCAGTTAATTGTGTTCGACTTATTAAAGAAGAATTTAAAAAACAAAAATTGCCATTCATCATTGAAGACGTTGTTCAAGCCGAAAATCCTATGGCTGCAGTTTCAAATGGTTGCCTCATCGCTGCACGTTTAGATGAAGAAGAAAATGAGTAGTTCTATTAAATCTAAATGATTAAGCCTTCTTTTTCAAGAATTTTCGTAAAGTAAATAACCCAAATGTTTAGCATTTGGGTTATTTACTTTACACAAAGCGATAATGTAATTAAATTTTAATATCTAATTTTGTTGAAAGAATTATGATTTCTTTTTTCTTAATGTTACATACTGATTACTCGCTACATTGCGAAAGGTTTCAATTACAATTTCACGAGTTAATTTGAGCTTTGATGCTAGTTTGGTTGCGGTTGGAGACCAATCATATTTTTCTTCTTCTAGTATCCATTTACCTTTGGATTCTTCTGGAACATATAAAAATGGATTTTTTTCTACAACATCAGTCCAAAATTGCTTTGGAAATGCATGTTTAATTCCAGGCATTAATTGAGCGTCAGAAGCAGGAGCTCCATTTGTCATTTTCAAAATACCATTAGGTACTAGAACTCTCCATACTTCTGATAGCACTTTTTCTGGATTCCTTGTGTATCCTAAAACATAGTCCATCCTAGCAATCGAAATGCTTTCATCTGGGATTAAAAGATCATGGGCATCCATTAATAAATCCGGCTTGAATCGTTCACACAAGTCAAGCCGGATCCATCCAGATTCGATAACTGATCCGCAACCAATATCAAGCTTCCTAGATTTTGGATATTTTTTTAGAAAATCTTTAGTATTGAATCCCTTTTTATTTTCTTTGTTCATTCTTCTACGAATCATCAAAGCAGATTCAAGATTTGGCTGCGTATAATTTGCTAATTCGATAGAAATATCTTCATCAAGTTTTTTATTTTTCAAAACCAAATCCTTAATTCATCATAGATTTTTTATCTAAGTCGACTACCCAAAACTAAATGATTGGGCTTCTTTTTTTAAAAAATTTAAGTGATAATTTTACTCCCTTCGGGTCTACCACCAGGAACTACAATTTCGTTTTGCATTTTTTGAATGTTTTCGTTAATAAGTTGAATTGTTTTTAAAGAATATTTTTCAAAGCTTCTAGTTGCTTCATATATGTTTGTCGCATCTTCTATAATAAATGAAAACGGAATAGGTCTTCCATCCAATGACGCGCTAGATTTTCCTATAAATTGTTTCGGCATAGATTTATCTACCGACATTTTTCCAGATTTTGAAATTTTCACTGGTGTCATAATTTCAATTAAAATAGCTTGAGCATCTGTAATTACTTCTTGCTTAAAAAATTGAACATCGTCAATGTTGAATTCTTGATCTTGTTCTTCATTTACAACCTCTTGTTTTTCTTCTTTTGACATGTTTTTCTCCTAATTTCCAGAAGCTACGTGGATAACCTTGTAAAATAACTTTGCTTTAATTGCTTCCCAGATAATTGACTTTACTTCTTCTGGAGAATCATTAAAAGACAAAATTCCCAACGGTACATTTGCGCCAGCAGACCCCAATTTCCCCCCCGAAAAATCTTTTCCGAAAATAGTTTTTGCGAAAGAATTTACGTCTAAAGAGGTATTGTGAGATCTAATACTTGCAACTAAATTATCTCCAACAATTCCAAAAACAATAGAAGTTTCAATACCTTCCATTCTTACTGTTTTGTCTGCAAGCATAGGAATAGCATCTCTCCTATTTGGTGTTGTTACTCCTATAGTTCCAACAAAACATGATCCATCTGTTATTTGATTAACACTTTCTCCTTCCTGATCTAATTTGTTTAATTCTTTTTCTAATTCAAAAAAATAAGTTGGAAGAGAGTAGTCGATTATACTCGCTAACTTTTTTCTATTAATATTATGACTTAAACTTTTAAATGCTTCGAAGTCTCTATCTGTAGTATTTTCTGAAATCAGCTCAAGAGTATCAACTCTTATTCCTAAAAACAAAGCGGTAGCAACATCTTGATCTAATTCATCATCAAAATTAAGATCTAATTTATTGACTAATTCCCAAACCAATGTACATACAGACCCAACATGAATTATTTGAGAAATAGGCACCGAACTAATACTTCTATGATGATCTAAAACAATATCAATATCTTTACTATAAGAACTATTTTTTTCAGTACAATCAACAACAATTCTTTTTTGAAAATCTTCGTGTTTATATTCTTCTATTGGTTGTAAATGAAGATCTAAAATATTAACCATTGTTTTATTTTGAGGATGACTTATATCTCCACTATAAAATATCTGGGATTGAAGCTTGAATTTTTTCATCAATATCCATTGTAAGGCTCTCGCTCCACCCATAGCATCTGGATCGGGAGTATCATGTGTAAAAATAGCAACACGGTCTTTTGACGATTTAAGAGATGAAAAAACTTCGACAAAGGAATCCTTAAAACATTCTTTTAGAATATCTTCTACTTCTTCAGATTCTTCTTTAATATTTTCTTTTTTAGTTCTAGTTGTCGTTTTTCTTTTAGCCATATCTATTAAAATCTCCATTAGAATTCACATAATACAAAAATCGTTTTTAAATAGAAGCTCTTCTAGTAAGAAGTCCAGTACTTCCAATTATACTCTTAAATCCTAAAGATGCAAGCATTTTTTTTAATTCTTTTGGATTCGGCTGTAAATAACTAACATATTCTGAACAATCTACATCTGTAAGTATTTTCTTTAATTTATATGCTAAATGAATTATTTCTTCTGATTCTATTACCTGTTGCTCTTTTTTCTTTCTTTTTTTCTCTTCTTTTTGCTTTAAATATTCTAATACATCTAAATAAGTTGCTGTTCCCTGTTCTTTATTTAATCCTTTTTCTGCTTCTGTTAAAAACTTAATTGCAGTTTTTTCTCCAACACCTTTGACACCATGAATATTGTCACCTGTATCTCCTGCTAATGCTCCTACGTCAATCCATTGCGACGGAGATATTCCAAATTCACCAACAAATCTTTCATAAGACATCCCACTTTTTCCTCCAAGAGTAAAAATGCTTACTTGGTCAGAAAGTAATTGATACATATCCTTGTCAGATGATATTATTTTAACTAGGTCTCCTCTTTCTGAATGCATTTTAGCCAATGTACCTATAACATCATCTGCCTCGAATCCATCAATTTTTATTTGGTGAACAAGAGTTTTTGATAAAACTTCTCTTAATGTTGGTTTTTGTATGTTTATAGCTTCGGCAACTTCGTTTATTTTTCCAGCTTCTTCGTCTTTTGCTCTTTGTCTTTCTCTGTTTTGTTTGTAATACCCTTGTTCTTTAGAGATAATTCCCTTAAGAATTCCTTCTTTACTTATATTTTTTCGATAATCCGAGGGACAATCCCAAATAATTCCTATCTTAGCGTGTTTCCATCTTTCCCATATACCCAAAATTTCCCTTAAAAAACCATAAATAACGCCAGTAGGCTCTCCATGGTTAGTTAGATGCTTATTTGCCCACCCAACACGAAAACAAGTGTTATTTGCGTCAATTAAAACAACAAGATCTTTTATATTATTCATTTCAATCTTTCTATTAAATAAAAAACGTCCTAAACCAGAAATATTATATCTAGCTTAGGACGAAAACTAAACAAAAAATAATTTATTTTACAAAAATCGGCCAATCACAAACTTTACCTTTTTCTTGATCAATTACAAAAAAGCTTTGTTTGGGTTCATCATAAGATGCTTTAATAGAGACAGCAAAAGCATTCCAGCCAATTAAACTTCCATTACTAATAAATGGACCACAATCCATCATTTGAGTGTGAAAATGCCCAAATACATCTAAATATGCCTTTTCTGTTTTATTCCATTGTGCAACTGCTTTGTTTGCTGGAATAGCTATACCACCAACTCCTCCGGCGTACCTTAAAGCATCTCCGTGATGGAATCGAATCTTAAATCGATCATAAAGAGTAATATATGTATGATAACCATTTTCAACAATAAAATGAACTCGTTTATTTTTACGATATATTTTTTCCATATTCTTATACATTAACCATTCATAAGAATTTTTATATGATGAAGACACTCTTTTCTTTTGAGTTGTTCGACCATGATTTCCTACACAACATGGAATTATAAGATTTTTAAAATTACCTTCTTTTAACAAATAATCAATTCCAGAACATAAAAGATCTTGAACAAATAAACTTGCCTCTGTTGGACTGAGGTTGTTATCTTCTAAAAGTTCTTCATGAATATATCCAGTTATCATATCGCCAAGAATTGCAAAAACCATGTCGTTTATTTGAATACCACCACGAACAAGCTCTGTTAACCATAATGCTTTTCTGAAAAAAGTTCCAGCTCTTTTTTCGGCAATCTTTAAATTGTATTCGTTTTTTCCATTGACGGTAGAAGGATCGACATTTTCTTCAACATGCCAATCAGATGCAACAATAACCGCAGTTGCATTTCCTACTCGATTGTTCTTTTTTGCCTTTATTTTTTTAAATGTAGGATTATCGCTCGACTTGTTCAATTCTAAAAGATGATCAATTGTTTTTTGCTTTTCTTCAAGTTCACTTAATACTTGTTTGTATCTTCTGTCAGATTCTTTGTGGCGATCTTTCATTTTTAAAAAACTAGTATCTGATCTAACAAGAAACTCATCTGGAATAACTCCAGTTTCTCGAATCTCTCCGATTAATTTTTGTTCTTCTGCCGATAAATAAACTCTTTTGCTCTTCCCAACATTACCTAAAGAAGATTTCTTTGCCGTCTTTTTCTTCGCTACTTTTTTCTTTGATGACATATTTACTCCTTTTTTTGAGTTCGTTTTTATAATTCTCTATTAAAAGACTTAATATAAAAACATAATGACTAAACATTTGGTCGAAAATCTAATCTTTTTGTTTATGAATTTTATCCCTCATAATTGAAGTCCAATTTTTAGGTCTATTTTTATTTCTAGCATTTTTCATCCAATCTTCTTTTTTTTCGGTAACATTCCAATCTTCGTATTCTTGTAAAGGTTTCTTAGTTATTATGCTAATATTACTATCGTCTTTGTTCATTTCAATAAGATCAATTTCATTATAAAATTTCGTAATAATTTCGCACATGCATTTACAATCTTTTTCTCTTCTGGTGTCATGAAAAATTAAAACCCCACCGTCGGATTTCAAATTCGACCAAGTTTGTAAAGCAAATTCTAATCTTTTTCTTCCAAGTCCATCATTGAAAATAACATCGTAATTTTCTTTTTTATCGTTTAAAAAAGAATCATATTGAACAAACTTTATTTTTGCTATTGGTCTATCCTTTTCTATTTCTGATAAAACAAGTTGTGTAGATTCAATCCATTCTTTACAAGTATCTACGCAAACAATTTTAGAATTAAAATCACAACACTGAGCAAAAATTTGAGAAGAACCTCCTACTCCAAATTCTAAAACATTCTTTGCTTTTTTGGCATAATACTGAATAATTTTTGAGTCTTTTTTAGATAAATCTCCGATGTAAACATATTTTTTATTTATATTCAACTAAATTTCTCCCATGTCATTTTACTTTTCGGATATTTTTTATGCTGAATGTAAGTCTTCTTTTTTGGTTCCCATCCATCTATATGATAACAATTGATATTTGTTATTTTTGAACATCTCTTTTTTAATAACTTTCCAAAATCACGACATCGAATTATTTTATCACAAACTTTAAAAAAGAATGAAGATTTTGTAATATAACAGGCAACAACAAAAGGAACATCAACAACAGAAATAGACCTATTCTCACTAATTTTGATTTGTCTTTTATTTGAAGTCTTAATGCTATTCTTGACACCACTACGTTTTAACATAACAGAGTCAACATTTGTTGCTTCAAGAGTTTCTATTAACGCAGACAGCCACCCAGGAGATACTGAAATATCATTATCTAATTGAACAATGTAGTCAAATTTTTTTGCAAGCTTTTTAGCCCCAACAACCATACCTCCCCAGTCTCCGCTATTTTCTGGATTCAAAAAAGGAACAACATTTTCAAACCATGGACTTTGTAGTTTTTGAATCCATGCTAACCATTCTCTTGTTCCATCAGTAGACCCATTATCTACAATGATATGTTTATAATTTGAATGTTTAGTATTTTCTTTAACCGAATTAATTGTGCGAATAGTATATTCTAATCTATTATATGCACGAGTAAGAATTGCAACTGATTTTGACATATATTCTCCTTTTACAATTTATGTTTTTCTTTGAATTTATTAAGATTATCCTTATATATTTTTTCGATTTGAAAAGGCTTAAATGTGGATTTAAAAGTTGTACTGTGATTATGTTCCACATATGAATCTAAAGCTACTGCACATGTATATCCAACGTCATATAATCTTTGACAATAATCCCTATCATCACATAATCCGACTCCATAATTATCATCTAAAATTCCAACTTCTTCAAATACGGATCTTCGAATAATAGATGAAAAGAAAGCAATCATTTTAACCTTTGGAGGTTTTAAATTTTCAATAGCCTCGCAAAACATATTTTTAAAATTAGATTTTAAATATTCCGAACGATCTTCTCTATTCATTAAATAAAAAGATGGGTCACATCTTAAATTGTTTTCTTCGCATAGTCTTTTAAAACAGTGAACCGATTTTTCAACGGACGAGACAGGACCAACTGCGGCAATATTTGGATGATCTTCTAAAATTTTAGACATAGACGATAACCAACCTTTGGTAACAATTGTATCATTATTTTGAAGAACTATGTATTTAGACTTTATTTTTTGAACATTCATAAGATTATCAAGACCTGCATTTATACCACCGACAAAGCCTAAGTTCTTTTGAATCCATAAACTAAGTCTTTTTTTATGTTTACAAAAGTATGGCATAACCTTTTGTCTCGACTTTATAGAAGATCCGTTATCAACCCATACTAATCTATAGTTGTCTGTATGTTCTCTGATAGATTCTAAACACTTAATTGTATGTTCTTCTTGATTAAATGTAAGGACAATTATATCAATCATATTTTTCACCTCAAAAAATTGTAATGTCGGCCCATTCTGCATGTTTTTTCGATAGTATAATTCTAGCTTCTTGGTCTGTTATTGATCCGCCACTACTTATAGAGTTTTCTCTTTCAATAGATTCAAACAAACAATCATCTATCCACGTTCCTATTTTCCCATTCTTAAGAAGTGTTAACCAAAGATCCCAATCTTGATATCGTGGTAGTGATTCGTCTAGTCCACCTTCAGGAAAATCTGCAAATCTTAAAAGAGACATCATACTTGCAAAATTACATCTTTTTATTCTTTGCCTATCAAAAGGAGATCCACAAACAATTCTATCTCCCCATTTGAATTTACAATAAGCATAACTACATTCGGGATGACTATGCAACGAGTTTATCATCATTTCAAACGCATTATTATTTAAGAATGTATCCGAATCGAGAAAAAACAAAAATTCTCCTATCGCGTTCTTTGCCCCTTCATTTCTTGCCGCTGAAGCCCCTCGGTTTTTTGGCAATTCTATTAAAGAAACTAATGAATTTGTTTTCTTTATTTTTTCAACTATAAATCTTGTTTTTTCTACGAATTTTCTTTCAGACCCATCATCTACAACAAAAATTTCTGTATTGTTGTATGTTTGATTTATAACAGAATTTATGCATTTTTCTAAAAAATCAGAACAATTATAAGAAGGAATAATAACGCTAATCAATCCGCTTTTTCCTATGCAGTTGTACTCAAAGTTTTCCGCATTAGGTCTACTCTTAAAATCTAAAAGCAGAGAACCTTTAACTTGTCTGTAATCTACATAAAAAACACTATTTGTCTTTTCATCATCGTAAAATAAGGCTACACCATTATTTTCATTTTTAGCAGAACAGGAAATTTCTACATTCCAAATAGACGGATAAGAAGTTGTTTCAATCTCTTTATCAAAACAAAATTCTTGATATGAGTTATCTAAAAGATTTTTTGCGTCTATCTCCCAAGATTGTAATATCTTTGAATCACAAGATAGTACAACCTTTATGTGAGATTCGTTTTTTCGACAAAAGGTTCCAAACCTAATAAAAAGAGATTCAACAACAGATGCCGCATCGGGAATTACAATTTGATGTATTTTTGTTTTATTTGTTAAAGGACCAATAGGCTTTTCCATCAACAATTATCCTTTTGATTATCTAAAACTTCTTCTATATTTGGCGGTTGATGATTTGAAGGTTTCATCCATTTACCATCTTCTCTTCGATAACTTCCTGGACCAAATTTGGCTAAATTATTTTCATCTACAACATCTTGAAGTTCATTATCGTCTATTCCAAAGGCTGAAAGAGTTCCAGTTATAACAACTTTAACATCGGCACAACCATCAGCAACCTCAATCATATTTGGTTCATGATTAAGGTTGAATTTTGCATTGTCCATTGTAAGTTGAACATCGCAACCATTAGAATTTAAGACGAAAACATCAAACCCAAGAGCTTTAATTGTTTCAAGGCTTTCTTCTAATATCAAAGATGCTCTAAGCTCTCTTGTTTTTTTGTCAGGAATTGTGAGTTTTGTAGGAACTTCTTGCCCTGCAAGCAACATAAATTTATCAACTTTTTGTTGATGAATTGTTCTCATTATTAAATCTCCTTAACACTTATTTCACTATTTGGATTTTCATATTCTTCTTTTTGATCAGATTCATCAATTTCATCTATATTACCGCTCAAATGCTTATCGATTTCGTTAGATAGAATTTTTTGTTTATCAGTATTTTCCTCTAAATATTTATAAAGATTTTGACCGCCCTGAAACTTTGCGTCTCCAAACATAGGAATGGAATACCAAGCTCCACCCTTTTCAATAATGTTAAAGTCGGTAGCAAAATCAATAATTTGATCAATAGGGTCTATGCCTTTACCAAAACGAATTTTAAATGTAGTGGTTTGAAAAGGAGGTGCAATTTTATTCTTAGCAACCTTTGCTTTAACAATATTATTTATAATTTCTTCACCAGATTTGTCAGAACCAATTCGTTTTAATTCAATTCTTTGACTTGCATAAAAACGAAGAGCTTTTCCTCCTGTTGTACTTCCTGCCATAGAGGCATGAGCTACGCCTATTTGCGTTCTAACTTGATTAGTAAAAATAACTGTAGACTTCTTTTTTGATAAAAGAGTGTTAAGATTCCTTAATCCTTCGGACATCATTTTAGCATGTTTGCCCATAGTTACAGTGCCAATAGAGGCCTCAAACATATCTCTAGGAGTTAATGCGGCAACAGAATCAACAATTACAAGTTTAACATCATTTCTAACAAGTTCCATCATAACATTAAGGGCATGTTCTCCGCTATCGGGTTGACTAACCAATAAGGATTCTACATCTACTCCTAATTTTTGTGCATAAAGTGGATCAAAAGAGTTTTCCGAATCAACTAAAGCACACAAGAAATCTTTATTTGATTTTTGAACTTCTGCAATAGCATGAAGCATTAAAGTACTTTTTCCACTAGATTCTGGTCCGTATACTTCTATAATTCTACCCCACGCATATCCTCCACCCATACACATATCTAAACCAATAGAACCAGTCTTAAATGTAGGTATTTTTGAGATCTTATCTCCTTGAAGGGTCATGATTGGATCATCACCGCTCCATTCTGACGGACATGTTTGAGCAACGGCCTTACATACTGCATCTATTCTTGACCTAAGCCCACTTGTTTTTTGAGTTGTTTTATTTTTATTTTTTCTTTTTGCCATTAGATTTCTCCTAGAAGGAAAGAGGGCTAGAATTTTATTTTAGCCCTCTTTCATTATTAATAAACTAATTTGATTCAGATGCTTTTTTGCAATCTTCGGCTCTTTTACACTTTCCACATTCTGGTTCGTCTTCTTCGTAATAACCAAAACAACTTTGTTCGACGTCCTCTTCTGTAACTTCATCTTCCGTAGACTCTTCAACAGGTTCTTTCTCTTCTTCTTTTGGTGGTTTTGGAGCTTTTGGGGGCTTCGGTGCCGAAGGAGCTTTTGGGGCTTTAGGAACTTTTGGAGCCTTAGGAGCTTCATCGAATGTATCGTTATTTGCTTCTTCTGACGAATCCGAACTTTTCTTTGGAGGAATGTCATCAAATTCATCTGCGACATTGGCAGAGCGCTTTTTTACTTCGTTCTCTCCATCAGATTTTCTTTGAATTTTTGGTCTAGGATTTGGTGTAGGAGTAGAACTTGATGATTCTTCATTATTGTTCTTTTTGATAGTTTTTTGTACAGGACATTCTTCTGGATAATCAGAAGCAGTCTTTCCAAGAACATCTGAAATGATTTCTTGATATTCTGTTTTTAAACTTTCAAACATAACACGAGGAGAAACATGATTAGCAACAAACTGAATAAGATTAATCTTATCCATTGCTGCTTCTTCTTTTGTTAATGGTGTTATTTTAATATTAGGACCATCAAGAGCAAAACTTGCTCCATAAGTAATTCGATTACTCTTATGGCGAGAAATAACAACATCACAGCCTTCCTCTGCGTCTGCCAATTGAGGATATTGTTTTGCAAGACCCTCAACGGCCTCAGTTCCTTCTTTTCCTAATTGAAGAATTTTCCAGCCAATATTACTTTCTACATTTCCATCGGCATCTTTAGTTTCAATAATTGGATTTGCTCTAGAAATGGCGTCCCAAGAATAACGAGCTCTAGGGTAAGATTTGCCAGACAGATCTTTCATTTTATTCTCTTGTTCTGTGTCTCCTGCTTCTTTTGCTTCTTTACGTTTAATGTTTGCTGCTACACGCAAATCACAAATAGGGCAACAATGAAGTTCTTCTTCACTTTTGGCTTGTGCTTCAATATCCCAATTCATACAAGTTGCATTTGCACTGATTGCGGCTCTGTTTTCCCCATTAGATTTTAATGCTTCAGGAGAAACTAATTCTTTAACATAGTGTCGTTCACAAACACATACATTACCTCCGAGACGAACTTCATTATCTCCATTTTCAAGATTAATCCATAATCCTTGTTTTGAAGAAAATGAACGATTTCTTTCCCCGCTACCACCTGTTGCCGCCTTAGCCTTTTCAAGCTTGTCCAAGATACCCATTTTGTACTCCTTTTAATAAGCGCAATTTTCCAGCTAATGATGAAAGGCACATCCTTTCTTCTGCCAAATTGCAACGCCGATAAAAATACTATAACCACAAAAACTACAAAAAATCAATTTAACTATGAAATTTTTGAGGAAGTGTTACATTTGTTAATCCATTTAAAGAAAAGCCCTTCTTTTCCCACACTTCGACCCATGATTTTAAATCTCTAACTGCAGCTTTATAATATTTTATTGAATTTTGCATATCCTTGAAGTCTTGTCGTAGAGGACTGTCTTCTTTTTCACTTAAAATAACTGACAAATTTAAGATATCATCTTTACTTGGGCGAGAAAGACCGTATTCTTCTTTTCCTATTTTAAGAATAACTCCTTTTTCTCTCATTATTGCTTGATTAAATTTAGCTTCTAAATCTTCTAACTCGGTTTGTGCCATATTATAAAGATGAGAGTAGTAAGCAAGAGAAGCCGCATGAATTTTCCAGTGTTCATGTACGGTTTCTTCCATAATTCCTAACAACTCATTTGGGTCGCAATCTTTAATTGCCGTTTCGCCTATACTAAATTCTCCAGCTTTATCCATGCAATCACGAATTTTTTCAAGAATATTGTTGAAATCACTCATTTATATTTCCTCCATTTTTTTTTCGAATTTTTTTAAATAATCTTCAAGATCTTCTGTAGAGATTGTTTTTTCGCTTTCCCACTCAAGCCATTTTCTAACCATTTTGTCTTTTGTTTTTCTAAACAATATTTTTCCATGACTTCGTATAGTTTCTCTTCTACTCTTTGTTTCAACAGACATTGCTCGTTTTCTTAATTTGTCTCTATTTATAAAGAAGAACTTGGAAGATAAAAACGAACCACAAACAAATTTAATAGTTGGCGAAAAAGTATCTACATTATTTTTTTTCTCAAAAAAATCATCAAAAACCCAATCTAAATAATCTTCGAAATCGACATTTTTGTCTAAAAACTTTTTTAGTAAGGCTTTTATCATTCCAATTTCATCAGGTGATATTTGAGATTTATATTCTAAATCTACCTCTCTAGCATACCTATCTCTAAATACCGCAATAAATCTACGAACATCTAAATTGTCTCCAGAATTCTTTTTCTCTTCTTTTTTTACTTTTCTTCCTAGCTTTTTATTTATTTCTTCTTGAAGTAATTCTGCTAAAAGATTCATTTGGAATCTAACATCTTTATTTTTTATATTTGACCAGCATACACCTATAGAGTTCATAAGGTATTCTTCATACATTACAGGGCATCTTTTAGGAGTTTTCATTATTCATCACCATATTCATCTTTGCCTTTAGAAATTCTTCTATGCGCTCTATATGATACCCCTAGTTTTTCAACTTCTCCTTCGTTTTTTTTATCTTTTAAATATTTTGTTAATGCTCTTTTAGTAGACGGAGCTCCATTTGTTCGAATTAAATCTGCTTTTTCTAAAAGTTGTTTTTCAGATGTTATATTGAAATCGTCAAATAATATACTCGCTGTCGTTTTTCCTATCCCCTTGATGCGTACTAGTTTAGCGAGGTTTGTAGGAACTCCATAAGTGCTTCTAGCTTTTAATGTTTCAATAAATTCTGTTTGATCACCCCACAATCTTTTCGAAACATTGCATATTGATTCTATAGCCATTAACACCCTAGAAATGTCATGTTTAATCGAAAAAAAGATTGGAAGATCACACTTAGGTCTTCTTCCCCTTAGAAGATAATCATAAGCCAATAATCGACTTTCAGTTCCTCCCCAAACCGTTAATCTTTTTGATTGAACTTGATCTATTATATTCGAAGATAACTCTATTACTTTTTTGTTTGCAAAATCTTTAGATGAACGAATATTAGAAAAGGCCCATGCTTGGCAATAGTCATTCCAAAGAAGATCTCGTCTATATAATTCATTAATATTAACAAACCAATCATGAATATCATAAGGAGAAAAATAAAATGCTGCACAGATTTTTCCTAATGGTTTAGACTGGATAATTCCTGTTTCTTCATCGTATTTTGCAACTCCATTTTTATGAAGATCTTTTGCGATATCTTCAAAATTTGGAATTTCTTCGCCTCTTTTTTCTCTTTGAAATTTATCAAGAGTTAGATCATACCAATCATGAAATGTATTAGAATCTCTTACTTTGCCTCTAACTATTTGAGATATTATATGGAAACTAAATGTTTGTAGATCATTTAAGGTAGACCTAATTTCATAAGATGAAGCATTTTCTAGTATTTTTTTCCATCGAATTACATCTCCGGAATTCATTATCAAGTGAACATCTGCCTCCTCTTGTCCGTGCATACGACCCGCTCGACCGCAGTTGTGTGTAACTATATCTTCACAAATGAAGGTTTCTATTGGGTTTACTTGAAAATTGATTAGCTTTGTTTCGTTTAAATTTTCGATGGATTTAACTCTAGTATAAAAACAATCACCTTTTCTTGGATGAGATTCCTTATTAATAGAATCCGATGACTTTTTAATAACTCTTATCTTATCATTTACAGAAACCTCATCAGAAGAAATCCAAGACCCGTCCCAAGTTTGTAGTGGATGATTTGATAGAACTAAGGAAGATCCATTATAAAAGGATATTCTTTTAGCATTACTAGTTCTATTAAATATCTTTTCGATTTTACCTGTAGAGATATACCCATCACTATCAACGCCGCAAACGACATCTCCTATTAAAACATCAGATGCTTTTTTATAAACGCCTTCTCGGTCTGATACCAGAATTCTCGTATTCAGTCCAACACACATTTGTTGCACATCTCTTGCCTTTATTTGTTCATTAGCTCTTCTGATATCAAAAATGATAACTCTATCAGCCATTTTTAATCCTTGTTATAGGTTGACTCCTTGCGCTAACGCAGAAGTTGTAACTAATACGTTTAAAGAATAAAGACGATTCTTAAATTGTTCGGCTAATATATTTCTTTCGTCGGGTGTCAATCCAGAATGATAAAATGCGGCTTTTATGTCTAAACTTTTTAAAGATTCTACAATGTTTTTACCAATTCTTTTTGAATGAACAAAAAGTAATATTTTATCTTCTCTGTTTTTTAATACAACATTAACGGCAGAATCTATCATGTTTTGTTCATTTTGCCATCGATCTCTACACTGATCAACTCCTACCCATCTTTTATTAAGTTTAACAGGTCTCCAATCAGATGAAACACAATATGTAGGTTTTCCATTTAAGCTCTTTAGCCATGAAGCAATCTCGGTTGCATTTGACATTGTAGCGGATAATCCAACAATTCTAGCATTTTTATTGATTCGAGTAAAATTAACAAGACCAGCTTCTAATGCGGCTCCTCGTTTTTGCTCGTCTAATAAATGCATTTCATCAATTACAAGAACTCCAACTTTTTTTAGCCATTCTCCATGTATTTTTTCGTTCCTAGATTTACTATCTAAAGTTTCACTAGTAACAATAATCATCTTTGCTTCCATAAAATCATCAGCATCAGCCATATAGTCACTAGTATTGATCAATTTTGTTACATGTTCCCATTCAGGAAATGTTCCTAACTGTTCATATCTTTCTTCTGATATAGCTTTTAATGGAGAAGCATAAACGCATTTTGTATCTATTTGTTTTGCAATTTCATGAGCAAAAAAGCAAAGAGAAACCGCAGTTTTGCCAGTGCTAGTGTTTAAGGCAACAATAAGATTACAATCTTTATCCGCAAACTGTATTGCTTCGGATTGTGGTTTGTTAAATTCTTCAAATGGAAAGTCTAAATAAGGAAAGTCTTTGGTTTTCATTATTTAGAAACTTCCTTTAAGAAATCTAAAATTTGACTATTAATTGTTTCGGTTGCTTCTCCGATAGGAATTTTAATTTCATCACCGTCTTTGTTTCGACCACCAATTTTTATAAGGATTTGAGATCTTTTTTTGCTTAAAAATACAATAACTTTTCCTCCAACTTTTATCGAAGCAGAATCTCGTTTGGGGTTGTATTTAATATTATCATGATCTATATTACTAGCCACAAAATTAACAACTTTATCAAAAAATGCTTGTCTTCCTAAGTCTGCAATAGCATTCTTAGAAGCTTTTTTCTCAACAATATTTTTATTTGAATCTTGACCTATATCATCGAGATCCTTTTTAATACTTTGGCTACTTTGATTTGCCCTATTTAAGGTGTAAGAACGACACCATTCAGATCTTAAACAATTACTAGGATGGCAATCAGAAGATACATGCGAATACCATCCAAAGCAATCTCCTGGATGAAGATCTATTTCTTCGGCTTTACCATTTTCCAATTCAATTCCTTCTTTGTTTTTATTTTCAGACATATTTTATCTCCTTATATTCCTAATACTTCCCATACGTCAATTATATGTTCTTTTTCAAATTCGTTTACTATATCATTATCTTCGAATACACTTTGAATATCCGGAGTTTTATACTCATTATTTATAAGAAAAGAAATAAAGTCATGCTTCTTTAACCATGGATTAACTTTTTTAGCTAAATTTTCAACATACGAAATTTTAACATTGCAATTTTCTGCTATTTTGTTTAAGGATTTTCTTCGTCTTCCTCCTCCAAAATTTGGTAACTTTTTTATGTTAAGAATATTATTTAGTATACGAAAATCTACAATATTTTTACAAACATCATTATACATATCTAAAACTAATTCTTCAAAGTAAATTCTGTTTTCTGCATTAAGTCGGGTATAATCTTCTTTCCCTAAAAAATTGGGTTCATATGTGTGATCATCTTCATCAATAAAATTTTGAAGAGATACATTTGGAATAAGGTCTTTCTTTTTTTCTTTTGTTTCTTCATCTATTGTCGTTCTAAAAGGAGTTCTGTTTTTTAGTTTTGATAATTCTTTTAAGAAAGCACTTCGTACAACAATTGTAGCATAAGTTGATGGACCAGACCTTGTATGATCATACCCAGGCAAACGCAACCAAAGATTATATACTCCATCTTCTATTAAATCTTCAAGATCTCTATCGGGAAAATTGTAAAACATCTTCCTTGCTTGATTAATAACAAGATCATATAAACTAGCAATCAAGGTGTTTGCTTCATCCATTGTAATTGTATCATTTTGTAGTTTTGCAATCAATTCTTTTTGTTCTTTTGGCTTAATTTTTTTGTCCTTAATAGAATCGACTGCTATAAATCTTTCATAAATAATGCTCAATGTAATCCCCTATCTGGATTCTTTCCAAACGATTGTTTTTAACTTAATTTCTTGTATAATATTTTTTTGTTTTGATAGATTCTTTCAGTGTTATTTCTCATAAAAAAAAGAATTTCTTCTCTTGAAAAATCTTTAGGATCTTTTCCCCATGTTACTTTAGTAATATAAACTTCTTCAAACACCCCAACACATTTTTTAGCAACTTTTTCTTCTGCAGACCTTCCTCCTTTGTCTCCGTCTAACATTACTATAACTTTTTTGGGATGTAGTTTTGTTAAAGACAATAATTGATCATTTGAGAGATTGGTTCCTCCTAATCCCAATGCTCCCATAAATCCTTCTTGATGTAGCTTCATAACATCTCTACATCCTTCAACTAGTATTGCAACATTAGAGTCTTTAAATTTATCCTCTCCAATTAAATATTTACTAACTTTAAATCCATATGGGTATCTTACTTTTTTGTAGTCATTTTTTGTTGATTTTCTTAAAATTTTAGTTTCTTGATCAACAAGTTTAGGATTTTGTTTTAGCCATTCATCAACACCAAGAACATCAGTTGCAATAAATCCGACTAAGTTTTTATTTGTATCATTTACAGGAAAAACCATTCTATTTTTATAAAACCCATCAATAAATTCAACACATCCAAATTTAACTGCCGTTTGAGGTAGAATATTGCTTTTTGCTAAAAGAGTTATAGAATCAGAATGAATTTCTCCATCCGAAAAGTATTTCTTAAATTCATTAATTTTAAATACATTTGCTTCTTTTATAGGTTCCTTACCAACAATCATTCTTTTAATTCTGCTATATTTTGCTTCTACAGAATTTACAGAAAAACCAAGAATCCACTCTAAGGCATTAAATCTTGATATTTTTTTTAATCTTGAAGCTATATATACTAAATTAGATCCTCTACTTTCTGTGAAACAATTTGTTTTTCCTGTAGAAGAATTAATTGTCCATTTTGGGTGACTAGGCTCTTTTCCCGTAAACATTTCATGATCCGGACAATATCCCCATATCTGATCTCCTTTTATAGAGGTTGTTTGAATATTCAATCTATCTAGTACAGATTCGACATCTATACAATCCATAACCCAAGATATATCATTAAAATCAATATTTTCTCGATCTATATCGATTCTGTTATTAATCTTTAATTTTCTATTAGATTGCATATTTTGATTACCTAAAACATAAAAATACTATCAAGATGACTTTTGGTGATCTATATATATTACAAGGAAATCATCAAAAGTCAAGGATTTTTTACATTTTTTTGTGTTTTATTTTGAGCTTAAAAAGTTAGGTTTTAAGTAACGTCTTTTTGTTCCAAAATCATATGGAGTAAACGGATCGTTAGGATCTGAATTTCCTAATTCACTTGACTTGATCGAATCGAAGGCGAGAGCAGCCCTATCATCTGACAAGAAACATTGACTAAGAATCAAAGATTCAAATGTTTGAGGAAGTACAGAACTCATTCGTTCCCCTTTGCTTGCCGGATCTAAGCTACCACTTCTAGAAGATAAAACTAAGTGTGTTAATTGAATTATAATGTCATCATTTAATGTCCAGTCTTCTTCTTTTTCTATTCCCGCTAATTCTTTTGCCTGACTAGGATCTTGTTTAAGGCGAATAATTGCAAGAATAATTTTATTGTATGCCATTGCAGGATCTCCATATAAAGATCCCTTAATAGTTATCATAGGAATGTGATCTTTTAATTCATAAGAAAAAACTTTTCCAGAATTTGCGATAAATGATGCTGCTATTAATAATTCTTTTCTGGATTTTTCTAAATCATAAGAATAGGCCATTTGCTCTGCCGCACATGCAACACGACAAGATTGCATAAGAGCTCCACCAGCCGCTCCATATCTGGAACCCTCTGAGGCGGGAGCTTCAAAAAAAGATTCCTTAAATTTATCAGAAAATATTGTGTTAAATAAAGCTTTAATAGTTGGATTGGTTAATTGTGAGGAATAATCTTTAAAAGTATTCTTGTATTCTTCAATTCCATCAACTACCATCATAAAATCATCAATGTCAATTTCATCTTCGCTAACATTGATGATTTCTTTTGCTACAATTTGAGCCGCTCCACCGTATTCTCCTACGTGACCTTTGATGAAAACATAAGAACAACTAGAGAATCCCTCAAAGGCATTCCAATATTTAGCAATACGTAAACCTGTTTTGTCTCTAATTGTTAAATCACAATATGGCTTCCCTCCCCGTGTAGTTTTTTCGGAAGCTTCAACTAAATAATAAGCTGATTCTATTACCATTCCTGGAGACACTGATGCCAATGGAACATTTCTGTAAGACTTAGACATAATCATTTACCTTTCTAAAATAGACAAGAACCTTTATATTTGATACCAACAAAATTTTAAAATCGAACAAATTAATTATATTTTATTTAAAAATTTTTTACTTTTAAGAATATGGTTTTCTTACAATATTCGATTTTCTTTTGCTTTTTTTTGGTTTTGAAAGGATCTCTTCGTCAAAATCATCTTGAACATCTGTTAAGTCGGCAACACTTCTAGATTCTTCTCTTATTTTTTTCTCACTCTCTTCTTTTGATGTTGTTTTAGCAGACATAATTCCATCAGCTTTAACATCTGCTGGAGATTTTTTATTTTTAAAATTGTTTCTTCCTCCTATTTTTTGGGATGAAGCAAAATCTCTTTCCATTGTACAAATTTCTTCCTTTGAACAATCTGATTTTTCTTTAATCAAGCCGCTTCTCTTTACAAATCTAGCTAAAAATGAAAACTTAGCGCCGTCTCTGTTTTTCATTATCATTATTTTCCAAGTAACGGCCCTCGACTCAAAACCTTCTTCTTCTATACTTCCAGAAGGAGTTATTTCTCTAATTGCCATGACTATATTTGCGGCACCACTTTTTTGTTTTGAACCTCTAACATTATATGCATTCATATCATCGGAGTCCACCGATGCCGTATCTGCTTGAGTTGCAGTCACTCCTGCTACTCGAAATTGCATACATACAGACTTAAATTCGGCAATTGCTTTGTTTTGTTCATCAACATCAGACCATGCTTTTTCCATAGGTTTTAAGTGATCTAAATAGTCTAACATAATAATATCAATTCTTTCACCTTGTTGACTAAGATTTACCATAATTTCTTCTATATCGGCACTTGTATGAAACTGAGGAAGCTCTTGAATAAATACTTCTCCGCCAATCTTTCCAAACTCTTTTAACGATTCTTTAAAGAATTCGATACCTTTTTGGTCAAAAATATCTTTATCTGCATTTTTAAGAGATCTATATGGAAATTCTTCATTATTTAATTGAGAAACAGCAAATTTAGCACCTGCCTGATCTTCAATTTCTTCATTAACAATAAACAAAACATTGAGTCCGGACTTCGCCGCACCAAGAGCCATTGATCTCATGAGAGTTGATTTTCCAACACCTGTGTGTGCCGTAATTAATGTTAGCTCTCCACGATAAAATCCAGCTAATCTATCAAAACTAGGTAATCCTGTTTTAAGTACGGAATACAAATGTGGATTTTCTTGTTTTTGTTTAATAATTTCAACTTGCCATTCTGGGTCCGAAAGCCTCCTTAATGGTTTATTTTTACTTATATTAGACCTTATTTTTATTATATCAGAACCAAGTTGATTGATTGCATCGTCGCTTTCACCTTTTAAGACTTTATCAACGGCTTCTTCCGTTGCATTCATAAATAAACGAGCTCGGAGTTTTGTTTCTAAAGTTTCTATTAACCATTCAGCAGTATGAGACCCAACATCCATCCCAACAATCATATTCCATTCAGCTAAAACATCTGTATGGGATATTTCGCGAGAAACTTTTTTTGAGTTTATTTGTAGATCAACAAAAACATTTTTAATTCTATCTAATTCTGAGGAAATTACTCCTTCATTAAATAAATTTCCAGTATCTTTAAAAATGTTTTTAGAAAGACGAAACATCCATACACGTTGTGGACTTGAAAATAATTCTTCTTTAACTTTTGAGAAATATTTTTTTGCAGTTATTAATTGAGAAAACAAACACTTTAACAGTATTCGTTCTTGCTCTAAAGTATTGTATAATTCTCTTTCTTGATCTTCTTTTTTAAATTCTTCTGTCAATATAAAATCCCCTTTATTAATTATAAATATTTAAGAATATCTTTTGCACCTAGAGTTTTGATAGCACTAACATCTTCGGCGTTATCCCCTATAGCGGATGCCGATATTGCATCTTTGTCATTTAAGACCTCTCGAATGTGATCTTCAATTGTATTTCTACATATAAAATTAACTACGGTAACAACATGTTTAGTAGTCAATCTATGAGCTCTATCCGTTCTTTGTTTCATGATCGCAGGAGACCAATTATCATCGTAATGCATAACGTATGAAGCTTCTTGGAAGTTTAAGCCAGTAGACCCCGCTTCGTCCATTATACATATATCAATTGTTGGGTCCTCATTGAATTCTTTGGCAATTAAAGGACGATCTTTCTTTTTCACTTTTCCAGTAATTTTTAAGCACTTCCAACCATTTTTCTCAAACTGAACATATAGTTTATCAACCATCTGTTCAAACATAGAAAACACAAGAACTTTATGACCACTTCCTATAATTTCTTCAAGTAAATCAATACATGCCGCATACTTTGCACCAAATTCAGGATATTCGTCTACAAGACCTGGAGCATTGCAAAATTGTCTAGCTCTTAATATTGCGGTGATAGCTTCTGAATCCTCAGTTATTTTATGCGATTGATTTCTAATTGCATTATATATTTTTCGCTCTTCTGTGGATAAATCAATATACACATTTTTGAAGATCTTTTCTGGAAGCTCTTTAGCAACATCCTTTTTTAATCTTCTCAGGAAAAACGGTTTGATAGTTTTGTTAATTTCATTTACGTTAACATATCCAACAACAGAATTATATTGATCTCTAATAGCATATCGATCTAAGAATTTGCCCCTTGTCATAAATAAATTTGGAACAAGAAATTCAAAAATACTATGTAAATCTTCAAGACGACCATCAATTGGAGTCCCTGAAAGACCTATTTTGATACCCCCTTGCGCTAATCTTAACTTTTTTACATACTCAGATCGTTTTGATTTGTAATTCTTAAGCATGTGAATTTCATCAACAACAATAACATCAAACTCTTTTTTGAGTATTGGTGCATCATTAAAATCTCGCACAATAAGTTCAGGGTTAACTACGGTAAAAAAATCATCATTATCCCAAAGTACGTCTCTTTTATTTGGTGGACCATCTATAATAGTAAATGATTCATTAGTCCAAAATTCAAATTCTTCTTTCCAGTTATATTTGATAGACGCAGGAGCAATAACAAGACATCTACTAGCACCGTTCATTGTTTTTCTTGCCATAGATATAGCTATAGCCTGAACGCTATTGTGACCAAGACTCATATCGATGGTATAGTTGTGTTCTCCATCAATTTCGAGATCATAAACATAGTCGTTATATTCTATATTCTCTATTGAATCTACTCTCATCCATACAAAGTCTTCATAAATCATAGATCTTAATTGATCTAAAACGTCTTCTATTTCTAATCTGTTCTTTTTCATTTTGTTTTCGATAGATGCATAACAAGAAGACTGCTTAGACTTCCCAATATTAGGTAATCCATTATTTAAACAATTTCGAATAGAATTTATAATGTGCAATGTTTTACTAGCCGATGGGTTTTGTGAAGCTGACGTTGACGAAATATAAACGCTAGACTCCATTCCTGCTAATTTGTTAGTCAATCCAGACAGAGATACTAATTTTTTGATGAGATGTCTACAGGGAATACTATTTCCTAAATTTGTATTTTCTTCCTTTCCATATAAAATTTCTAATTTCTTATTTTTTTGAAGAAAAAGAAATCCTATCTTTTTTTGAAACTCTCTGACGTATATTCCACCAATAGTAATCTTCCAATAAGTTACATCTCCCCATTTTGGAGTGTTAATTGTTTTGCTAGAAACAATTCCTATCATTCCTAATCTTCTCAACATAAGATGAAGAGATCTGATTATTTTTTCTGACTTAGAACTAACCTCTATATTTTCTTTATTGCAACATCCTTCTGCTTCAAAATAGTTCCTTAAGAACTCTGCTATTAGCTCGTCGCTAGAATTAACAATTTTTTCGGGAATAATTTTATCTCTAGACAAAGCCCCCCATTTATAGTCGGGGAATGATTGTCGTATCCGTTCTTTATATTCTTTTGAGCAAATATACAAATATGAACTTTTTTCTTTAGGGGTTTTAATCTCGCTATCCGAACTCTTGCTTAATCCAGTTTTATCAAAAATAATTTGTAGATCTTTTAAGATAGTAGAATCTTTGTGCGTAATTGTAACTGAATTTCCTTCTGATTCGTATCCTTTGGCTATTTGCCAAGATAGAAATTTTGCAAATTCCTTGTCTAACTTATCAGTTAATTTAGTGTTTATTTTTTTATTGACTAAAATCCAATCTCCAGCACTAATATCTTTAACTTTTTTCCAACAGTTTTCATTTGTAAAGAAGGCATGTCTATATCCAACATTGTTTTTTGATCCATCTTGAAGCGTTACTTTTGCGATACTTTTAACTTTTTCTCGATATATTCTTGTTGCTTTTTGATATGTAGATTTGCCATTAACAGAACCCAAAACGTTAACAGAAGAAACGCTTCTCCATTCTCCATCCTTATTTAGTTTAGAAGTTTTAATATTACTATGATTAGCCCATACATCTTCTAAAGATATCGCTCCGACTTTTTTAACAAATATTTTGCTATACTTCGTCGCGCATTTCCCTAAACCCATCTCGTCACCAAGAAGAAAGCCATCCTGAACCAAAGATGAGAATTGAACGCCTAGTTTTTGATAATTTCTTAACGATACACCATCAATTTTTTTGAGACCTGGAACGCGAAGAGATATGTTTTGATCTTTAAGAGCAAGTCTACGAACAATTTCCAATTTATTTATTCGTTTTTCTTCTTTGATTGCTACCTCAGAGATTTTAGGATCAATAGTATCAAATGGAACTTCATCCAATAACATTTCAAGATTAGAAATTGTAAAATACCAACTCCAACCTTTTGGGTCTTTTTTACTCCATATACCACCGAGACGAGATAAGTTATTCTTATCCGCAAATGGAGATTCTATATATAATAGATTTTTACCAGAATGGTAGAATAAAGACCTATGTCCTGGGGCATCAAATTTAATAGGTAATAAACCACTCTTGGCAACTTTATGATTTGCCAATTTTTTTCCTTTTTATTTTTTATTATGATTGAATTTCTATAATTCCATCGTGGAAAGAATATACATGTTCACTATCTTTTGTAATCTTCATTCTATATGGGTATTGTGCGGGTTCTAATACTTGAGTTTGTGATGAAACTAAATTATATTGAACGATTCCTTTTGACCTATCATAAAAAATAGCTTCACTAGAATTGTTAGAACTTAATGTTAAAACAATATTTGCAAAATCCTCATCTTCAGCAATAATCATTTCACATGATTGATACCCGTCTAGGCGCAAAGGCTCAGTAGGGGTAAGAATTTGAACTCTAAAACTTTTTGCGTCACCTCTTTTAATCAATTCTACTTGCATATTATTTTATCCTTGATAGTCTTCGGCCAAAATTTTTCTTTCAAGTACATATGAGTTTTCTTTTTCTGGATTAAAAATTACAGAAAATTCAATTCTTCGTTCTAAAAAAAATGAATGTTTAACCAATGTTGGATCTTTATTAATAGTATAAAAAACCGTAGCTTTTGGATAAACTTCTTCTTCTTGTGGTACAATAAAATGGCTTCTTGTCATTTTTAATCTCGTTATTTTGAAAATGTTACTCTCAAAGTGTTAGGTTTTCTATTTAGATTTTGTTCAACAAAATTTGCCGAATCTACTGTTTGTTCACTTGATGCAGTCTTTCTTCTTTCATTTAGCCATGCAGTCATTTTTTTAGCATCTATTTTCGTTTTAAGGTCATCCTCAAAGAGGTCTCTAAATTTATCACCTAAAACCTCTTTTACTTTGCGTAATGTAACACCTTCCTTTAATTTTACTCCTTCTTCTATTGTTGCAATTCCAGAATCGAGAACCGCCTTTATTCTTCTGATATCTGTAGAGGACACATCCTCTTTCAAAGAGTAGCTGTCTTCTGAAAGATTTATTTTTGCTTTATGTTTATTTCCTTGTAAAACAATTGATTCTCCAGAACCAAGGGTAGCTTCTGGTTCTTTTTTAGCAGCTTCTCTCAGCTTCTTTTTAATAATAGATCCTTCGTTTTCGAGAACTTTCATCTGCGTTTTTATTTCGTATCCTCTATCGATATCCGAGGCCAAAGAGTGTATTTTTTTATCTATCATTATTTTCTCCTATATTTATTATACTTGTTTTAATTTGATTTCATTGTTTTATTTTAAAATTTATGAAGATTTTTAATTTGCAATTTCTTCGGAAGGAGCCGCCTCATTGCTTTTCCACCTAGAAGCTTCAACTCTTGCTATCCATTCTCTATATTTGTCTCTTTTTACCTTAAATGTAAAATTATTTTCTTGTCCTACCCTCTCTGCTACTCCATCTTGAATAGCCGAATTAACAAGATTTTCTTCAAACACCTCTTTTGGCATAGATTTTTTAGACAATTCAACAAATCCATTAGACAAATTACTTGGCATGATTTTTTTATTTAACCCAAAACAAATTACAGGAAGAGGAGCTCCCGTTCTAGCAGATATCATTTGAGCAACAGACGATGTTAAAGGTCTGTAATCACTAGGATACTCCCCATTAGTATAAATTAGCTTATTCCATATTTCTTCAAATTTACGATCATTTTCTAAACTATTTATGTCTCCTTCTTGAGCTTCTTCTACGTTTATTTTATTGAGTACAGTTATAGTTCCAACAGTTTCTTTCAGTGCTAATTCTATTTCTGACCCACGTTTTGTTATAACTATTAATGACCCCTCTGTAAAGTTTGCAGAAAGAACGTCTTCTCCCGCATTACTCCAAACATTAAATGCCTTTTTTCTAATAACCTTTCTCGTTGTTGAATTTGGATCGTCTAAATATTGCCAAAATTCACGAGTAAAATTTTTTGAAACTCCGGTTAAAGAATCTGCGAACGCGTCGGTTAGAACAAAGTGTACACTTCTTTTAATTGCAGTTCTTAATCTTGAATGTCTTTTTATCGATGTCATATTAAGCAACTACCTCTTTATCTGCGAGTGAAAGAAATGAATTTATAGTATCATCATCAACAAATCCATCTACAGACTCTATAAATTCTCCATTTAAGTCCAACAAAACAAAAGTAGGAACTATTGATACATTATATTTTTGAGCTAATTCGATTTCGACAGTAGGATCAAGATCTTTTACCTCTATTCCTACTTTATTTGCGGCTTCTTTAACAATAGGTTTAAGTATGTCACATGCGTGACAATCTTCCGTCGAAAATGCAAGAATTTCACAACTCATAACTACGCTCCTTTCAATCGGTTAATCTCAAAATGTACATTAAAATGTTTAATCTTATCTTATTTTACCGTTACAAATCAAATGTTGCTGGTGTTATTGATAATTATATTGAAATATCTTAAAAATGCTAATGATTTTTTTATAACTAATTTGTTATCCTTTATATCATAAAGCTTTATATTTGTGGATTGTTTATTTATATTTTGTATTTTTTTAAGACAAATAACAATTTCAAATCATAAGACATAATTTTCGATTACAAAAGTTTTTAAAAAAGAAAACTTAATGTTAATAATTATGCTTTAATTTTTGGGTGAACTACCCAAACCTAAAGGATAAACATTAGAAAATTGGGCTTTCTTTTTCAAGTAACTATCGTAATTCACCTTCGAAATCAAAAAGAACTAGATGAACT
>Ga0180433_10002507_pt1 | contig 28248 bp, 24 predicted proteins | sample SS_ome_8_FD_132980 | JGI IMG/M metagenome (GOLD analysis project Ga0180433, IMG submission 132980) | Hypersaline lake sediment archaeal communities from the Salton Sea, California, USA - SS_1_D_1 metaG | ecosystem: Environmental > Aquatic > Non-marine Saline and Alkaline > Hypersaline >... | reverse complement strand
GCCGATGATGTTGGTCTTGGAGAGGTTCTCCGCCTCGGGATCGAGGAATCGCCGCACGAAGCTGTCACCGAATGTAGTAGTGACACCCATAAGATTATTTAGTGCATTTGCGAGGTCGACGTCATCTCCATTGCCACTATCAGTAGGTGTTGCCGTTATAGCTGCGAAGAGGGAGGGTGCGGTTGCGAGCAAGAATGTTAAAAGAAATATGATAGTTATCGGTTTCTTCATCTCATAAACCTCCGGATAAGTCTTTGTTTCAGTATTATAATCTCATATCAGAAGCTTCATCGCATGTCAAACGGAATTTGTGAGAGCAGCAGGGAGGGATTTACGGGTATTCCCCAGTATATCTGCCAACATATTGCTCCATCGAGGATTTTATGGGTGAATATATAGTTTCTAAAACGATAGTTATCGGTATTATCACCTTTTATTAGTATTTTCATAATTTCGTTTAAATATTTTTGAGCTGCATAAGCGATGATAAAGGAAACAGACATTTTATAAAATTTCCTTATATCCAGACAGTATTCGTATTCACATTCATTGAAGGAGATGTGCAGACGATGCCAGTTCTTTTCCGGATCCCTTTTCTGGTATCTTAACCTGGAATAGGATTTGATCATTCTTCTGCTTTGACTCATGACCCGTTTCATCAGGAGCTTAATTATTACCGTCCTGGATTTTCCTGTTATCGCTGCTCCCCTGTTAAGCATTTCAAGAATGTTTCTGTGCACATATACCGTTGATTCAATATGCATAATAACCTCCTTACCGATAACTATCTGTATTGAATACGATTTATGTTGCTTTATTGTGAAAAATTTAGGAACAGGAGTGAAGATACGTAGAATATTGACGTCAGTGATACCAAAATTCAATTGACTTTCCTGTTTGCTGATGTATCAGTGAGAATGCATTATATGCAATGAAACGGTACCTGTACAACATCTCCTATTCATTAAATCGTGGTGCTCTGCTTGGCATCACTCTTATCGTACTTATTATGTCAGTTCCCCCGCTTTTCGCGCAGCAGCCGAAAGCGCTGACCCGGGAGCTCAACAGGTGGATTGCCGCGGTCGAGGATGGAAATGCCGAAAGTATCGCCGCTCTGCTCGGAGATAACGGGATTATCCTCATACGCTTCCATGGCCATCCAGTGTTAAAATCAGTACAATTGAACCGTGAAGATCTCGTGGCGAGGCTTGAAAGAGGAGAGGCTAATATACTCGGGCTCTCGAAGCGCCTTCTCCTGCCCAGGCTGGCAGACATGCGGCAGCTGGGTGGGGGGCGATATTCCTTCACCGATTCGCGCTGCCCCGAGGTCACCTGGATATTCGTCCTGACGAGGGGGAGATGGCGGCTCATTGAGATTATCAGGCGATTTTTGGAGTGCTGAGGGGGTATATGCGTGTAACCCAATTATCTTTCTTGACATTTGCCTGCCAGCGGTTACAGTGAGCTAAGATTTTATACCTGCCAAGCGCCCTCTGGACTGACAGGGGAATCGCGGTAGTCGTATCGAATCGGCGAAATTCATTACAGGGATAGAATAATGCTACTCGGTCTCGATGTGGGCGGCACACATACCGATGTCGTGATAGTGGGGAAGGGGGGAATTGTTGCTTCGTCGAAAGTCACAACGCATCACGACGATCTCCTCAGCTCCATCAATGCTGCCTTTGAGAATGTCTTGAAGGATGTTGCTATCGAAGAGATTAAGAGGATAAATCTCAGCACCACCCTCTCGACCAATGCAATTGTCGAGGAGAAGGTCGACAAGGTGGGAGTGCTCGTCTCCGCGGGGCCGGGCATCGATTCATCCAATTACGCGATCGGCAGTAACTTTCACATCATCGATGGATCGATCGATCACCGGGGGACGGAAATACAGCCGCTGGACAGGAAGCAGCTGGCGAAAGTGATAGACCAATGTGTCAGTAATGGCATCAGGTTGTTCTCCGGAGTGACGAAGTTCTCCACCAGGAATCCCGCGCATGAGAATCTGATAAAGGACCAGCTTGATGATCGTGCCGATTTTGTAACCGTCGGCCACCTGCTCGCCGGGCAGCTCAACTATCCGAGACGAATTGCAACCGCCTATTACAACTCGGCGGTCTGGCGCCTCTATAACGACTTTGCCAATGCCATCGAGAAGAGCATATTGGGAAACGGTGTCAAAGCGAGGATTAACATACTGAAGGCCGACGGCGGGACCATGCCACTTGCGGTTTCACGCCTCTTTCCCGTGGAGACCATTCTCTCGGGGCCCGCTGCGAGCGTAATGGGAATCATCGCCCTGTGCGATATCTCCGAGGACTCAATAATCCTCGATATCGGCGGCACCACCACCGATATTGCCATCTTCGCTTCGGGAGCGCCACTCATCGAGAGCGAGGGAATATCACTCACCCATCATCTCACCCTGGTGCGTGCTCTCAAGACGAAATCGATCGGCATCGGCGGTGATTCTGTCATTCGGATCACGAACGGAAAAGTTGCCGTTGGCCCCGAGCGACGGGGGCCGGCTATGGCTGACGGCGGACAGGAGCCCACCCTGGTCGACGCGCTCAATTTTCGGACGATCGACTATGGCAAAAGGGAGGCATCGATCTCCGGTATCGTCGAGCTGGCGAGGAAGCACAGTATCAAGCCTGAGCAGCTGGCTGAGGAGTCTGTCACCTATGCCGTCAGGAAGATACGGGAGGAGGTTGAGGAGATCGTCAGGGAGATAAACGAGAAGCCGGTGTACACCGTTCATGAGATACTCGAGGGGAAGACAATTGAACCGACAAAGCTCTATGTCATGGGCGGACCGGCTGAGGCGCTTTCCGATCTGCTGAGACAGGAGTTTAACCGCGAGGTCGTGGTGCCGAAGAACTTCTCCATCGCCAATGCTATTGGCGCCGCGCTGACCAAGACAACCATCGATGTGGAGCTCTTTGCCGATTCCGAGAAGCGGGTTCTCCTGATACCGAATCTCAATATAGAAGAGGAGATACCGGGGAGCTACACGCTCGAGGATGCAAAGGTGGATGCCCAGAAGCATCTCTCAGCATTCATGGAGCGGCTCGGATATGATGTGAGTGAAAACACCTCCGAGATCATCGAGGCGGTATCCTTCAATATGGTTGGCGGTTTCATGACATCGGGGAGGAATATACGGGTGAAGTGTCAGATAAAGCCCGGCATCTCAAAAGACTACCCGGTCCGTTGAATGAGAAGCGTCTTGAGCACTGATTATTTTTTTTACCGTGCATTTTTATGTAAGGGGGAACCATGTTAAAAGCGAAGAACAGCGTGGGGGTCATTTTCTTTCCTGCCTTTGACTGGGCTATCAGCCCCTCGCATCCCGAACGCGAAGAGCGCCTCCTCTACACGCAGGATCAGCTCAGGGAGGAGGGCATTTTCGATATAGAGGACGTCGTTGAATACAAGCCCGATATCGCAACACGCGAAGATGTTGAACGGACGCATTTCTGCATTCCCGATGTTGAGCGGGTTATTACCGAATCCCATCTCATCTCCGCCGGCGGCGCCATCAAGGCGGGAAAGCTGGTGTTCGAAAAGGCGGAGAAGAAAGCCTTTGCCCTGGTCAGGCCGCCCGGCCACCATGCGATGAAGGTGGTTCACGGGAACCGCGGGTTCTGCAATATCAACATCGAGGCTATGATGAATGAATATCTCAGGGAGCATCACGGGCAGATGCGGATAGCCATTGTCGATACCGATTGCCATCACGGTGACGGGACGCAGGATATCTACTGGCATGATCCTTCCACGCTCTATATCTCCATTCATCAGGACGGGAGGACGCTCTATCCCGGTTCCGGTTTCACCGATGAGGCCGGGGGGCCCAATGCGCTGGGGAGGACCATCAATATCCCCCTCCCGCCGCAAACGTCCGATGAAGGATTCCTCTATGCCATAGATAATATCGTCCTTCCCATCCTGGAGGATTTCAAACCCGATCTGGTGGTGAACTCAGCAGGTCAGGACAATCATTATACCGATCCGATCACCAATATGAGCTTCTCGGCGCAGGGGTATGCGAAGCTCAATGAGAAGCTCAACCCGGATATCGCCGTGCTCGAGGGAGGATATTCGATACAGGGTGCGCTCCCCTATGTGAACCTGGGCATCGTTCTCGCCATGGCAGGTCTCGACTACGGCAAGGTGCGGGAACCGGACTACGATCCGCGGGCAATTGCCCAGGATAAGCGGACAACGGAGTATATCAATCGGCTTGCCGATGAGGTTCGTGATGTCTATTTCAATCCGCCGCCCAGGAAGGGGAAGGTCGGTGAGTATGAGGTGCGGCGAAAGAATATCTTCTACGATACGGATATGATCCGGGAGAATCAGATCGAAACGATCATGGTTTGCGATGATTGCGCCGGCGTGCTCAAGATTGAAACGGCGTCGTCGATCAATGATCCCTCTCTCTGCGTTGAGATTCCCCTTGATGCATGTGACCGCTGCAGGAGCGAGGGGTACCGCATCTTTGAAACGGGTAAGCGAAATGCGACGTTTAAGCGGTGTATCCTGATGAACCGGAGGGATAAGGAGTATCTCCGGACCTAGCACCGGCATCAATTGTTAAATGATAAAGAGTATCTCCCAGAGTTTCGGGATCTGCCAGAGTTCGTCGTCAATCATGACCTCGAGCTGGTCTATCTTCTCCCGGGTGCTCTCCATGAGCTTCTTCACATGAGAGCAGTAATAATCGGCCTGCTCCTGCTCGTCCTCGATTTTCATTGCACCGTTCCTTCGGGCGAGCAGCTCCGAGAGGGATTTTTGAATGTCATTGATGAGCGTGGCGACAGTCTTCAGATGCTCCTTCTGGGGTTTCATATCGAACTTATCACCAAGCACCTCAATGGTCTCATCGATTGATGCGGCGACCATCTGCTGGTATTCGATGGCGGGGGGGAGTATCTGGCTTGAGGCAATATTGTAGAGGCACATCGCTTCAATGTCGATCTCCTTGGTATACCGTTCGAGCCTGATGGTATAGCGCGATCGCAGCTCTACTGCCGAGAGGACACCGTATTTCTCGAAGAGGCTGATGGCTTTATCGTTTAGCAGATCCTTGAGCGCTTCCGGTGTCGTTTTCTTGTTTGGGAGCCCTCTCCGCCCGGCTTCCTTCTCCCATTCCGGTGAGTAGTTATCTCCCATGAAGAGCACCGGCCGGATGTTCCTGATCTCCTCCCGGAGAACATCGATAGCAGCCTGTTTAACATTGCCCCCTCGTCCCTCGATAAGATCGGCCAGATCATCGAGACTCTCGGCAACGATGAGATTGAGCACTGTTGCGGGGAAGGAGATGGACTGCGAGGAGCCCACCGCTCTGAACTCGAACTTATTCCCGGTAAAGGCGAAGGGGGAGGTTCGGTTTCGGTCCGTGTTGTCTCTGCTGAGCACCGGGAGCGAGGAGATGCCGAGATCGATGATTGCCTCGTCGGTTGCCCGGCTTGCCGCTCCCTGCTCGATGTTTTCCAGTATCTCGGAGAGCTGTTCGCCGAGGAAGACCGAGATGATCGCCGGGGGAGCCTCATTGGCACCGAGCCGGTGATCGTTCCCCGATGAGGCGACGGATGCCCTGAGAATATCGGCATGTTTGTAGACCGCCCGAATGGTCGCGACGAGAAAGAGGAGAAACTGAATGTTGTCCTGCGGCGTCTCGCCCGGATTGAGGAGATTGCTGCCGATGTCATCGGTCAGTGACCAGTTGAGATGCTTCCCCGATCCGTTAATTCCCGCAAAGGGCTTCTCGTGGAGAAGTGCGGTCAGATTGTGCTGACGGGAAACCCGATGCAGCATGTCCATGACCAGCTGATTGTGATCGACGGCAAGATTTGCCTCCTCAAAGATGGGGGCGAACTCGAACTGGCTGGGCGCCACCTCGTTGTGCCGCGTTTTCGCCGGAATGCCGAGCTTGTAGAACTCCTCTTCAACGTCGTGCATAAAGGAGAGGATGCGCTCTTTGATGCTCCCGAAATAGTGATCCTCGAGCTGCTGCCCTTTCGCGGGAGGGGCGCCGAAAATTGTTCTGCCGGTGAGAAGGAGATCCTGCCGCTTATAGAAGTAGTCCTTGTCGATGAGGAAGTATTCCTGTTCGGCGCCGAGCGTCGCGTAGACCCGCTTCGATTCGTTATTCCCGAGAAGGCGCATGACCCGCAGGGCGCATCTGTTCACTGCTCCCATTGAGCGGAGAAGCGGCGTCTTCTTGTCGAGCGCCTCTCCCGTGTACGATATGAAAACAGTCGGTATACAGAGGGTGGTTCCCAGGCCGCTCCTGATGATGAAGGCGGGGCTTGAGATGTCCCATGCGGTGTACCCGCGCGCTTCGAAGGTGGATCGGATGCCCCCGCTGGGGAAGCTCGACGCATCCGGCTCTCCCTGTACCAGCTGCTTTCCCGAGAATCGCTCGATCACCTTTCCGCTTCCGATCATCTCGATGAAGGATTCATGCTTTTCAGCCGTCGAACCGGTCATAGGCTGGAACCAGTGGCAGTAATGCGTCGCGCCCTGTTCAATCGCCCATTCCTTCATGGCGTGGGCAACGGCATTGGCGGTATCGATATCCAGTTTGCTCCCCTTGTCGATGATATCCTTGAGCTTGCGGTGTATCTCCTTCGGGAGGTTTTCCTGCATGACTTTTTCGTTGAAGGTGTCTTCGCCGAAATAGGATGATACCGGGATCTGCTTCTCCTTGCAGATCTCGTACTCGCGCTCTGATGCAATATTTGGTTCCGACCTTTTCATGATTCCTCCGGTATTGTTTACAGAGAGATGAATTTGATACTATTAAGACATTCCCTCTCAAAATTGTCAAATTCTAAGTGAAGTGTTTAGCCCCGCTATTGCTCTTTTTAACATGGCTGTAATAATTATTCGAATTATGATTGCTTTATCATCTTTGAAGAATTATCTGAGTAATTTTTGAGTTGAATCTTTTGTGATAGGGTTGCAAGAATATATTTAACCCGCGGGCATTTCATATCCTCGCTCGCTCTGCCGCAAATATCACGTCATGTGATTGCGGCTCCGGCGGTTTCGAGCGACCGCCTGCTCGCTGAGGATATAAAATGGCATGCATGTTTTTGTAAAAGAGTAGATTTTTCATGGTACGAACGCTGTCTTCGTTCGTAGGGGAATATCATTCCCGCAATACCGAAAGCATCTTGATTAAGTATTATGTCATTACGAGGAGCGTTAGCGACGAAGTAATCTCTTTTCAAAATAGAATAATTGTTAACATACTGATGAAATAATGAACGCAAGCTGATCATGAATAGAGATCGCTTCGCTGCGCCCGCGATGACAGATTGTTTACCAACAAAGTATTCGATGTAAAGAAAATATCAATATTCAATTGTTCATTATATACCTGTAAATATTTTACGATGAAAAAGAGAGAGATAAGAGCACTCTGCAGCTCCCTGGGCATTCATCCGAATAAGAAGCTCGGTCAGAACTTTTTGTATCATGCCGGCGTCGTTGAGCGGATTATCGATACCTGCGCGATTGACTCAACAGACAGGGTGCTCGAAATTGGTCCGGGACTCGGTGTCCTCACCGGCAGGCTCGTAGAGCGAGCATCGGCGGTGACAGCCGTGGAGATAGATTCAGGCATGGTGCGGTATCTGCGAGAAGCGTTCAGGGATGTACAGAACCTTGAGATTGTTCATGCCGATTTTTTGAAGTACACCGGCACCGCTGATTTTACAATGTGTATATCCAATCTTCCCTACTACTGTTCCTCTGAGATTCTCTTTCGGCTCGCGACCGTATACACGATTCCACGGGTATTTGTCATGCTTCAGAAGGAGATGGCCGAGCGAATAGTTGCCCGGCCGGGTTCACGAAGCTACGGAGCCCTCTCGCTGAATCTCGCCCTCTATTTTGATACCTCGATACTCTTTCACATAGACCGGAGCTCCTTCTATCCTGCACCCGATGTCGTATCGTCCTTTATCAGCATGCAGCGTAAGCCTCCCCCCCTCGGCGACCGCGAGGTGGAGCTCTTTCACCGCCTTGTAAAGTCGGCATTCTGGGGGAGGAGGAAGAAACTCATCAACGCACTCAGCGAGTCGCCACATCTCAACGTGTCGAGGGAAGTTATCGAAACCGCCTTGCAGGAGCTCGGTATCGATGCGCAATTGCGGGGAGAGCATCTTGATTACCATCAGTATATCCGTTTGACCGGCGTGCTCTTTCGTCTCGTGAAGTGAGCACTCCGCAGCGGAACGGGCATCACCATCCACCTTTTCGGCTCTGCTGTTTTTACTTGCTATTTATTGTTCGTAATACTATGAAGGTGGCGGGTGCTTATGAGAAACGAATTGAACAGTGGAGCATTCCCGTTCAGTAGTTCTGTACAGAGAGAGATTGAAAAATCTTATAGTGCACCATCTATCCGGAGGGGAGCCGTGGAGAAGATAACCCGTCGTCGATTTATCTTTGGTATGTCTGCTGCCGCCGCGCTGCTGCTTGCAGGTGGCATGCTGTCGGGCACTATACAGCGGATCGCAACCGTTCTTGCGGTTCTCATCCCGCGGAAGCCGCGTCTCCTTGATCCCGATGAGCACCGGCGGGTGATGGAGGCTGCCGGCTCCGATGAATGCGACGGCATGCCGGTGCTGTATCTTGCCGGCACACACTACGCCATCGGGTATCAGCACGGTGTTCTCGCCCGTGAGCGGATACATCTCTTTCGTCTCGATGCCTACCGGTATATGGCTGATCTCATTCGGCAGGTGATGAAACTGCCGGGATGGCTCGCCGGACTCATCACCCGTCCGCTCCTCTACTGGCAGACCGCCGCGTACTGGGATACTATTCCGGTCGAGTATCTCGAGGAGGCGCGGGGAGTTGCCGATGGCGCAGGAGTGCATCCGCTGGAGGTGGTGCTGGTCACGGCCATCTGGGAGATGTACCTGGTGGGAGGCTGCTCGGAGTTTGTGGTAACCGGAAAGATGACTGCCGACCGGAGCATGATCCACGGCTACAACTATGATCTCATGGCACCGGAACATGCTCTCATCAATCCTTACCTGGCTATGATTTTCTATCGACCGAAGGACAAGATTCCCTTCAGCACGCTGAATACGGTGGGCTCTATTGGCGTCAACGCCGGCATGAGCGATGAGGGGCTTTCGATTGCGTGGGACAACACACATACGCGTGACAGAGCCCTTTACCATGGGGTGAAATTGCCGGTGGTGCCCTTCATCATCACCCTGCGCCGGGTGCTGGAGCGGTGCCGGAATGTTGATGAGGGGATACGGCTCGTGGTGGATACGCTCCCGAGGCCCCTTGCTGATATCATTATCATCGGGAGCGCGCGGGAGAATAAAGCCAGCGCCCTCGAGACCGCCGGGAGCCTTTTTGCAACCCGCTCCCTTGAAGATGATGCGATCTGGAGCACCAATTACTTCCGCAGCGAGAAGCTCGCGCCGCATGACCACCGCGGCGACTGGCGTACCATGGATGAGGATAAGTACGCGAAGACATTCCCTCGCTACTGGACCTATGCAAAGCTGTTCAAAAAGCATCGCGGCCGCGTCGATCCGCGCCGCGCCGTGGAGATCACCCGCGATCCCTATCCCCGCGAGAAGTCGGGTGAGCTGTATCATCACATCGCCCATCGTTCCACCATCTGCCGCGAGGCGACCGGATTCAGCCTGATAATGCAGCCGGGGCGAGGGCTCATCTGGTCGAGCGATGGAAAGCTGCCCGCACCGCAGGGGAAGCTCTTCGCCTTCGATCAGCGGAGCTGGAAGCGGCGGCCGGAGCTTGATATTGCAATGAGCGGTTTCAGGGATGCGCTCGCCTGTGCCGATGCCTATCTTCAGGGTGATATTGAAAGTGCCCGGCAGGCGCTTGCGCGGGCACTGGCGATAGACGGAGAGACCGCGCCGCTTCTGTTGATGCGCTCGGTGCTTCTGCGGGCCCGGGGTGATAGCGCTCAGGAAACCCGGGTCCTCAAGCGGGTTGCTGCACGCTGGGGGAATACCCCCATCGGAGCAATAGCAGGTGCATGGCTTTCGAATAAAGATTCTGAGATTCCGCCCATTCCCTTTCCCGGTGCGATTGCGCCCCGGCTCTCCTTCCATGCCGTTTCTGATGCCGGCAGGAGAGTTCAGAAGGCGGAGATGCTGAAGAAATGAACTCCCTGTGACGCCGTACCGCTCTATGATAAAAAATCCCTGTCAACTTCCGGAAGCTATCCACCGAAGAGCGCTTTCGGATTCCCCACAACGATGGTGTTTATCTGCTCGTCGGTCACACCGCCCTTCTTCAGCACGGGAATGATGTTCTTGAACAGGTGTGTGGGATGCCAGTTGCCGATGAGCGGCTTCGATATCTCTTCGGGAATGTCGAGCGGCCTGCCCAGCCAGTGAATGACATAGTCGTGAGAGATCATAATCCGATCTGCATAACCGCCTCCGATGAGACCGATGATAACCGGGTACTTCTCCGAATCATAGGGACATCCGGCGATAACCTGAATGCCCATCCGGTCGAAGGAGATAAACACGCCGTGCTTCATCGTGTTCAGATGGTAACGTATGTCGGTATTGTCACTCATGTGTCCGATCATGATATTCTTCGGATTGACTCCCTCGGAAACGAGAAGCTCTGCCTGTTCAGGTCCCATGGTTCCATGTTGTGTGTGCGTGATGATGGGAACGCCTGTCTCCTTGTGCGCCCGGGCAGCGGCGAGAAAGAACATCTTCTCGTAATCGGTAATGCAATTCTCGCTCGAAGCGAGCTTGATGACACCCGCCTTGATGCCGGTCGTACCGATCCCCTCGGTTATCTCCTTCATGAACATCTCGTAAATCTCGCTGCCGGCATCGACCAGTTGGCTCCTGAACTTGAAGTACGCCGGTGCTCCCTCCCCCTCAAAGTAGTAGCCGGAGGAACAGATGATATTTATACCGGATTTTTCCGCAACTTCCTTCAGGAGCTCCGGATCCCGGCCGCACTCATTGGGCGTTGCATCGACGAAGGTTGTCACGCCGAATTCCTGTATCTCTTTCATAACTGCCACTGCTTCTTCGACGACCGCCTTGCGATCGAAGGGAGCCATGGTCATATCACCGTACCAGCCGGGATAGCCGAAGATGATGTGCTCGTGAATCAGGGTTTTCCCCAGCTTGTCAGCTGATACGGGTCCTGTAACAGTGTTTACCTTTGCAGCCATTGATTTACCTCCATATTGTTTTTTTTTGGTTTTTAATACTTTATATATCTTACTTATCCCCTTGACATACCGTATTGGCTGTTAAGATGCATACCAGACTGGAAGTTAGATTTAATCGTGCCACCATGTCATTCCGTGCCCCTCGAATTTTCTCGGGGTAAACTCCGTGAGGATTCTCCCTCTCTCGCAAGCTCCTTTTTGTATGCGGAATATTCAGGATTGTCAATGGACAATTTTCCCAGAGTGGTTTTTTTCAGATGGTTGATGAGATCGGTATTAGAATAATCGATTGATCCGTCGCGGATTTTCCGGCATAACAGCGAGTTCAGTTCATCCGGATGGCCGTCCTGCTTTAACAGGCGAGAGAGCCGTTTATGCTCTTCGGTGCTCAGGTCATTTCCCAGCTCCATTTCCCGCTTCACAATTCCCAGCGTATTGATGGCCACACGGGCGTGAAATGCCGTGTAGGAATCAACCTTCGGAATAATTTTATTTTCCAGAAATTCGCACACAGCTTCAATCAAGTCAAATGATGTCGGCCTGTTTCCAGCCATTGAAGTGCTCCTTCATTGCAGCAGGTTAAGAAGATCAATTTCAGTTTCAGAGACCCGGCGGCCGATTGCGGCAAGCTCCACCGAGCGCTTGGCTCCCATGAGATGCGTAAAGGCCTGCATGATGCAGGCGAAGCCCCATTTCAGCGTTCCGAATACCTCCCAGAAATGGACGACTTTCGGATCCACTTTTTTCCCGCCGGCAGCCTCGTAACCGGCAAAGAGCTGCTCCCTGGTGCCAAAACCTCCCACGGGAAGGTCAATATTCCCGAATCGCCATGAGTTTACGCAGATCCATCCGAGGTCTTCCATGGGATTGCCCAGATGTGCCAGCTCCCAGTCAAGAACAGCGCGAATTCCTTCCGGACCGACGATAAAATTGCCATTTCTGAAGTCGCCGTGCACCAGCCGCAGGGTTTTGTTTTCGGGGATATGGTCCAAGAGCCATCGAAAGGCAAATTCAAAAACCGGATGATCCTGTTCAAAAGCGGTGTAGAGAGATCGCATTGTTTTCAGTAACTTTTCTGCCGGAAGCGCTTGCAGTGAAGAGGGCAGGGTGCCGGTTTCGATTGAATGAATACGGGCCAGGATCTCACCGCACTGCTGTGCCAGCTGTGTACGGGCTTTCGCATATTCCTCATTGCTCAATATCTTTCGTGCAATGGTTTCCCCCTCAATTCGCTCCATGGCATAGCCCATGCCGAGGCCGTCCTCTTCATCGAGCACAAACAGAACGGGGGCAACGGGCACCTCTGCTTTTATGGCGAGCTGCTGGAGCTGGGCTTCGGTCTTTCGGTCAATACGTATCGGATCTCTTCCTCCCGGCGGTGCAAGACGGAGAATGAGCTCCTTTCTCTCTTTTCCGAGCAGCGCGTCGAAACGCCAGGTATCGGCGGACGCTCCGCCTGAAAGGGGACGCAGGTTCTCGACGATAACAGGGCACTGCAGGTGCCGAACAGATGCTGCGGTGAGCAGCTCTGCCAGATCATCCGGGTGTTCGGTCATTATATGTCCGCTCCGACCGGCTTTCCATCCACTATCTGGTCGAGATATTCGGACATCCCGTATCCCACCTTCCCGTCACAGGTATACTCGGTCATTCCCTCCGCAATTCGGGTCAGGAGGTACTCTCCGTCGGGTTTTGCGCGCCTGTTTCTGAGGGGGACGAGAGAGAGCACCCGGCCCGAAATCTCATAATCCCTCTCTTTTGTTCTAATCCAGGCCTTTAACCCTGTCTGATTGTAGAACTTGTCCCATTCCGACTCAATCCGCGCTTCCTCGATAAAGACGTATTCATTGTCGCGGAGCACCATGCCGATAGAGCTCCGGCTGCCATCCTGCATCCCCACCTGCATTATCATAATGCCGAAGTCTTTGTCGAAATTCATCGGCAGCCAGCGATAATAGTGTACGGCCTGCCAGTACCGCGGCCCCCAGGAGTGATCCCGTATGCCGAGTCCGTCGACTTTCCATTCAGTATCACCGACCCTGATAAGACCCTTTCCGCTCACATGCTGCTCGTAATGGGCACGGCCGAAGGAATTCTCGGCGTCGAGGGTGATAGGTGTACCGTCGTCATTGAGGATCTCGCCTCCGTAGAGTGGCGCAATCCCGTCGAAGCTCAGATCGACTTCGCATTCGATTATCGGGTTCTCGGTAAAGGCTTTACGGGGATTTGCCATGGCCAGCGGATTTTTCATAAAGCAGAGCTTTCCCGAATAGGAGAGGTGGAGATTTTTAAAGGGCTCGATGACTTTGATATTCATGCCACCGGCGGCAAAGGCGTCGTTGCCGGTAATGGCGGGGCGATCGAACATGAATCCGGCGCTGCCATCCGGCTGATAGAGGCATATCGACATTTCTGCATGCCCCTCATTGGGGCGATTCCCTATCCTGAACCATCCGCCGAAGAGGGTTTCGTGGTCGAAAACATTGAAGTACATGCTTTCGTTGAAGTTTTTCTCTTCCCCGACAGGATGTGTGTACTCGTCTTCGGGTGACAGACGGACATTTTCTGATTGTAGTCGATGCATCATGGAGAGCCTCCGTTTTTTGAAATTACAATCCTTTCTGTTTTTTAATGAAATTGTCCCGCAGTAAATGCTTCTTCACCTTGCCGCCCTCGAAGGTTCGCGGCAGCTCGCTTATGAAATATATCCTCCTCGTTCGCCTTCGGATTGTTGTATAAACCAGTCGATCATCCGGCGCGCGATGCTCACTCTTCCGGGTATTCGGGGAAGGCTGTCCGTGCTGAACCAGCTGGCATCGACAATTTCTCTCCCGTCAATTCTGATGATGCCATCGGCATAGTCGGCGATAAAGGCGACCATCAGAGAATGGGGGAATGGCCAGGGGAGGCTCCCGAAATAGCGGATATTTTTCACGGAGATATCAACCTCTTCCTTTATCTCCCGTCTGACCGCTTCCTCGAGCGTTTCTCCGGGCTCGACGAATCCTGCTAAGACGCTGTAGAAATTATCAGGAAAATGCTGAGCACGGGCGAGGAGTATCTCATTTCCTCTTGTCACCATGACGATAATGGCGGGTGATATGCGAGGGTAGATTACGAGGCTGCAGTGAGGGCAGATTTTTGCCATTTCATCCGATTTCTGAGTGAGCGGAGTGCCGCAGAGGCTGCAGAACCGACAGGTCCGGTCGAAGTGCACGATCTGAAAGGCACGGCCGGCAGCCCAGAAGAGATTCTCGCTGAGGAGCGGATAGAGCAGCAGCAGTCCCCGAAATGCCATCCCCTCGGGCGCTTCATCGTCATCGGGCAGATCGGCTGTGTAGCAGGGGCGCCCGTTGAATGCACCGAAGTAGCGGGTGTGGAGAGGATGCAGATTCAGTGATTCGGGCTCATCGGAGGGAATCGAAACCGAATCATTCGAAGGAATGACCAGCATCTCATTTCCCCTGAAGTGAAACCAGAGGGATTTTGCGATTGTTCTGGGTGGCGTTATGCCGGAGATAAAGTGAGCGGTCATGCTGTCAGTTTATTACTGCCCCTGAAAATAATTCAATCCCTTTATGCCGAATCGCTCTGACCCCTTCAAGGAGCAGGAGCACGTATCTGCCGAGGGGAACGTATAGGGGGAACTTTCATATGAAGCATAACTCATAATCTGCTTGATGAAATATAGGCATGTGCATCAATATGCTCCGTGCTTGAAAGGATTATGATACCGGCACATACACGGCATATGCTATTATCGGGATTGTGAGTATGGGGCATGGTTGAATTAAAGAATGTTTCTCTCCGCTTTGCGGGACAGTGCACGAATGTTCTGAACAATATCTCCTGGCATATCAGGGCGAACGAAAACTGGGTGCTCTTCGGGCGGAATGGGTCCGGCAAGACGAAGCTCCTCGAGATTATCACCGGCTACCTCTTCCCGAGCGAGGGCGAGGTAATCCGATTTGGACGCGGTCAGAGCGGTAGCGATATCCGTGAGGTGAGAAAGCGAATCGGTTACATCAGCACCGCACTGAAGGATGCCTTTTCAAAGAATGAGCGTATCATCGACATCGTTCTCAGCGGCCTCTTCGCGTCAATTGGACTGTATCAGGAGCCCGATGAGGGCGACAGGGCCGCTGTCCGTGAACTGCTTGCGGCTGTCGGACTCGAAGAGCGTTCATCTGAGCGGTTCGGAACGCTCTCTGATGGCGAGCGGCAGATGGTTTTGATACTGCGTGCATTTATCAACAGTCCGGATCTGCTCATCTTTGACGAACCCACCGTCAGCCTGGACCTGTCGGCCAGGGAGCAGCTCCTTGAATCAATAGAAATTCTCAGGGCCCGGAAGGAGATCTCGCTGATATATGTCACCCACCATATCGAGGAGATCACCCCTCTCTTCGATAAGATATACGTTATCGATGAGGGGAGATGCTGCTTCAATGGTCTCATTGCAAGCGGTCTCAGCGATTCGCTCCTCAGCGGAATCTTCAATCGGAAGATCCGGGTCCGGCGATTTGACGGTCGATACTATGCGCTGCTCGACAGTGAAGGGTGAATGTTATTCTTCAGCCCGGCGATCCGGAATCTCCAGTGACCGCGCAATCTTCTCGCGGGCGTCTTTTCGGCTCTCAGACATATTCCCATCAAGTGGTGGTATTGATTAACTGGTAAATATATTGAATTCGGGTGGATCGAGCATGAGCTTCTTGACGCTGCACATATTTGCCACTCTGACGACCGGTTTCCGATACTTTTCCGGGAAATCGGCCGGTAATTTTATCTCTATCGTGATTGTATCAGTCGGCTTTTGTCCTGAGCTCTCTTCGGTATTCAGATACAGCTCAATTCCTTCGGTGGGAATATCACGCTCCTGGCAGAAGCGGTAGACATAGATTCCAGTGCAGGTGCCGATGGATGCGATCATGAGAGCGAAGGGCTCCGGATATTTCCCTTCACCACCGGATTCGATTGACTGGTCGGTTTTTATCGTGAGGCCGTTGTAGCTGGCGAATACCTGCATTCCCCCTTCGTGATAAATACGCATTTCCATTGAAAATTTCCTCCGCCTCGTACAGTATCGTTTACTCCTCTTGAGCTGGCTGTTTAACCGGCCCCGGATGATGCACGATTGGCATATTCTCCAATTGAGGATCTCTTATCAATGAAAAAAATAATCGAGAGAACACGATACTGCTCGCCGTGACTGATCGATTCATGTGCGCAGGAGCTCGGTGCCGGTCACCCGTGAGTTGCACGAAAACGCTCTCGACACTTTTCGCAAAATGCCGGAGAGAAGCGGCATCAGTTTTTTAAGTCGCTCAGGAGCTCTTTCGATGCGAGATATTTGTCAACGAAGGAGACGACAAAGGACTCACGGTATCTCGGTGGCACAGGAGTCAGTGGCCACATGTGTTTTATGATGATATCCCGCTCGATGGCATTGATAGAAAAATTTTTCTCTGCGTTTTGCAATGCAACCTTTGGATGCGCGAAGCCGTGGAACTTCTCCCTTGCCAATCCGGGACTATCGTGATTTCGCCAGTCATACTGGAAAAAATCGTGCAGCAGTCCACCTCTCCCTGCCGAGACGAAGTCGAGATTGAGATATTTGCAGATCTTGTAGGAGAGATATGAAACCGCTTTCGAATGTTCATAGATGGTTGTCGTGTTGTGATGCCGGTAGCTCTTTAATTTTTCGAACTCTTCATTCTCGAGTATCTCTCTTACGATACCGTCGTATTCGTCCGCGTCGGGTCGTCTCTCGTCGATTCTACCCTTTATGCGGTTGATGGTTTTAACGAGTGATGAGACGCTGTTCTGCAGAACGGTATTGATTCTGTCAGAGAGGAATCTGTTCAGATCGGGGAATGCGCCGAGCAGCCTCTTCCATGAGTGACGAAGGATCTCTGTATCGAAATTGTCTTGTGCGATCGACTCGAAGAGAGATGAAACCATCCTTGTGAATGACTTCAGCGTACACACCGAGAGGGTAAAGTCGATAACAAGGTAGACTGACAGGAGCATCGCTGACAACCGGATAATCTCTCTATCGATGCTGTGTACCAGTGAATGGACCGCCGGATGAATATAGACGATAAAGAGCAAAGCGAACAGGGTCCATGCTGCCGAGAATGAGAGGCAGACCCTTCCATGCAGGTTATACCTGTTTTCAGTATAATCCCACAGTTTTATTCCGAAGAGCTTTTCGGTGAGCGCACCGGCTGCATATTCCATGGCGCTAAGGGTCACCCCGTAGGCGATAATCTCTATAATGAACGGAGCATCATGGAGGAGGTGGTGTATTAATAGAAGCAAGAGCGCGCCGATGCCGTAAATGGGCACAAAGGGGCCATAGAGGAAACCTGCATTAACGAACTGTTTCCGGGTTGCTGATCGATAGAGTATCTCGGCAATCCAGCCAAGGAAGGAATAGATTGCAAAGAGTATGATACAGTATTGTATTTCGAATAGATAATGATGCAGCATTGCCACTGTCGCTCCTCACCCGTACATATAAAAGCGGGAATATCACTTCTTTAAAATAGCATATTTCCGTTCGCCGAAAATATCTCGATACGGTTTTAAATCAGTTATCGATATTCTCACGGTTATGAGTGAGCCGAGGAGGTGATATGTTACAGAAATGTGGATCTCGAGCCAATGAGGCAATGCAGCGCTCCCGCAGAGGGGCGGGCATTGGTTATCTCTCATCTTCTGGCATGATCACTGTGCCGTTCTGATCCAGTATGCCCAGATCAACGAGAAGGGGTGGTATTTCCACAATACCCGATACCTGATAACAGTGCATGCCCGCTGCGTTGCCTGCCTCGACATTAATTATGTTATCGTCGAAGAAGAGGATTCGATCCGGCGGTTTGTTGAGATGCCCGATAACGTGATTAAATGCTTCCCGGTCCGGCTTGAGCAGACCGATTTCGTGCGAGGCGAAGGCGTGGTGAAAGAGTTCAGAGATCTCCCGCATCTCGGTTATGAATCTCCCCCAGTGTATTTCATTGGTATTGGAAAAGACAGCCAGCTGATAGTATGCACGGAGCTTTTTGAGAAGGGGTTCTGCCTCCGGATAGGGCTTGCGGGGCCAGTAGGTAAACTCCTGCAGAAATTTTTCGGGGGAAACGGTGAGCCTGAATTCATCTATCAGCGCTGCGGCGAACTCTTCGGGGGAAGCGTTTCCTGATTCGAATCGCCTGACGCTCGGAGAAGAGAGCCACCGACTCCAGAGCTCACTCTCCGACAAGTTGAGCGGTGACCACTCCAGCATGATTTGAACACCGATGAGCTGTACGATGACGCCGCCCAGATCAAAGAGAATGACATCGAATTCGGATTTTTTCATGTATCACCTGCCTGTAGTTACGTATCGTGCCGTGGATAAAAGGAAATCTGAGAAAAAAGCTGTTATACTATCACTGTTGGCAAATTGCCGTTGGTCAGCTCATTTCGATATACTCACTCGCTCCGCCGCAAATATCACATCATGTGATTGCGGCTCCGGCGGTCTTCCTGACCGCCTGCTCGTTGAGCATATCGAAATGAGCTGACCCTTGCATTTCAATATACTGTTTCACATAAGTATTATATCTTTCATTAAGATTCGATCAATTATTCCCGAATCGGTATCGGGAGAATGCTGAGCGGATCGACCTGTACCCCGTTGATGATAAGCGAGACGTGCAGATGCGCCGCAGTTGAGATGCCGGTGCTCCCCACGGAGCCGATGAGTTCGCCACCATGGACTTTCTGGCCAAGCCTGACCGCAATTGAGTCCTGATGCATGTAATATGAAAATACCCTGTTCCCGTGATCTATTACAGTGAAATTTCCCTCATAAAAGAGCTCTTCGGCGAGCACCACTCTCCCGCTCGCAATTGCGAATACCGGTTCGCCCCGCTTCCCCCGCAGATCGAGACCGCGATGGATGTTCACCTTTGGCTTCACCGGTATGCGTTTCCCGTGCTTTATCTTAAAGCGGTAATATAACCGCTTGGCCCAGAAGGGTGAAGTTATATAGTGACGGTTTCGCGGATGGGCCAGGGAGCTGTCCAGCATGTCGGGGCCAAGCTGACTGAATGCTTTTTTCTTCTTAGCTGTGGATCTCCTGATGAATGATATAACCTCAGGTTTCTTCAGATAGGTCAGGTTTGAGTACTTCCCCAGCTTCAGTCGCCGCCGGTATACGGGAAACCTGGTATCCCCGATGATGAAATGAAAGTAATTGAACGCCGTTCTCTCTTCGGATTCGATTTTTACCGTGATCTTCTTTCCGCCGGGCTTCTCTTCGGGTGGAATGCCGAAGAGTCCGCGAAAGCCCCAGTCGGTTGGGGTGATAAATATCTTCCTGTTTTCATACCAGCATGATATTTTCTCATTCGTTATGGATTTCTCGGGAATTATCTCAATGCAGGCGGCATTTCCCTGCCTGAATTTCCGCGCATGGAGAATGACACGAATCTCTCCATAGCTCCATTCCCTCCTCTCCGCCTTTTCGACCATGTATCCGGGGGGCACTTTGGGCTTTGTGCTATGGGCCTCATCGGCGAGAAGCGGAATACCGGCGGCAAATGAGAATACGATGACTGTGGCGAGGATGGCTCTTCTCATGTTTTCACTCCGTCTCTGTTCCTGTGCATAATATTTCGCTCATGAGGAGGAAGCGCCTGTCGCTTTCCGTTGAATGCTTTCACTATTAATTATCGTATCCTTTCACTATTTTTTAACTGTTGACGGCGTGCTCTTTTTTACACGAAAAAGTTATTCTCCACAATAATCTTATTGTAAAATACATTTGTGAAGAAAAAATAGTATTCTGAAATTACTTGCAAAGAGTATTTCGGACAGAGTTTTTTTCTGAGAGAATTACTATGCCGGCAATCCCGAGAGAAGACATTGAAAGGCTCCTCTGCACGCTTCAGAGACCCGCCCGCTACATCAACGGGGAGCCGAATCAGATAGTGAAGAAGAGCGCCTTCCTGCGCATGGCCATCAGCTATCCCGATCTCTACGAGGTGGGCATGTCCAATCAGGGCATCATGCTCCTCTACGAGCGGGCGAATAGTATCGATGAAGTTGCCTGCGAGCGGGTCTTCGCGGTGCCGGAGGATTGCGAGCAGCGGCTCAGGGAGCTGCAATTGCCGCTCTATAGCCTTGAGACGTTCACTCCGCTCAGCGAGCTGGATTGCATCGGCTTCAACCTCTCCCATGAGCTCCTCTACACCAATGTTCTGCAGATACTCGATCTGGGAGGGGTCCCTCTGCTGCGTCGTGAACGCGATGAGCGGCACCCGATAGTCATAGCAGGCGGCGAAGCGGTTTCGAATCCTCTTCCGATGATCGATTTCATCGATGCCTTTTTTATCGGCGAGGGTGAGGATGGCATCGTTGAGATCCTCCGGCTCCTCATGGAAGGGAAACGGAGTTCTTCGGAGAGAGGGAAGATACTGGACGATCTGAGTGCTCTGGAGGGGGTATTCGTTCCCTCCCTGGATTATGAGGATAGTCATTCGAGAGCAACCAGGAAAATTCAAAAGCGAGTGTACCGTGGGCAGCCGGTTTTCCCCCTGAAGCCGATTGTTTCGAATATTCGCATTGCACATGAGCGGGTTGTCGTTGAGGTGACGCGCGGGTGCGGAAATCTCTGCAAGTTCTGCCACGCCGGGTACTTCAATCTTCCCTACCGCAGCTATGATCCCGGATACTTCACGGAGCGGGTTCTCACCCTTCTGCGCAATACCGGCTATGATGAGATATCGCTCTCGTCGCTCTCGCTGAGCGATTACCGGTATCTCGTCCCTCTCCTGAATGTCCTGCTGCCCGATCTCATCGCTCGCGGGGTATCGATGTCGCTCCCTTCACTTCGGGTCGATCGGGATACCATTCATATCCTCGAGCACCTGTCCGATATTCGAAAGAGCACGCTCACCTTCGCCGTCGAGTCTGCCTGCGAGGATATACGCCGATCGGCCAACAAGCATCTTGCCGTTGATGACCTGATCGAGATTACCGAGTACGTGTTCAAAAACGGCTGGCGGTCCATCAAGCTCTATTTCATGATAGGGTTGCCGGGCTGTCAGGAGCATGACGAGGCGAATGCAATTATCGATCTCCTGAAGGAGGTGTATCGTGTCGCGAGAGGTGCTCGGAGGAGGGTGGAGATTAATGTTACCATATCTCCCTTTGTTCCGAAGCCGCATACCCCCTTTCAGTGGGAGCAGCAGATGGGAAGGGAGTACCATGAGGATGTTATCCAGCACATCAAGCAATCGCTTCCTCGCGCAATCAGCATCAAGAACCACGATGTGCGCATGTCAGAGCTGGAGGGTGTGTTCTCCCGGGGTGACAGCGCCTTGGGAGAGGTCATACTCGAATCGTATCGAGCTGGCTGTCGGCTGGATTCCTGGCGGGAGTATTTCCGTTATGATATATGGATGAACAGCCTCAATCGATTGTTGCCTGAATGGCGGAGCGCCCTTGCGTCACGGGAAGGTGGCCTCCCGTGGGATTTTATCGAAAGCGGCTATGAGAAGCTCATTCGGTTCAAACGGGATCATTTCGCTGCTGGTTCAAGCAGAAAAGGGGTGCGTGGAGATCTTGATATTATCTCGCTGAAGAATGCCTTTGAGAACTTCAAACAGAAGTACACGCATTATCGGAGGATACGAGTGCAGCTTGCAAAGCGGGGGAGCAGCCGGTATATTCCGCATATCGATTTCATGGAGATTATCAAGCGGGGGTTGCGTATGATTGACGCGCCGGTGGCATATACGCAGGGATACACGAAGCGGATGCGGATTGCCATGGGATACCCGGTGCCGCTGGGAATTGAGAGCCTCTCCGAGCTCTGCGATCTGGAGCTTCACGATTCGGCCGATCCCGAGCAGATGAGGGATTCGCTGAATGGGGTGCTGCCTCCCGGCATTACCGTTATCAGCGCACGATTCTGCGAGGGAAAGGAATCTCTCATGGGAATCACCGATGCTGTGGACTTTCTGGTGAGCATTGTGCAGGAGCACTATCTCAATGCTCTTCTGGCGCATTTGAGAAGCGGGGTCCCTCTCGAGAAGAGGACGAAAGGGGGATTGAAGAGCATTCCGCTGGAGGATGCAATTATGGAATACCGGGTTGTTGCGGATACCGAGAAGCTGTACTGCGATACCTTTCATGAGGAACGAGCTGCTGCGAATGCGCTGTACCTTCGTCTCCCGGTGGGGACTGAAGCCTCGCTGCGCGTTGATGAAATGATAGTAACTCTTGCCGGAATCGATCGTGATGATCTCTGTGATATAGGTATTGTGAAGCTGGCCCAATATCGCGCTGACGGAGAGGGCTTTATCAGGATTAAATGACCTGGTTATCTATTCCCTTTTTCAAGAGCTTCCTGTTTCCGGGCATACCTTAAAAAAATTGAGACATGATAACAGGATAAAGGGGAGACGAAATACTGTGAATACATTTTAATCGTTCGGTGATTTCTTGAAACTAACAGGGTTGCTAGGGTCTTCCGCTCTATTCGTTTTCTTTGAGGAAATGAGCTTGCCCGGTGAAACATGCCTTCGGGCTATCTCGGATTTGAACCCTGTCCATGATGGTATACTAACGAACATATAATTACCGATGCATTTCTGCTTGAAAAGCGCATCGGTCTATAAAAATCCTATACTATTGAGTTTATCTGAGTTGAGTGATTTCACAATATTTTGTAGTATTAAAATACTATAGCGGGTTATGGTGCTTATCTCGTGGTTTTGTTGGCTTAACGAGAGGTCATTGCGAGAAGCACTGGAGACGAGAAGTATCCTGTTTATAAAAGAATGATTGTTACTATAACGCCAGGATGATAAACTCTGACGTATAATCAATGGAGATCGTGTCGCTGCCTGCCTGCTATCGGACAGGCGCTCGCGATGACATGTGGCTCGTTACTGCACATGAGGCGGGGCAGGAATCTGTTTCATCACATTTAAGTAATAAGATACGTTTATTATGCATCACGCGATTTTGAATTGATAAACAGTAAAAATGTCAATTCATAATACACGTAATTTCGTCGCGGATCATTAATTGAGGTAAGAGGAGTGTTCTATGGGAGAAATATCGTATAATCTCGAAGACAGAGTGGTAGTCATTACCGGTGGGAGCAGGGGTATCGGGCTTGCCCTGGGGAAAAGCCTGCTTGAACAGAAGGCAAAGATTGTCATCTGTGGTAGAAAGCAGGAAAATCTTGACCAGGCACAGGCCGAGCTCGGCGACCCGGACAATAGTGTTGCTGTCAAGGCGCATATCGCTTTGGAAGAGGATGTCGAAAAACTCTTCGAAACAGCACTCAAGCAGTTCGGTACGGTGGATATTCTCATCAACAATGTGGGGATGAATCTGATTACCGGTTCTTTCGTCGAAACCGATCTTCCGGTATGGCAGAAAATTATCGATTCCAATTTAACGGGAGCTTTTCTCTGTTCGCGGAGGGCTTCACGGATAATGTCCGAAAAGAAGAGAGGCAAGATTGTGAGCATTTCATCCGTTGCCGGCAGAAGAGCAGCCCCTGCCATGGGGATTTATGGAATTGCGAAGGCCGGTATTGAGATGATGACCAAGGTGCTGGCAATGGAACTTGCACCGTTGAATATTCAGGTCAATGCGGTGGCGCCGGGCATGGTTCGGACCGATTTCAGCAAGCCCTTCTGGTCGAATGACGAGATACATGCGCAGATAATTGCGTCCATTCCCCTTGGGAGGATAGCGGAGCCCCGCGACGTGATCCATCCGGTGCTCTTCCTCTGCTCCGATGGTTCCGATTATATCACCGGACACACGATAGTGGTTGACGGGGGATCAACAGCAGTATAGTTGAAGGTGCACAATAGCCGGCGGCTATCCGGCTTCTCCGCTCAGTCGTATGATTCATTTCCGAGATAGGTAACCGGAGGAACGTCCATAAGCCACCGAAGGGTGTTCTTGAGCTTCATCAGCTGAATGAAGAGGTCATGCTCAGGTTCGATGTTCTTCTCATGCATGGGGCTCTTCCAGTAGAAGGAGAGCCACTCCTGATTCCCGTACATGGATGCCCGCTGTGCGAGGTCCAGAAAGAGCACCAGATCGAGCACGATCGGCGCTGCCAGAATTGAATCCCGGCAGAGGAAGTCGATTTTAATCTGCATCGGATAACCGAGCCAGCCAAAGATATCTATATTGTCCCACCCTTCTTTGTTGTCTCCCCGGGGCGGGTAGTAGTTTATCCTCACCTTGTGATAGTACCCCTTGTAGAGCTCAGGATAGAGCTCGGGTTGAAAAACCTGATCCAGGACAGAGAGCTTGCTCACCTCCTTGGTCTTGAATGATTCAGGGTCGTCGAGAACCTCGCCATCCCTGTTTCCGAGGATGTTGGTGGAGAACCAGCCCTTTACGCCAATCATCCGCGCTTTCAGTCCGGGAGAGATAATGGTTTTCATGAGTGTCTGTCCCGTTTTAAAGTCCTTGCCGCTCATGGGAACCCGATTCTTTTCTGCAAGCTCCCAGAGTGCCGGTATGTCATTGCAGAGATTCGGAGCCCCGTTGGCATATGGTATTCCGAGGTCGAGTGCCGCATAGGCGTATATCATGCTCGGGGCGATGTGTGTGTTGTTTTCTTTGAGAGCCTTTTCAAAGTTTTCCAGGCTGTCGTGAATTCCCGGTATAATCTCCTGATAGATCTCGGTGCTTCCGCACCAGATCATGATCATGCGATCCAGTTTTTTTTCTTCTTTAAAGGCACGAATATCATCCTTCACCATCTGAGCGAGATCCCAGTGAGAGGAAGCCTTCTTAACCCAGCTCCCATTGAGTTTTTTAACAAAGTTCTTATTAAAGACGGCCTTCCACGGTTTTATGGCCGATAATTCCTCCTTTATCGGATCGATGTCGGAGTTTTTAAGAACCCCTGCTTTCAGGGCAGCATCATAGCAGTTATCTTCAAAGATGTCCCAGCCGCCAAACTCAAGATCATTGAGCTCGGCAAGCGGTACAAAATCCTTTATTTTGATATATTCCGCATCTTTCCCCTTGCCAACCTTGATCTTGCCCATCTGGGTGAGGGAACCGATTGGTATGTTTAAACCCTTTTTGGTGATGAGCACTCCTGAGATAAATGTTGTGCTGACAGCCCCGAGTCCCGGAATCAGTACTCCCATCTTACCTTCGGGCTTTTTAATTTCAGTGTTTTTTCGTATCACTTCACTCTCCTGTACCTTGTCCCCTTTATCCCCGCCCCTTTGAAGGATTATTATATGCCGTTCAAATGCTGAGGGATGAATGCTTTAGAATCAAGATTCTACACCGGCAATGACAATTAAGCAATTAAATAGTAAGGGGCTATTAATAGTCAAGGAAAAATATAGAGAAAAACAATCCCGCACCGGGAATAACAGGTTTGCTATAATATGGCATGATAAAGTGCAGTGAGATCATTTTCAGGGTGATTTTTATTTTTGTTTACAGTTAGTTTTTGCTTGAATAGTTATAAACGGAGACGTATTATTGAATTGATGTGCAATCGCGCACTGAGCTGTTGCAGGGTTTCTCCCAGTTGATTATTTCTTTCGTATTACAGGATTGGGATGCCGTAGCGAGAGGATAAAACGTATTGCACTATTGCAGGACAGGATTGAACGATGGCAATTACGAAAGCTGAAAAAGCTGCTTATAACGATTATATCAAAGAGCATAAGAATACGATCGAAGAGCTGAACAAGAAGATCAAGGAGAATGATGCCAAGAAGAAGAGCATGCCGAACGTTGAGGGATATCTGAATCTCGAGAATGCAATTGAGATTCTCAATATTATTCTGACATACATAAAGATGAGTGACGTTTCTCTTGAGATGCTCAATGTTAAGAATGAGAGATTTCTGGATAATGCGCGCAAGGAGCTCTATAAGGCGATTCAAACACTGGAAGGAATTGTCGGCAGCGATATTGATAGAACACTCAAGGAGAATGAGGAATATCTGCAAAAAATTGACCGGGTCAATCCTCGTCAGATACTCCGAATAATACAGAGTGTTCATCACGCGCTTCTTAAAGTAATTGAAAAAATGGGTGAGGGCTCGAAGTGGAAGTGGTCTTTTGTCGATATCTATGGCCGTATTGCTGTTATTACGAAGAATATGACAAATTTTTCAGATATGCAGAAGTATCGTGATCCCCGAAGTGATTACTACCGAGAGCGTCAGGAGCTCCTCGAACTGTGCAAGAAATTCCTGAGCGATTCCGCAAAGCAGTTTCGGAATCGATATGAGCTTTCGACACAGGTGCCCAGCGATATTATTAAGTCGATCGAGCTGCTCTCTGCGCTCAGGAAGATTCACATCCTCTTCGGTGAATCAGAGGAAGCTACAAAGTTGAAAAATACCATTGATGCTCTGCGCGAGCGACTGGAAGCTGATGAGAAGAAAAGCGATGCAAAAAAAAAGAAAGATAAAAAATAAAAAAACATTTGAGATGGATTAAAAAAGTGAACAATTTAATTCTTTTTGACTTGACGAAGTAATTTTTTTTTATTACATTATTAGCACTCAATAGTATAGAGTGCTAATAAGAAAAGATATACAATGGATGAAAAAATTAATAACAAACCTCTCAATGAGAGAGAATGCGCTGTCTTAAGCGCTCTTGTCTATGAGTACATAATTACCGGTAAACCTGTCGGATCAAGATCTTTTGTTCAAAAGTATTCTTTTTCGATTTCTCCGGCAACGATGAGGAATACGATGTATGATCTTGAATGTATGGGTTACCTGAAACAGCCGCATACCTCGGCGGGAAGAGTTCCAACAGACAAGGGATACAGATTTTATGTTGATTCACTTCTTGATACCTATGAGTTTATAATGAATGAAAAGGTTAAGGTAAAAGAGGAGCTCCTCAAAAAAGAGGTGCAGCTTGACAAGATGTTCAGCTCAGTGTCCCGGATGCTTTCGCTGGTTTCCGCATATGCGGGTGTTGTATTGACGCCGAAACCCGATTTTACGGTGGTCAAGCATATTGAGCTGATACATCTCAACAATGATGAGATACTTTTTATTCTTGTTACGAGGACCGGAATTGTATTCAACAAGAGGATTTCTGTTTCAACCAGGATAAACCAGGACGAGCTCTATAAGCTCTCAAATTTTTTAACTGCCGAGCTCAGCGGCTATTCGTTGTTTGAGATAAAACAGGATATATTGGAAAAATTGCGATCCAGCTATACACAGGACTTTAAAATAGATATGGCGGTAGATATCGCAGAGCTCGCAATAACCGATGAGGGTGAATCGGAGCTTTTTATCGATGGCGTCGAGAATCTGCTACATATTCCGGAGATGATTGAAGCGAATCGATTAAAGGGTCTGCTGCACCTCATCGAGGAGAAGAGGGTGTTGCGGGACATTATGGAGGGTACGCTCACCAGGGAGGGGATCAGTACTCTTATTGGTGAGGAGATCGATGATTCTGATGTTTCAGGATGCAGTATAGTTACCTCTACCTATAAGATAGGGAATAAAAAAGTGGGAGTTCTCGGTATCATTGGTCCAACCCGGATGGATTACGAGAAGGTTGTTCCGCTCGTCGATTATACGGGTAAGGTGGTAAGCGATCTGTTGACCAAGATGTCAAAATAGATGATTTGTTATTTGTAAAAAGCAGGTATACTTCTACTGAATTGATGAAAATAAGGGATTGAGAAGGGGTGAAAAGAGATTGATATGATTGGACATTCCAAAGACAACAAAGACCATCTGAATGAGGACGCGAAAAGTGATGAAGCTCACGTCCGGAGTGAAGGTGCTGAAGCGCGCACAAAAGAAGAACAAACATCCCCTCGTACTGATGAAGTCAAAGAAGAAAATCGTTCGTGGGAGGCGAAGGAGGAGGCGCGTGCCGGAGCAGATAATGAAATAAAGAAGGAGAAAAATAATCTGGAGAAGGATGAAAGCGAAGCAGGTGTGGTGAAGGGTGAAGAGATAGCGAAGCTCAAGGAGGAGATGGAG
>Ga0180433_10002504_pt1 | contig 28254 bp, 16 predicted proteins | sample SS_ome_8_FD_132980 | JGI IMG/M metagenome (GOLD analysis project Ga0180433, IMG submission 132980) | Hypersaline lake sediment archaeal communities from the Salton Sea, California, USA - SS_1_D_1 metaG | ecosystem: Environmental > Aquatic > Non-marine Saline and Alkaline > Hypersaline >... | reverse complement strand
CCTGGTGCAATTTCTACCGGCATTGTTCCTTTTTTAAATACCCGCACATTCCTTTTTCCTATCAGCTCCATTTCATCACCTTCAATCCTGAACATTGTGCCTTCCCTCAATCCTGCTACATATATCCCGGGGTTCACCTCAAGGAATTCCTCCAGCCTCTGCTCCCTTGTTTCCCCTGCATGCCCGTCAGGATTGGCATCCAGGTAATGAGGGTTGATCTGGAATTTTATCAGGTTAAAAGCATCGAAGCTTTGTGGCTCCACTATCGGCATATCATTTGTAGTGCGTATAGTCGGACATGCCATATTTGAACCGGCGCTCCATCCTACATAAGGTGTTCCCTCCATGATCTTTTTTCTGACAGGCTCTATCAATCCATTATCCTGAACCATTTTAAGTAACTGAAAAGTATTACCGCCACCAACAATAATGGCTTCTGCATCATACACTGCCTGTACAGGGTCGCTGTAACGATGGACAGGATCAACTTCATATCCTATCTCATCAAACCTCTCCTGTACTTTCTTCGCATAATCATCAAAGGAGAAAGTAACCCCTGCATAAGGTATGAATAAGGTCTTTCTTACAGTTTCACCTAAAAACTCCTTAATGTTTAATTTCGGATAATCAAGATAAGCCTCACCGGCATTTGTTGAATTACTTATTAATAATAATCTCATGTCGTAAAATCTATTTGTTTATTACCTCAAAGATATACCAATTATTTTATTTTTATAATAAAAAAAACCTGCAAGGCTTGTGTCTTCCTGCAGGTATTTTATTTGTTTATGTATATAGGGGGGTATGTTTTTATGCTTTTAGGGATCTTATAAAACCTGCAGGTTTTTTATTAACCTGCAGGTTTATGTGTAAATCAACCCTCTGACTATGAAAGTGAATCTTAAATATCTTTAATTAATCCCAAAAATTTCTGTCTTCTGATCGCTTACAAAACAAAACCCGGATAAAGGCATGTAAAGATATCACCATACTGAAGACGTTTTTCTGTGTAATCAGAGTTCGAAAAACGTCCGGGGGATGTGTTGACAAAAGTAATACCAAAAAGATAGTGAATTAAAGTAACATGTGTTTTCTCTGAAACAGAAGCAATATATTCTGCATGTTGATCCATTTTTAACGGATCTGATAATACACATCCACTTTTTTCAGTATTGGTGACATCGTACAAACCTTCACCCGGGATATTTATTTTTTGCTTTGTGTCAGCGTTTTTAACCATAAGTTCAAATTACTTACTATATAATAAGACCGGAAAATGTGAAAAGGTTGCATGAAAAAAATTTTTTTTTCTTATTAACCTTTCCTGCTAATTTACGTACAAATAAAAGTGTTTATTAAAATAAGTAAGACGGATAAATAATTAATACTGATTGCTATGAAAATAATATCCTTAACTCTGTGTATGCTTTTTGCTGTTGTCATTTCCTGGTCACAACCCCTTAACGGCAACTATACTGTTGGTGGCACATCACCTGACTATATAACAGTATCCGATGCTGTCACTGACCTGAACAGTTCAGGGGTTGACGGGCCTGTTAAATTTATCATCCGTGATGGTAGTTATGTCAACTCTATCCAAATAATTAATGTATCAGGTGTTTCAGCTACAAATACCGTGACTTTTGAATCTGAAAGCCTCGACAGCACAAAAGTTTATATAACTGTTAGCGGCGGATCGCAACCTACGGTACAAATCACTAATACTGAACATGTTATCTTCAGAAAAGTCACACTGGAAAAAACCGGGGGAAGCTTTAACGGTATAGTATTGATGATTGATTCCAATATAGGAAATATTACTGTTGAAGGATGCCGGTTATCCGGGGTTACTGTAACCGGAGAATCCACTACAAAGGATGTGGTTCAGGTTGGCTATATGACAGAAAATATCGTTATAAAAAATTCCCGGATCATTAACGGACATTTCGGGATATTTGTTGACGGAAACATATCTGCATCACGCTGGCTAAATATATCGGATAACATCTTTGAACAGCAATACAATGCTGCTATAAAGATCAGTACTGCAGAAAATATTACTATTAGCCACAATAAGATCACTATCCCCGAACAGGGAAGTAACAGTAGCTCCCACGGGATGATCCTCGACAATGTCAGCTTTAACAATATTTATACGGGAAGTGTAATCATTCAGAATAATGATATTATAACAGGAGCCACTTATGCCGGGATGGATTATTCCGGTATCAAATTATCCAATTGTAATGGTAGTGTTATTGACAGTTTCCTGGTAGCAAATAACACTGTAATAATTGAAAGCTCACAGGGTGCTTATGGTATAGAGATAGACAAGTCGGATTATATTTCGTTTTATCATAATAGCATACAGGTCTCAACCAGTATGAGCACATATGGTGTTCCTATGCGTATTGATGCAGTAACACAGGGTTCTTCATTCCTGCAGATACTGAATAATATTTTTTACAACCACTTAAGCTACCCTGCAATGTATGTTAATGACCCTGATGTAATCAATATATGCGATTACAATGATTACTTTGTTGATATAGGAGATCTGATCTTAACAAATGTCCTGGGGTATTTTACTGACCTTGCCTCATGGAATGCGGCAATCGGGATTGATTATAACTCTTTAAATGTTCATCCGGGATTCTGGGACGAAACGCTGCATACAAAAAGCCCTGACCTGGACAGTGCGGGCACACCTGTTGCAATAGTTCAGTATGATATGGACGGAGAAAAAAGGAAAATTGACTATCCGGATATAGGAGCTGACGAGTTTGTGCATATCCCATTTATGAATGATTCGACCTTTTGTTTTGGAGAAGAAGTATTTCTTGATGCCGGCAATCCCGGGTCATCATATTTATGGTCACCAGGAAACGAAACAACACAAGTAATATCAGTAACAACCGAGGGAGCATATTCTGTTATTGTAACAGAGCCTGGTGGCGGGCCCACGGCAACAGATACTATCAATATCGGATATTACCCTGAGATCATTGTTGACACATTAAATAATTTTGATATAACATGTTTCGGAATGAACGACGGTAGTATCGATATTACTGTTACAGGAGGTATGGCTCCATATTTTTTTCTGTGGTCTTCGGGACAGAACACAGAAGATATCATGTCTCTTGTACCCGGCTTATATACAGTTACGGTTACGGATGACAAAGGATGTACTGCTACCCCGGAAATACAAATATCAGAACCTCCTCAATTAGTAATTAATACTGAAAGCGCAACAGATATTAACTGTTTTGGGAATAATGACGGAACGATAACTGCTTCAGCCACAGGCGGAACGCCTCCGTTAATGTATGATATCGGTTTTGGCACTCAGACAACCGGTGATTTTTATGACCTCTCTTTCGGCACATATATTGTTACAGTAACTGATAATTCGGGTTGCTTTATTGTTGGAGGTACACTTACAATAAATGAACCGGATCAATTGTTCTTTGATGTTCCGACAACTTCTGACCCGTTATGTTTCGGGGATTGTGACGGCACGGGAACAGTGAGCCTTAGCGGTGGAGTATCTCCTTATACTTATGCATGGAGTGATCCGGGCACCCAGACCACCTCCACAGCCACAGGATTGTGTTCTGGAGACTATACTGTTGAAGGCACTGATTATAACGGATGTACTGCTTATACTTCTATTACTATTGTTGAACCACCACAATTAAGCATTACTAATGAATCATGGAGTGACCCGTTATGTTACGGAGGAAATGACGGCTATGTTGATGTTGAAACATCAGGAGGTACAGGGATATTATCCTACGATATAGGAACCGGATCACAAACAAACGGGGATTTCTTTACGCTTACTGCAGGTACATATACCTGCACTGTTACGGATGATTATGGTTGTACTGTAACAAGTTCGGACATGACACTGAACGAACCTCCTGAAATTATCCTTAATGTAACTCACAATAACCCTACATGCTACCTGGCATGCGACGGCACTGCCACTGCCGATGTCAGCGGAGGAACTCCTCCGTATAGTTTTATCTGGGATGACGGCTTATTCCAGACAACACAAACAGCTTATGATCTTCCTCCCGGCAATACCGGTGTTACGGTTACCGACAACCAGGGATGTACCGCTTCCGGCTCCACATTACTGACAGATCCGCCCGAACTGGTTATTAATTCGGAAACACCCACAGACGTATCGTGTTTCGGGGGAAATGATGGTACAGTAACCATAGATGCATCCGGAGGAACACCTCCATATTTATATAACTTAGGTTTTGGTACACAGGCAAATAATAATTTTACCGACCTTACTGCAGGAGTATATTATTCAGAGGTAACGGACAATAACGGATGTAATGTTTATGGCAGCGGAGTTGAAATATATGAACCAACGCAACTAATTATTTCTTCAGGTCATACCGATGCAAATTGCGGCATGCCAAATGGGGATGCAACGGTAACACCTTCCGGGGGCACACCTCCTTATACTTATGAGTGGAGCACCGGAGGCACTGCAGACATGATCACCGGGATCCCCGCAGGAGTTTATGCTGTCACAGTTACTGACTTCAACGGATGTCCGGGCGTCACTACTGTTGATGTCGGGGATACGGGCGGACCTGATGCCTCCATAGGAGGTGTAACAGATGTATCATGCACAGGATACAGTGATGGTTCAGCTACTGTTTCGGTAACAAGCGGAACACCACCATATACATATTTGTGGAACACAGGAGAGACACTGGCAACGATCTCAGGAGTAGTATCAGACACGTATTTTGTAACAGTGACTGATGATGTAGGGTGTATGGATGCTATATCTATCAGCGTGGGATCACCTCCGGCACTTGACCTGTCAATAAATTTTTATGATCCGCTATGTAACGGGTCATGTGACGGGGAGCTGGAGGTTATTGCAAATGGCGGCACACCCGGATATTTGTATGAGTGGAGTTCAGGTCCTACTGATTCTTATATCAACGGGCTGTGTTCAGGCACGTATGAAGTGACAGTCACTGATATGAACGGATGTACTTCAGTAACAAACCATACGCTTAACGATCCTCCACTATTAACAATAGATTCAGAAACTCCCTCTGACGTGCTTTGTTACGGCTCTATTGATGGCGCCATTACTGCCACTGCTTCGGGAGGATCAGGGCAACTGACATACTCTATTGTCGGTGCCACACAGGATAACGGCAACTTTTTCAACCTCGGTGCCGGAACATACTATCTTACTGTAACTGATGAGAACGGGTGTACAGTTGAAGGAACGGGTCTGACAATCAATGAACCGATTCAACTGACTATATCCCCATCCTCAACGAATGTTACATGTTATGCCGATTGTGACGGCACTACCACAGCATCACCATCTGGCGGAACGCCGCCATATATGTATCAATGGGATGATCCCACATGGCAGACATCCCAGACAGCAATAAGTCTGTGTGCAGGATCGTATTATGTTACTGTCACTGATAATAACGGTTGTACAGAAATGGCAAACACAATAGTAACTGAACCTCCGCAATTAACAATAGACTCTGAAGCACCTTCGGATGTAACGCCTTGTTACGGTAATGCAAACGGATCGCTTTCAATTATTGCATCAGGCGGAACAGGGGGATTAACATATGACATTGGTGCCGGACAACAGGCAGGTGAGACATTTACAAATCTGTCACCGGGAGATTACACGGTAACAGTTGCAGATGCAAACGGATGTACTGTGACAGGAGGTGTTAATACTATTAATGAACCTGCCCAGATAATAATATCAGATATAACAGCTAATGTATATCCATGTAACGGAGATGCAAACGGATCAATAGACCTTGCTGTATCCGGAGGAGAACCGGGGTATATGTATATCTGGAGTTCAGGGCAGTCAATGGAAGATATTGCCGGGCTTTCCGGGGGTGAGTATATAGTATCAGTAACCGATGCTATTGGATGCACCGTTTCTGACACTTTTAATATCCAGGAACCTGACCTGATCACAATACTCACAGAAAATGTCACTAATATTATCTGCTTTGGTGATTCCGACGGAACAGTTAGTGTAACTGCATCAGGAGGGACTACTCCACTAAGTTATGATATAGGAGCAGGCCCCCAGGCAGGAGGCTCATTTACCAATCTCGGAGTAGGAACATACCAGGTCACTATCACCGATGCAAACGGGTGCAGTGATATCAGCACTTTATTAACTGTAACCGAACCTCCGCAGCTCATAATAGATTCAGAATCCTCAACTGATATTACCTGTTTTGGAGATAATGACGGCACCATAATTGTCACTGCATCAGGAGGCGCAGGTACACTCAATTATGATATCGGGTCAGGTACACAGGCAAGCGGAACTTTTACAAGCCTGGCAGCCGGCGATTATACAATGACAATTACCGATGCAAACGGATGTACTGCAGAAAGCAACATATTTACGATTGAAGAACCGGCAGTAATAAATGTAACAACAGCAGGGACAGATATTTCGTGTTACGGACTGTGCGACGGAATAGCATCAGTAAGTGTAATTTCAGGCGGGACACCGTCATATAGCTATGAGTGGGATGATCCCCTGTACCAGACCAACTCTTCTGCAACTGACCTGTGTTCGGGCTCATATAACCTGACGGTAACGGATGCAAACGGATGTACCGGAATAAGTAATGTGATAATTACAGAACCGGCACAACTCGTTTTAGATTCTGAATCCTCAACAGACATAACATGCTTTGGAGATAATAACGGAACAGTTTTAGTAACAGTTACAGGAGGCGCTGCACCTTTATCCTATGATCTTGGAGCAGGGGCTCAGGCAGATGGTAATTTTACTGTATTATCAGTTGGAGATTATGTTGTAACGGTTACAGATGCTAATGGTTGCAGTATTGAAAGCAGCACACTACCTGTTTCAGAACCTCCGGAGGTATCAATCACTACAGAATCATATACAGATATTACATGCTACGGTATGGCGGATGGGACGATCTCAATAGTTGCATCAGGAGGCATTCCCACATTGATGTACGATCTGGCTGGTTCGCCACAGGCAACAGGAGATTTTACCGACCTTACAGCAGGATCATATACAGTAACCGTATCAGATGCTAACGGATGTACGACAGTTAGCAGCACCTTCACTATTACGGATCCGGATGCACTGGTCATTGACTCTGAAAATTCCACTGATGTGGCGCCCTGTTATGGTGATGATAACGGGATCCTGCTTGTTGTGGCTTCCGGTGGAACACCTCCCCTGACTTATGATATAGGTGCCGGCGGACAGGCAAACGGAAACTTCTTTGATCTTACTCCGGGAACTTATACTGTAACTGTTACAGATGCAAACGGCTGCTTTGTTAACGCAACACCTACAGATATTAACGAGCCTTCCCAGATAATGATCAGCAGCGAAAATTCAACTGACATATCCCCATGCTATGGTGATGCAAACGGCACAGTCACTATCACTGCTTCAGGCGGCACACCTCCGTTATCTTATGATATAGGAACCGGAACTCAAAGCACAGGGGATTTCACCGGACTCTCATCAGGCACATACACGGTCACTGTAACTGATAATGCCGGTTGTACTTCCATTGGCAGCGCTTTAACAGTAAATGAACCAACAGATATTGTTATTGACAGCGAATCATCAACTGAGGTAACCCCCTGTTACGGATCAGCTAACGGGACAGTCACTGTCACAGCATCAGGAGGTACCGGGTCATTATATTATGATATAGGTGGCGGGCAACAAGTATCCGGTGATTTCACAAACCTTTCAGGAGGCGATTATATTGTTACAGTGACTGATGATAACGGTTGTACAAAAGAAACATCAGTTATCACAGTAAACGAACCGGCTGAACTTGTGATCAATTACCAGAATTATACTGTGATCACTTGCAATAACGGTAATGACGGTACAATAACAGTCTCGGCAACAGGAGGCACACCACCATTGTTATTTGATATCGGAGCCGGAACTCAAGGCACAGGTGATTTCACCGGGCTTGCAGCAGGCACATATACAGTCACGGTTACAGATAACAACGGCTGTACTGTAATAACCAATCCGACTGATCTGGCAAATCCCAGTGCTATTGTTATCACTAATGTGGTGACAGACGCCTCTTGTGATATTGAAGACGGAGCAATAGATATTTCTGTCACAGGAGGATGGGGATCATACTCATATTTATGGTCAAACGGCGAACCAACACAGGATATTACAGGTCTCGGAGGCGGGCAATATACAGTAAGCGTAACAGATATAGTTGGGTGCATGGAAACAGACATTATTGATGTGGGAGCGGAACCATTGTCATCTGTTACCGGCACCGTTGATTATAGCGGCGGCACGTTTGATCCCGGTGATGTAACAGTTGAATTATTTATTGAATCTGATTCTGCGGGTGCATCAAATATGCAGCTTATTGGCTATGTCAGCAATTCCGTTTCAGGCCAATTTGCCTTTAATGATCTCCCGTCAGGGATATATTATGTCAGGGCGCATGTCAATGACCAGGCATTGTTCCCGTATGTACTACCCTCATATTATGACAGTGCAATGAGCTGGTCAGAAGCTATTGCTATGGATATCAGTTGCGATTCGAATGCTGTTATAGAATTTACTATGGCAGAACTCATTCCTCCAACACAAGGAGAAGGAATAATCAGCGGTAATATCAAATATCTGAATTTAGGCAGTAAAGATAAAGGTGAACCTGTACCGGGAGCAGATATCTATCTTGAACAGGAGCCTGATGATGACCCGGTAGCACATACCGAATCCGATTCAACAGGAGCATATATGCTCGAAGAAATTCCTTCCGGTGACGGATATAAATTATATGTAGATATACCGGGCTATCCAATGTTATCCACATTTGAAGAAATAAGTGTTTCAGAATCAGATACTTTGATTGAAAATATGAATTTCTATGTTGATACAACATCTGAAGGCGGTATTTATATTGATTCAACAGCCCTGAATGTTATTGAATATCTTACAGATAATTATTCGGTGACACTATTTCCGAATCCTTACACAGAATATATCAATATCTGTTATACTCTGAATAGTACTTCAGATGTATATATAGAGATCTATGATATTCATGGAAGACCCGTTGAGGTTATTGTTGCTGAAAAACAGGGCACCGGAGATTACAGTCATACTTTCAGTGCAGAAAATAACGGTTTACAGCCCGGCACTTATATTATACGTTTAAGATTTGACAATACGGTGTATATAAGAAAAATAATAGAGTTTTAATCAGTGAGACTATGATTTTATAAATCAAAGACGTATTATACCAAAGGGATCCCAATGGGAAAATCATTAAGACGAACTGATCCCGATAGCAAAGCGTATCGGGATATCACAGGGGTATATTTTAATATTTGAACAGACTCTAATCGGCGATCTTCATAGTAAATAATATCGCCTCAAGCTGACGCAGGTAGTTACGTTTATCATATTTGGGAGCATATACATAGCCCTCAACAGTAACCACCCTGTTTCTTTTTTTATCAAGTCTTGAAAAACTAACAAAAGGGCCTCCCATACCCACTGTTCGCGGCTCTACTCTCCATAATCCCCTGATCTCTGCTGTATAGACATCGTTTATATATATCTCGCTGTAATGCGGATAATCATATTCAACTTCAGTTGTCATATATGAATCAGGACTGGGACCCGGTACGTTTTTCTTTAATATGGAATCCCGTGTATGGACTAAATTATCCCTGGACAAACTGTTTGTATCAGTCTGATCATAGTAATAAATTAAAACACCCTGGCTGATATCCGGTGTTTCCCGGGATAGCCATACAAACCCCGGAATATCAACATCAAGCTTGAATCCCTTTGGAAATAAAATATAAACATTATGGTTGCTTTTCAGCTTTCCGGTTATACTATGCTCTTCAAATTTTTTATAATTCACGATCAACCTTTGCCTTTCAATGTCCAGGAAATAATTCTTCACCTTATTTTTGTTCTCTCTTACTATTCTCACAAATGACGAATCATCAGGCGCAGTGATCTGCATATACAACTGGTTCTCCGCCCAATGATCCTGCTTAACCCTTAGTTCAGGTTTTTTATATTCTGATGATATCTTTGTTACCAATATGTTTCTGTGTGTTTTAAAAATATCAGACAGTGAACTATGAGGGATATTGACCACATTAAATAAAGGCTCTGACTGGGGCAGTGCAACCTGTTCTTTCCGGAAGATACTTTTTAAGCACATCCCCGGCCCAGTATCCCATTTGTCTTTGTTCATCACTATCACCAACTCTCCTGCCTTACCTGAACTACCCGGCAAAATATCAGTACTGTTCTTACATGAAAATACAGACAACAGTATAAAAAGTAAAAATAAATTGTATATCCTGGTCATTGGTATCATATTAAATTACATAAAGCGATGCTAACCTGCCTTCCCAACTTTGTTTCGATAATTATCAATACTCCGGTTGGTAATACCGGCAGGTAAATATACGAATACATACGAATTATACGAATGAATATCAATACTATTATTTTTGAAAAAAACGATCTGTAATATTCAATTTCAACAATCAAGCCAAATTTATCAGGCAATAAATTCCATTGGCGAGTATATTATTATATCTACCTGTTTGTCAGTGAAGAGGGCTCCTGTGGCAATTTCTTATCTGCTGACAAAGAAGTGATTTTAACTTGTTCAGAAGAAGTACGGTTGAAAGGTTCTGTCATATTACCAGAAGCTGTTGTTACCCATATTTTAAGTTTTTGTCCTTCATTCAAATGATTTGAAGACAGATCATTCCATGCTTTTATCTCTTCAACGGTAGTATTATAATCAATAGCTATCTTATGAAAATATTCGCCTTTACTGACAGTATGGACTATCATTGTTTTATTCTCAGTATTTCCTGCATATTTCAGCAATGTATTATAATCTTTCCTGGGAATATTATATCCGTATATCTCTTTTTCATATTTTAAAAAAACTGAAATTTTGCTCACAGGAAGCACAAGGATCTCAGGTTTACCACAATTAGGAATATAATCGCGTTTATATGAAGGATTAAGAAATCTCAACATAGATACCGGAGTGCCGATCACTTTGGATATCTGTTCAAATGAGACAGAATGATTGATCTTAACAGTATCTGTCTCGTAATAAAATATCTCCGGTTCTAAAGGATAAATATTATGGTCCGAAGCATGGTTCATAACATAATTAACTGCAATAAATGCCGGTACATATCCTTTTGTCTGTTCGGGCAGGTAAGGTATCAGCTCCCAGAAACAGGTTTCGCCTCCTGATCTTTGAATGGCATTCCTTACCACTCCGGGGCCTCCGTTATATGCAGCTAGAGCAAGGTGCCAGTCATTAAAAATGCGATGAAGATATTCAAGATATTCGCAGGCAGCTTCCGTTGCTTTGTACGGATCACGACGTTCGTCAATGTACGAGTTCACTTTCAGGTCAAACATTTTACTTGTATTCAGCAGGAACTGCCATAACCCGACAGCACCTGAAGAGGAGCGGGCAAGAGGATTCAATGCAGACTCTACCACAGCAAGGTATTTTAATTCCAGGGGAAGATCATACTTGTCAAGTGTTTCCTCAAACAATGGAAAATATAGCTCTGCCAAACCAAGCATTTTTGATACATCCTGCCTCCTTTGTATTGTATAAAGATCAATATAATATTTCACAAACTCATTGTATTCCAGTTCTATAGGAGTAATATTATTCATCTCTGCAATACGGTATTCAAAAACCAGGTCTGCATAAACAGGGATATGATCTTTTGTAAAACGGTTGATATTGAGGATATTCCTGTCGCAGGTAAAATCAGATGATTCAAAAAGTTTTAATGCCTGAAGACTATCAATGGCAGTGATAATAGGATCCGAATTCCGGGCAGTGATAATATCAACAGAGTCTTTTCCCGAACCCGAAGAAGATAAATACAAAAGGAAAAAGCAAAAAAATAAAGATCCGAAACGTAAAAAATATTTATATCCCTGTATCATTAAAAATGATAATAATTATGAACACCTTCTTACAAAAAACTAATATCGGGAAAAAAATAACTGGCATGCAGTTAAAATAATAAAGTTATCAACGTTGTCGTGTTAATTATTGCATTATAACGCTTTGTTTTATCTTGCTTACAGCAACAGGAAGGGACTGTGTACATATCTTCAGCATATCGGTTTCAGTGGCAGGATATTCTGCGATCGCAAAACTGCCGAACAGGTATTTGCCTGTATTATCAAATATCGAATAATGGAGCTTAATGACCATATTATAAGTATTCATAGACACCTTATGCGGGCTTGAATAATCGCCTTTTATATCGAATTCGTTTATCGAAAGCACAAGATCAGCATTGTATTTTCTACAGAAAGCACTCAAAAAATCTTTCTCTAAAAATTTTATATTCAGAAATTTATCTCCGGTAGCAGTAACAGGTGCACGTAACTCTCCTTTATTTACGGCAGGTTTGTCTTTATGCCTGTTTTCTTCTTTTTTAGTCAATGACAATCTGCTTGCAATAGAAGGAGGATCCTGTTCGCTGTTATAATCCATTGCTTCGGAAAGGAAATAAGTGATCGTATTATGGAAAGATATCAGATCTTCGTTTGCAGTGTGCGTATAACTGCTCAGCAGGCTCACAACAACACATGTGTCAGATAATGAGTCCACAAGATTATTATCAAGCCGGATGCGAAAAAAATTCAGTATCTGGTGATAATCTTTTCCGCTTTGCTGAGCAATATCTTTGGCGGCATCATTATGATAAAGCAATGGATTAAAAGGTATTACCAGTACGGTTTTGTGTTCAGGAGTTTCTGTTCTTGTTGTATCATCCTGAGCAGACCCGTAAAGGGAATAAAACAGGAAAACCAATACTGCGACCGTTCTTATCATATTATTGTTTTGTTGCTGTTAAAACAGGTTCCTTATGTCATTTTGCAATGAAAACACCACCAGCCCCAATATTATTATCATACCTGCTACCTGTGCATATTCAAGAAATTTATCTCCCGGCTTCCGCCTGGTCACCATTTCATACAACACAAACATCACATGACCTCCATCCAGGGCAGGTATAGGCAATACGTTCAGGAAAGCCAGCATTATAGATAAAAATGCCGTAAGGTTCCAGAACCTCAACCAGTCCCATGATTTCGGGAATAATGAGCCGATAGTGACAAAACTCCCAACATGACGTGATCCTTCTTTGGAGAACATGATCTTGAACTGCCTCACATATTCGGTAAGCCTTTCCACACCCATTGATATTCCTGCGGGAAAAGATTCGAAAAAACCATACTCTACTGTTTTTGCTTCGAAAAAATCCAGCAAACCTTTATTGAAAACCCCTATAATACCATCTTCACTTACTGTAACCGGGACCTCCATTTTTTTACTATTCCTTTCAATAAGCACTCTTACCTCTTCGCCTTTATACTCTCGTATTGATTCAGCGAATTCATGTGCCCATTCGGTTGGCTGACCATTAATAGCAAGCAGCCTGTCGTTTTTCTGAAAACCTGCGGATTCGGCAGGCATGTCAGGAACAATTGAATCCAGAATATACGGCATACGTGGTATTATAAGGTCGGTAATCCTTTCTGCAAGCAATATTTTATCAAAATCACCGGGCAATGGAATATTAATGATCTTTCCATCCCGGTCAATTTTAAGATTACGTGCATCATCAAGAAGGATATGAATAGGCAGATCTCTCAGTTCTTCAATCATGAATGTATCAACCATTAGTATCTTATCCCCGTTCTGCACACCTGCATCAAGCAGTACTGAATCACACACAAAACCGTATTTATAATTCTGTGCAGGAATATAGGTCTCGCCCCAGGAATACAATATCATAGCATAAATGAGTAATGCGACAATAAAGTTAACAATCACCCCTCCAAGCATTATAAGCAGTCTCTGGTATGTCGGTTTTGAACGGAATTCCCATGGTTGAGGTTCTTTTTTTAATTGCTCTTTATCCATAGATTCATCAATCATTCCGGCTATTTTGCAATATCCTCCAAGAGGAAGCCAGCCTATACCGTATTCAGTCTCTCCTTTCTTGAACTTAAATAATGAAAACCAGGGATTAAAAAACAAATAAAATTTTTCAACCTTTGTTTTAAATATCTTTGCAAAAAGAAAATGTCCTCCTTCATGTAAGAGGATCAAAATTGCGAGGCTTGATATTAATCCGACTACTTGTGTGAAAACACCCATCGTTTAGTTTTTTATTATTTTTTCATGATCTCATTTGCCAGCATCCTGGCTTCCGTATCTGTACTAACATAATCGGAATAAACAGGATTGCTTATATATTTTGCTTTTATCATTGTTTCCTCAATGATATCAGGCATTTGCAAAAAACTGATATTGCCTGCCAGAAACTCTTCAACCGCAACTTCATTGGCTGCATTCATAATGCATGGCATATTCCCGCCTTTTAACAATGCCTGGAACGAAAGTGCAAGATTACGAAATTTTTTTAAATCCGGCTCTTCAAATGATAAATTCGGATAATCTGCAAAATTAAACCGCCGGAACCCGGATTTGTATCTCTCCGGATAACTGAGAGCATACTGGATAGGCAGCTTCATATCAGGTATTCCCATCTGGGCTTTCATTGAACCGTCATTAAACTGCACTATCGAATGTATAACAGACTGGGGATGAATGATCACCTGTATCTGGTCAGGTTTTACATCAAAAAGCCACTTTGCTTCTATCACCTCAAGACCTTTATTCATCATTGATGCAGAATCAATAGTGATCTTATCACCCATATCCCAGTTAGGATGATCAAGAGCTTCTTCCCTTGTAACATTCTGTAAATAGCTTATATCTTTTGTTCTGAATGGTCCACCCGAAGCTGTTAGTATTATCTTTTCAATAGCATTGTTCTGTTCTCCGGCAAGGCATTGGAATATTGCAGAATGTTCAGAGTCCACCGGGTATATACTGACATTATTCTCAGCAATCATTTTCGTGACCAGTTCACCTGCAATTACCAGGGTTTCCTTATTTGCCAGTGCAATATTTTTTCCTGCTTTAATAGCATTTATCGTGGGCAACAGCCCCTTGTAACCGACAATAGCAGTAAGAACAATATCAACAGAATCCATCTCTACCACCTGACATGCTGCATCATGACCGGCAAATACTTTTACAGGATAAGATGATAATGCTCCGGAAACACTGTCGTACCTGCTTTTATCACCTATAACTACTGTGTTGGGCACATATTTTATAGCCTGGCTGATAAGAAGGTCTGCATTGTTATTTGCAGTAAGCACTTCAACTTCAAACCTGTCGGGGAATTCTTCTACTACTTCAAGAGCCTGTGTTCCTATAGAACCTGTTGAACCTAATATGGCAATACGTTTTTTCATCTATTACAAAATAACCGCCAGGCGCTTTAAAAGGTGATGTATTTCTCAGGATTAACCGGTTCACCCTTATACCATAGTTCGAAGTGAAGGTGTGGTCCTGAGGATAACTCTCCCGAATTACCAAATATAGCTATTGCTTCGCCGGCTTTCACCTTTGTACCGACATCTTTTAGCAATTCGGCATTATGCTTATATACTGATATCAGGTCATTTTCATGCTGTACCTGGATCACATAACCTGTCTTCAATGTCCAGGAAGCCATAATAACAGTGCCATCAAGTGTGGATGAAATAGCTTCGTCAGGAGGAGATACAATATCCACACCGAAATGATGTTCAGATATTTTAAATTTATTTGTTATCATCCCTTTTAACGGAGGATAAAAAAACAACCTGTTAATATCATTAGTAGGATAGCTTTTATCAAACAGTGTAAGATTATATTGCTCATCATCTTCGATCTGTTGTCTGAAAATTGAGTCATTCACAGATCTTTTAAAAGTAATATCATCGTAAGATGCGTCCGTATCATGGGTATTAATATAATCTTTTGGTGTATTCCCTTCTAATATTGTCTTAAGGTTTTGAAAATACTGATCTTTCATTCTCAGCTCGTTCTGTAGTGAGTCAACAGTAATGGCATTGAAAATAATGTTCTTCCTCATATTTCCGTCGGGGTATCCCGGGATGAATTCCCTAACAGGTGTAAAGGCGATGATCACTGTCACAAGTGCAATCAGCAGTATTATAGCAAAACCGATATATGCGAACAAATTAAGTCTTGTAAGCGGGAATGACCATACCTCTTCAAATGTAGTATCATTAAAGATCTTCAGATGATAACGATCCTGTATTTTCTCTGCGAATTTTTTTTTCTTCTTTTCAGCCATATAAATATCACCCCGATGATCGGGATACCTTTCCCCTCTCCAAATGGAGGGGGAAGGGTGAGTTTATATTCAATTTTATTATAATCAACAAAGATATACAAATTGCGTCTGAATATATAAATAAATGAAAGGCGTTTAACATAAGTTAACAAAAACATTTATATAATAAGCTCTAAGGTCTGTTTTGGCAAATAAAAATAAACAATTATATTTGTGCCCTGATATTGCGGGGTGGAGCAGTGGTAGCTCGTTGGGCTCATAACCCAAAGGTCGTAAGTTCGAATCTTGCCCCCGCTACAAAAACAGAGTGAGAGTGAAGAGCGAGAGCGATGAACACTCACTCTGTTTTTTCTTCGCTCTCACACTCAAACTCACTCTGAATAGGGGGCTTTTTATTTGTAAAGTACAACCCTTACAAGATCATCCGCCAGCCGGCGGATAATCTTATAAATTTATTAAAAGGAAGCAGCACATGTCGTATATAATTGACTTATAATTATTTATGTTATGCCATAAAGGTGGCTGTCCCCTTCTCACTGTCCCCTTCTCACTAATAAAAATAAAATTTCTTAAGGAAAGACAGGAAGATTTTTGTAAATAATCTTCTCAATGTGGTGAGAAATATTAAGAATATTAATAATCGTTGGATTGAAGTATTGAAAATTACAAACGATTGAAGGCTGTCCTCTTAGGATTTCCCTTTGAACGGAAAGGTATATTAATTAAATACTCAATCTGACTTATTTTTTATTTCGATAGTTGATGAAAATCAATATGCCAGTAAATAGTATTAACAGAAATGATCCGGTTTGTGATAATGTTCTTCCCAGATAATAAGTCTTAGGTTCGAATTTAAATACAATGGTGTGATCTCCCTTAGGAACCGGCATAGCCCTTAAAATATAATTTGCCACGAAATAATCTGATTGCTTACCATCAATATATGCATTCCAGCCCTCAGGATAGAAAATCTCTGAAAAGATGGCTAACTGATCTGATTTTGATGATGACTGGTATTTTATATGATTTGGCTTGTAAGAGACCATTTTAATAATAGCCCCGGTATCACGTATCTTCAAGTCCGGCAGCTTTGATGCATGTTTTTTATTTATTACTGCATTTGTTTTTTTTATATGCTCCAGACTTAGAATTTCCTGGTCAGGATCGTCTGCCAGTACCACAGTATCAACAAACCATGCATTACCATAATGATAAGGATTAATAATTGGATCATTATCCGGATGAGTGATAATATATTTGGTATTGAGCATATTCAGCACCGGCAATTGAGTCTTTAACACTTCATTGAATTGTGCGATGCTCACCTTGCTGTTTAATGTGTTAATAATCTTCATATACTCATTTGAAATATAAAACCCGATCAGTTCCTGATATATCTTTAGCTTGGCACCATGATAACCTCCAATGGATTTGTGATAATAGGATGTACGGCTTTCATAAAATGGTGATTGCAGACTGAATACTCGGTAATTAGTTGATAAATTCAATTCCCTGAATACAGTTTTCTCCTTCTCTGTTTCATCAACAATTTCACATACATTGTTTATACTTACTTTGTTTTGTATATAATTCAGAAGTTTATTCAGTTCCTGATCATTTTTTCTCTCATTATTTAAAATAGCCATATCAGCAGTTTTTGCTCTGTAAGGATTCTGATATGAGTAACCGTCTACCCAATGAGTATATTTTAATCCTCGTGATTCATTGTTCAGATAGCGTTTATCTACCATCCAAAGATCAATGGTTACAACGAAAGCAAGAAAAATGATCAATGCATATTTTTTTATCTTATTTAGAATAAACAAATAGATTCCTGCAGCGGTCAACAATATGAACCCTATACTACGTAAACAATCAGTTTTGAATATTTGTATCCTTGCATCGATCAGAGCATTTCTGAAGCCTTCAAGTTGAGTTACCGCTTCATAATTACCAGCATATTGCTTCATCTGATCATTGATCTGATCCATTTCATTTTTACTCAGAAAATTAAAAAATACATCCGGGATGAGATAGAATATCAGGAACAAACCTCCCGCCCCGGCCAAAACCAGCAGGAAACGCTTCCTGTCAATATCTGCTGTAAACATTTTCTGGAGGAAAAAGACAGCAATCAGGGAAAATGATATCTGTACAATAATCAACATCATTTTAGTATCCCTGAATTTGTCAAACAAAGGAAAATATTCAATAAAGAGATCAAGGATGCTACTGTATTTCAATGAGCAGATCAAAGCAAATACAGAAAGTAGAATAAATCCCCATTTCAGTCTTTCCCCGGAAAAAAATACACCCAGGATAAACAGAAGAAAAATGCTTGCTCCAAAATAAAATGCTCCTCCCGTTGCTTCTTGCTCTCCCCAATATGAATATTGACCTGCAACGGATTCTCTGTAACGAGGATCAACTTTTTTGATCACCTCTTTTTCATTACTCATTAAGGTAATGTTGCCACCCTTAACATTTGGTATAGTTAAAGACCATAATTCACCTAATCCAAAATTATATCTCTTAATATAGTCATCATCTAAAGCATCATTATCTGTTTTTTCATTATGGTTACCGGCAGATATAGTTAATTGCGAGGGGCCACGTGTGGTATATTTACTGTATTCATAAGTAATCATCAGGTTAGAAAGTGTGGGGATTATCCCAAGAATAGCTGCAATCAGAATAAAGACAGAAGCACGAACAAACCTGTGGAGGACTTTTTCTTTTAAATGAATGTACATCTCTACAATAATAACAATGGCAATAATAAACATCAGGTAATAAGTCATCTGCAGATGATTAGCGCTAAGATGCAGGCAGAGAAACACACTCAATAGTGCGCTCCCTGTTAAATAATTCTTCCGGTATGTGTATATGATACTGCCAATCACAGGAGGTATAAATGAAATAGCATGTACTTTTGTAACATGTCCTCCTGCAAGGTAAAGAATATTAATTGATGACAAACCAAAGGCAATGGAGACAATCATCGCCGCCCATGGATTTATACTAAAGCATAGTGCCATGATGTAAAAACCCAGCATCATCAGGAATATATACCCAACCGGTCGTGGAATAATTTGCAGTAAATAACTTTCCAGCTTACTGAACAGATTTGAGGTCCTGGTAGAAATTTGGTATGCCGGCATACCGCTAAACATTGAATTAGTCCATAGGGGCTCTTCATCGTATTTCTCCCTGAAATCAATGATCTCTTTACTCATACCAAGAAACTGGTTATAATCGGCCTGTTTTAGTTTATAGCCCCTTAATTGTGGAGAAAAGTAGATTATGCTTATCGATAAAAAGCATATTATAGCGACTGCATGCGGAATAGAATTTTTCAGAAACTTTAGGAATATAGTATTTTCCATTTTCAGGAATTATCAGATGTGGTATCTGGTTTTATAACAGTAAACTCTTTTTTCTGTACAAGCTGTTCATCAATATAAACACAAATATTTGCTTTGCCGGGTTTGTTGACGCGCACTATAAAATAATCTTCTTTCTTTTTGATCGTACCATGATCAATAGTAACATTAATATTCTTTTTATTTGCCACGGGAATTTTAATATAATTATTTATGCCGGTGTACAGAACATTCATACTGACAGGTATTTTATCATTTTCGGCAGATATGGAATCCATTACCCAATATACGAATTGAAGGTATTCATTTTCGGTAATATTCAATCCTTCCATCCAAAATTCAGGGGTAATATTTAAAGGATCAATGATGTCATTCACATCCGTACTTTTATCAGCAACAGGATATTTAATCTTTTGTATCACCTCTTTGTTATATTTCACAGTGAGAATCACATGGCCTGGTTTATCCACCGTAACCAGATAATTTCCATTTGATCCGAAAATACTGCCCTGGTCAACAGACACATCTAGTTCAGCTTTGTTATATCCGCTAACAGAGATATCAACCTTATTTTCTATTCCCAGAAAGAGTGTATTGGTTTCAGGAAGTTCAATAGCCGATATCTCATTTATAGAAATATTTTTATTGGTACAGGCTATCATTAAAAACATTATCACTGACAACGGAATAATGGAGAATATCCTGAATATTCTATTGCTTTTTATTCTACCAAGCATCAGTAATCTCTTTTTCACCAGCGATCTGCTGAAAGCTGAAACCATTCCCAACAGTCTGCCCTCTGCAACCTGGTTAATGAGTAAGGTCTGGTAGAAAAGTCTGTCCTTACCCTGCGCAATTACACCATCATCCGCAAGATACTCATGAGTTAAGTAAAGAGTTCGTTTCATCATCCATAAGAATGGATTAAACCACATCAATATAGCCAGTATCTCAAAAAATAGTTTATCCAGATAATGTTTCTGATGTATATGTACCTGTTCATGGGCAATTATAGTTTCAATATCCGGATCATTGATATCAGATTGGTTAACTAATACATAATTGAACCAGGAAAAGACCGATGGATATCTTTCATTAAAGACAATAGTGATTTCATCTTTATTTGTCTTATGGTGACTTTTGATATAATAACTTAGACGTAAATTTTGAATTAGTAACCTGATGCTGAGAATGATTGCTATAAAAATGTAAATACAAAGGATCAGGGTCCAGGAATTTTGCCCTGTACTAGTTGTAAATGAATCTTCAGCGATAGTTGTGTTTGTAATCATTTGAATATCCCGGTCAAAATCCATATTTATTACTACAGGAATCATCTCCTTTACCGGAGTACTAAGTTCGGGAAGATCAAAAGAGACCCTGTGGAATGGCATTGCTAAGGCGATGAAAGCAATACTTAGTATCATGAAACGCTGTAATTTAAACTGTGTATCTTTTCTAAAGAATATCTTATAAATAAGAAATCCGATGGATAAACAGGATGATGATAGCAGCAGATAAATAAAGAATGTTTCCATATTATTTCTTTTGTTTTTTTATTTCATTTTCAAGCATGATTTTCAGCTCTTCAAGCTCCTGAAGGTCTATATTTCTGTTTTTAACGAAAGCTGATACCATTTGATTGATTGAGCCATTAAATAAACCTTTAAAAGTATACTTTAACAAGTGCTGCGCATATTCACTTTTTGTAACTTTAGGAAAATACACATGTGTTTTTCCATAAGTTTTATGGTCAACGTAGCCTTTCTTCTCAAGAACTTTAATTACCGTTGCAACAGTATTGTAAGCCGGTTTGGGATCGGGTAAGACATGCAGTACATCACTAACTGCTCCATCCTTAATTTCCCAGAGGGCTTTAAGGATGTCTTCCTGTGCTTTTGTGATTTCTTTCATAAACATATTTTTTATAAATATACTATATTTTTTTAATATGTACTATAATTATAGTAGAAATTTATAAATTTAGTATTATAATATTATTCAATTTGAATACTATTTATTATCTCAGCACGATCTGAGATATCCAACAGGGAATTGTATAATATGTTAGATATTTCATTTGCCCCCGCTACAAAAACAGAGTGAGAGTGAAGAGCGAAAGCGATGAACACTCACTCTGTTTTTTCTTCGCTCTCACACTCACACTCACACTGATAGTGGCTTTTTATTTGTAAAGTACCCCCAATCAAGATCACCGCAGGTAATCTTGCAAAGCTTGCTTGAAGGTGAAGTACCAAATAAAAAAACCACTGACTGCGAAGCAGGAAGAGGTTTTAATCCGTGTAAAGTACCTCCCAAAATGATCAGCGAAGCTAATCTTGCCAAATTAATTTGAGTGAATTAAATAGGCCCTGTTACCCTTTTGGATGCTTTCTTGTTAATCCCATGTGATATGATCTTTTTTGCTGCTAAAGGAGGTAATTCGAATTTTTCCAGCTCGTAATATTTACCGAATTATAAGTGAAATCATCTTCACCTGAATATATCAGACTAAAATTATGAAAATCCTGTTTCGGAATTTTTTGCATGTAATTAATTCCTTTCAGCATATCCTTGTTAAAAGTACTCCCCCCCTTAATTTCAACAACTTTAAAAATGTCTCCGTCTTCAATTATTAAGTCAACTTCATTTCTATGATTATCACGCCAGTAATAAAAATTAATAAACTTGCCATGATTATAATTGAACTTGATCAGATTACTTATTATGAATGTTTCGAATATATTACCGTACATATAATTAGTAAGTATCTCATCACTATCTTTTATTCCTAATAAAAAACTTACTAATCCGGTATCGTAGAAATAAATCTTGGGGCTCTTTATCAGTCTTTTATTATAATTCTTGTAAAATGGTTGAAGTTTAAAAATAATATAACTTGTTTCCAGAAGGGATATCCATTCTTTTACGGTATTGTGAGAAATTCCACAATCATCACCTAAAGAAACAGTATTCACTATCTGACCGGTTCTTCCTGCAAGGAGCCTGATAAATTTGATAAAAAGATCATAATCTGAAATATTCTTTATTAATCTTATATCCCTTTCAATATATGTATGCAGATATGAATTATAATATGTTGAAGTTCTTATCTTTTTGTCATATAATCTTGGATAACCTCCCTTATAAAGCAAATCAAATAATGTAATTTTTTCGTTATCATTCAATAACTCATTATAGCTCAATGGTAATAATGTTGATATACCAACCCTGCCTGCAAGGGACTGGGTTACTTTTTCCATTAACAAATAATTATGTGAGCCGGTAATAATGAATATACCTTCCTCATTCATATTGTCAGTAATAGTCTGAATGTAAGACAGCAACTCCGGAATCCGTTGAATTTCATCAATTATAACATTTTTATCATACTTTTTAAAAAATCCCCGGGGATCCTCAGATGCAAATGTCCTGCTATCTGAATCTTCCATTGAAACATATTTATAAGTAGAAAAAGTATGTTTTACAATGGTTGTTTTACCAGATTGGCGTGGCCCCAAAACAGCAACAACAGGAAATTCATTTGCTAATTTCAGTAATTCATCTTCAATATTTCTTTTTATCATATTTGTACAAATTGTAATTGCCATTTACATATTGTACAAATATATAAATTAATTTTCAAAAAAACTATCTGTTTGCCGGCAACCATGAATGTGCCCAATGAGCTGCCATGTTTTATTCCTTCTTTGGCACATGTCGAAAGAATGATATCAACCCGTTTGAGTGGTTGAAAAAAGTATTGGAAATCATACCTGACTGGATACGCCGATGTCAATAACCCACTTACGCCGGAATGGTGAAAATGTGTTTAATTGTCATGAAATAAGACATATAATATGGGTTAGTTCATAACGGCTGAAGTGGGTCAATCACTCCGATTTTTCCACCCTCCCTATAAACTATTATCCAACAGCTAATTGCATAACGCATCGGATAAAGGACACCGAATAAGACACCACAGTTCTGGAATTGTACGACTTTTCCAGTGTGAAAAATATAGATTTACGAATAAAATTGAATTTAATATGTAACATTTAATAACTTTAAACCGTCTTAATATTAATTTTACTATTTATAAGATTATCTAATAAACCACAATCTAACAACCATGAAAAAAAAATTAGTTATTATAGGATTATTCTTTGTTATATTTGGGAGTTACGCACAAGATAACATTTGCCTTTCAGATTCTGATTTCTCCATTTTAAAAACGGAATTATTAAAAAAGGAAAAGTTTTGCAGGTCAAACCACTTAAATATCCTTTTACAAAAATATGATATGATATGTGTTGATCAAATGACAATCCTGCTGAAGAAAATTAACAAATTTGAACGGACTGATGCAGTAATCAATAATCTAAAATACGTTAGTGACATTGAAAATGCCCTTGTTTTAAAAAACCAATGTGATTATTTTATGAGTTCGAAAGTACACAGGGCAATAAAAGAAGAACAGCAGCAAAGAAATAAATTATACAAACTGCCTAAACATTTTTCTATTTTTGGACGCTTCGATTTTGAGTGCAAAATATCCTGAAAGTGTAGTGGCACAAAACTGCTATGCCCTTATGTAATACCTGTCAATAAAGAAAAGCTCAAAATTAACTGTCAAACTCGGGAGATTCTTTTGGATGCTGATTTTTGCTTTATTTTGCCAGGGGGGATTAGCTCGCTGGTATTATGAAAGCAATTGATGGAAAAGAATGAAAAAAGAATAATTCCTGTACACATTTCTGTTTCTGGTTTCACTTTTAACATTAGTGAAACAAGTAAACAATTATTGATCCTTGCTCTTTTTCATTTATTTTGGTATAAAATATCAGGCATCAATAGCTCAAATATATAGTTGTATCGCTATTAAGTTTCATTACATTCCAGTTAATATCATTTTCTTCCAGAAGCACTCTGTAATCTCTTTTATCCTGAGAAATGAAATAATGAATATTTTTTTTTCCTTCGATCCTTAAAGTTTTTATCCATAAACCATCCTGTTCTTTATTCAATTCAATCTTATTACCTTCATTTTTAAATTGCTGCCATCTTACTATAATGTAAGGAGGAGTATTAATCTTTGGTTTTTCCTGTTTTACATATAATGTAACTTGATACTCCTGGGAGAAATTAATTTTATCAGTTATGTAACCTGGAAGTGCCCTGAAATAAACAATAAAATAAAAAATAACTAATGAGGTAATTAATATTTCTTTGAAATAACCGGTTATCAAAAGGATCGGCAAGGCAATAAAAAGGTTAAATCCTGCAATAATAATTACAAAGATATTATTTGGATGTCCAGTAAATAACCAGATAATATCAAATACAACAAGTAATAAATTTATCGCTGAGATTACAGACAATATCTTATTTTTCTTTTTTTCTGATTTATTTTCAGACACTTTAATATTTGACAGATAATAGATCAAACATAATGTACCATAGGCAGTTATGGAAATAATCGTTAAGATCATCCCTATCTTACTATATTGGTAGAACTTCCACCAAATAATATGACCTGTTATTATCAAAAATGATGTTGTATATCCATAAAGAGCAAGAAAACGATTCCATACCGGTCTTCTTTTATCCTTATATAAACCATGACTAAATATTATTAAAAGGACACTGACAAAGGTTAGAGAGAGTGCAATTAACCAGCCTGCTCCTTGCAAATGGTTTGTTCGATGTAGAATTGCATAAACAGCAAAAATTAATAGTATATATAAAGCCCGTTTCATAAGAATAAATTTATAGTTCAAAATAAAAATAGTGTTCTCCTGAATCTCCTGTAAACCATATTCTCCAAATTCCCCGGAAATCTTTTTATAAGCCTGTTCAAAACTCAAACCCTCCAGAATACCAGCTTCAACATCAATACAAATGTGATCCAGCACCTCTTCTTTTAATCCCTTATAGTTCAGTCCTCTTCTTTCAATATCTTCCAGGATAAATTGTATGTTTTCCTCTGTCAAACAGGACATATACTATGCGTTGTGCCAGGTTTAAGGATCATTCTGATTGTATTAACAAACTCCTCAAGCTCCTTTATATGCTTATCAGCTGTACGCTTACCTTTTTTGGTAAGATAATAGTATTTTCTAACCCTGTTGTCTATTATCTCGGTTTCTGTCAGTACTTCTCCATTAGCTTCAAGTTTATGAAGAATAGGGTATAAACCGCCATAAGACAACTGAATTTTTTCAGCGGATAGCTCTTTCACTCTTAAGGTGATCTCATATCCATACATCCTGTCATTCTCAGATAATAGTTTAAGAATAATAGGCTTTAATGTTCCTTTTAATAGATCTTTTCTAATCATGGTACAAATATATATATTATTACGATATATATCAAATATATTTATATATATTTTTAATATATACATATCGATTTCTTATAACCTGTGCTGATTTTCAGCGATTTAATATAACAGGTAAAATGATAGATATATATATAATGATGACAATCTGGATGGTGATTTCAGATTCACATCTGTTATTAATGAAATCCATTTGGAATTAGAATAAATAGTCATTATTTGACAGAACCAGGTAAAAACTAATCAAAATTGATTTTTGCAAAATTCGCAAATCCCTCAATATCAAGCACATATTTTTTAAGTTGGTTCGCCAATTCAGGTGTTCCCGCTACAAAGAAAAAGCCTTCATGAAATGAAGGTTTTTTTATTTTTCATACAATCGATCCAAACTTGTTTGAGGGAGTATGTATGAAAAATAAAAAAGAGAGCCACGATAGTGGCTTTTTATTTGTAAAGTACCCCTCTACAAGATCAACGAAGCTAATCTTGCATTTCAAGGCATAAATCGGTCGCTGTCCCCGGTTTACACGGTTTACAAATTTTAATTTTATAATTTTAAATATTATTCTATTTGCAAAACAAATAAATCATATTTTATTCTGTATATAGAATATTTTACTGCATATTTATTCTGCATATAGAATATTTTACTATATTTGTAAAAATTATATTGTGAATTATGAACATAGAAATACTTAAAAGAATAATTAAAGAGAACCTGGAATTTATTAATTCTTTATCTCTAAAGCCTCGTCATATTGAAATTGAAAAAGAAGGGAATTATGTTCTTATTGGTCAAAGAAGGGCAGGAAAGACCTTTATTCTTTATCAGATAATACAATCATTATCAGGAAAAAAAAATGATGACTGTTTGTTTATAAATTTTGAAGATGAGCGTTTATTAGAATTTACTATTAATGATTTTGATCTGTTGCTTGAAGCTTACAGACAATTATTTAATAAAAAGCCAATAATTTTTTTTGATGAACCTCAGAATATACAGGGGTGGGAAAAGGCAGGAAGAAGATTGTCCGATACCGGATACAGGGTTTTTATTACAGGAAGCAATGCTACCTTAATAAGTAAGGAAATTGCATCTACCCTTGGCGGGAGGTTTTTTACTAAAGAAATTCAACCTTTATCATTTATGGAATTCCTTGATTTTAATAATATGAGGTTCGGTAAGAATTTTGAATATGAGAAACAAAAAATAGATATTATTCGGTTACAGGATGATTATTTACATTACGGAGGCCTTCCTGAATGCCTTAAATACAATGATAAAAGAGGATATTTAAGTAATATATTCCAAAAAGTTTTTTATGGAGATATTATTACAAGATATAGCATAAAGAATGATATGGCATTAAAAATGCTAATAAAAAAAATTGCAGAATCAGTTAATAATGAGGCATCATTTAATCGTATTAAAAATATTATTCAGTCAGCCAATGTTAAAGTTGGAACCGGAACACTTATAGAATATTTTCAATACCTTGAAGAATCGTTTCTGATCTTTAGTATTACAAATTATACTGCTAAGTTTTCAGAACGTGAAAATAAAAAGAAGTTTTATTTCGGAGACACAGGAATTTTAAACTTATTCTTAATAGACCAGGATTCGAAATTACTGGAAAATCTTGTTTTTATTGAATTAAAAAGAAGATATCAATCAGAAATTTATTTTTATAAAAGAAATATTGAAACGGATTTTTATATTCCTGATAAAGATCTGTTAATTCAGGTAAGCTATTCTATTCATGATTATAATTCAAGGGAAAGAGAAATAAAAGCACTGCAAAATAGCATGAATGAGTTTAATATAGGTGAAGCATATATTATAACTTATAATGAAGAGGAGGAAATTAATGCTAAAAATAAAATAATTTATGCTATTCCTTATTGGAAATGGGTTTTAAAAAGCTGTTTTTAAAAATTCTAAAAGAAGCAGCATATGTTATATTAGACTTATTTACTGTCTTTTATGTTATGTTGAGAAGGTGGCTGTCCCCTTCTCACTAAAAAACCCGTTCCTGTTCGCAGGAAGAGGTTTTAATCCGTGTAAAGTACCTCCCAAAAAGATCATCCGCCAGCCGGCGGATAATCTTGCATTTCCAGGCATAAATCGGTCGCTGTCCCCGGTTTACACGGTTTATTAAACCAAACATTCCGCACAACGGAGTT
>Ga0180433_10002503_pt1 | contig 28259 bp, 26 predicted proteins | sample SS_ome_8_FD_132980 | JGI IMG/M metagenome (GOLD analysis project Ga0180433, IMG submission 132980) | Hypersaline lake sediment archaeal communities from the Salton Sea, California, USA - SS_1_D_1 metaG | ecosystem: Environmental > Aquatic > Non-marine Saline and Alkaline > Hypersaline >... | reverse complement strand
CTGGAGGACAGCCGGTATAACGTCAAGGGCACCAGAACAAGGAAAGTGACCAGACAGCCAGCGCCGCCTTTCATCACCAGCACGCTCCAGCAGGAGGCCTACCACAAGCTCAGGTTCACTGCCCGGCAGACGATGGCCCTTGCCCAGCAGCTCTATGAGGGCCTGCCCATCGGCAACGAAGGCAGTGTCGGACTGATAACCTACATGCGTACGGACTCCACCCAGGTGGCGCGCAGCGCGGTAGCCGAGGCCAGAGAGTACATCGGCGAGCGCTACGGAAAGGACTACCTTCCGCCCCATGCACGCTCCTTCTCCGCCAGGGTGAAGGGTGCACAGGAGGCGCACGAGGCCATCCGGCCCACCAAGATCACCCGCGAGCCCTCACAGCTCAAGCCGCACCTCACCAGCAACCAGTTCCGTCTCTATGAGCTCATCTGGAAGCGCATGGTCGCCAGCCAGATGGCCGCAGCCGTATATGATAACACCACCGTGGAGGTCCAGGCGGACTGCCGCACCCGCCGCAGCAGCTATCTACTGCGCGCCTCCTGCTCGGTGAACCGCTTCCCTGGCTTCACCGTGCTATACTCGGCCCAGCCGGAAGATGACCAGCAGGTGCCGGTGGCCAGTTCGCCGCTTCCCGGTCTCAAGAAAGGCGATGCCCTCAATCTCCTTGGGGTGTTCCCCGAGCAGCACTTCACCCAGCCGCCACCGCGGTACACCGAGGCCAGCCTGATAAGGGTGATGGAGCAGTACGGCATCGGTCGGCCCAGCACCTACGCCCCCATCCTCTCCACCCTCCAGGCGCGGGAGTATGTCACCAGGGAAAGGGGCATACTCCATCCCACCGAACTGGGCAAGCTGGTGAATGACCTGGTTAGCCAGCACTTCCCCGATATCGTGGATATCGCCTTTACCGCTCGCATGGAGGACGATCTGGACGGTATTGCCAAAGAGAACGGAGACTGGGTGGGGGTCGTGCAGGGCTTCTACACGCCCTTCGAGAAAAGCCTGGACAAAGCCAGCCGGTCGATAGAGCCCGTTGAGCTCCCCGAAGAACTCACCGATGAGACCTGCCCCGAATGCGGGCGGCTCTTGGCGGTCAAGACTGGCCGTTTCGGGAAGTTCCTGGCCTGTACCGGCTACCCCGAGTGCAGGTTCACCCGGTCATACCAGAAGAAGACCGGCGTGCAGTGCCCGCAGTGCGGCGGCGACCTGGTAGAGAAGCGAAGCAAGAAGGGACGCACCTTCTACGGTTGCTCCAACTACCCGGCGTGCGGCTTCGCCGCCTTCTCCCGGCCGCTCCCTGACCCGTGCCCTCAGTGCGGCGCCCTCATGACCGAGTACCGCGGCTCCCAGGCGAAATGCACGAAGTGCGGGCACCGGCAGAGACTTTCCCAGGACACGATACATGCAGGAAGTGTTTGACCGGTACATCAGTTACCTCCGGGCAGAGAAGAACGCCTCCGAGTACACCGTGCGCAACTACACCAGTGATTTGCTCGGCGGCAAGACCCCGGGAGCGGAGAAGGGGTTCTTCCAGTTTCTGGTGCAAAGAGGAGTCCAGTCCCTCACCGAAGTAGACCGGCAGACCGTGCGTGAGTATATCGTGTGGCTGATGGACCGTCACGTGGTCAAGAACAGCATTGCCCGCAAACTGTCCGCCATTCGCTCCTTCTTCCGCTACCTGCTCCGGGAGAATATCCTGGAGACCAGTCCGCTGGAGCAGGGGGCGTCTCCCAAGCGCGACCAGCGCCTTCCCTCCTTCCTCTCTATCGACGAGGCGGAGCGCCTGCTGGAGTCGCCCAACCCGTCCACGGCGGTGGGCCTGCGTGACCGCGCTTTGCTGGAGCTCCTCTATGCCTCGGGGCTGCGGGTAAGCGAGGTGGTGAGCCTGGATCTAGGTCAGGCAAACCTGGACACGAACGAGATCCGTGTCCGCGGCAAGGGCTCCAGGGAACGAGTGGTGCTCATGGGTGAACCCGCCGCCAGAGCGCTGGCCGCCTACTCCGCGCATGGCAGACCTGAGCTTCTGGAAGGGAAGACGACGAGCGCCCTGTTCGTCACCCGGAATGGGGAGCGTCTCACCCCGCGGCGGGTCCAGAAGATAGTGGACAGGCATGCTCATACCGCCGGCATCGGCCGGCGGGTGCACCCGCACATGCTCCGCCACAGCTTCGCCACCCATATGCTTGACGGCGGCGCCGACCTTAGGGTAGTCCAGGAGCTACTGGGGCATGCTCACCTCTCCTCCACCCAGGTCTATACCCACGTCAGCAAGAGCCAGGCACGCAAGGTCTACCTGTCGGCTCACCCCCTGGCGGGGCGACCCGAAGAAGGGGTGCGGACGCGATGAACACCAGGCTACCTGCGCTTCGCCAGAAGATGCTCACGGATGGCCTTGATGCTATCCTCATCTCACAGCCGGAGAACCGGCTCTACCTGTCCGGCTTCGACGGCTCGTCCGGCTACCTGCTGATCACTGCCGACCGGGCGACCCTGGCCACCGACTTCCGCTATACCGAACAGGCTTCCAGTCAGGCTCAAGACTTCGTCACCTTCGAGACCAGAGGCCCGCTAACCGGCTGGCTTCCGGAGCTTGTCAGCGGGCTATCGTCAGGGAAGCTCGGCTTTGAAGCAAATCACGTGACCTTCGCCTTTCACCGGCAGATGTCAGAGATACTTCAGACCGCCGTGCCGGGACTGAGCCTGGCACCGGTAGAAGGCATGGTGGAATCCCTGCGCGCCGTCAAGGATCCCACCGAGCTCAGGTTCATAACTGCTGCCGCCGAACTGGGCGACCGCGTCTTCGAGGAGGTGGCCGCCGCCATACGCCCGGGGATGACCGAGAAGGAGATCGCCTGGCAGCTGGAGAGCCGACTGCGGCAGCGTGGTAGTGAGCGCATGCCCTTCGATATCATCGTGGCCTCCGGCCCCAACGCGGCCCTCCCCCACCACCATCCCTCTGACCGGCAGATACAGCCTGCCGAGACCATAGTGGTCGACATGGGTGCACGCCTGGGCGGCTACTGCAGTGACCTGAGCCGGACCCTCTGGCTCGGACCACCTGATGACACCTTTGCGCGCGTATACGGCACCGTCCTTGAAGCCCAATCGGCTGCCATTGAAGGAATCCGGCATGGAATGACCGGGCACGAGGCTGACCGGCTTGCCCGGGATATCATCCAGCAAGCAGGATACGGCGACGCCTTCGGACACTCCCTGGGCCACGGCGTCGGACTGGCGGCTCACGAAGAACCCCGCCTCAGCCCCAACGCCACCGGAGCCCTGGAGAACGGCATGGTCTTCTCCATTGAGCCCGGCATATACCTCTCCGGCTGGGGCGGAGTCAGAATCGAAGACCTGGCAGTCATGGACAACGGCGGACCGAGGCTCCTCTCCCGGGCACAGAAACTGGACACGAGTGGAGGCAAGGGCCAGACATGATAAGCGCTACCGAGCTCAGAAGAGGTGTGATAGTGGAGCTGGACGGCAAGCTCTACCAGGTGATGGACTACCAGCACGTCAAGCAGAAGCGTACCGCGCTGGCACGGGTCAAGCTGCGGGACGTCCAGGGAGGACATACCTTTGAGCGCACCTTCCAGTCGAGCGAGAAGCTCGTCCGGGCCAGACTCGAGCTGCGGGACGTCCAGTACCTCTATGGCGAGGGGGACCTTCACCACTTCATGGACCAGGAGACCTTCGAGCAGGCCTCACTCAACACCGAGCAGCTGGGAGAGGCCATCAACTACATGAAGGAAGGCATGTCCCTCCAGCTGTCCACCTACAAGGGAGACATCATCGGCGTGGAGCTGCCGGTTGCCGTCGAACTGGAGGTCACCGACACCGAACCCGGTTTCAAGGGAGATACCGCTACCGCGGGCACCAAGCCGGCCACCATGGAGACGGGCATCACCGTCCAGGTGCCCCTATTCGTCAACCAGGGAGACGTCATCAAGGTTGACACCCGTACCGGGGAATACCTGGAGAGGGCCTGAACGGTGCTCAAGGCTGACCTGCACATCCACACCTGCTACTCGATGGACTGCAATACTCCCCTGGAGAGAATAGTGGCCCGCTGCAATGAGCGGGGTATCAACTGCATCGCCATCGCCGATCACGGCACGGTCGAGGGCGCACTGAGGATGCAGGAGATTGCTCCCTTCCCGGTGCTGATCGCCGAGGAGATACTGACGCCGCAGGGCGAGGTCATGGGCGTGTTCTTGAAGGAGACCATACCCACTTGCGGTTCGGCCATGGACGCGATCAAGAGAATACGGACCCAGGACGGCCTTGTCTGCCTGCCCCACCCTTTTGACACCTTCCGCGGCCTGAGAATGACCCTGGCGGAGGTCGAGCAGCTGGTGCCCCATGTTGACGTCATCGAGGCGTTCAACGCCCGCAGTCCTTTGCGTTCGCCCACAACCAGAGCGACCGCATTCGCCGACAAGCACGGTATCGCCAAGTCCGCCGGTAGTGACGCCCACGCGCCGGTAGAGATCGGCAACGCCTACGTGGAGATGCCGGAGTTCCATGACCAGCAAAGCTACCTCCAGGCACTCACCCAGGGCAGAATAAGAGGGCTTCGCTCAAGTCCCCTCGTCCACCTGCACAGCATCTGGGCAAGGCTACAGAGGGTCTTCTAAGAGAAGCTCTTCGGGACAAAGGAGAAGTGGTGTACAGAGTGGGCTGGTTCTCCACCGGCAGGGGAGAAGGCTCCAGGGGGCTCCTGCAGGCAACCCAGCAGGCGATTACCTCCGGCGACCTCCAGGCCCGGATCGAGTTCGTCTTCTGCAGCCGCGAGCGCGGCGAGACCGAGGCAACCGACCGCTACCTGAACATGGTGGAAAGCTACGGCATTCCGCTGGCCTGTTTCTCCTACCAGCGCTACCGCCGCTCCAAGGGAGAGCGCACTCCGCCCCCGGGCTCGCCTATACCGCAGTGGCGACTGGACTACGATCGCGAGGTCATGGCGAGGCTCAAGGACTTCCGGCCGGACCTGTGCATCCTGGCAGGCTATCTTCTCATCCTGGGCCCGGAGATGGCCGCCACGTACAATCCGATCAACCTTCACCCCGCTGCCCCCGGCGGACCCGCCGGCATCTGGCAAGACGTGATCTGGACGCTTATAGAGACCGGTGCCGACACCAGCGGGGCGATGATGCACCTCGCCATCCCCGAGCTTGACGAAGGGCCGGTGGTCACCTACTGCACGTTCCCCATAAGGGGAGGGGAGTTTGACAAGCACTGGCGGGACATCCAGAGGCGCTCCGTCGAGGCAGTCCGCAACGCTGAGGGAGAAAAGCACTCCCTCTTCAAGCTCATACGGCACCACGGGGTTATCCGTGAAGTGCCCCTGGTGATAGCCACGGTCAGGGCGTTCAGCCAGAAGAGGATCAGGATAGGACCCAACCGGGAAATCCTGGACGGTGAAGGAAGGCCAATCCCTGGCTATGACCTTACGGAAGAGATCGACCGTGTGGTCGCCCAGAGCGAGACCTAGCAAGCACGCGCTGCCCGGCGGCAGCACCGTGAGACAGGCATGTCCGAACATATGGCAGCCCGGTTCTCAGGCAGGTGGGACGTAAGGACAGGCTCACCAAGGAAGCTATGGCGCGCACTTCACGACTTCCTGGACGACAACGGCTTCATCCACGAGTACCATGAGCTTGTCCTTGCCGCAAGCCCCATCGAGGGCACGGCCACCTTCAGCGACGAGCTGATCGGCTACCGGGACCATCAGCGTCCCGCTTCCCTGTGGCTGGTGCGCGTCCTGCTGGGCGTGCTCCTCTGTCTGACGATAGTGCTCTTCCCATTCGGCTCTGCCCTGCTCCGGAGCCATACAACGATGACCAGGTCCTGGGCTATGTTAGGCGTTGAGGGGGAGGTCTACCGTACCCGTGGCGCCAATATGGGAAACGCCCGCGCATCCGAGACCCTGGATGTAGTCGCCGACGCGCGCATCACCCTGGAGATTGTCGGTGGAGAACCTGCCGCAGAAGACCCCTACCGAATGGACAGACCCGCCCGGGGCCCTGCAGAAGTGGCTGCGCTGCAGCAGGACTTCCAGGAGCTTCAGCACCGGATAGACGGGCTGCTTCCGCGGGAGACGCTCCCTAGCACCGAGCTCCGTGAAGTCTGATCCACGGCAGGCCCCGCTCACTCTCAGGACTGCTTCTTGGCCTCTTCCTCGTTAGCCTTGGACAGTATCTCGTCCACGATGCCGTACTCCACCGCCTGCTCGGGATTGAGGTAGAAGTCCCGGTCGGTATCGTGGATGATCTTGTCCATCGGTTGCCCGGTGTGCTTGGCCATGATGTTCCTGATCAGCTCCTGCATGCGCATGATTTCGCGGGCAGCGATCTCGATGTCGGCGGCCTGCCCCTGGGCCCCCCCGACAGCCTGGTGCATGTGAATGGTGGAGTTGGGCAGCGCGTACCGTTTACCCCCGGCACCCGCGCAGAGCAGCAGGGTTCCCATGCTCGCTGCCAGCCCCACACAGATGGTGGAGACATCGGGCCGGATGAGCTGCATGGTGTCATAGATCGCCAGCCCGGCGCTGATTATGCCGCCGGGACAGTGGATGTACAGGTTAATATCCTTGTCCGGGTCCTCCCGCTCCAGATACAGGAGCTGAGCTATGATGACGTTGGCTACCTGGTCATTGATGGGCATACCCAGCATGACGATACGCTCCCGCAGTAGCAGCGAGTAGATGTCAAAGGCACGCTCACCCCTGGCCCCGCTTTCGATGACCATCGGGATGACATTCATCGGATAACTGTTCATTCTTCCTCCTTCTGTGGTGCCACCGCCTCCCCGGCCCGGGCAATATCCACCAGTCTGTCTATAGCCTTGCGAGTAATCAGTGTCTGTCTGACCGATTCTCGCGCCTCCGGCGCGCCGAGTGCCTTTTCCAGCTCCTCTTTCCTATCCTCTGGAGCGTCCTTGAGTATGTCGGCTACCTCGGCGTCGATGTCCGCATCTCCCACCTGGATGCGCTCTTCCTCGTAGAGCCTCCCGAGAACGAGCCCCCTGACCGTCCGGAGCTCCGCCAGCGGCTGCACCTCTCGGCGCAGGTCCTCTTCGGTCTTGTCTACGCTCCTGAGGAACTGCTCCAGGGTAAGTCCCTGCCTTTCGAAACGCCTTCTTTCGCCCTCAATCAGCTGGTGCATCTCTGCGTCCACCAGCACCGGTGGGAAGGTCACCTCGCTCATCTCCACCAGGGCATCTATTGCCCTGTTCTCAAGGTCCCGCCGGGCATCTTCCTCTGCCCTCGCCTTGAGGTCAGTACGTATTCGATCGCGCAGCTCCTCCACACTGCTGGTATCCGCCTGGACATGCTGGGCAAAGTCGTCATCCACCTGGGGGAGCTCCTCTTCTTTTACCTCGGTGACCACTACCCTGAAGCCGGCCTCCTCCCCCGCTCTCTCCTCAGGGGTGTAGTCCTCCGGGAACCGGATCTGGAACTCCTTCTCTTCTCCCTTGACCATCCCCACCAGTTCCTCGGCAAACCCCGGCACCGGAGCAGATGATCCCGCCATCACCTGGTACTGGACACCGGCCCTGTCGATGTGGGTCTCGCCTTGGATCGTGCCCACCACGTCTATGGTCACCATGTCATTGAGCTGTACGGGGCGTTCAACCGGCTCCCAGATGGCGTGCGCGTGTCGCAGGTCTTCAATCACTCTGTCAACCATCTCTTCGGTGACCTCGACCTCCTCCGCCTCCACCCTGATGGCACGGTAGTCACCCAGCCTCACCACAGGCTTGAGAGGCACAATCGCCCTGAAAACCACCGGCTCGCGCTCGACTATCTCGATACTGGGCCAGGTAAAGGCCTCTACCCCCTCTTCCTCAATAGCCTGCTCACAGGCATGGGGTGCCAGCTCTTCAAGCATCTCGTTGACCAGGCCCTGGCTGCCAACGTACCTCTCCAGTACTGCCCGTGGGGCCTTTCCCTTACGGAAGCCGGGGATATTCACCTGCTTCACCATACGCCGATAGGCGCTCTCCCTGGCCTTCTCGACTTCTTCTTGTTCCATCTCAACCAGCAGGTAAACCTGGTGGTTCTCTGTCTTCTCGTTGGTAACCTTCACAATTCTCCTGTGGTGGCGTCACTCGTCACGAATGCTAAGGTGCAGCTCGGCCAGCTGGTCCTCGCTGGCCGCGGATGGCGCATCCAGCATGAGGTCGACGGCGTTCTGGTTCTTGGGAAAGGCGATGACTTCCCGGATGGTCGCTTCATCCGCAAGCAGCATGACGATGCGGTCAATACCCGGTGCAATGCCGCCATGTGGAGGCGCACCGTACCGGAAAGCCTCCAGCAGAGGTCCAAAACGCTCCTGAATCTCCTCGTCGGAATAGGCCAGCAGCCGGAATATCCTCCGCTGCAGGGCAGGGTCATGTATCCGGATACTGCCACTGGCAAGCTCGAGTCCATTGCAGACAATGTCATAATGCCGGGAACGCACCTTCTCAGGAGCGGTATCCAGCAAAGGTATATCCTCGGTCCTCGGCGCGGTAAACGGGTGGTGCTCGGAGTCCCAACGTCCCGAATCCGCGTCCCAACGGAGCAGCGGGAAATCGCGGACAAACAGGAACACCAGGGTATCCGGGTCAGCCAGCCCAAGCCGGGAGCTCATCTCCCGGCGGAGCTCATCCAGCACCCGGTTGACCAGTTTCTTATCTCCGGCGGCGATCAGCAGCAGGTCTCCCCTGCTGGCACCGGCCCGCTGCGCCATCTCCCTGACCTGGTCCACCCCCAGAAACCGTGCCGCGACCGATCTCACCATGTCCGGCGTGAGTGACTCCAGGCTGCCGGGCTCATCACCCAGGGACACCGTCAGCAAACCGCGTGCACCCACGCTCTGTGCCAGCTTGTTGGGCTCCTCGAGCTGGCTCCGACTGTACCCGCCACAACCAGGAGCACTGAAACCCTTCACGACACCGCCAGCAGCAATGGCCTCCCGGAACACGCCGAACTCGGAACCGGCCACGATGTCGGACAGGTTGGCAAGCTCCAGACCGAACCGCAGGTCCGGCTTATCGGTCCCGTACCGGTCCATGGCATCCTCGTAGGCCAGGCGCGGCCAGGGCTCGACCAGCCTCTTGTGGGGAGTCACGCTCTTCACCAGACAGGTAAACAGCTCCTCCATCAGGCCAAGGATGTCTTCCTCGTCAACGAAGCTCATCTCAAGATCAAGCTGGGTATGCTCCGGCTGCCGGTCCGCCCTGGTATCCTCGTCGCGGAAGCAGCGGGCTATCTGGAAGTAACGCTCCACTCCGGCTACCATCAGGAGCTGCTTGAGCTGCTGGGGCGACTGCGGCAAGGCGTAGAACTTGCCCGGATGGACCCGGCTCGGCACCAGGTAATCACGGGCACCCTCGGGCGTGCTCTTGATCATAACCGGTGTCTCGACCTCGATGAACCCGCGCGCATCCAGAAAGTCCCGTATGAACTTTACCACCCGGTGACGAAGGATCAGGTTACGGCGCATCCGGCCGCGGCGCAGGTCAAGGTAGCGATACTTCAGCCGCAGGTTCTCGTCCACGTCAATTTCCCGGTTGATGTAGAAGGGCGGTGTCTCGGATGTGTTCAGTACGGTGACGCTGCTGGTAATCACCTCCACGTCCCCGGTGGGCAGCTGGCTGTTCTCTGTACCGGCAGGGCGAAGGCCAACTTCTCCCGTCACCTGGATTACGTACTCGCTGCGCAAGCCGCTGGCAGTCTCATGGGCACTCCCGGATACGCCGGGGTTGAAGACCACCTGCACCACCCCTTCGCAGTCGCGCAAGTCGATGAAGACAAGCCCGCCGTGGTCACGACGCCGATCTACCCAGCCTGCCAGGGTTACTCTCTTACCAACGTGCTCCTTACGGAGCGCCCCACAGGCGTGGTCTCTAAGCAATGGATCCTCCGGGATGGCCCGTATGTATACCCACGTTCAGTATAGCTTACGAGTGAGAGGCCCTTCAACACATGTACCCCGGTCGCGCTGACCGGAAGCACACACCATCAGGCCCAACAACAGGCGCAGCCGGCCCGGGAGGCCGGCTGCGCCCTCTTGGTAGTCAGGACGAGCGTCTATCTCTTGTAGATGAGAACATTGCAGCCGCCCACGCCTACGTTGTGCTGTAGCCCCACCTTGGGGTCACCGGGCACCTGTCTCGGCCCGGCTTCGCCCCTGAGCTGCCGGACTATCTCTATCGCCTGGGCGATACCGGTCGCCCCCATCGGGTGACCGCGGCTCTCCAGGCCGCCGTCAGTGTTCACCGGCTTCTCCCCACCAATGTCTGCCTTGCCTTCCCAGATAAAACGAGCGCCTTCCCCCGACGGGCAGAACCCCAGCTCTTCTACCGCGAACACCTCTCCCGCACTGAAGGCATCATGTACCTGGCAAAGGTCGATGTCCTCGGGCCCAACTCCGGCGAGCTCGTAGGCCTCGCACCCCACCTTGTAGATGAACCCCTCGGCAACGTCTCCCCCAACTCCCACCGGGCTATATGCCGGGGTACCACTACCCCAGCCGGCAATAGTTATCGGTTTGCCCCGGAATCGATTTGCCACCTCGCGGGCGCATATCACCGCGGCAGTGGCCCCGTCACTGGTAGGTGAGCACTGGTACAGGGTAAGAGGGTCCGCAATCATGCGCGCGTTGAGCACTTCCTCCAGGGTAAGCGGCGTCTGGTACTGGGCATAGGGGTTGAGGGCCCCGTTCTTGTGGCTCTTCACCGCCACCTGGGCAAACATCTCCCGCCTGGAGCCGTATTCGCTCATATGCCGCCTGGCCCTCAGGGCATACTCACCGGGCATGATCCCCAGGCCCATGAGCTGGGAGTAGCTCGCTGATTCCTCGCTCGCCGGCGCCCCAAGAAGCCCCCGCTGCATCTTCTCGACGCCGGTGCAGAGAGCAACGTCATACAGCCCCGCACCCACCACCCAGGTCGCTACCCGGATGGCGGTGGAAGAGCTGGCGCAAGCCTTCTCGACGTTGTCAATCAGGATGCCGGTCTGGCCCACCTCGCCGAAGACGGCCTGCCCGGTACCAGTAACCCGCTGCACGCAGCCGCTGAAGCCGACCTGGATATCCTTGAACTCGCACCCGGCGTCGTCGAAAGCGGCCACGACCGCCTCCCGCACGAGATCTCCGGCGCTCTTGTCCGGCCACCGGCCGAACTTGTGCATGCCGATACCGACGATGCACACCTCCCTCATGTTCCTCCAGGCTTCCACATTCGCCATGTTATCAGCTCCTCCCATACGCTCCGGCTACTTGCCCGCCACGCGGAACTTATCCACCAGCAGGTCATTGCCTTCGTCATCTTCCTTGACCTTCTCGAAGTAGACCTCCACCGACTTGCCCACCTCCACAGCATCCAGGTCCTCGGTGATGACCCCGTGGATAGAGGGCCCCTCCTCCAGGGCAACGATGGCTATCGCATACGGCACCTTGACCAGGGCGTGAGGAAGCTGCTGATGGACAGTAGTGAAGCTGTATATGGTGCCCTTACCCTTGATCGGCACCTCCTCCATCTGGGCCTTGCCGCAGTTCAGGCAGATTACCCTGGGAGGCACAAAGTACTTCCCACAATTGCCGCATCTCGACCCGACCAGATGGGGTTCCGCCTTTGGGTCATCAGGCACGACAAACCGCCCCGGCCTTATGGGCCGCCGCTTCTTCTCCTTGGTCGCCTCAGTCATACCGGTCCTCCTTACCTTGCCTCAATATCAGTAGCGCCTCCAGGATAGCTGAACCCGGAAGCGCCAGCCGAGCCTCAGAGAGGCAATACGATTATAGCACACGCCCGCTGGCCTTCCAACAAACCCCGCAACACCGATCATCGACGGAAGGACAGAGGCCTTCCCCGACAAGCTAGAAGCGCTCGTTTGTGCCGATGATCTCGATGAGCATTCCGTGAGCGCTCTTCGGATGAATGAACCGGCGCATCAGCACCGTCATCCCCTTCTCATCACAATGTTTGAAGACCTCTTCCTCGGGGTTGTCCACCTGGAGGCTGTAGTGGTGGATGCCCTCCCCACGGCTGTTGAGAAACCGCTCGATCAGGCCACCCTGTCCTCTCGGCTCGAGGAGCTCGAACATGCTGTCGCCGATTCGAACCATGCGCGAAAGGAACTCCGGGGTCTCCAGCCCACGCTCGCCCACGAACTCGGCTCCGAACATGTCCTGGAGAAAGGCAGCCACCGTGTCAATGCTCTGCACCGCGATTCCCACGTGATGAATTCCGTGTATCATTCCTCCTCCTCGAGACTCGACTCAATCCTACATCTATCTGTCCCCGTGCGGGCCACAAAGGATTATGCCAGATTTCCCCTCCGTTGCTCAATTCTCCGGCACGTCACCGGTGCCAAACTCTCTCCCAAGACTGAACGCATTTCCGATTATGTCACCCAAGGCCTGGTACTGCCGTGCCGGCGAGGTCACGCAAGTGAAGGGCCTGATCTTGAGCACATCCGGGTTACCGTCAGTGAGGCATTCCTCCGATACATGCGCCTCCTCGATTCTCCCGGCAACCAGCAAATTGCTTCCCATGTCCAGGATATGGACCACCTGGCACTCCAGGTTGACCGGGCACTGGTCAATGAGTGGTGCTGTTTCCAGCTTGCCGTATGAGACCGCGAACCCGCACACCACGGCCTTGTCCGCTCTTGCCCCCGATACCATCCCGCAGTAATCCGCCTCTTTCACCAGGTCCACGGATGGGATGTTGACTGAGAAGGTCATGTTCTCGCGGATACCCTTGCAGGTATGCCTCGTAGGGCGTACTGCAATTGACACCATCGGCGGGGAGCCGTTGACGATGCCTCCCCAGGCAACCGTCATGAAGTTCGGCTTACCCCCGACGTTCGCCCCCACCAGGAATACCGGCATCGGGTAGACCAGCGTGCCGGGTCCCATCTGCACTTTCGCCATGGCGGTCCTCCTCATTGTGGCAGCAACACAAGCCGACTGCACCCCGACTGGATTGTAGCCTTTTTGAGAGGCGGCTGGCAACGGACTGGTCACCCGTCCATGACTGCCCCCGCAGCCCCCACACTTGTCACGACGATAGTGTATAATACCCCTGTGCCACAGCTTCCCGGCCCGCCGACGGCCCGGGAACCGCGAGGGCCCGATGTACTACTTCGCCTATGCCAGCAACCTGAACCGCCGTCAGATGGCAGAGCGCTGCCCGGACAGCCTGCCTGCCCTCCGAGCTACGCTCCCCAACTACCGCCTCATCTTCTCCGGCTGGTCCAGGCAGTGGCGCAGCCCCACCGCCAGCATCAAGCCGTTCCAAGGCGACAGGGTAGTGGGCGCGGCCTACGAGATAACCGAGCTGTGCCTTCAGCGACTCGACCGTTACGAGGGCTACCCTGGTACATACGACCACCTCGAAGTGAGGGTGATCGACGAGGAGGGACAACCTTTCAGGGCGGTGACGTACATCATGCGAAAGCAGGCGGAAGAGGCAAGACCGTCCCGCGATTACCTGGCGGTGATACAGCAGGGATACCGGGACTGGGAGATCACCTGACTCCCGTGCCCGTCACCCGGACACTACAGAGAGATACGAAGCATGAAGCACACTCTCAACATAGCACATCGGGGCTTCACCAGGGACTTCCCTGACAATACCCTTGAAGCCTTCGAGGCGGCCATCAACATTCCCGTGGACGCGATAGAGTGTGACGTCCATGAGACCGCTGACGGCCAGTTCGTGGTATTTCACGACCCTGACATCTCCGGCAGGGACATCGGGCGGCTGTCCCTGGCCGAAATTCGGGAGACGTTGCTTGCCGGGCGGTTCCGGATTCCCATCCTTGAGGAGACACTGGGCCTTTGCCGGGACCGGGTCAAGCTGAATGTTGAGCTCAAACGAGTACGCTCCCTGGAGCGGTTCGTGGAGACCCTCCGTGAAGGTATGCGCGCTGGAGACCTGTTCCTGACGTCGTTCAATCCTGACCTCGTAGCGGAGCTGGCGGACCTGGCCCCGGACATACGCCGCGGGGTCATCACTGCCATGCCCCTGGAAGACCACGTTACCCTGGCACGGGATACCCGGTCGGACATCATCATCGTCATGTTTCTCACCCTAAGTCCTGACCTCGTGCGCCAGGCCGGAGAAGCGGGCCTGCCGGTCTTCGTGTGGGGCTTCACTGACATGGACCAGGTGCGCGCCGCCCTGGAACTCGGAGTGGATGGCATCATCACCGACTTTCCCGATCAGGCCAGGGCAGAACTGAAGCGGTAGCGGTAGCCAGGTCGGCAGAACAGCATTTGCGCCCGAGGAGGTACCGCATGTTTAGTGATACAGTAACCCTCACCAGGGAAGACGGCATAGCCGTAGTCACCCTCAATCGACCCGAAGTGCACAATGCCATGAATGCCCAGCTCAGCCAGGACCTCAGAGCGAGTATGGAAGAGCTGAAGAAGGACAGTGCCATCAGGGTCATCATAATCACCGGTGCCGGCGACCATGCCTTCTCCGCCGGCAGGGACCTCAAGGAGTACAGCGGCTACACTCTCACCCCGATCGAGGACTGGGAGAGGCGCACCCAGTCGGGGGAGAACTCAGGGGTAGCTGGAATGCCCCAGCCTACCATCGCCGCCATCAACGGTTTCGCGATAGCCGGAGGACTGGAGCTCGCCCTCTCGTGTGACATCCGCATTGCTTCGGACCGGGCCACCTTCGGCCTCTACGAGATACGCCGCGGCTTCTTCCCCGGCGGTGGCGCCACCTGGCGGCTAGCCCCCCTGGTGGGCAAGGGATGGGCCATGGAGCTGATTCTGGGCGGCGACAGCATCACTGCCGACGTCGCCGAGCGCATCGGCCTGGTGAATCGGGTCGTCCTCCACGAGCAGCTTATGCCCGAGGCCCGTGAGCTTGCCCGCAGGATAGCCTCCAGGAGTCCGGCAGCAGTCAGGCTCGCCAAGGCGGCCATCAACCAGGCGGCCGCTGCCTACGAGCGCACCGGCTTCGACATCACCGTCGCTCTGCGCTCTCTGGCCGAGACCAGCGAGGACGTTCGCAAGGGCACCCGCGCGTTTGTTGAGAAGCGCGAGACGGACTTCAGGGATTAGAGACCGTCCTCGCCTTCCGCACGCCTCAGCGGTAGCAGCCAGAGTGTCCCTTCCTGGTTCGCCCTGATACGGTCCCAGTCCCACATCATGGGATGATACTGCACGTTCAGCCACGGCTGGATGTTGTCGCTGTAGTGCGAGCTCCCAGGGTGGCCCGATTGTCCCGGCGGCAGTATCCAGACCGCGCTGTCCACATCGGCAAAATCCACGATCATCCGGAAGGACACCCCCATATTGGCTGCGAAACCCGTCCGGTACCCGGGGGCCGAGTTGAAGACGGTGCTGCTGTCGCCGCCGATTCCTACCGACGGCAGGTTGAAGGTCTCGTCGTGCGGGGGTGTCCGTCCCAGGTTGTGAACAAAGGTCTGACGGTGGAGCTCGCCCCAGCTCCACCTGGAGCTATCGGCGCCCTGTCGCTCTATCAGGAAGTCGCGGGCCTCCCGAAGCGATTTCTCGATCATCTGCCGCCAGCTGGTGGCCCGGTTTTCGTCGCTCAGCGTCAGAATCGCGTCGTCGCCCGCCTCCATGAGCCGTATGAGCCTGGGCAGGTAGCACCCCACCCACCGGTCGAATGCGCCAGCGGCTCCCGGGAGTCCGGTCAGGAAGGAGAACACGCGTGCCAGTAGCTTCTGCATGAAGACCTCGTAGAGCGCCGATGCCGGGGCTTCGGGGTCGAGCATGCAGTCCCACGACCCCAGCATCTCCACCGCCTCCTGCAGATCGTTCCCCAGCTCGTTCCTCTTGAGCAGGGCCACGATACTTGCCGCCGGGCGGCTATACCGGTCGCCCTGGATGACCATGAAGTCCTCCATCGTTAAGCGCTCCTTGCTCCGGAGCATGTCCTCGATGCGCCATGCCCGGTACACGATTGTAGGCACGCTCACGTGGTAGGGGTAGCCCGCAGGTACGACGCGGTTGTTGGCGCTGACGACGAAGTGACGGTCGGGGTTCTTCGACCAGGGAAGCTCCTCGAACGGAATGAAGCCCTGCCAGTCATACTCCCCGGTCCATCCCGGGGCAGGGACGGCGTTGGCGCCGCCGTGCGCCCGCACCGGAATGTCCCCGATGAGCTGGTAGGCAATGTTGCCGGAATCGTCAGCGGTAATCCGGTTCATGGGTGGACCGGCCCATCTGCGCTGTGCCTCGCGGAACTCGTCCACGTCCTTCGCCCGGGCCATACCCGGGATACACTCGAATGTGGTCACCACGCCGTGAGCAGTCCACTGCCAGGCGAGAGGCACCCCCGGTCCCAGCGGTCCGCCGCTCACCAGCGGGCCGTGCACGGTCACCGGTATGTCCTCCACAACCGGCTCGCTCAAACCCTTCACCCTTATCTCCTCGTGCCGTATCTCCGCCTCCACCCACCGGTCGCGGTAGAGATACCGGCAGCCTGTCTCGTCGAACCGTTCCACGAAGACGTCCGCCATATCCGCCAGGACGTTGGTAACCGTCCAGCCGACATGTCCGTTATGACCATAGAGAAGTATCCCCGGTACCCCCGGGGTACTCACACCGATCATCGCCCACTCCGGCGTGCGCAGGTGGTTCTGGTACCACACCGGCGCTATCTGTATGACAGCATGGGGGTCTCCGGCCAGAAGAGGCTTTCCAGAGGCACTCAGGGTACCATCCACCGCCCAGTTATTGGAGCCGCCTTGCTCCGCCGAGAATGGTGCCATCCGGCTCGCCAGGGCACTGAGCTCAGCGAACTCGGCCCCCAGTCCCTTGCCTGTGCTGCCGGGGGGACATACCACCACCGACTCCTCCGGGATGTCCGGCTCCAGCAAGGCCGCCGCTTCCGGCCCAAGCTCACGGGCAATGGAAGCTCTCAGTATCTTCATGTTGAAGTCAGACGTCTGGGTAAGAAAGATCACTTTCCACAGGGCGATACTATCCGCAGGGGACCACGGCTCCGGCACCAGGTCAAGTACGGCGAACTCCGGCGGGAGTTGGCGCATAGACCTGATGGCGGCGTTGACCCCGTCGCTGAACGCCTGCAGGATGTCCCGCGCCTCCTGGTTGAGCTGGGGCCAGTCCCGCTCGGAGACCTGCCGGATTCCCAGCCGCCGGTAGTACCTGTCGATCCGGACCAGGGGCTCGCCCAGTATCTCGGCCAGGGTCCCGCGGGCAAAACGCCGGGTGCGCTCCATCTGCCAGAGCCTCTCCTGGGCGTGACAGAAACCCTGGGCAAACCAGACGTCATGCTCACTGCGGGCAGTGATATGGGGACATCCCCACCGGTCACGGATGATGGACACGGACTCGTGCAGGCCGTCCGCCTTCGTCCTTCCCCTGATCTTGGGAAGTCCTCGTCGCTTGAGCTGCTCAGACGTCAGTACCATGGCATGACCTCCTACGGTGCTGCGTATCCGCCCTGCCCGGCCTGGCGGCTGGCAACGCTGCCGGGCAGGGCGATTATAGCACACTACGGCAAGGGTGGGATGCAACGAGAAGGGAACTCAGGAATTGCCCGGCGAAACCATGTCGAAGCTACCCGCGAAAAAGCGCGCTACCTCTCCGGAAAGCTCCTCCTCGCGACCCCCCCAGAAATGGTCGGCTCCGGGCACGGGGCGATACTCGCTCGGATTCCGGGCAGCCATGGTGTACTGCTGGAAGCGGTCCATCTGCACCACCGAATCGGCACCCCCGACGATGACCAGCTTCGGTCGCATGAACTTCTCCAGCTCTACCCAACCAGAATCAGTAAGTGCCGGCGACACCAGGGCAAGACACCGGACACGCTCATCCTGGAGAGCCGCCGGCAGGGCAACGCCACCACCGAAAGAGTATCCCGTCAGCCCCACTTTCTCCTGGTCCACCTCGGCCGCCGAGGTGATGAAATCCAGCGCCGAGAACACATCCTTGCGCTCGTCCACGCCCCCGCCGAACCGGCCCCCGCTCTTGCCTACTCCACGGAAGTTGAATCGCAGGGCGGCTATGCCCTGCCGCGCCAGTACCTCGCAGATGGTCACCACCACCACGCTGTGCATGTTACCACCATACAGCGAGTGCGGGTGACACACCACCACGGCCGGGAACCGGGCGGGCCGCTCCGGTAGGTGCCACTCACCCTCAAGGGTGATATCCCCACAGGGGAACTCCACGTGGATGGACTTCACTTGCCCGCTCCTTTCGCCTTCTTGCTCCTGTTGCTGCTCCTGGGTACTGGACCACCAGCCCTTGATCCTGGCAGCCACTTCCCGCTCATACCCCTGGTCTCCGGGGGTGTAGAACCTCATCCCCCCCAGCGAATCCGGCAGGTACTGTTGCTGGACGAAATGTTCCTGGTAGTCGTGGGCGTACCTGTAGCCTGCACCGTAACCCATTTCCTTCATGAGCGGGGTAACCGGGTTGCGCAGGTGCATAGGCACCGGGTCATTGGGACCTTCCTGTATCTGGGCCTGCACGGCGTTGTAGGCACGGTAGAGCGAGTTGCTCTTGGGGGCGGTGGCCAGATAGACGACCGCCTGGGCAAGGGCGAGGTTACACTCCGGCATGCCGACAAAGTGCACTGCCTGCTGGGCGGCCACGGCAACCACCAGCGCTTGCGGGTCGGCCATGCCCACGTCCTCGGAGGCGAACCGTACCACCCGGCGGGCGATGTAGAGCGGCTCCTCTCCGGCCTCCAGCATCCTTCCCAGCCAGTACAGGGCAGCATTGGGGTCCGAGCCGCGCATGGACTTGTGCAGGGCAGAGATCATGTCGTAGTGCTGCTCACCCGCCTTGTCATACAGAAGGGCGCGCTGCTGTACGGCGTCCTCGATCACCGGCAGAGTGATGCGGCGTTTGCCGCTAGCATCCGGCGGCGTGCTGCGAGCCGCCAGCTCCAGGGCGTTCAGAGCAACCCGCGCATCATGCTCGGATGCCATCACCAGGTGCAGCATGGCCTCTTCCTCGAGCTCGGCATTCATTTGCCCGAGGCCCTTGAGCCCGTCCCTCAATGCCCTCAGGACGATGATCCGTATCTCGTCCTCGGTGAGGGGATTCAGGGCGAGCACGCGACAGCGCGAGAGCAAAGGCGCAATCACCTCGAAGGACGGATTCTCGGTGGTGGCCCCGATTAGAGTAATGGTCCCGTCTTCAACGTAGGGCAGCACGGCATCCTGCTGCGCCTTGTTGAAGCGGTGGATCTCGTCAATAAAAAGGATGGTCTTGCGGTCGTACAGCCGGCGGCGCTCCCTGGCTTCCTCGATAAGCCGGCGCAGGTCAGCCACGCCGGCGCTGACGGCACTGACAGAGCTAAAATGAGAATCGATCGAGTTAGCGATGATATAAGCCAGGGTGGTCTTGCCACTACCGGGCGGCCCCCAGAGGATGATGGAAGGTATCTGGCCTGATTCTATAGCGGTGCGGAGGACATGTCCCTGTCCCACCAGGTGCTCCTGCCCGACAAAAGCGTGCAGGCTACCAGGTCTCATCCGGGCCGCCAGGGGTGCCTCCTCCTTCATCCGCTGCTCTGCGCCATGCTCAAACATGTCCATGAGGGTCCTCGCCAAAGCCTTCCCCTCGCCTGTACCACGCTCCAGCAGGATTCCAGGAAAAGGCATCTGTCCATCCTCACCCCGGTATCCGCTCCTTTTCCCAAGGAGGTTCAGGAGGGTTGGGGTCAGAGGGGCTTCGCTACTCTATGACTCCCTCCTCCCAGTAGCCAATTCAAGCGCTTGGCCTGACGTTTCAGTCCAGTCCCGCTACCTGTACCAGCTTCTCGTGCAGCTTCACCATGGCAAGAGTGTCCTGCTGGCAGTACCGCAGGAGGTTCTTCCTAGTGGTCTCCGGGTAGCGGTCCTTACCCATGGCGAGGTAGGCAAAGGCTGCCGCCGCCGAATCGCCGTCGGCTATACGCAGGCCGCGGTAGGACATATCGGGCACGAGCGCCGGCAGGGTGACCTTGATAGAGGTGCTGCCGTGGAAGCTAGGGTGATAGTACTCCCGCCGGATGATTGCCTCCAGGTCCACGATGCGCTTCCGGAGGGCACCGAGCTCCTCTGAGAGATCGGGGAAGAGGCGTGCCAGGGCATTGATCACCGATTTCTCAAAGGTGGAGTAAGTAATGATACTACCCTGCTTCCCCAGGTCACGCAGGAGGGCCTCGGCCAGCTCCCGGCGGCAGTCACGGACGGAATCGGCCAGGTACTCACGGTGCTCCGCCACCTCGCCAACCCGGGAGCACCGGTGGACCGAGTACTGCGTGGGAATGGTCTCGTAGGGCGCGACCTCCGGGTAGAGGGGAATCGCGGTCATCACCGTCTCGAAGTCCAGGTAGCAGGCCGGCCACTCCACCTCCTGCAGAGATGGGCCCAGTCCCCTCCCCACGTACGGCAGGCCGCACAGCACGCACTCCCGGACGCGGGTCTGGCTCCCGGTAAGGCGAAACCCTTCCGGGATATCCTCGATGCGCTCAATCCCCAGCTCTCTGAGCCTCTCGAAGCTCGATAGACTCAGCCGGGGAAGGTCAAAGACGTGGTTGTCCACTCCGCTCCCGGCGCACTCACGGAAGAGCTCGCAGTGCCGGCACTCGAAAATCAGGCCGGCATCGGGTCTTTCGGGGCATGAGGTCAGGCTTTCCACCTCCGACAGGATGGAAGCGAACTCCTGGGCCCGTGCCAGCACGTCATCGGTATGGTCAGCGGTCACAAAGAGCGCCTCATCAGGCATACCCAGCCGGTAATCGCGCGAAACCAGCACGAGAGATACAGCCGCAGGCTCAAGCCCGCACGCCCCTGCCACCGCGCACGTGAAGGCCATGTCATCCACGTACTCAGCGCGGTCGTTCACCCCGGACTTGACCTCCATGAGGTGCCATCCACCCCGCTCCCGCACCAGTATGTCCGCCCTGGCCGCCATTCCATCCACCACGAACGCGCCCTCGAAGACTGCCGGAGCAAGCGAGGCCAGGGCACCACCCGTCTTTCTGACCGCGGAGACCAGGTTCACGTCGGCTATGAGCTCCCCGCCCGGGTAAAGCCCTCTCGCCCGCCGGCCTATCTCCTGTCCCTGCTCCAGGCGGAACCTCTGCCCAAGGTTAACAGGCGCCGTGACCATCTTGCCGTTGCGCAGCAGCCATCCCAGCACAGGACAGGCAAGCGCGTTCAGGAAGACCTGCTTGGATAAGTTCCTCACAAAGCCGGTACTCCTCGGTAGTGGACTTCAGTTAGTGGCATTGCTACCCAATGATTATGTCCTCCAGGCGCCGCTTGGGCACGTGGTGCACCTGCTCCTGGTCACGCCAGTAGCGGAAGTCGCCTCCCGGCTCGAGCGTTTCCAGCACCACCCTCTCCCTGGGACTACCCAGGGCCACCACCAGGAGAATCTCATATCTGTCCGGTATGTCCAGCGCCCGCCGTAGCTCATCCCGGCGCACCGAGGCCAGCATGCACCCACCAAGGCCCTTCTCAACCGCCCCCAGGAGGATGGTCTGGGCGGCTATTCCGTGGTCGACCCCGAAGCCGCTGCTTATCTCGTTGTCCCCAAGAATAATGATGTAGCCGGCGGGACGCTCTCCTTCGGGAGGGCCGGGCCAGTTCGGCAGCGCCCCCGCCCAGGCAAGGGTAGCGAAGACCTTGGCGTTCTTCTCGGGAGTGGAGGAGAGGATGTACTTGAGGGGCTGGCGGTTAGAGCCTGAGGCAGAGCACCGCGCCAGGTCCACCAGCTCTCTGAGCGTCTCCAGCTTGATGGGAACCTCCTCGTGGAAGCGGCGGTAGCTCCGGTTTTTCATCACCAGGTCGCTCAGCATGTCTGGCTCTCCTCCCTTATGTTGGTCTTCTGTACGGCCATTTCGCGTCACGGCATGGCCTTACCGGTAGCGCTTCACCTCGAACCGGTAGAGGTTCACCGGTTCGCCGGGGTTGATCCCTGCCTTCACGCAGCAGATCGCTATCTGCCGCTGGACGCTATCCACCCCCTCCAGATCAGGAAGAAGCAGGCCGCGCCGCCACCCGCATTCCACAATCACCCCGTACCGCTTGGGGTCAAGCTGCCCGGCATGGTCTATGCACTCCGGCCTAGTCAAGACATCAACGCTGTAATCAAGCTCGTCCAGTTCATCGGGACGAACGGGCGGGAAGCGCGGGTCACCGGTGGCGGAATTGATGGCATTGCTGACAATCTCGTGAGCAACGTCACTCTCGGCGGGCTCGAACGTGCCGATACACCCCCGAAGCTGACCGTGTTTGTGAATTGAGACAAAGACCCCCGCCTTATCCCTCATTTCCGGCGTCAGGCTCTCAGTCTGCAGCCTTCTCCCGTCACGGACATACGCTTCCACGGCATCCTTGGCCAGTCGCGCCAGCGGCGACATCCCACTCGCCCTGATGATAATACCGGCATAACCCACCACCGCCGAATAATCCCCGGTGCTATCCCCGCTGGTCTGGTATTTGACCAGCTCCGTCCCGCTGGCACCGAGTTGCCTGACGGCGGCAATCATGGTTGCCGCGGGTGCGTAGGCGCACATTGATATGTCCAGCTCGCGCACCTTTCTCAGCAGTCGTTCTTCGTCAAGGGCGAGGATGGCGTCTATACCCTCCCGGTCCTTTCGCTCCGCCGACGTCTGTGGTTCGTAGTGCGTCATGTCGCCCGAAGCAATGATGACCGTGCTCCGCCCCAGCCCCTGGATCGCCCCCGAAAGCGCCTTCCCGATCTCCCGATAGGCGGAGACATCTGCCGGAGCCAGGACAATCGGCACAATCCGGACATCTGCTTTGAAGTACTGCAGGAAGGGAATCTGCACCTCCACGGCGTGCTCCTGGAGATGCGCCAGGCGGTCTACCTTCAGGAGCTCAGAGAGAGACAGCACCCTGCCTGCCAGCTCGGAATCAATCTCGACGTCTCCCAGGGGAGTCCGCCAGGTCCCCTCGGTCATTATGCTAAACGGCTGCCCCATACCGGTATGGCTCGGGCCCATGATAATGAAGGTATCCCCGAACCTGACACGGGAGATGGTAGCTCCCGCTACCGGTCCCGAATATTCGTAGCCCGCGTGAGGTATGAGCACCCCGACCACGTCTTCCCTGGTCGCGCCGCTGTCAACCATGCGCTCAATCATCCCTCTTAACCGGTCGGGACTGCCGGGATAGAAACGACCCGCCACCACAGGCTCTCTAATCATCATGGCCACCTCCCCCATCAGGTATTCTGAAAGCAAGCTCCGCGCCACAGTATCCGCACCTGGAGCCATTCAGCGATACCACCCTGGTCTGGTAGCCTGACCTTGCAACCACCAGCTTGCCGCAGGAGTAGCAGATGGTGTTCTCGGAGCTATGGCCAGGTACGTTTCCCAGGTACACGAACTTGAGACCGGCCGCCCGCCCGATATCGTAGGCACGCTCCAGGGTGGCAAGCGGCGTTGCCGGGATGTCGGCCATCTCGTGGTTCGGGTGAAACCTGGTCACGTGCCAGGGAGTGAGCTCACCCAGGCTGTCGCGTATCCAGCGGGCAATGCCCCGGAGCTGCTCATCATCGTCATTGATGGTGGGGGTAACATTGGTGACCACCTCAACGTGCATATTCCACTTGTTCTTCGCCCGCTCGGCCACCTCAAGTATCCCCCGCCAGTGGTGAATACCGGCCAGCCGGCGGTAGGCAGCATCAGTGAAGCCCTTCACGTCCACCCGCCAGGCATCCAGGTATGGGCCGATCATGTCCAGCGCCTCTGGAGTCAGGTAGCCATTGGTAACGTATACGGTGTATAGCCCCCGCTCCCTGGCCATTCTTGCACCGTCGTAGGTATACTCGAACCAGATGCTCGGCTCGTTGTAGGTCCAGGCAATACCCTGGCACTGGTAGCGTTCGGCCAGCTCCACCAGTGTCTGCGGCAGGACCTCCCGTGTCCCGAAGCCCGGCCCCACCTCGCGTACACAGGATATCTGCCAGTTCTGGCAGCCGCGGCACTTGAAGTTGCAGCCCCAGCCACCGACCGAGAAGGCCAGAGTGCCCGGGTGGAAATGGAAGAGCGGCTTCTTCTCGATCGGGTCCGCCGCCATGGAGGACACCTGCGCGTAGTTGAGGTCCTGGAGACTACCCTCCACGTTCTGGTACATCCGACAGACTCCGGTCCGGGTCGGGCTGATGCTACAGCGCCACTGGCAGACACCGCACTTCACGCGGGAGCCCGGCAGTCTCTCATACAGCTTCGCCTCGCGCATTGGCCCCCTCCTCCCCTTGCCTATGCCCAATTATACCACCCAAGCAGTCAGGGACACACCCGGCCGACTCACGCACAGCTCCGCTCCTCGCGGAAACGGTGGCAGTTGACACCAGGCACCGGTACTATCTGCCTCTCGCCGACCATCAGAGTTGCTGTGAGCGAAGCGTGGCAATCCCCGCCACCGGTGGGATTGCCACGCCTACTTCAGGCGGGCACGCAACACCATCTAGCACCTGATGCGGACAGGACGGGACCTAATCCGCCCGGGCACATATTGACAACGCAGCATGCAGCTGCTACAATTCGGTTACGAGGAGGGGACAGGCCGCCGACCCTTCGGGCGGTGAGCCAAGTCAGGAGGTCCTCAAAACAATCAGGGTCGCTTGGATCGGACACGACCGAGACGGCAGCAAGTAGGACAGTGTGCGCAAGCCCTCTCAGGTCGTGACCGAGAGGGCTTTATCATTGCCGGTCAACCGGGGGAAGACTACCATGCAGAGGTTAGGTTTCATCGGTGCGGGGACAGTGGGTACGGCGCTTGCCCGCCGACTGAGCGAGCGAGGATACCCGGTGGTTGCCGTGTACAGTCGCAGTCCGGCATCGGCCGAGCGCCTAGCCGCGGCAGTTACCGGTTGCGAGGTTGGGACCAGTAGTCAGGCGGTTGCCGACGCTACCGATCTCGTCTTCATCACCACCCCGGACGATGCCATTGGTCCGGTGGCAGCCGAGGTGCGGTGGAGCCCCGGCCAAAGCGTGGTGCACTGCAGTGGCGCCGATTCCGTGGACACCCTGGAGCCTGCCCGGAAGCTTGGTGCCAGGGTCGGCGCATTCCACCCTCTGCAGACCTTTGCCAGTGTGGAGCAGGCAATCGCCAACATCGCCGGCTCTACATTCGCCCTGGAAGCGGAAGAACCCTTGCTGGGCACCCTCAGGGAGATGGCGCGCGCCCTGGATGGACACACCATCGAGCTCAAGGCTGGAGACAAGGTGCTCTACCACGCCGCCGCGGTCATCGCCTGCAACTACCTGGTGACTCTGGTGAAGCTGTCCACCGACCTGTGGCAGGTCTTCGGCGTACCCCCAGATGAAGCTGCCAGGGACCTGCTCCCCCTGCTTCGCGGCACCATCGCCAATATCACACGGCTGGGAATACCCCAGTGCCTTACCGGGCCGATTGCCCGCGGGGACACCGGCACCATTACCAAGCACCTCCGCGCCCTGGAGAAGGCAGCCCCCGGGGTTCTTCCCACCTACCGCGATCTCGGGCGACAGACAGTGCCGATAGCGCTCGCCAAGGGCAGAATAGACCAGAGACAGGCGGACGCTCTGCTGGCCCTGCTGAAAGACAATCCCCAGGTACAGGCATAACGGGATACCAATTGAGGAGGCGAGACGGAATCATGAAACACCAGGCACTGCTATTCGGTGCACTGGTCACTGTTGTCGGGATGCTGCTGGCAGGCTGCGGCGCTCCCCGGCCGCCGGTGGACAGCGCAAGAGACCTCCAGGAGGTGGTGGAGGTAGGCCAGACTCTTGACCAGGTCCTGGACCTGATGAGAGAAGATCTCAGGCAGAGGGTCACCATCTACCCGGCGGAGACTATCGAGAAGAAGCAGACCGGCAACTGGTCCTTCCGGGCCATGGAGAGCGGGGAAATCGGCGATACCGATGCCCCCTACGTGGCCCTGGTAGTCAAGCCGGACCCGGACCACAACAAGTACTTCGCGGTCTTCTTCAAGGAAGGAAAGGTCATCGCCGGTGAGTGGTTCGTTCCCGCGGCTGCGGCCGTGATACACAACGTTCTCGGCAATCTGCTGGACCTGGGGGGCGAACAGGAGTCTGAGTGACAGCGGATTCAGCATGTTACACTCACTTCTCAGGAGGAGGGGCAGACAGTGCGCTTCATGCTCAAGAGCAAGATACACCGCGCCCGGGTGACCGGTACGGACATCGCCTATGAGGGCAGTATCACTATTGACCGCCGGCTCATGCAGGAGGCCGACATCCTGCCGTTCGAGCAGGTCCACGTCCTGGACGTGGACAATGGAGCTCGCCTGGTTACCTACACTATCGAGGGAGGCCCCGGCGAGATATGTCTGAACGGCGCAGCGGCCCGACTGGTGGCCGTCGGTGATACGGTAATAATCCTTTCCTACTGTCAGGTTCGCGAGGAAGAAGCCCGGAACTGCATCCCCAAAGTGGTCCATGTCAACGCCGAGAATATCAGCACCTCAACGGCAAGAGTAACCGAGACCGCGCCTGTGTGAAGAGGAGAGCAATGCGCGTCACAGTCAATGACACCAGGGAAATGAAGGAGAAGGGCGAGAAGATCGTCATGCTCACTGCCTACGACTACTCCACCGCCAGGATAGTGGACGGGGTGGGCGTACCCCTGATCCTGGTTGGGGACAGCCTCGGCATGGTGATGCTCGGCTACGAGAATACTACCAGGGTCACCATGGAGGAAATGCTGCACCACACCCGCGCAGTGGTCAGAGGCACCGAGCATGCCATGGTGATCGGGGACATGCCTTTCATGACCTACCACGGCAGCGTGGAGGACGCGATGCGAAATGCCGCTCGCTTCGTCCAGGAGGCTGGCGCCCAGGCCATCAAGCTCGAAGGAGGCGTGACCGTAGCCGAGAAGGTCAGGAGAGTGGTCGAGTGCGGCATCCCGGTGATGGGGCACATCGGCCTTACCCCGCAGTCAGTCCACCAGTTGGGCGGACACAGGGTGCAGGGTCGCGCCCCGGAAGCGGCCCGCAGACTGCTGGAAGATGCCCGGGCCCTGGAGGAGGCGGGAGCATTTTCTGTGGTCCTCGAGAGTGTACCAGCACCCCTGGCGGCGCTCATCACCGAGAGGGCCGGCATACCTACCATCGGCATTGCCTCCGGCCCGGGCTGTGATGGCCAGGTGCAGATCATCAACGATATGCTCGGCTCCTTCACCGATTTTGTCCCGCGGCACGCCAAGCAGTACGTGAAGCTTGCCGATATCATGGCCGCTGCCCTCACCGAGTACAGCAACGAGGTGAAGGCGGGAACCTTCCCCACGAAGAAGCACAGCTTCTCCATGGATGAAAGCGTTCTGGCAGAGCTATAGGCGAGCTAGGAGGAGACGTTATGGCCGTCACTGGAACTGGGCTTCAGAAAGGGCAGCGGCTTCGTGTCCCCCACCGGGAGCATCCTGGCACGGCCGGCTTCACTGCGGTGAAGCCGCGCACCATGAAGGTCATCAGGACCGTCGCCGGGATGCGGCAGCTGCGTCGCCGGCTGGCCGGGACGGTGGGTTTCGTGCCCACCATGGGCTACCTGCACGAAGGCCATTTGTCGCTGGTAAAAAGGGCACGTGAGGAGAATGCGTCCGTGGTGGTGAGCATATTCGTCAATCCCACCCAGTTCGGTCCTTGCGAGGACTTCAGGCAATATCCGAGGGACACCGAACGCGACCTCGCTCTTCTCAAGGAAGCGGGCACAGACGTCGTCTTCATGCCCCCCGACCAGGAGATGTACCCACCCGCCTTCAGCACCTGGGTGGAAGTGGACGGGCTTACCCGACGCCTGGAAGGGGCATCACGCCCAAATCACTTCCGCGGTGTCACCACCGTGGTCACCAAGCTTTTCAACATCGTCCGGCCCACGCGTGCGTACTTCGGGCAGAAGGACGCCCAGCAAGCCGCGGTCATCACCAGGATGGCGGCGGACCTGAACATGGACCTGGATGTTGTCGTCTGCCCCACCGTGAGGGAACCGGATGGACTGGCGATGAGCAGCCGAAACACCTATCTCAGCCCCGGGCAGCGGCACGCGGCGGTGGTGCTCTACCGGTCACTGAAGCTGGCCGAGGAATACTGGGCCAGCGGCGAAGGCGACCCCGAGCGCATGCGCACCGAAATGAGGCACCTCATCGAGCAGGAACCGCTGGCGGAGATTGACTACATGAGCGTGGCCGACCCCGCTACGCTTGAAGAGCTGGACACGGTGGCTCCCTCGGCCCTGGTATCGCTGGCGGTCAGGTTCGGCAAGACCCG
>Ga0180433_10002502_pt1 | contig 28263 bp, 23 predicted proteins | sample SS_ome_8_FD_132980 | JGI IMG/M metagenome (GOLD analysis project Ga0180433, IMG submission 132980) | Hypersaline lake sediment archaeal communities from the Salton Sea, California, USA - SS_1_D_1 metaG | ecosystem: Environmental > Aquatic > Non-marine Saline and Alkaline > Hypersaline >... | reverse complement strand
TATATACCCGGCATTGATATACTGGTCACCACTGTAATTACTTGCCAGTTGTTCAGTTTCCTGAATATATATACCAAATATATTATATATATTGCCATCCGGAGCAGTCCAGGTGCCTGTCTGACCAAGATTTGAAGTATCAAACAACTCAAATATATCTCCATCTGCTTGCCGCAGAGTTGTTCCAATTTTAGAACCCGATTCATATTTAAATCTTCTTTCCGTGAAAATTCTTGTTTTAACTGCACTGGATATACCGAATTTTATTTTTCCCGTTCTGCTGTTTTCGAATAAGGTGATATCGAACCTTCCTTCATATCTGTCTTCATCCAGATAACGAAAATATCGTTCCTGAGGTATATTGGTTTTTACTCCATAATTACCTGATGCTGTCTGGTAGTAAGTAAAAAACCTGTGATCAGGTTCGTCCTGGATGGAATTGGCAATGGAAAGTTTCCAATCAACCCTGGTGCCCTTCAAAGGTTTTAATAAATGTTCACCATGCAGCTGATACGAAGAAAGTCTTCTTTCATTATACTGTTGAGAATAGACTTTATATATATCACCATCTTTTAAATCATAAGGGAAAGAGCCATTGAAAAATCTTGCTTTACTCAATCCATTTTGATTATGCATAACCGTAAAGCTCATAATATTAACCGGTGACAGTTTAAGAGATGTTTTTACATTGGCTCCCCATAACACCTCGTCAACAGTTTGATGATCGTTCAAATTGAATATATTCTCCAGACCGGTAGCTTGATCAGAATACGCTTTAAGCACCCAGCGTGCATATGTTCCTGCATCATAATTATTATAACTTCTATCGTAGGTTAAGCTGCCGATATATCCCAGAGTTTTTCCTAAAATTTTTGTTTGGTTCCCAATAGAAAATGAGTATTTTTGATTTAAGGGGATTTGCATTTTTTGAGGTGACATGCTGTTATTGAAAGCCTTTGTCGTCTGATCAATATACTGGGACATAGTACTGTCTGTTCGTGCTCTGATAATATCAATCTCCCTGAGAGTGTCCGGCATAATTCCTGGTATATCCATTGATCCATCTGACATTCCCAGCCACAGTAAATCACCTGCATTTCGTATCATCAATCCATTGTCATTAAAGCTGGTTTGTGTATTGTATGAAGTTGATGCAGAGAAAGACAGATTAAAATTATTCGGGAAGTCTTTGGTATGAATGTCTACTGTTCCGCCTGAAAAATTCCCTGGTTTGTCAGGAGTAAAACTTTTAGTAGTAACTATATTATCAAGCAGCGCAGAAGAAATAATATCAACATTAGCTGAACGTTTATAAGGATCGGTACCCGGCAGTTCGATTCCGTTTAACTGAGTACTGGTATATCTGTCACCAAGACCTCTGATAAAGATGTATCTACCATCAACTACAGAAGCCCCTGTAACCTGATTCATGGCTTCGGCTGCATTTCCGCTTCCAGTACGACTCATGATTTTGGTACTGACTGCATCACTGACTGCTGCTGATTTCTGGCGGTCTTTTAAAAGAATTGCTTCCGTGTTTCTTACAGCTTTGGCAGAAACCACAACTTTTTCTCCCTGGATTGCTTCTGGTGTCATTGATACATTAATTTCTGTCATCTTTTCGGGTTTTACTGTAATATCGGATATTTCTGAGGATCTGAAACCCATATAGGTAATCTTCAGGGTGTATGTTCCCGGAGGAATATCTATTATACGGTAATTACCCCGCATATCCGATGCTGTTCCAAGACTGGTTCCAATAAGATATATATTTGCCCCGAGTAATGGATTGCCATTTTCTTCTTCTACTACAGTACCAGTAATAATTCCGGTTTTTGATGACTGGGAATAAGCACTGGACGTAATAAAGATTAAAAAAAAGAGAACTGTTAATTTTTTCATAATTATTTTTCTCGTGATTTGATGTAACAACATGTTAATTCCCTCCCTTAAAGGTTTAATATTGTTCACTTTTAATTTTTCATTTACAAAGATAAAGAATTAAATTAACTGTTAATTAAAGAGGTATTAAATTTTCATTTGAAATTCTTTAGAGAATTGTTAGGAAAGATCAGAGCTGTTCTTTATAATTCTAATATATTCTTATGGGATTTATATTTGATTATTGTCTTTTTAAACAATAAAAATGCAATTTGAAAATATCTTTGAGATTTGAAATTTATTTATATTTGATAATTTATTATTTAGTTTTTTTTAATTATAATTAAATACAATAAATTTAATAAAATTATGAATACAGTAAATTTAATTTTTATAAAAAGAATTAATGGCATAATTTTGGCTTAAATCATGATGATAAATATGATTATTTTTATTACGGGGAGGATTTATGACTCAATCATATGCTAAATACGATAATGGAAAAAATCGCATCTATTTAGTATTGGAAGGATCGCACGATTTAGCAGAGGCGCAAAGAATGAAAAATGAATATGCCAAAGCTATTGAAAAGGCACGTCCGGGATTTACTGTATTAGCTGATCTGAGAGATTATACACCTGGATCTGAAGAAGTCCAGAGAGTTCACGCCAGTGCAGTACATCTGGCAGAAGAAGCAGGGGTATCCAAAGTGGCACGTGTGACCGGGCAAACTCCGCTTGGGGAAATGCAGATTTCCAGAATTGCCAAAAAAGAGGTACACTATCCTTCAAAAAGTTTTGAAACTATTGAAGAAGCTGAAGATTTTCTGGATGATAATTAATTTCTTTATTTAAAGGATTTTCGGTTTAATCCGTATTTCTTCATTTTATATCTCAGTGTGCCCTCAGAAATATTTAATGCTTTTGCAGCATTTGTCTGATTACCGGCATATCTTTTCATAGTTTTAATAATCAGATATTTTTCTACTTCATCCACAGCCTCCGGAAGATTATAACCAACCATAAATTCCAGGGGATGCTTTTTAACTTCAAAAGGCAAATAACTGGTATCAAGTTCATCATCCGTTGACATGAGTAAAATATTTTGAACAGATTTTTTTAGTTCTTCAACATTTCCCGGCCAGTTATACTCAATGATCGATTCATATAGATTCTCTGGTATATCCGGTATTGGTTCTTTATGTTCTTTACAAAATTTTTCAAGAAAATAAGTGAACAACGAAGGAATATCCTGTTTTCTTTCTTTAAGGGAAGGAATAATGATAGTGTGATTATCCAGAAGAGAAAGCAGGTCTTTCCGGATATTATTATTAGATTTAATTGAGTTATCTGTTGTGAGTGCAGCTATTCTGAAAGTAACATTAATTTTTTCTTTGGAATAAGGATTTACATATTTATTCTCTTTTAATAAATTGAAAAATAATTTTTGGTATGTTGAGGGAATTTCTTCTATGTTTTCCAGACACAGTGTGCCTTTATGAACCTGTTCAAAAATTCCGGTATCTTTATTAGCTTTACTGTAAAGATCAGAATTACTTATTGTATTTCCCAGAGAAGAACAGTTAAGAAATTTTAGCTGTTGATTCTTATGTTTGCTTTTGTTGTGTATCTCTTCCACAATAGTCTTTTTCCCTGTTCCGGGTTCTCCAATAATCAGAAAGGAATCATCAACCTTGGCAAGCTGATTGATATATTTTTTAATTTTTTTTATCTGGGGGCTGTTACCTACTATCATTCATTTCTCCTATTTTTATTGTATAATATTGCATATAAAGAAAAAAAATTATATACTATATTAAACTATTTTATTATAGTTAAATTTATATTTAAAAGCAAATATTAAATTTAAGATACAAAGTTAGATATAATGAATTTTAATGACGCTATCTTTCATGAAAATAAATATAGAATTAAAAAATTTAGCAGTTCCGACGGCTGTGCAATACTTGCTGGAAGAGATGGAGTCAGTAACGATTATCTTACATTTAAAATCGGGCAGCCAAATGATCTATGGTTTCATGTTAAGGGTGAATCGGGGAGTCATGTCATTCTAAAATGTACGGATGTGAAGAAAACTCTTCCCCTAACCAGTCAAAGGGAGGCCGCCTCTGTTGCTGCCTGGTATTCCAAAATGCGAAAAGGGGGTAAGGTACCGGTTTCAGTATGCAGGGTTAAAGATATCTCAAAACCCAAGGGAGCAGCTCCCGGATTGGTAAAGGTTCGTAAGGTAAAAACATTGATGGTAACACCTGAATTACCAGGCGATTAAAAAAATAAACCATTACAAAATAAAATTTTAAAAATTCAGTTTTTACATTAATTACTTCCTGTGAGTTAAAGAGATCAAATAACAGATATATACAAATACTATGATGTTAATACTGAAAAATCTCAATCTTTCTTTTTTTTTGTATTTTTATAATATTCGGGATAAAGCTTTTTTTCACATTCCGGACATATTCCGTGGCTGAAATGTGCTTCTGAATGATCACTAATATAGGATTCAACTTGTTGCCAATATCCATCATCGTTACGGATTTTTTTACAGGAAGCGCAAATCGGTAACAATCCTTTCAGAGTCTTTATTTTTGCTAGAGCTCTTTGAAGCTCATTGATTAAATTTTCTCGTTCTTTTTCAACACGTATCCTTTCTGAGGGATCACGAAAAGTGGCAAGAATTGCTTCTTTCTTACCCCAGGGGATTATCGTGAAAGTTAAGTCCAGGATCCGAGAGGATCCATCAGCGCAACGGAATTCATCAACGAAAACCGAACCATATATTTTTATATTGTCAATCCTGTTTTTAGCGGATGATGTGGATTGTTGAGGGAAAAGAATAGAAAATTTCTTACCTATCAGTTCTGTCTCTTTATACCCGAGTATGGGGCGGATTGCCTGGTTTACTTCTAAAATTTTCCTGGTTTTTGTATCAACAATTAAGAGAGCGTCAATTGATTTTTGAAATATTGAATAATATTTCTCTTTTGTTAATTTCATATATAATGAATAAAGATCACATTCTTATTGATAATAGAGATATCTGTAATCTTTAATATTTGCTTCTTCCTTAAGGTCAGTGTACCAGGATCGATAGATTTGCTGCATTTTCTGCTGCAGATAGGTATTTCTATAGCTGTCTTTTACAGCTTCAAAATCCTCTTTACTGATATTATTTCGATCAGTTATTTCTAATAAATAATATGCTCTGGTACCTTCTATTGGTTTTGAGATTTTACCTTCATCTAATGCAAATGCTGCGGCAGAAAAATTTATATTCCTACCAATTTTGGGTATATTCGCTTCTCTTTTAAAATGACCGGTAATGTTAACAGTGAGTGAATTTTCCTCAGCAATTTGTTCCAGATTATCAGCTGGTGTAACTTGTTCATATATTTCTTGACATAACTGTTCTGCTTTTTCTTTCTTTTTTTCATTGATTATAGTTGTATGAATTGATTCTTTTACTTCTTCAATTGGTTTCACATGGGGCTTTTGTATGTCAATAAGCTGATATATATACAAATTATCTCTGATAGTAACCGGACGACTAAACCAATTTTTATTATTTTCAAATACAACTTTATTTATATTTTCAGCCAATCCAATACCCGGAATAAATTGGCCCTCCTGAAAGAGAGGTGTTTCCTGAGGTTCTAAACCGACTTCATTAATTATTTCGATAAAATCTTTACCTTTTGAATCCTTTAATTCTTCATATACATAATTTGCATCTTCTCTGATGTTTTCTTCTGTTTCAATGCTTGCATTATATTTTAAAAGAATATGTTGGGCGTGGACCTGATATTCACCATCCTTATATCGTTTATCCAGTACTTTTATTATATGTAATCCAAAATTTGTTTCTACCGGGCCCACAATTTCACCGATTTCTGTATTAAAAGCAGCTTCTTCAAAAGGTTTTGCCATTGATCCTCTGGAAAAATACCCCAGATCACCACCTTTGGATGCTGTTCCCTGATCATCTGAGTAGGTTTCAGCCAGTTCAGAAAAATCTTCTCCCTCTTTTAGTTGTTCGAGAATTTCCCTTATATCTGCATATGTTGCCAGTGTATCATCTTGTGATGGTGTAAATTCAAAGCGGACATATCTCAGTTTCCGTTTTTCCGGTTCAGTATATGAATCTTCATGAGATTTATAATATTCTATGATCTCTTCATCTGAAACTTCGATATTTTCAGAACTTACGGTATTTTGATTAAATTCGATATAATTAACATTTACCTCTTCATTTTTCCACGTATAATCCTGATATAATTCTGTATCTGTAACTCTTATAGTGGAAATAATTCGTTGTCTCAATTTCTGAAGAGGAAGCTGATTTTTGATCATATTCTCAAAAGGAATCCACTGTTGATAGTTTGCCGGGTCACGCAAAGCCTGCCGGTATTTATTGATGTCAAATTCACCGGCAGTCTGAAAATTTTCCACTGATTTAATATATTCAATATATTCTGGGGGTATATTCTGTAAGGTTTGCAGGTTATATACAACCTCTTCAGGTGAAACTTTGATATTCAGACGTTCAACTTCTTCCTGGAAAAGAATTGACTGAATCATTTGTTCCCATACCTGATCCCTTATTCTCTGGAGCTGAAATTCTGCTATTTCCTGTTCGGGAGATTGTTCTCTTATTTGTGATACTTGAAAACTCACCAGTTCCTGGAATCTTTTATACTGAATTTCCTGGCCGTTAATTTTTCCAATAATTCCTTTTTCAACAGTTGATGTATTTCTAAATCCGCCCATACCCCAACTAAAAATCAACATTATGACAAATGCTACTGCCACAACACCCAGGATATATTTCATGTTGTCTCTTAGTGCCTGCATCATAAGCTAAAATTCTCCTATAAATAAATTAACAATCATCGTTACTTCAATAAACAGTGTAAAATATAATATCAATTAAGGATTAATGCAAGAAATTTGTATGACTGGATTATGACAAATAAATTTAATTTACTTGTCCTGTAAGCTTGATTATTATCTTAGTCACCTTTATATTAAATCTGAAAGAGGATAGGAGAAGTATATTATGTTTGGAAAAGGGCTGACAAAAAACAGAAAATTTTCTTTTAAGACGTATTATTATGATCCTGAAAAGGATAAAACAAATAAACGAAGAATAGGATTTAAAAGAAAAGTCAGGAGAAGAGCTGCAAAACAAAAATCCATGATATCTTTAATTATTCTCTTGGCTGTTGTCTTATATTTAATTTATGTATTACATAATATGGTTAAGTAAAGAAGGTATATTTATTCCGATTTGATGAAAACTAAGATTCATATTTTATCAGAACATTTAATGAAAAGGATTGCTGCAGGTGAAGTGATTGAACGGCCTGCATCTGTGGTGAAAGAATTATTGGAAAACAGTCTTGATGCTGGGGCTTCTAAGATATCATTATTGGTTAATGATGGGGGTATTGAAAAGATACAGGTAATTGATAATGGATCAGGAATGTCAGAGGAAGATGTTTTAGTTTGTTGCGAACGTCATGCAACCAGTAAAATATCTTCTCAGCGAGATCTTGAAGATATTCATACTTTTGGATTCAGAGGGGAAGCACTGGCCAGTATCAGCTCAGTATCCAGGATGGAAATAATCAGTATGACAGAACAGGACAGTGAAGCAACTCATGCGTATCTGGATAACGGTACGATTAAGGAAGTGATTAAATGTGCTCCAAGGAAGGGGACAACAGTCACAGTAAAAGATATTTTCAGCCATGTTCCTGCCCGCAGAAAATTTTTAAAAAGATCTTCTACAGAACTCCGTCATATTATTGCTGCTTTTCGAAAAATTTGTCTGGCTCATCCGGATATTGAATTTATTCTTTATATTGATGGAAAAAAAACCTACGATTTACGGCCGGGAAAACTTGAGAAGAGAATCAGGGATCTGTTAGGTAAGGAAAAGTCCTCTAAGCTCATACCGGTAGAAAAGAAAAATAATTTTTATTCACTTTATGGATTTATAAGTAAACCAACAGATCCGGTAAAAACAAGGGATAATCAATTTTTTTTCCTTAATAAAAGGAGTGTCGTTAATAAATCTGTAATACATGCTATACTTTCCGCTTATGAGTCAAGATTAGCAAGAAATGCCTTCCCCGTATATATGCTGTTTTTAGATACTGATCCGCAGCGTTTTGATGTTAATGTCCATCCCGCCAAGATTGAAGTACGTTTTCGGGATGGAAGGATTATTCATGATTTTATTCGCAGTGCAGTAAAAGAAGCATTAAATAAACCTTCTGTTATTCCTGAACTTAATGTAATCCATAACAAGAAGAGATATGGGAAAAAACAAAAAATAATTGATGCTGCAGAGATGGGACAATTAACTTTAGACGCTCAGGAACCGCCTGAAGAAAACAACCAAAAGCATTATCATGTAAAAGGATTTCAGGAAACTCCAAAGCTCTGGCAGATCCATAAACGGTATATAATCTCTCAGATAAAAAGCGGTCTTACCATCATAGATCAGCATGTTGCTCATGAAAGAGTGTTATATGAAAGGGCATTGCGTTCTCTGAAAGGAACTGAGGGCATATCTCAACAATTGTTGTTTCCCCAGACAGTACAATTATCACCTGATGATTATATACTATTGACCGAAATACTACCTTTTTTAGAAAAAATTGGATTTTCAATTAAGGAATTTGGCAGAAATACTATTATAATCGAAGCTATTCCGGCAGATATCAGGAGAGGTTTTGAAAAAGATATGCTCACTGATATTATTGATCATTACCATGAGACCAAGGATGAAACTTCGGATGCAAAAGATGCAGTTGCCAAGTCATATGCCTGCAAGTCAGCTATAAAATCCGGTAAAGAGATGACTGATGAAGAGATGGCTTCATTGATTGACCAGCTTTTTGCTACTGAGAATCCTTATTTCTGTCCTCATGGAAGACCAGTTGTGGTTAATCTCAGTATCGAAGAAATAGATAAGCGATTCGGGAGATAACATAGGTGCAGGATAATGTTATTGTAATAATAGGACCAACAGCTTCTGGAAAAACAGAGATATCAATTAATCTTGCCTTAAAAGAAGATGCTGAAATAGTATCAGCAGATTCCAGGCAAATATATAAATATATGGATATTGGTACAGCCAAACCTACTCAGGAAGAATTGCATACAGTAACCCATCATTGCATAAATATTAAAGATCCGGATGAGTTTTTTAATGCCGGTATGTACGGTAAACTGTCACGGAAGATAGTAAAAGAAATTTTAGAAAGAAAAAAACTACCAGTTGTTGTGGGCGGATCCGGACTTTATGTACGTGCATTAACAGATGGGATATTTGAGGGAGCATACAGAAATGCTGCAATTCGGAAGAAATTAAAAAGCCAACTGAATGAAAAAGGTCACCATGAACTTTTTACCCGTTTGGCAGAGGTTGATCCCAAAACGGCAGAAAAGATTCATCCGCATGATTCAAAAAGAATAATACGAGCACTTGAAGTATATGAACTCTCCGGAGAACCGATCTCCTCTTTACAAATCCGGTCAACCAAAAAAGCAGATTTTACTCCTCATTTTTTTGGATTACATTGGCCCAGGAATATTCTTTATAAAAGAATTGAACAAAGAGTTGATGCTATGATGGATGCAGGATTTGTTGCTGAAGTAGAACATTTACTGGGTATGGGATATAGTCCGGAACTCAACAGTCTTGATTCTTTAGGATACAGAGAAATTATTGCTTATCTGAAAGGAAAGTATGATTATAGTACTATGGTGGAAGAAATAAAAAAGAATACCCGGCGGTTCGCCAAAAAACAGTTAACCTGGTTCAGAAAAAATTCAAGAATAAAATGGATTGATATGTATAAATGTGTTGATCCTCAGGAAGTTATTGATACGATACTGGACTATTCATCTTTCAAAAAAATAAAAAAGTAAATTCGTAACATTAGTACTTAACTTGAACAGGAATTATGCACGTTATCAGAAAATCTATAAAAAATACAAAGGGTAAAATGAAAAATGAAAAGTGTTAATATAAAATATAAAACCTAAAGGCTAATCAGCTAATTGCTAACTGGTTAACAAGCTAATGTAAAGGAGGTGTTAATGAAAAGTCATGAAATAGATTACAAAATTATCGGGGATGATATGCAGATGGTGGAAATAGAGCTGGATAGACACGAATCAGTTATCGCCGAAGCTGGTGCAATGAACTATATGGAAGACGGTATCACCTACGAAGCTAAAATGGGAGACGGTTCCAACCCCTCTGAAAGATTTTTAAGTAAATTAGTCAGCGCTGGTAAGCGGGCTATTTCCGGCGAATCTATTATGATGACTCATTTTAAGAATCTGGCAGCTGATAAAAGGTGTGTGAGTTTTGCAGCTCCTTATCCCGGGAAAATTATTCCGGTGGATTTGTCTAAAGTCGGAGGAAAACTTTATTGTCAGAAGGATGCTTTTCTCTGTGCCGCATATGGCACCAAACTTGATATTGCCTTTACTAAAAGATTTGGAGCCGGACTGCTTGGTGGGGAAGGATTTATTTTAGAAAGACTGGAAGGTGACGGAAAGGCTTTTCTTCACGCAGGTGGCACGGTTGTTAAGAAAACCTTAAAAAATGAAGTAATCAAAGTTGATACAGGGTGTGTGGTTTGTTTTACTCAGGATATTGATTATAACATTGAAATGGTGAGAGGATTAAAGTCTATGTTTTTTGGTGGTGAAGGTATGTTTCTCTGCACTTTACAAGGAACCGGTATTGTTATGCTTCAGTCTCTGCCTTTATCCCGTCTTGCTGACAGAATACTGCGCTATGCTCCCTCTGCCGGTGGAAAAAGAAAAGGTGAAGGATCAATTCTTGGCGGTTTAGGTGATTTTCTTAATGGGGATTGAACAGTTTTTTTCAGTCAATAATAATCATTCTAGATCAATTGCGATCCCAATACTGATAGCGATAAAAATTAAAAAAATCCATATAAAATTTTAAAACGACTATAAATAATCTAAGGAGAATGTATGAAAAAGATTGTATTTTTATTTTTGTTATGTATATTTGTGACAGTTAACCTCAATGCCTGTACAAGCATTATTGTGACCAAAGGGGCTACCCAGGATAAATCTGTAATGATTACCTATTCCTGTGACGGAGAATTTCTCTATCATTTCAGCATGATCCCTGCTCAGGATCACGCTCCGGATACTTATTATGAAATCAAAAACAGAGAAGGTAAAATAATAGCAAAGATTCCTCAACCGTCACATACATATAAAGTAGTGGGATTAATGAACGAGCATCAGCTAGCTATTGGCGAAACCACTACCACAGGGAGGAGAGAATTGCGAAATCCTGACGGAGCTCTACATTACTGGACTTTAATGCAGCTTGCTTTGCAGAGGGCAAAAACTGCCCGGGAAGCAATAAAAGTTATGACTTCCTTAGTAGAAGAGTATGGATATGCAAGCACAGCAGAAGCCTTTTCTATAGCAGATCCTGAAGAGGCCTGGATAATGGAAATGGTGGGTACTGGTCCTGGCGGTAAGGGGGCAGTTTGGGTTGCGAGAAAGGTACCGGACGGATATGTATGTTGTCATGCTAATCTTTCCAGAATTGGTGAATTTCCCCTGAATGATAAGGAAAATTGTCTTTTTTCAGATAATGTTATTTCATTTGCTGTAGAAAAGGGATATTATGATCCTGATTCGGGAGAGCCCTTTAAATTTAATTTAGCATATTGTCCTCCTGATCCTGCCAGTCTACGGACATGTGCAACCCGGGTATGGAGTATACTGCGCAGAACCGCACCTTCCAAAAATTTCAGTACAGATTATCATCGTGGTATCAAAGGAGCAGAACCATATCCTCTCTGGATCAGACCTGATGAGAAATTATCTGTAAAGGATGTGATGAATCTGATGAGAGACCATTATGAAGGTACTGATTTTGATATGACTGAGGGGATTACTGCCGGTCCTTTTAATAAACCCTACCGGTGGAGAGGATTAACCTGGGAGATAGACAGTATAGAGTACTGCTGGGAACGACCGATCTCAACCCAGCAAACTTCCTTTTCTTTTGTGTCACAATCACGTTCAAATTTACCTGATAATATCGGGGGTGTTTTCTGGTTCGGTTTCGATGATACCTATTTTACCTGTTATACTCCTTTATATTGCTGTATTGATAGAGTCCCTGAATCGTTTACCAGCGGCAGTATGCAGAATTTTTCTTTTAATTCAGCCTGGTGGGTTTTTAATTTTGTTTCTAATATTGCTTATATAAAGTATTCATATATGATAGAAGATATTCAGACTGTTCAATCAGAACTTGAAGACTACGCACTGAAAATGCAGCCTTATATTGAACAAACCTGTCTGCAGTTATCTAAGAATGGTAAAGAAGAAATGGTACAAAGATTTTTGACAGATTATTCTTTCAGTCGCGCTGAAGAGGTAGTAAAAAGATGGCAGACTCTGGGTAAAGACCTACTCACAAAATATAATGACGGCTATGTTAAGGATGAAAATGGCAGACCAAGATCCAAAGGTTATCCTCAGGAGTGGCTAAGGAGAGTAATTGAAAATAATCCGGAAAAGTATAAACTTCCTGTCTGGTAGTCAATTAAGCCTGGAATATTGATCAATGAATAGTATCTGAAGGATAAATATTCCAGGTTTTTTCATTCTAAAAAAAGGATGTATTTTGAATTCTGAAGAAATAAAAAGCAAAATCCCGGAAAAATCAGGAGATGTAGTAAGATTTATGCATATTTCCGATACCCATCTTTGGTCGGAAAAACGGGGTCAGCCCTTTGGCACTGTTGGTCATGATCCAATAATCTGGAAAAGTATCTGGAAAATGTTACCGGATATACAACCTGATGCTGTATTGTGGTCAGGTGATATTGCAGCAGGTCAGGACTGGAATGCATATCAGTTGGCAAACAGCCCGGAAGGACCCTTAAAACATGGAATTTCAGATATCAGATATATAAAAAATTATAATATACCTGTGTATTCTGTTCCCGGCAACCATGATCATTATATTTGTTTCTGGAAAATATTTTTTTATGTAAGGAATAAATTTATTTTTAATAAATTTTTTCAGAAAAGTAATTTTCCCAGTCTTAGTGTATTCAAGAAAAATAATATTCGGTTTAATATTTTTCGCATAGATTCCTCAAGTGGTATAAATACTTTTGATAAAATGACTCTCTCAGCAGGCTGTATTCACAGAAGAGATTTAAAAGTAATAAAACATTGGAGGGAAATTGCCAGGAATGGAGGGATTATTAAAAATCATAAAATTGATTCTGAAATTTTGTCTGATTCATGGAATATTCTGGTCATTCACCATGAATTAACCAAGGATCGTTTTTATAGTGATATCAGTAAAAAATCAAAAATTGAATTAATGAAATTGATTGCTCAGATCCCGATTCATGTCATTGCATGCGGTCATCTTCATGAACAAAAGATCTCTTATTATCCTTTGTTTGGTCCAGGAAGGCTTAATAAGAAAAAAAACTGGTTATATATGAAAAATAATAATATGATACGAGCTGAACATGTACGAATTTCGAGAGCAGGTTCAACCTGTGAAAAATTTGAAGCGCAAAATACTATGAATCTTATTGATTTTAATAAGACCAGTTTCAGTATAAAAACTTTAATTTATGATAAAGAAACAAGAGCTTTTGTTCCTTACAGTATTTAATTTTTTACTGTTTCAAAGGAATTTAATATCTCAAAAGCTCAGAGTTTTCTGTCTGGACTGATTTTGTAAAGGAACATATATGCCTAAGAATAATAATTTGACTAAGGGTGTAGAAACGCTTCTTGGTGATCCTAAAAAAGCAATTTTGAAGTTATCGACTCCAATGATGCTGGCAATGCTTTGTCAGGCATTATACAATATTGCAGATGGCATCTGGGTTGCGGGTTTGGGAGCTGATGAATTAGCTGCGGTTGGGTTGTTTTTTCCTTTTTTTATTATCATTATTGCTCTTGGAGCTGGAATTGGTGTAGGAGGAAGCTCAGCTGTTTCACGTAGAATTGGAGAAAACAAAAAGGTTGAAGCTGATAATACTGCATTGCATACTATAATTTTGGGGATAGCAATTGCATTAATTGTCAGTATTCCTTCTTTACCATTTCTGGAAAACATATTTCGTTCTTTTAGCGGAAGTGAAAATGTCGGTTCAATGGCCAGTGATTATGCTGAAATACTTTTTGGCGGTACAGTTATCATAATGTTTTCACATATTGCCAATGCCATACTCAGAGGAGAAGGTGATGCGAAAAGAGCTATGTATGGTATGTTGGTTGGCTCTTTACTTAATATTGTTCTTGATCCTATTTTTATTTATATTTTGGATCTTGGAGTTGTAGGAGCAGCATGGGCAACCATGATCTCTTTGACAGTTTCTGCATGTTTGCTTTCTTATTGGTTGTTGTTTAAGAAAAATACCTATTTGACTATTGTACTAAGGGATTTCAGCTTTGATAAAAAAATTGTAAGAGAAATACTGAAAGTAGGAATTCCATCTTCACTGGCTCAGCTTTCAATGTCCATCACTATGATAATCATAAACAAAATTGTAATCCAGGCAGCAGGAACTGATGGAGTGGCTGTGTTTACCAGTGGCTGGAGAATAGTTATGTTCGGTACCATACCTTTAATTGGAATGTCTATGGGAGTAGTTTCCGTAACAGGAGCAGCATTTGGCGCCAGAGATAAGGAAAAATTAAAGACAGCCTATTTATATTCAGTAAAATTTGGAATAATTATTGAATTTTGTGTTGCTGTATTGGTGTTTATCTTTTCAAAACAAATTGCCTACATATTTACTTATTCTGAAGAAGCTGCCAGAATTACGGATGAAATTATTATTTTTTTAAGAATAATGGTTTTGATTTATCCTACCGTACCTTTAGGTATGCTGACATCCGCCATGTTTCGGGGCGTAGGCAAAGGTAAGAATTCATTGATTGCTACTCTTTTCAGAACTATAATGTTACAGGTCCCGTTTGCATATGTATTAGGTATCACTTTTCATATGGGATTAATTGGTGTCTGGATTGGCATAATTGCAGGAAATATTATTGCTGTTAGTGTAACTTTTCTGTGGGGTAGGTATACTGTTAATCATATAATCGGATAAAAATATGCTAAAAAAATATTTTGTGGTATTTGTTTTTTTATTAAGCTTGCAGACTTCCTGTTCAAAAAGTCAGGTTCCTGAATTTGATCAGGAGAAGGCATTTTGTCATTTAAAGCAACAGTGTGATATTGGTTACAGATATCCGGGGAGTAAGGGGCACAATGAATGTCTTGAATATCTGTATGCAGAACTCAAAAAATATACAAATGCTGTTGTTAAGCAGCCATTCCCTTTTACTGATCCTCGGACCGGGAAATCGTATCAGCTGAATAATATAATTTGCTCTTTTGGTAAACAATCTCAGCGAATTCTTCTTTGCGCACATTGGGATACACGACCAATAGCTGATCAGGATCCTGACCCTGAAAAAAGAGATGAACCGGTTTTAGGCGCTAATGACGGTGCTTCAGGTGTAGCAGTTTTATTAGAAATTGCCAGAATCATGAAATTAAACTCTCCACCTGTGGGGGTTGATATAGTATTGTTTGATGGAGAAGATTCCGGTATTGAAGGCAATAATGATACCTGGTGTTATGGATCGCGCTTTTTTGCTCAGCATAAACGTGCTGATTATTTACCACAGTATGGTATCCTTCTTGATATGATAGGGGATAGGGATCTTCATATACCGGTAGAGGGCTATTCTCAGCAATATGTACCTGAAGTTGTTGATAAGGTATGGAGTAAAGCAGAGAGTTTGGGGCTTACTGTGTTTGACAGAGGTTCAGAATATTATATGGTAGATGATCATCTTGAGTTGATTAAGGTTGGTATCCCCTGTGTTAATGTTATTGATTTCACTTATCCTTATTGGCATACAGTGGAAGATACACCTGATAAATGCAGTCCGGAAAGTCTTGGTATTATTGGAACATTAGTTTTACACCTTATTTATGAACAATAATAGCTATAAAGGAGACTGAAATGACAAAAAAGATAACTATTCAAAAAATTGCTGGTTATATAGATCATACTAATCTTAAACCAAATGCTATAGAAAATGATATTAAAAAGTTGTGTATAGAGGCGAAGAAGTATGATTTCCATTCAGTATGTGTAAGTCCGGTTTATATTGAATTAGCTTCTGAATCATTAAAAGATACAAATATAAAAATATGTTCAGTAGTAGGATTTCCTGCCGGACATCACAGAACAGAGGTAAAAGTATGTGAAGCTGAAAAAGCGCTTGATGCAGGCGCTACTGAACTTGATATGGTTATTCAGATAGGTTATTTGATTGATAGTAATTTAAAAGCTGTGATTAATGATATTGAATCAGTAGCAAGAATCTGTCATCATAGATCTGCTTTGATCAAAGTTATTATTGAAACAGCTTATTTATCCAGAAAAGAGAAAATAAACGCTACGAATCTGATTTTAAAATCTGGTGCAGATTATATTAAAACCTCGACCGGTTTTGCTGATTCGGGTGCAACAGTCGGCGATATAAAACTGTTTAAACAGATCTTGAAAGGAACCCATGTAAAAATAAAGGCTGCAGGCGGAATACGCACTTATACACGGGCAGTGGAAATGATCCGGGCAGGAGCAGACCGCATCGGCACCAGTTCAGGAGTTTCCATTGTTCAAGAGGAAAATAGAATTAAATTGTATTAATTTGGATTTTTTATGTGTAAAGAATATTATAATATGGCAGACTTAATTTGCCGTAAAAGAGATGGCAATCATTTATCCAAAAAAGAAATTAAGTGGATCATAAAAGAATATATCAATGGAGATATTCCAGACTATCAAATGAGCGCCTTTTTAATGGCGATACTTTTTAGAGATATGAACAGAGAAGAAACAACGTTTTTTACTGAGTCGATGATAGCTTCTGGCGACTGTATTGATCTTTCAGATATTCCTGGTATTAAGGTGGATAAGCATTCTACGGGTGGGGTAGGAGACAAGATTTCTTTAGTGCTTGCACCTGTTGCTGCAGCTGCAGGTGTAGTTGTACCGATGATGTCAGGACGGGGCTTAGGTCATACAGGCGGCACCCTGGATAAACTTGAAGCTATTCCGGGATTTAATACCGATCTTTCTGTATCTGAATTTAAAAAAATACTTAAAAAAATCGGATTTGCTATGATCGGTCAGTCAGATAAAATTGTTCCTGCGGATCAGAAATTATACAGCCTCAGAGATGTAACCGGAACTGTTCCCAGTATACCTTTGATCTGCAGCAGTATTATCAGCAAAAAGAAAGCCGAGGGTGCTGAGGCTCTTATTATGGATGTAAAAGTAGGAAACGGTGCATTTATGCAGGACAGGAAGAGAGGGGTTGCCTTAGCACACAAATTAGTGGAATTAGGTAATGAACTTGATATTAAGACTGCAGCCTTGTTAACAAATATGGATGAGCCTCTCGGTTATACAGTCGGCAACTGGCTTGAAACCAGAGAGGCTATAAGGGTCTTAAAAGGAGAAGGATCTGATGATATTGTTGGGCTTGTTGCTTCTCTTGGAAGTGCCTTGTTAATGATGGGAGAAAAAACCAAGAATAGGGAAGAGGGGAAGGAAAAAATCATGGAATTGATTAATTCAGGAAAAGGATATAAAAAGTTTATTCAGATGGTAGATTTGCAGGGAGGTGATACATCAGTAGTTGAAAAACCTGAAACTTTTCCGTTTACCGGTGAAATAATTACTGTAAAAAGTCGTGTTTCCGGATATATTAAATCTGTTAATGCATTGAAAACAGGGCTTCTTTCAGTCGAACTTGGTGCCGGCAGAAAAAAGAAAGAAGACAAGGTTGACCCTGGAGCGGGAATTGAGTTTTTAAAAAAACGAGGTGATAAGATAAGCAGGAATGAACCTGTTGCAGTTCTATATACAAAAAAGAAAGCCGGTGATTTTTTCAAACAACGACTGTTTGACTGTATATCATTTTCTGATTCAGCAGTTACAGACCGGGAATTGATTTATGGATTTATTGATGAAAAATAAAAATTAAGTTTTTAATTAATAAAATATTACTTTATAATAATATATTGATTGGATATTATTTACCTCTATCATTTATTATATAAGAAAAACTTAAACGTGTAATTATATAATAACTAGTAATTATAATGTAATCAATTATAAATGTATAATTCGGAAAGATTTCTAGGGGATGACAAAAAGGTAAAAGATAAACACAGATTTCACAGAATAATAAATGAGAGCACAGAGGATAATATATTATTTTTATTTACTTTGTGAACTCAGTGTGTTTCTCTGTGTACTCTGTGGTTTTATCATTTTTGAACTTTTTGGACAACCCCTAGTTCAATAATAACTTTCTTCTTATAATTTTGTTACATTAGAAGCCTGAGGGCCTTTGTCACCCTGAGTTACTTCAAATTCTACAGCGTCACCTTCATTCAGACTTTTATAACCGTCTGTATTAATGGCACTGTAATGAACAAATACATCCTCTCCCTCTTCACGTTCGATAAATCCATAACCTTTGTTGTTGTTAAACCACTTAACTGTACCTTTTTCCATCTTACTTCCTTCTTACTTAATTAAAATTAAACTCCAGTACATAATTTTTACCGTCTTTGTAAATTTCACTGAAATGTAATAACCATTTGATTAAAATCTTAAAGGTAGGATAAAACTTTTTTTGTAAATAAAATTCTTCAAACACGTCCAAACCATGTACTATTATTACGAATATAAATATACAACAATAATATTCGAAAATCAAGTATAATTTACATTTTTTTATAATCTAAAAGAATAATAGAAAATAAATTTTTGTTTTGTAATAGAATTAATTGATATTTTTTGTTATATTGTGTTTGATTGGATTTATAAATTTTTTGAAAAAAAATCTATGATTATAATTTTAAATATTCATTTTTTTAATTTTTATTATTTTAACACAATATAAATGGAGGATTTTGTTATGAAATCAAAAAAAATATCTCGAAGAGTTTTCGTTAAAAATGCTGCAGTTGGGACAGCAGCGTTAGGTGCTGGTTCTGTTTTAGGATCAACTGATATGGAGCAGAGAGAGTTTAAAGGAGAAATGAAATCTGAAAAAGTGGTAGAACTGCTGAATCAGGATATTACTGGTGAAATTGATGCAATCATGACCTACATGCGTAACGCTTTTGTCTCAGAACTATGTGAAGCTGCTCATGAATTGGAAGAAGTCGGTATAGATGAAATGCGGCATGTTGACTGGCTTGCTGATCTTGTGACTGAATTCGGCGGGATCCCAACCATGGAACATCATGAACTTTCTTTTGGTGGAAATACACATGAAGATTTCCTCAGACGTTCTATAGAACTCGAAAAAAAGGCCATCAAACAGTATAATGAACATATTAAGATGATAGATCATAAGGAAGTAGTTGAAGTCTTAAAAGTTATTGTATGGGAGGAGAATAAGCATTTGAAAGCATTTAATGAGATACTGGAAAAATTAAGTTAATACTATCGGAGGCAAATCATTATGCGACATTATAAGGTATGGATTTGTTTGGTAATTTTGATTTTATTTACTAACAATCTAATGGGAGCGGGTTTTAAGATTTATGGGTATAAAACTCTGGAAAAGGGAGAGTTTGAAATTGTATATTTCAACAATTATTTTGCAAAAAGTGATCTTCTCCAGGGTTACTTTGGGAAAATCGTTGACAGAGAAGGTCTTATGTTTCATTCTCTGGAACTGGAATTTGGTTTAACAGATCGGTGGACTATAGCAGCGTATCTTGATTTTGAACAACCAGATGGTGAAGATTTTAAATATACACGGTTTCGGGGCGTTTTTTTCCGATATCGATTTTTTCAAAGAAATAAGTGTTTTATGGATCCGGCACTCTATATTGAATATTACTTACCCAGGAAAGAGTATAAAAATGAACAAGAGATTGAAATAAAATTTATATTGGAAAAACAAATTGGTAAAACCAGTATAAAGCTTAATCCTAGTGTTGAGAAAGTAGTAAAAGGACCTGAAGTTGATGAAGGATTGAAATTTAATTATGCTGCAGGTCTTTATTATCAGTTCCATGAAAAGATAAGAGGTGGATTGGAATTTTTCGGTAAAATGGGTGAGATAAGTAAAATGAATTCTTCAGATAAGCGTCATTGGATATTCCCTGCTTTGAAAATTAAACTACCGTATCATATCGGATGGGAAATAGGAGGAGGTTTTGGTTTAACAGATAACAGTGATGATTTTATTGTAAAAAATATTTTTTCAATAGAGTTTTAATTTATACTATTATTGAAAATTATTTTTTAGAAATGAACAAATGAGGGGGCAGATATGTATAGCAAATATATTATATTTTTATTATTTATTTCTTTACTGCTGTCATGTGGATTACAACCAGAATATGATCTTTGTATCATTAATGGAAAAATTGTAGCAGGTGACAGTAATCCCTGGTATATAGCTGATATTGGGATTAAGAATGAAAAAATTGTTTATATCGGTGATATCAGCAAGCCTCATGCACAAAAAGTCATTGATGCCAATGGTTTGTATGTATGCCCCGGTTTCATTGATATTCATAATCATTCAGACAGAACTATTGTCAATATACCAACTGCTGATAATTATCTTTTGCAGGGAGTAACAACTGTTTTAGGTGGAAATTGCGGAGGACATTATTATCCTGTATCCGAACAGTTTCAGAAACTAAAGAAAAAGGGAATAGCTATAAATTTCTGTACATTAATTGGTCATAATACTATAAGAGAAGAAGTGATGGGATTAAAGATGTCTGCACCCAGTGATGAAGAACTTGATAAAATGAAAAAATTGGTTGATCAGGAAATGAAAAGTGGAGCTGTTGGACTTTCTACAGGACTTGCCTATATGCCCGGCAGATATGCTGAAACAGAAGAAATCATCGAATTAGCCAGTATTGTTGGTAAGTATGGTGGGATGTATGCTTCTCATATTCGAAATCAGGGTGAAAATATCACTGAATCAATTCAGGAAGCTATAGAAATTGGAGAAAAAAATAATGTTCGGGTTGAAATTTCTCATATAAAATTATGTATTGAACCAAATTGGGGAAAACCTGAAGTAATTACTTCACCGGTAGAACAGGCCCGTGACCGAGGAGTTGAAGTTTTTACAGATCAGTATCCCTATAATGCCACAAGTTCAGGATTTTCTAGTAGTTTTCCTGCCTGGTCTCTGGAAGGAGGCACTGATCAATTAAAAGAACGGTTAAAGAATGAGCAATCCTATGAAAAAATAAAACAATATATTATTGAGAAAAGGTTAATCTCACAGAAAGGCATAGACAAACTTGCCACAATTTATATAGGTAATTATGAAGAGCAGCCGGACTGGGAAGGAAAAAATCTTCGTGAAATATTGATTTCTCTACACAAAAAACCAACAATAAGTAATGGAGCTGATTTGATAATTGATATTCAGAAAAACGGCGGTGCTTCCTGTGTGTTCTTTCAAATGCAAGAAGAAGATACAGAAAATCTTCTTAATCTTGACTATAATATGATCGCTTCAGATGGAGCTGTGACTGAATATGGTAAAGGTGTGCCTCACTGCAGAAATTACGGTTCTTTTCCCAGAATTATCAGAAAGTATGTAAAAAAAAGGGATTTATTTAATTTGCCGGAAGCAGTGAGAAAGATGACCTCCCTTCCTGCTCAGGTTATACGATTGAATAACAGAGGAATGATTAAAGAAAATATGTTTGCAGATTTGGTTGTGTTTGATCTTGATAAAATCAAAGATACTGCAACGTACAGTGATCCTCATAATTATCCGGAGGGTGTTGATTATGTTATTGTTAATGGTATTGTTTCAGCAGAAAATGGAGTTCCTACCGGATTATTACCAGGAAAAGTACTGTACGGACCGGGAAAAAAATAAATGCATTAATCTAGCAATTATAAATTTACTTTTGAATCAGGTTAATAATGATGAAACAAAAGTCAATATGCAAAGTTTTATTGTTAGTTAAAAACAGAAGAATAATAGTATAAACATGGAAAAAAAGATATCCACTTTTGATATTTTCTGTATTGCTTCCGGAGTAATGATTAGCTCAGGAATCTTTATATTGCCCGGTATTGCTTTTGCAAAAGTGGGTCCTGCTGTATTCCTTTCTTATGTTGTGGCAGGCATTGCTGCCTTACTTGGAGTGTTAAGTATTATTGAACTCAGTACAGCTATGCCAAAAGTAGGTGGTGATTATTTTTTTGTCACCAGAAGTCTCGGACCTTTTCTGGGATTAATTATTGGTTTTTTCAGCTGGTTTTCCTTGTCATTGAAAACAGCTTTTGCAATTTTCGGTATTTCAGAAATAGCATACTCTATTACAGGATTCAGTCAGATTATCTTTGCGATTATAATAGCCCTTTTTTTTATTGCACTTAATATCAAAGGTCTTGGTGTAGCTGTAAAATTTGAAGCAGTTATTGTTATATTTTTAATAATTATCATCCTAGCGTATATTTTTTCAGGGCTTAATTATATAAAAATTGACAAATTTACAGATTTTGCACCGAAAGGTGTTAACTCAATCTTTTTAACAGCGGGATTTGTTTTTGTATCTTTTGGTGGGTTACTGAAAATAGCCAGTTTAAGTGGGGAGGTTAAAGAACCCAAAAGAGCAATACCAAGGGGAGTTATTTTTTCAATCGTGATTGTCACCATACTGTATGCATTACTGCTGATAGTTGTTGTAGGTACCTTAGATTCAAATCAGGTGATAAATTCTTTAACACCAGTTGCGGATTCGGCTGAAAGTTTTCTTGGTAGTACAGGTTTTTTCCTGATATCAATAGCAGCAATCCTGGCTTTTATATCTACTGCGAATGCCGGTATTATGTCATCCTCACGGTATCCGGTTGCATTAAGCAAAGATAATTTGCTCCCCCAGGCTTTCAGCAGGATACATAAGAAGTATAATACGCCTGTTCTGTCTATTGTCATTACCGGAATCTTTATCATTGGTTCTCTTTTTTTAAAACTGGAAGTGCTGGTTAAAGTTGCATCATCAATTATTCTTTTTTCCTATATATTGACAAATATAGCTGTTATAGTCCTGAGGGAAAGCAGGATTCAGAATTACAGACCTACATTTAAAGTACCAATGTATCCTTTTATTCAGATTCTTTCTGTAATTCTTTTCTCTGTTCTTTTACTTGAAGTAGGGATTGCTGCAATTGAAACAGTAATTTTTATCTTTCTTGCGGCTCTGATAATTTATTTTTTTTACGGCAGAAAAAAATATAACAAAGAATATGCTTTGCTTTATTTAATTGAAAGAATTATTGATAAAAAATTATGTTCCGATACTCTGGAAGGAGAATTAAAGGAAATACTCCAAAAAAGAGATAATATTATTACTGACAGATTTCATCACTTAATTGAAGAGAGTATTTTCTTGGATCTTAAGGAAAGAATGAACAAAGATGAACTGTTCAAAAAAATTTCAGAAATTTGCTGTAAGGATTTAAGAATAAAATCATCTGAACTATTTAAGCGTCTTAAAAAAAGAGAAAAAGAATCGAGTACGGCACTTACTCCTTTTCTCGCCATTCCTCATATTATAATTGAAGGGAAAAATATATTTAAGATATTTGTAGTAAGAATAAAAAAAGGTGTTGTATTTTCAGAAAAATTTGATTCGGTAAAAGCTGTTTTTGTTCTAATCGGCTCCAGTGATGAACGGCAGTTTCATCTTCAGGCTCTTTCATCTATTGCTCAAATCACACATAATAAATATTTTGAGAAGCAGTGGCTGGAAGCGAAAAGTATACGAAACCTGAAGGATATCTGTCTTCTCAGTGAAAGAAATAGACACATATAAATCAATATTTACCTAACATATATTATCAATATCTTCACTGAAATACAAACATTAATTATTTTATGAAGTTTCTTATGCCTCTTTTTGTAAATAAAGAAAAAATAGATGAAATGTCCATAAAACATGAAATGGACAGGATGCGGGATAATTTCAAGAAAATGTATCCTGAAAAAAAAGAGATCAGCCGGGAAAAGACTCTTTTTGATTGGGCCAAGGAGAACCTTATTGAGCGGATTTTGTTAAAACAGTATGCCGAGAATAAAAATGTCAGGATTCCAGTTGAAAGAATTGATAAGGAATTAAAAAAGATAAAAAAGAATTTTGATAATTATAATGAATTTTCAGAATACCTTGCTCATCAAGGAAGCAGTCTGCAGGATATTAAACATGAGATCAGAGAGAAACTAATGATAGATGAGGTGCTGGAAAGCTTAAAAAAATTGGTCAAGAAACCAACTCAACAATCATTAAATAAGTATTTTTGTGAACACAGGGATAGATATGTAACACCTGAGTATGTACGAGTAAAACATATTGTAAAGCATGTCGGACCGGGATATGCATCTAAAAAAACAGCTTTACAAAAAATCAGAAAGGCTCATAAAGAGTTAGAAACAGGAAAGAACTTTGAAAATGTAGGAAATAAATATTCTGACTGTCCGGGAGAAGGTCTTGATCTTGGATATTTTACCTATGAGGAAATGGTGCCTGCATTCGAAAAAATAGCATTTTCATTACAAAAGGGAGAAGTCAGTGAGATATTTCAGACTGAGTTTGGTTACCAAATTGCAAAATTATACGATAAAAAATCCCCGAGAAAGCTTACATTTGAAGAGGTAAAAAAGAGACTGGTCAAAGATTATCAAGAAGATGCAGTAGAAAAAAAAATGAATAATTTTGTTGATGAGCTCAAGAGCGATGCTTCCATAGAGTATGTAGAAACAGAGAAAATAACTGAAAGTGCAAAAGCAGGTTTTATTTTGAAAAAATTCCTTAATTTTGTTCTGGTTAAGCCTTCTGGACCTGATTGTAATTTGTCCTGTGAATATTGTTTTTATCTGGAAAAAGAAAAATTATATGGTCATAAAAAACACCGTATGAGTGATAAAGTATTAAAAGAGATGATCAGAAAAACTGTCAAAAATAATCCCAGTGATATAAACTTCGGATGGCAGGGTGGAGAGCCTACTCTTATGGGAATTGATTTTTTTAAACAGGCTGTTCAGTATCAGAGAGAATATTCTGGTCCAGGGCAGAATGTAGGGAACAGTATTCAAACCAACGGAATACTTATTGATGAAGAGTGGGCTGGATTTCTAAAAAATAATAATTTTTTAGTGGGATTATCTGTTGACGGTCCGGAAAATATTCATGATACCTATCGAAAGACCAGAGGTGGAAAAGGAACTTTTTCCAAGGTAGAAAAAACTGCAGAATTGCTTTTACGAAATAATGTTCCGGTAAACAGTTTAACAGTATTAAATAATTATTCAGTCAGATTTCCGGAACAAATATACCACTACCTTACTTCTCTTGGTTTCAGATTTTTACAATTTATTCCTGTGGTTGAAACTGACACAAAAAATAAAAGGGCAGCTTCATTTTCTACTACCGGAGAACAGTATGGAAAGTTTCTGTGCCGGATATTTGATCTCTGGAAAAATGATTTTCAACACGGCAGGCCAACTGTATCAGTTAGATTTTTTGATTCTGTGTTTTTTAGATATATTAATCAGGAGGCACCTGATTGTTTTCTGCATGAAGAGTGCGGCACTTATTTTGTTATAGAACATAATGGTGATGTCTATTCCTGTGATTTTTTTGTTGAACCGAAGTGGAAACTGGGAAATATCATAAATGACGATCCCCTCTTAATGCTCAATTCTGACAAACAGAAACAATTTGGTATGATAAAGAAACAATTACCTGTTAAATGTAAAGAGTGTCCTTGGGTAACATACTGCAGAGGGGGATGCACTAAAGACCGGATTAAAGATCCTCAGGATAAAAATTTAAATCATTTTTGTACCGGTTATACTATGTTTTTTGAGTATGCTGACAGTTTCATGAAACAGCTTGCTGACGAATTTCTCAGCAATCAACGTGCTCAAAACAGACCTGCTACAACAGTAAACCAGTCTGATCAGGAAAAATCCCGCAAAAAAATCAGAAGAAATGATCCCTGTCCCTGCGGAAGCGGGAAAAAGTATAAAAACTGCTGCGGAAAAAACTAACATATATACATACATTCCACTGTAACTTGCAAACCTTTTCATCGTATAAAAAGTCATACCAGTAAGAGAGATGTTATTCTCAAATAACTAATCAAGAAAGGAGCATAGTATGAGATGCAATAAAAGGGGTATGATAGTGATCAGTTCCATTGGTTTGTTGATGTTCAGCTCATTTCTTATGGCTGCTGTAGAAGGTGATATTCATAGAACTTTTAACGTACAAAAAGATGGGTTACTGACCATTGAAGCCGATATTGGATCCATAGAAATAAAAACGGCCGGAGGTAATGAGGTTGATGTTAAAATTGATTTTGACAGAAGGAGGGGTAGCAGTTCCCAGCTTCGAGATATCATGAGAGATATTGATGTTAATTTTCATCACAGTGGTAAAGATGTACGGGTTGATCTGGAGTATGACAGAGACTTCAGCAGTTTCTGGAATTCAGTAGGGAAATACCTGAAAGTAAAATTTATGGTAACTGTTCCCAGAGAATATAATGTTGATCTCCATACGTCCGGGGGCAGTATTTCAGTTGATGATCTTAACGGGGAAGTGAAATCGCGTACATCAGGAGGAAGTCTTTATTTTGGTAGCATTGCTGGTCCGGTGTACGGCAAAACTTCCGGTGGAAGTATCACTCTGCGGGGCTGTAAAGAACAGGTTAAAGTGACAACTTCAGGGGGCAGTATTGATATCGGGGAAGTGTCTGGAAATGTTAGTGCTCATACATCAGGTGGAAGTATAAAAATCGATCAAGTAATGGGGATTATTGATGCCAGAACTTCAGGTGGAAGTGTCACTGCTTATATTTCAAAACAACCCGAAGGAAATTGCAGCTTAAAAACTTCTGGTGGTACAGTTACTGCTTATTTAGCAAGAGATGTAAAAGTGACAGTTAATGCGAGCACAAGCGGAGGAAAGGTGCACACTGATTTTCCGGTTATGGTAAGGGGAACATTAAATAAACGTTCATTAAATGCAGAAATAAACGGTGGGGGGCCTGAATTATATTTACGGACCTCTGGTGGTAATATTTATATTAAAGAGCGTTAAAAAAGAAGTTTTTGTTATTTGATGTAAAACTTTATTAAATATGTTCGATTTTTAGAGAGCACTGATGTTCCGGTGCTCTTTCTTTTTATAAAGATGGACATTTCCATCATTTCTCACGTCTTATAAACTGTTAAATTTCTTAAATCATATTTTATTTTTTGTTTATTTTTTAAACATGATTAAATTTTATAAATTAATAATAATATTTTTTAAATACAATAATAATATATGGTTATAAAAATAAAAAAACTTTGGTATGCTTGTTGCAAATATTAAATTGTATGAGGCGAATAGCTCACGCCTTCTTTGTTCTGATGTTGCCCCGCATTTATTTTAATATGTGAATTGAAATAAATTCGGGGTTTTTATATTAATAAAAAAATATAAGGTATAAAGAATTGGGAGATTTTAAGTTATATACTGCCAGACAAATTATTGATTATTAGAAAAGAAACGGCTCAGAAGATTGAATACATTCATTATAATCCGGTTCATCGAGGATATATTGATGATTCTGTTCATTGGAGATACTCAAGCGCCCGGTACTATTTACAAGGATCAGGGTTAATACCTGTTTGTACAGAATGGTGAAGGTAATGAAGACAGATCATCCCAGGAAAACGTTTCCACATAGATTTATTATTAGAGTATTTTTTTTCAAATAACCCTTTTCTTACCCCTTAAGAGTCATCGATGCGCCTACGTTACCCGCACGCCACTATGGAAGAATTTTTTGCTTCATCAGATAAATTTATCCGTAATTACCTTGCTCGGAGTTGTCTAAAAAGTATGAAAATACTTTAAACGCAGATATCGATGAGAATATCGCAAAGAATGTAAATATCTAATAATTATAAATTTATCACTTTGCGCTCTCTGTGAAATTTGCGTTGAAATTTTATTTTTAGTCAGCCCCGTAAAACAAAAGTTTGGGAACGAGTAGAAATACTTATCCGTCATGTATCATGGTTTCCCTGCTCCGCAGAGTTCCTATAATTTAAAAGAGGTTGCCTCCTCGCTGTAAATACCTTAAATTGGTATTAAAAATTTTTAACCAAAAACACAGTCAAGGAGGCAACAATGATATACTTTAAAAATATT
>Ga0180433_10002501_pt1 | contig 28277 bp, 18 predicted proteins | sample SS_ome_8_FD_132980 | JGI IMG/M metagenome (GOLD analysis project Ga0180433, IMG submission 132980) | Hypersaline lake sediment archaeal communities from the Salton Sea, California, USA - SS_1_D_1 metaG | ecosystem: Environmental > Aquatic > Non-marine Saline and Alkaline > Hypersaline >... | reverse complement strand
TGTCTTCTGATGATTACGTTATCAGTGCCGATGAAAAGACCAGTATTCAGGCACGGAAAAGACGGGCACCCGGAACACCGCCTGCTCCCGGATCTCGACGGAAGGTTGAAGCTGAGTACAAACGTAAAGGAGCGCTGACCTATCTCGCAGGATGGGATGTGCACCGTGCAAAGTTGTTCGGGCTCTGCGCTCCTGCCACCGGCATACAGCACTTCCACCGTCTCGTTGATCTCGTCATGTCTCAGGAACCCTATCGGTCTGCACGCCGCGTCTTCTGGATTACCGACAACGGATCTTCTCATCGAGGTGTTCCATCTGTTCAACGGTTACAGAGCTGGTATCCCAATGCCATTCAGATTCATACTCCCGTTCATGCGAGTTGGTTGAACCAGATAGAAATCTATTTCTCGATTGTGCAACGAAAAGCTCTCACGCCAAATGACTTCGAAACTCTTACGGAACTAAGGGAACATCTTTTAGCATTCCAGATCCGTTACGAGAGAATAGCAAGCCCATTTGAATGGAAGTTTACCAGAGAGGATCTCGCCTGTCTCCTTGCCAGGATCGAGACGGAGCGGTTCGAAAAACATCAGATAGCCGCATAATGATCCGGAAATACGTCACCGTATTTAAGAGCCAGAGCACTTAGCAAGTAAACAAAGAGCGTACAATCATATCAATGGCTGTTGCGGAATCTCGGTGAGATATGCAGGGGAACGTTGCGCGGCCGGGACGGCAAACCATATTGTGCTATCATTATGCAGTGGATTCAATCCTATCCAGGATATCGGTCTCGTTGACCGATTCGGATCGACCATCTATCAACCGCCAGGCACCGGAACCTTTCGTCCACCCGGATACGCAGCGGAAATGATGATACCGACTCCGAGAAGACCGGGTACAAACCACATGTCTCAACAGCGCAGATTCAATACCATAGACGTTGGTCCCACCATGGCGAGAAGGGCAGTTCTCCTCTTCATTGGTAAGACGGCCATGCTGTTCCTGTCATTGGTATTTGCGCTCTTGAGTCCACGCATACTGGGTCCACGTGGTGTTGGATTCTACAGCTTTCTCTACGCCGTGGTTTTTACCGTGGGGAACCTCATCGACGTCGGCGCAGCCATGCTACTCAGGCGATACATCCCCGATCTCCTTACACGAAACGTTTCACAAGTGTGGCCCCTTATTCGAAGATCTCTCTTCATCAAGGGGTACGTCATCGTAGTTTTATTCATCGGAATTCCATTTGTCGATGACACCTGGATGTATGTACTCGCTCTCTTCGCGGGATTGGCATCGAGTCTCGGAATGACATCCATGGCGGTTCTGTATGCGGGAGGGGCTCTTAGGGCGTATGCCCTGGAACCCGCGGTGATGGTCGGCCTTCGGGCTGGCTTGGTGCTTTCACTGGGGTATCTTCTGGGTCGGCAGGGAATCGCCGCGGGAATCGTCGCAACACCGGTTATCGTCTTGAGCATCTTTGGATTCCTTGCATGGAGACTTATACCCAAGCACACCGCGGTTCTCCATGGTGGCTACTGGCAATACCTGAGGTTCGGGCTGGTGAGTTACATCGCCGATCTCGCCTTCGTCCTTTCTAACAGGGTGGCTATCATCCTGGCGAGACATGCCATCGACGATATGGCCGAGATCGGGTTTCTCGGATATGCATTCATGATCTATCTCATGGCCCGGCACCTGACATTCGTTATCGGAGAGACATCAATCCCCTCAATTGTCCGTTACTATGCATGCAGCGAGCACTCTCAGTTCAGGAGAACCATGATGCATGTCTGGCGATACTCCAATATTCTGGTATTCGCCGCCGGATGTATCATTGCGACATACGCCGATCCACTCATCGGTATCATGGCGGACGAAACCTTTCTTCAGAGTTCGAAACTCACCGTGTATCTCATTCCCGCGCTCATCGCGGGGACTCTCATGCTCTGCCTTCGTATTCCGCTCTTTGCACGCGAACGTTCCTCGCGACTCCTCATCGCCCATGGCGGTTCACTCATCCTGTTCATAGGGTCGGTCTTTGCGCTCCACCGGATTCTCGGCGAATCCTTCGCCGCAACCCATATTGCCCTCTCATTCAGCGGGGCATCAATTGCCGGTCTCGTTCTCATGGCTATAAATTCCGGTACCGGAATCCCTTTTCGTAAACTCGCTCTGGCATCCTTAAAACCGGCTATCGCCGGATGCTGTACATATCTCCTGTTCTCAGCTATTCGTCCGGGGAACCATCTACTCGCGCTTGTGACGGCTCCCGGAGCATTAGCGGTCTATCTGCTGTTACTCTTCCTCTTGCGCGGAATGGAGTGGCGAGACTGGGACCGCGCCCTTGCCCTTCTCGGTAAAAAGCCATTAAAAGACAATGGCATATAAACATACGCTTATTGTCTCCTGGCTTTTCGCTCTCTGTATCCGGCTCGTCTTTATACCATGGACAACAGCGCCCACGGTACTTTCAGATGAAGTCGATTACTTCCTCGCGGCCCGCGGACCGGACGGGCACCCGGGCATATCAACACTGAAATATCCGCCCCTCTATCCCCTTGTACTTACTCCCGCGGCGCGTATCGGTGATCGAGAGATGGGTTTTTTCATGTCCCGTATCATGAACGCGATTCTTTCTTCCGCCGTGGTCCCCGCGACCTGGTTTCTCTGGGGAGGAGCAGGGCTTTTAGGGGGATGTATCGTGGGAGCTCTTTCCCCGGGGGTGATAACCACTCCTCTGATATTGAGTGAGAACCTGTTCGTTCTCTGCACGGCACTATGGCTCCTTACCGGCTGGAGATGGATTCAGTCGGGAACAATGCGCTGGATGATATTCCATGGTCTAATCGCGGCCTCCTGCGCACTCACCAGGGCGGCGGGCGGCGCAATGGTTCTGGCCACGATGATCTTTGCCGTGTTTACAATGAGAAGATCCGGGAAACGTTCCGAGATTTTCGCGATTCTCGCAGCATTCGCTCCGGTAATCGTTTATCTCCTGATCAGATCCGGCATTTCGATCACAGCTTTCAACGATCCCCTGGCATCTGATCACCCGACTCAGATTTCTCGGTGGTATACCGGAACATTGTCCGATCTTACCACCGGCACACCACTGGAGACTCTGGCGCGAATCATGCCTGTCCCCTTCATGTACGCGGGTCTCTGGTTCATCTACTGGGCGTTCCAATACTGTTTATATCTTCTCATGGGGACCTTTTTTCTTCCCGTCGTTGTCCTCGCGGGGAGGACACATCTCGAAATGGATAGAAAACGCCTCCTTCATCTCCTCATTCTCGTGTCAGTGATACTGGTGATAATCTCAGCCAATCATACCCTTTCCGGTGTACAAGCCGATCAATTTGTGCGGGGACGATACCTGGAACCTATCATGCCGCTCTGGATCGCTCTCGGTCTCATCCTTTTGCCCGGATTCAGGGGTATAGCATTCGTCTCGCTCATTCCTGTCTTCTTTACCGATATCGGGGCGGTGACCGTATCTCAGAACCGTTCAACGGATCTTATCTACCCGCTCCGTTCCGTGCTGAGTATGAACGGTCACATGCCCCAATGGCTCCTTCTGTTCCTGGGAGCGTTGATTCTACTGTCTCTTGGCTTTCTGTGGATGCGTCTCATGATTTCGAGACAGGCGATTCCCATTCTCTTTCTTGCCGTACTGGCGGGGCTTTCAATCTCTGTTGTGAGGTATCACAGACAGCACGAGGCAGCAGCGAGTGACGCCGACATAGCCCGGTGGCTAGCGGCGCAGGATCCCCACGCTGAAGTTACTCTCGATGCCGCGACAGAAGACACCGATCGCGCCAAGGAATCCGGTATTGCATGGGTGGCTCAGCAGATCCGGTTCTTCTCAACAAATCCACTCACTCGTATGAACAACCCCCGCGATCCTGCATATGTGCTATCAGACCGTATGCATGGAGTTCCCATCCTGTGCGGCGAACCGGCGTCCGGTCGGTTGCCCGATCCCCCCTGTCTCTACCGATGGTACAATCGTGAGAAATAAACGCCCCGTGCTTGCTGATCTTCTCTGGCACCCCCTTCACCCTGCCGGGACAGGGAACCGGCGGCGAATCATCGAGCTTACTTCCCGCTGCACCGATCTCGATATCCGCCTGATCGGCCCACCACCCCAACCGCACCTTCAGGAAACGTCTTATACCGTATCGTCGCCATCCTCAATTCGCATCCCGCCAATGGGCTTCAATCCTGATATTTTCGGGTACGTGTTTCCCGGAGCATATCGTTCCATGGTGAAGCATGTCTCATCCATGAGTCCCGATATCATCCATGCTGAGGGGTTATGGATTGCTCCCTGCGCACTCAAGGCCGCCCGGGTACTCCGTATCCCATGGGCGGTGACCGTCAATAATATCGAGCATCTCGTGCTCCGCCGGAGAAATCGCCCTGTAGCCGCCGGAATCGTCTCTCTTCTCGAAAAACGCTACTACTCACGGGCCGATGCCGTATTCACCGTCTCCGAACGGGACAAACAGAGACTCATCGCCGGAATGGGAATTCCGGAATCGAATATTGTCACCGTGCCCAACGGCGTAACCATGGATGCACGAACAACATCACCGACTCGACTACCACATCCCAACTTATTTTTCATGGGAAAGACTGATTATCCCCCGAACAAGGCGGCGATCCGCATCCTTACCGAAGAATGGCTCCCTCGTATTTTCTCGTCGTTCCCCCATCATGCCGTCATCGTGGGAGGTCCGTCTCGACCCGGTTCCCATGGACGTGTCACCTATACCGGTTATGTTGAGGATCTTCAATCCTATATCGCGGCCGCGGATGTTTGTGTTGCTCCGCTCACGGCCGGGAGCGGCACGCGCCTAAAAATCCTTGAATACCTCGCGGCATCCAAGCCGGTCATCGCAACCTGTATTGCCGTTGAGGGTCTCGAGTTACAGGACGGTGTCCATTATCTGAATGCCGAAAACGGGGAAGAATTCGCACGCGCACTCAAGAGACTCGATTCAGAAAAAGATCTTGCGCATAGATTGGGTCAGGCGGGTCGAGAGGCGATTAAACGATTCGATTGGTCAAAGAGCGCGGAAATCTGGTCATCATCTTTAGCGAGACTTGTTTTCTGATCGAATTCACATCCATCTGTTTTTAAAACAGACTATTTAAACGAAAATATAACAATCAGAGTTGTAATATTTCACCTGTTTTCGTCCGTCGACTGACGGACTAACCCGTGGTTTTGCCTGCACAGAAGGAAGCCCCGCACCCAGGGCAAGGGATCCGCGTCCAGGCCCCCACGCTTGCGTGCGGGCAGTTTCACATTCCGTAACGTATATCGTTACGACGTCGTGCGCGATGTACAAACGCGCACGACGTTCCCGTGAATATTACTGCTGAATAGCGTAATCGAACCCGCCAACAATCCCGGAAGGCGACGATTCGTTCCCCATGGCGTCAATTGCCGTTACCGTGAAGTAAAAGTTTGTATCAGGATCACCGACACTACCAGGGAACTGTGTACTCGTCTCCGTCACGGTACGAAAGGGTGATATACTCTGTATATCGAAAAAGGCGCTAGTCCGGCGGTACACGGCATAATGATCCACGCCCACATTATCCATGGATGCGCTCCAGCTCAACGTGCCATCGGACGAGAGCATCACGTCCATGGGAGTGGTTGGAGGAGAAAAGTCTCCCGTTCCACTGAGCCATGCCAGACTCCTGTTCAGCACGGTCTGTATATTACTGGGATTTACGCCTGTCTCGGGAAACGCTTCAAGAGGCGCTCCGAAAAAGAGAACACGATACTGTCCGGCCCCGGTGGCTGGGTACCTGATGGCAACGGGATTCGAACTCCCCTGGACACGGAATACAGTCGTAGCCGCTCCGTCGGGGACAACTTTGTCCGGCATACTCTCGAGTCCGGACGGGTAATTCAGAGTTACCGTGACGTCGTCTCCAATGGGATCACCGGTGACTCCGGAAACCGCGGGAGCGGTGATATTGATCTGATACGAGGAGACATGCAGGTAAGACGTGGTAAATGAATCCGTCCCGTAGAATGTAAGATAGTTCTCAGCAGACAGGAGAAGCGAACCGCCCTGTTCCAGATACGCAGCCAGATGTGTACGGTTCTGCGGAATCACACTGCTCGTACTCTGATCTCCGGCGGCCCAGAGAATCGTTTGATATGCAAGCAGCGTATCCACGGGGATAATGCCCATCCCGGTCTCGTAGGTATTCCACCGACCATATGTCATGCCCAGTGCGTCGAGCGCGGCGACGATTCTTCCTTCGGTGGACTCCGCGTCACCATCCACAAGAAGCAGTGCTCCCTGCCCGACCATGAGCGTGAGCGTCGACGACGTTGTATATGCTCCGTTGTTGGATTCAAAGGAGAGTGGTATTTGCGCCGAATATGCCTCAGGCGTGGAAGGATCAAAGGTCACGGTAAATGAAGGACTCACGACTTCCTCACCTGATCCGATGTTACCCATTGATATGGTGTGGGGCTCGGCGATGGTGATATACGGATCAGCATCATCAACGGTTATTGTCGCATCCAATGCCGTTCCGGAACCGCTGTTGCTCACAGCGATCTGAAGGTCGGCCGTCTCGCCGGGATCCGCACGGCCATTTCCGTTTCCTGACGCATCGTCAAGCTGCCAGCCGGCATAATCGAGATCCGGCGCATGAATCATGATGGTAAATCCTCCCCACCAAAGCGAATCCCCTGCCGTGATGACAATGTCGAAGGGAACCATAGTTCCATCGGAGACATTCCCCACGGTGAACTGGTAGGGTGAAGACGACACTGCGGTAGTACCCGCGGGAATATCACCGAAATCCTGCACATCGGCGTTGAATGAGATCGCGTTCTCTGTTGTCTGCAGAGATCCTTCAACAGCGGGGGCCGTCTCGGTTCCCACATTCTCCACGGTGATATCCAGGGACACGGTCTCTCCGATATCCGCCATACCGTCTCCTAAAATCGCATTATCCGTATAAATCACATACGGCCCGTCCGGTGCGATGATATAGATTTCATCCTCCACCGGTTCCGCATTGTATCCGGTTATGGTGAGTATCATGGTGCCGGGCGTGTCGATCTGATCTCCCAGAGATACATCCACATCACCGTTTTCGTCCGTATATCCTGATCCAATGAGTCCGTCGTCGTCGGAAAGTGCTACCAAAGCATCGGAGAAAAGCGGGACCGATACATGATAACTCTGTGCTCCTACGGGAACTGAGGCCGGATAGTTCGCCATGAGTTCGGAGGGTATGTCTGTTCTCATCTGAACGGAGCAGTCACCGAAGATATGCCAGGTGTTGAATATTTCCTGAGCATCGTATCCTCCGGAATAGTGCTCGAGCATTGCCACGGAGCCCATGTAGAGCGTTCCGCCTATGGTGTTGTATCTGTCATTGACGAGACTGTCAACAAAGCCCTGCTGGCCATACTGAGGCGGAACCCAGGACTGACCGATACTCGACGCGTAAATGGCTATAGCCCCCGTTGGATGACCGTTGTGCGTCGCCTTGAGCCACGCCTCGGCGAAACAGGTTGTTACACCGAAATCACCGTTGTCGCATGCCACTGAACTGATCACGGGGAGTTGCCAATCGTTGACAAGTGCATTCACATTCGACGTTGAGAACCCCGAAGTACTCCAGGCACCGGTGGAACCGTGCCCCATATACAGTACCAATCCTCTGCCGTTATTGAGCGCGGTGGCAACCTGTGATGACGAGGCGCCCGGATCATAGATCTGATCCATTTGTGTGTAGGTATAGTTGAGCAGTTTGTCCCTGAATCCGTTCATCCACTGAAAATCGGGAGGTCCGCCTTCGGCGCTGGCGATACCTGTGGCCTTATGATACCAACCCGCTACCGCGGTGGGATTTTTCTCGTATCCTATGGAACGCTCCACCATGGTCTCTACATCAGCGGCATTCCGTACGCTGAAACGGGACAAGAACGCGTCCGGATAGACATCTCCTCCTTCCAGGAGCGTGTACATGGGATCCGCCTCTCCGCCTGCGAAGTTCAACGTCGGTATATGCTCCTTGTCACCCACGAGCAGTATAAAGGTGACCCCATCATCGTCATATTCATTCTGTATAAAGTTTTTCACGGCAGTGGCTCCGCTTCCGCCGATTGCCGAATATGGAACGATCTCCGTTTCGATACCCTTCCGGATCTTCCAGTCCACAAGGTCTGACATACCCTCATAAAACTGATCCGCCGCAATGATCAGCATCCGGCCGGCATGCTCGGAAATTTCGTGATCTCGAAGCTCGCCATTCAAAAACAGCCCCCCATACAGACTCAAAAACTCCCGACTTATCGCTGAACGAGGCCGTTCTTTTTCGTTCATACCGGACTCGGGAGAAACGGATACCTCTACCTCCATCTCCCGACAGATCTGCAGCATGCCGTTGTCCGGATCGTACCGAATCGGTCTGAGCGCTACGGTGACACCGCGAAAGTCGCGCAGGATAAACGGCTCAGTTATGCTCATTGATTCATGAGGAAACCATCCGGTCTCTGTATATACATTATCGAATTCATAGGGGACCTCCACTGGATTCACGCTCCGCGGAAGATTCCCCTTGGAGGGTATTACCGGTTCTGTGGGAATCTCTTCCCACCTCTCTGAGACTATACGTGCCGATACTGAACCGCGATCATTGATGATGACGCTTTCGGTCCAGATCGGGAGCTCGGGTTCTCCCCGGCGGAGGGACGGCGCCATGCCGGGAACGGCGATACGGACATATTCGGATCCCTCGATCCATACCGTTTCCCGCTCGTATCCCTCCAATCGAAATCGGATTCGAACCGTCCGTCCGTCATCGGCAACAAGGCGAGCTGAACTCCCGCGATGAACCGGTGAGGAAACAGGCACCCATTCGCCGAATGCGTGCCCTCCGAGAAGTATTATAAAAAGAATCATATTCATGAACTCTGAGGGACGAAACATACAAACTCCTCGATTGAAGGGTATCTCTTGATGGGCTGCCGGGGGGTTATTGAAGCGCCGTACTATGTATAGTACGCACGATCGGGCGGTGAAGTTGCCGTTGAAGCGCAGTTTACACAAGTATGAAAACAGGGCGCGGATTCGAAACGATCCGCGCCCTGCAGGTTACTCTTTATCCACCGAGACCGTAGTCGAACTCTCCGGTACACTCCGACGGTTGAGATTCATTACCGGCTGCATCCTTCGCCGTTACTCTGAAATAATAGTTGGTTTCAGGATCACCCATGCTCCCCGGGAATGGCGCTGATGTTCCAGACACTGTCTGAATCGGTATTCGACCGGAGATATCGAACTGAGCAATGGTATCACGATAGATACAGTAATGATCAACACCGATATTATCCGTTGAAGCACTCCAGGAAAGCGTTCCATCGGACGCCAGAGAAAGATCCGTCGGCATAGACGGTGCTGACAAGTCTCCACCGCCTCCAAGCCAGTCGAGACAGTTATCAATTACCACATCAACGGTATTCCGCGATGGAGCGGGGAATGCCTCGAGGGGAACTGCGAAGAACACAACCTTGTATGCCGCCATACCCGTGCTCGGGTATCTGATGGCAACGGGATCATCGGATGATTGCATACGGAAAACAACCGCCGCTTCGGCATCTGGTTGAATCTCGTCGGGATACTCGGCCAATCCTGAGGGGTAACTGAGCGTAACCGAGATACCGTCGCCGATGGGATCTCCCGTCTCTCCCACCACCTGTGTTCCGCTGATGCTGGTCGTATAGTCGGAAACATGCAGATAGTCGGTTGTGAAATCTGAATTCCCATATGTACTCAAGTAGTTCTCTCCGGAGAACAACAACGCTCCACCTTCATCCAGCCAGGTGGCGAGGTTGGTCTGATTATCTGCTATGATGCTGGAGTTGTTCTGGTCGCCCGATGCCCAGAGCACCATGCGATATGCGCGGAGTGTATCCAGCGGAACCACGGAGTTGCCGGTTTCGTAGGTGTTCCAGCGTGTATATGATCCGCCCCAGAGATCCAGCGCGTCAGTGATTCGAGTTTCGGTGTCCTCGTTGTCACTATCAACGTAGAGCAGCTCCCGCTGGCCCACGACCAGTGTAAGGGTTCCGCTTTCGGAATACGCACCGCCGTTGGACGAGAATATAAGAGTGATCTCCGCGGGATACGCCTCGGGACATCCGGCATCGAACGCGAGCGTATAGCTCGGACTGACGATTTGGCCTCCTGACGGAATAGCGCCAAGATCCATGGTGGCCGAACTCGTTACGGTAATGTAAGGATCCGAATCATCCAGCGTGAGCTGTGCTTCGTCGGCTACGCCGCTGCCGCTGTTGGCCACTGCTATGGTTAGACCGACGGTTTCGCCCGGATCGGGCCTGCCGTTCCCGTTTCCGGAGGCGTCGTCAATGCTCCACCCCGCCTGTGCCAGGACTGGTGCGTGAATGAGTATGCTGAGATCGTATACCCATGTTGAATCGCCTGATGTTACGGTCATGGTGAACGGTATGCCGGTGAGATCATCCACGGCACCGACGGTATACGTATACGGTGCGGGTGAATCGGCGCTGTTATCAGCCGCGATATCGCCGAAATTCTGAACGGTCGTACCCAGAGTTATGGCTGGATCCATCGTTCCAAGCGTACCGTCCACGTCGTCTGCTGTTTCCGTTCCGACATTCTCCAGCGTGACGTCCATAGAGACGTCATCGCCCACATCGGCGGATCCGTCACCAAGAATGGTGTTATCGCTGTATATCACATACGGACCGTTGGGGGCAATGATGAGCACATCATCGATAACCGGTTCGTAGTTGTAAGCCGTAATCGTCAGCAGCATGGTTCCGGGGGTCGGGAGCGGTTCGGCAAAATCAACGGTGACATCTCCGCTTGCATTCGTATATCCCGATCCGAGAAGCTCACCATCCTGTGAAAATGCAACAAGCGCATCAGGAACACCGGGTATGGATACCTGAGCCGAAGCCGACCCTACCGGTACGGACGAGGGATAATTCGCCGCCATGGGGGCCGGAACATCGGTTCTCATCTGTACTGAACAGTCTCCGAAGATATGCCAGGTATTGAAAATCTCGGTGGCGTCATATCCGCCGCCGTAATGTTCGAGCATGGCCACGGAGCCCATGAACAGCGTACCTCCGACCGTATTGTAGCGTTCACTCACCAAGGTATCCACAAAACCTTGCTGGCCATACTGAGGCGGAACCCATGATTGATTTATGCTCGATCCGTAGAATGCGATGGCACCGGAAGGATTCCCTCCGTTGGTGGCGCGGAGCCAGGCTTCAGCGAAACATGTGGTATAACTGAAGTTGCCGTTGACACAGGCAACAGAGTTGATAACAGGCAGCTGCCAGTCATTGGTGAGTGCATTTACATTCGATGTGGAAAAACCTGTCGTCCCCCAGGAACTGCTGGACCCATGCCCCATGTACAGCACAAGGCTCCTCCCGTCGTTCATGGCGGTGGTCACCTGAGAGGCGGATGCACTGGGATCGTAGATCTGGTCCATGGCTGTATAGTTCCATGCCAGAAGCTTATCCCTGAATCCATTCATCCATTGGTAGTCAGGCGGACTTCCCTGTGAACTGGCGATTCCCGTGGCTTCATGATACCAGTCCGTTGCAGCAGTGGGATTCTTTTCATATCCGATGGACCGTTCAACCATGGTCTGTACGTCGCCGCTGGTCTGAACACTGAATCGAGAAATATAGGCGTCGGGGTATACATCTCCGTCTTCCAGAAGTGAATACATGGGATCCGCTTCGCCCCCCGCAAAGCTCAATGATGGTATATGAATATCATCGCCGACGAGGAGGATGAATGTCACGCCCGGCCCATCGTACTCATTCTGAATATAGTTCTTCACCGCGGAAGATCCCGTTCCGCCGATCTCGGAATACCGGACGTGGCTGACCTCTATGCCCTTCTCCTGCTTCCAGGCGACAAAATCTTCCATGTCATCGTAGAACTGATCCGCGGAGATAATGAGCATACGTCCCGCCGTCTCCGTGATGGGGTGTGCATCCCGGATAAAGTTCTCGAATGTATTCTCGTATAGCGGGAGAAACTCTCGGGACAGCGCCATACGCGGCCGTACTTTTTCATGCATGCCCGTTCCGTCGTCAGCGGATACTTCCACGATCATTTCATTACAGACCCTCAACAATCCCCTGGCGGCATTATACTGAATTGGATTGATGAGGATGGTGACTCCGCGAAAATCCCGCATAATGAATGGATCCGACAGATGAACTGATTCCTCTGGATACCAGCTATCGTTCCGGTATACATCACTGAACTGGAACGGTACCTCTGCAGGATCGACTGTTCGGAGAAGATTCCCTTTCGAAGGAAGGACCGGCTGCGTCGTGATCTCGTGCCATTCCTCTGAAACAACCCGGACCGAGATCCTGCCCCTGTCAGGCACGATAACACTTTTTGCCCAGATGGGAAGTTCGGGATACCCCGCTTCAAGAAGGGGTGCCATCTGCGGTACGGAAATACGGGCGTAATCAGTTCCGTCTACGTCCACATGCTCCGTTATATATCCCGCGAATGAAAACTGCAGGGTAACGGTGGCACCGGCATCGGAAACCACTCGAACGGCTCCCGTTTCGGGCAGATTCTGGTTCACTGATTTCCAGGTCGCATACGCGGAAGTGGAAAGCAGTATCATACAGAGCAGCAACAACAAGAGTCTGGTTCGCATGGGTATTTCCTCCAAAGGCAGGGTAGAGAGGGCGATTGTAAGCATAGGTATGTATCTAAGGAAATATAAATATCCTTGTTAAGAAACATTTGTTCCGGGAATCCGCAACTTCTTGCATATAGTACTCCCTCCCGTTTACCTTCTCAGGCTTAATTCATACATGAGGAGGCAGAACCTTGGATTCTACACATTCATCACCGAGGCAACCGGGAATCGTTGCCCCGGTTCTTGTGACGGCACAGATCATTTTTTTCCTTGCAGGCGCCGTAATTACGATACTCTGGATCGGGTGGAACATTCTGCCGCGTACCTGGTGGGCGACGCTCTCCGTGGTGGGCATCCTTCTCCTGTCTCTCCTGATCTTCAGCGTTCAGGAAACACGATTCGGACTATCGAAAAAATCAAGAGAACGGTCGGAAAACCCCGATTCCATGGGTGGTCCATTAGAACTCATCGCGTTTATCTCATGGCTTTTTCTCATAGTAAACATGGTTGTAACCGTATTCCGGGTTATACGAGCAATAAAAGCCGCGCTATGATCGGTTGTTCCACGGAACGAAACTAGTGGAGGGTCAAACCACATTCCGATACACAGGGGGAGTAGGGGAGCACCGGCATGTTACTCAACGGGCAGACAGCGTCGTGCCGTCCCCGGCTCATGGAATGAAAACGATCGGTAAACACCTCAGGGATGCAACGGACACGAACGGTATAACCGTTCGATACTGATCATGAAACCTCTGCGACGACTACTCTTCATCTTTCCGCCGACTCGTCTGCATAGAGAAGGTGTCAAACAATCGGTTCCCGCACTTGGCGCGGGGTATCTTGCCGCCGTGGCCAGGGACAGGGCTGATGTCGCGATCCTCGACGCGGTGGCCGAAGGATTTGAGACGGAACGGAGTAGTACGCACGGTTTTTTCATCTACGGCTTGTCCATGGAACGAATCGCGGAACGCATTCGGAGTTTTGCACCGGATTTCGTGGGAATAACATGTCTCTACAGCTCCACATTTCCCGTGGTGGCGGAATTATGCTCCGTGGCTAAATCAGTTGCGCCCCACGCCGTGACCATGGTTGGCGGTACACATCCGACATTTCTTGCCGAACGGTGTCTGCGGGAGACGCCGGATCTCGATATGATCGCCCTCGGGGAAGGTGAACAGGTATTGCTTGATCTTCTTGACGCAGCATCCACGGGCAGATCCGTGGAGACGGTTTCAGGAGTGGCATTCAGGGATCCGGTGAGCAGTGCCGTTGTGGTCAATCCAAACACACACTACATAGATGACCTGGATTCGCTCCCTTTCCCTGCATGGGATCTTCTCCCTGTAGAGCGATATCAGGAGATCGGTATTCCGCATCTCATTGTGTCAAAAAAAAGACGATTCGGAACCATGATCACATCCCGTGGTTGCCCCGCCAGTTGTACATTCTGTTCTTCATGGAAATTCTGGGGCAACCGGTATAGAGCCAGATCCGCGAATAATGTATTGAATGAGATCGAATACCTGAAAAATACGTTTAACATCAGCGAGATACAGTTCGAAGATGATAATATCAGCCTGAATAGAAAACGATTCCATGAAATAGTAACGGGTATGATTGATCGAGACCTGGACCTTTCATGGTCTACGCCCAACGGTATAGCACTCTGGGCATTGGACGTCGATCTCATTCACCGCATGAAAAAATCAGGGTGTTATGAACTGGCGCTGGCTTTTGAGAGCGGATGTCAGAATGTTCTCGACACCATTATCCATAAACCGCTGAACCTGGAAAAGGCGATACCACTCGTTCGTGAGATCCACAGAGCGGGTATACGAACAAGTAGTTTTTTTATAGTCGGTTTTCCCGGTGAAACCCTCGAACAGATGAAACAGACCTTTACTCTGCCGCGTAGACTCGGTCTTACGTATGCATGGTTTTTTATCGCCAATCCGCTTCCGGGATCGGAAATATATGCAGTATGCAATAAAAATGGCTATCTGGTCGATGACTTCGAATTCGAGAACAACAGTTTTTCGCGGTGTAATATTCACACACCGGAATGGACGCCTCAAGAGGTCGAGAGACTGGCGCATCGCGAATTTTTCAAGTTCAATCTGTACAATCTACTGCGGAGACCGGGATCTCTTTTAAAACGATACCGGAGTTTGATTGCGAATCCGAAACTCATAGTTCAGATTATTCGAAGTCTCATCCGTCGAGAGATACTTCGTACCCGTCATGTATCTGACGGTTGATATCACCTTACGGAGTAGATGAAATGAACGAACATACCGTTGGAATCCCTTTCCTGTCGCGAACTGACGGAGATCTGAGCGCAGATGGACACCCGCTCAATGTGCTGGCTCAGAGAACGAGAACGCCTGCCCTGGTTTACTCCGAGAAGCAGATACGACGTAACCATGAACGCTTCGTCTCCTCATTCCAACCACCTGATGATAGGGATCTTCGTATCGCTTACTCTGTCAAAACCGCGTGGGAGCCGGGTCTGATCCGCTTAATCTCATCGCTGGGGATCGGAGCTGAGGTCTCCTGTTCCCATGAACTCGAACTGTGCAAACGAGCGGGATTTTCCTCTGCTCACATTCATCTGGATGGCGTGGTACATAGTCTGGAGACGTTATCACATGGTATACAGACCGGTGTTCGCTATGTCAAAGTTGATTCCCTTCAGCAGGTTCGTCTCCTTGCCGAAATCGGGGAATCACAGGGTCAGATCGGAATCGGTCTCAGATTGAAATCACCGAATAATCGATGGCTACGGGGTCCCGCGGAAGGATTGGCGGGTCGATTCGGTTTATCCTCCAAAGACTTCGAAACCGCACTCTCGGTGATAGATGAGTCACCATCCCTCACACTGAAGTGCATAGCCGTTCACATCGGCTCTCAAATCACCGGTCCCCGCAGCTTTACCCATGCGGTAAAATACGTGGTCAATGCCTGTCATTCGGCCGTTGCTCGCGGACTGAAACCCGACGAGGTGAATCTCGGCGGCGGATTTCCTTCTCCCACCCTGGGTTCGCCTTCTGTTATTGGATTTTTACAATCCTGGATACGTGGCCACAGCGGGACTATTCCTGAAATATCCCGATTCGGGAACGCAATTTCCTCCGTGTTTAAAAGATATCCCCTTCCACAATGCGTACGCTCTCTATCCATCGAACCGGGGCGTTCCCTTGTATCCGGTGCCGCCGTTCTTCTGACGAGGATTGTGGATATACGGGGACGATGGATATTCGTTGACACCAGCAGAAATCACGTTCCGGAAGCGCTTGTATTCGGTACTCGGCGATTTCTTCCCGTTCATCTGCATGATGATCCCGTCCGTCGACGATATCACATCTCGGGTCGAAGCATGAGCGGCGGTGACGTCCTCGCCTTGGGGGTGAAGCTGCCTCCGTGCCGAGAAGGAGATCTCCTTGCAATGCTTGACGCCGGTGCCTATACGCTATCCAAAGCGAATCGGTTTACCATGCTTATCCCCCCCGCCTATCTGCTGACCAAGAAAGGCGATCTTCAAACAGTACGACGTCGTGAAACGTGGGAAGATGCCGTCAAATACGCCGAGTCGTGGTGAGCTGAGACGGTTCTGGGAACGCCAGTCAACACGATTCGGCGATTTCAGAAAAGCACTATCAACCGACTATTATCGCAAAGACGAGGAGAGAATCATTCGAAGGGTTCTTCCTGAACGTAAAAATGCCCTTGTCATGAAGCTCGATCTATGGAACGAAGTAAAAAACACGAATATTCTCGCCTGGGTCGCCGGTCAGGGATATCGAACCGTCGCCATGGATATATCCTATTCTCTCGTGCGGAGCGCACAATCCGCGTTCCACTCCTGTTCGCTTACCCCCAGGTTTTCCGTGGCTGCGCTCTATGATCTTCCATTCCGAACCGACTGTGTGGATGTGCTCTATACCATGGGAACCATCGAACACGTGCCTGATATGCAACGATGCGTTCGGGAGATATATCGCGTGATGAAACCCGGAGGTACCGCGATAATCGGAGTGCCAAATAAGCATGATCCATTTCTCAGGCCGGCTCTGGTATGGTTTATGAATCTCTTTGATCGGTACCCCTACGGTCTTGAGCAGTCGCTCACCCGTCGTGAACTCGCTTCGTTGTTACGAAATGAAGGGTTCGAGATCATCGGTGATGACGGTATTCTATTCATGCCCGGTCTGTTCCGCATGGCCGAACTCGCATTGCTCGGGCGAAGCAGAATACTCGCAACCGCGATGGGAGCTCTGCACGTTCCATTCCGTCTCCTGGCCCGCCTGTTCCCGCGCCTGAGCCGCCACGGTTATCTTATAGCCTGTATCGGCAGAAAGCCTCTCGCATGAATCCGGTCCGGAGACTGCTTCTCGTTCGAACAAACCCCTGGCGACCGAGAACGGGAGACAGCCCTCCGCTTGGCTGTCTCCATCTTGCAAGCGCGGTCAGGAAATGGCTGGATCCCTCCATAACGATCCGGCTGATAAATATGCACGCTTCCCGGATATCATTCCGCGACCTATCAACACTATACGGTGAGTTCAAGCCTGATGTCGTCGGCTTCAGCGCGCTATCAATGGAACACGGGGATCTCATGGAAGCTGTCGCTCGATGTAAAGGGTGGGATTCCAATGTACTCACCGTTGTGGGTGGTCCGCATGCGACTATGTTCGGGGACATCCTCGCCCGGGAACCGGATATCGACGTTGTAGTCCGCGGAGAAGGAGAGTACACCTTTGTGGAACTGTTGCGGACATACGCTGACGGGGGAGATTTTTCATCCGTCGACGGGCTCGTCTATGAGGCTGAGGGTTCCATTACCGAAACACCGGTCCGTACCATGGAATCTGATCTCGATCGTCTGCCATATCCTGCCTGGGATCTTTTAGATTTTCCCGCATATGTGCGATCAAATAACATGAATGGTCTCCTTGCCGCCTCACCCTATATGACTGTTATGACAACACGGGCATGTCCGTTTAAATGCATCTACTGTCACCAGTTGTTTGGGACACGGTTCAAACAACGGTCAGTGAACCATATTATGACAGAGTTGGAAACGCTGTATCATGAGTACGGAATTCGAGAGATACAGTTCGTCGACGATTGTTTCAATCTCAACCGCCCTCGGGCGAAAACCATTGCCGACGAAATCGTGAAACGGGGATTGAAGTTCCGGATTGCATTCCCGAATGGCATCAGGGGAGATCTCATGGATGTGGAACTCATAGAGAAGCTCCGCGATGCCGGCGCGTATATGATCACCTACGCCGTGGAGACGGCGAATGAACGCCTGCAAAAACTCCTTCGAAAGGATCTCGATCTCGGGCGTGTTTCCGAGGCGATCGAAACAACATATGAGAAAGGCGTAATCCCGGCTGGTTTCTTCATGCTCGGCATACCAACCGAAACACGCGAAGAAATGGAGAATACGATTCGATACGCCTGTTCATCCCGGATCCTGAAAGCATACTTTTTCACCGTGGTACCGTTTCCCCGTACGGAACTGTATGAACTCGCCAAACGCATCTATCCCGAAATGGCTCTCAAAGAAGCGGATATCAGCGAAGCGCATTCCTACTGGTCACCGAACCCATACTATGCCCGTGCCACGGGAATCGATACCGTGGCCGTTCAACGCGAAGCATACCGGCGGTTCTATTTCGATCCGGTACGTATCTACCGGATACTCCGCCGGTTTCCCAAGAATCGCCATATTCTAAACGGAATCTTCTACGGGCTCCAGGCCAGTTTCGGTCTCGTTGAACGTTTCAACCGCCTTCGTTCACAGTCGGTAACACGGTAGCCCCATTCCTCACCGGGCTTTGTCCCGGGAACTATTTAATTCACACGAAAAACGGGGTGATCCCCGAAGGGACCACCCCGTTCACCACACGGATACTGTCTACTTCACCGTAATTGAAATTTCTTTCGGCTTCGCTACTTCCTTCTTGGGAAGTTCTACCACGAGTATGCCATTCTTATAGTTTGCGGTGATTTTGTCCGCTTCAACGGCGGTCGGCATGGTGAATGCGCGACGGAACTTGCCGAATACGCGCTCCTGTCGATGACAGTTGCACCCTTCCTGACCCTCATGGGTGTATTTCTTCTCGCCCTCAATGGTAAGAGTATCATCTTTCACCGAGAGCTTCACATCGCCTTTATCAACGCCCGGTATCTCAACTTCAAAAAGATATTTTTCCTCCATCTCATGGATATCAACCCGGGGCCCCCATGTGGGGAATGATGCTTCACCTTCGTCTGCCTCAGTGCGTCCGAAAAAGTTTTCTATAAGACGATTCATCTCGCTCTGAAGCCCTGAAACCTCTCTGTATGGTCTCCACCGTACGATTGCCATGATTCATTACCTCCTTTTACTGTGAATCCTACATGCTGTAGAACATTAATCTTTGTTTCATCCTCCTATAATGCACATGCCGTGCCAATGCACGAAACGGTGATTGTTCTTTCTTTTGGCCTCGTTACGCACATCACACTGCCAGATGGGCAGCCATTCTGGCAGCACTGTTCATCCGGTCTGCCATGCTGTCTAAGCGGCGTCTTGAACGCGTATGGGGATTGCGTACAAACGATGAGTGGTTTTCTTACAACATCAGAACCATGATGAAACGACCCCCTCGAGATCTGTGACTACTCTTTTCCGGGAGATTCCACATGGCGATAACCGAAATCACATCGATCCCGAAAACCGAACTTCATATGCATCTCGATGGATCCATTCCCATCGACGTGACGTGGGAGCTCATGAAACGGTATGACCTGAGCCCCTGCGAAACACTGGATGAGATAGAAACGCTTCTCACCATGCAACAGGAGGACGAGGCTTCTCTTCTCAACTATCTGGACAAATTTCACTATCCGCTCTGGATAACTCAATTTTATGAGAACATTCAACTCGTGACTCGAAAAATACTCGAAGGGGTCGCTCGACATAATGTCACATTAGTGGAAATACGCTACTCTCCTATTGTGCACACATACGCCGGCCTCACCGTCCGCCAGGCCATCGGTGCAGTACTCAGTGGCATGAACTGGGCTGTTGAAACCCACGGAATACAGGCAGGTCTGGTAATAATCGCCATGCGTCAACACGGGCCTCATATCGCGAAAATCCTCGCACGACAGGCAATCGCCGAGGGGCAGCAGTTTCATGAACGATGCGGCGTCGTTGGATTCGATATAGCCGGCGCCGAACGAGGGAATCCCCCGATACTGTTCCGTGAAGCCTTTGGTCTTGCACGGAAAGGGGGTCTTGGTCTTACCGTCCACGCCGGAGAGGATGAAGGTCCCCACCTTATCTGGGAAGCTATTGATGACCTGGGAGCAGAGAGAATCGGGCACGGGTGCTCGGCTATCACGGACAAGGAACTCATGAACCGGCTCGCCAGGGATCAGATCCTCGTTGAATGCTGCGTGACATCCAATTATCAGACAGGAGCGGTGAGACGTGGTGATCGGCATCCGATATATGCGTTTCTCGAGGCGGGGATTCCGGTGGCTATCTGCGTGGATAATGCAACCGTTTCCCGAACTGATATATCCCGGGAAAGCGCTATCGTCGCCGAAGAAGTAGGTCTCGATCTCGTTGCCCACATACATTCAGCGGCAAAGAAACACAGCTTCATCGCCACGGGAACCGGTCGGTATCAGCGGGGGGCATGCCCATGATACGGTTCATCATGGCGGGGATACTCTGTACTGCCACGGGAGCGTCGGCTACACTTCGGACCAGTGCCACACTCGATCACAGGGAGCCCTGTCGAGACCGGCCGGTGCTCTCCGGACCTGAGATTACCCTCCAAAGCACGTCCGGATTCTTTCTTGTTCACTACACAAACGCGGGTTCAGATGCGGTTACTGCGGAGTATGTCGACTCTGCAGCCGCATTGGCCGACAGCGCGCTATCGAGTATCGTGTCCACCCTGGGGTTCCCCGATCCTCCATCGGATCTCGGAAACGGAGGAAGCCCGCTGTATGATATTTACATCCTCTCTCTCGGCGCGTCCGTCTCCGGGTATACGCAGGTCGACTTCTATACGTCGGGATTCTATGAAGATATAGCCGCCGCTTCATATATAGCGCTGGCCTCGGGATTGACTTCCGATGAACTGGCCGCATCCGCGGCGCATCATGTCATGCATGCCTCAGTGTACGGCTATTCGGCGAGTGAACCTGGTGCATGGGTAATCCAGACAGGTGGTTGGGTAGAGACGCATGTTTTCCCCGAGGCGGATGTATGGCAGACTCTGACGGCAAACTATCTGATCAACTGTCACTCGTATCTTTTTGATTCAGACGGATTCACCGAACATGGTGCGTTACTCTGGCCTAAATTTCTCGATGAATACTCAGGAGACACCGATATCGTGCGAAGAATATGGTATCGCTGCGCCATGACTGAAGGTGCCAATACCGTCGGAGCATCTGATTCGGAGATACAATCCTCACTGGGCATAGCTCTGGAATTCGCCTATCAGATATTTACGTCGTGGAACTACATCAGCGGAATCCGCGATGACGGACTTCACTATGATGAGGGAAATCACGTTACCGGAAGCGTCCCTCTCCTGGCCAGTCATTCTGTCTATCCTGTTTCCGGTACATCTGGAATCCTCACTGCGCCCCACGGTCTCGGATGCAACTATATCGAGTTTCTTCCGGAAGATGATTCGCCCCTCCACATTACCGTATCGGGAGAAACCGGAAGCGGTGAATGGGGTGGAGCCGTAGTCAGCGAAACAGCGGAAGGCGCCTACGTATTTGAACCACTCGCCATCTCATCCGAAACGGGATTTGGTGATACATTGATCACCGGATTCTCCGATCTTGCACGGGTGATTCTCATCGTTCACAATCTCAAACGCTGGGCTGATCCTCCAGGTGTATTTTCTTATACTGCGGACCAGACATCCACACCATCGGTGCCCATGAATCTTCGTGCATTCCGTCAAAGCGATTCTGTCCTGCTCTCATGGGACGCATCCACTGATCCGAACGGCGACCTGGCAGGATATCATGTGTACAGAAGCGAAACACCGCATGAAGACACTACGGAAATGGTACGGATCGGGGATACCGTCAGTGACGAAGATCTCATAACGCCGGGTATTCAATGGACCGATGAAAACTACCTCGGCGCTGACGTCATCGGAGATATAGAGCATAACTACTTCTACCGGATCTCGGCGGTGGATCTTCAGAACAACGAAAGTCCCGGTTCCAACGGTGCGGGGGAAATCGACTATGAACTCGACGATGGTCCCTGATAGGGATATTCGCTGAAACGACCTACAGCACAGCCTGTTTCCGGTACCAGTTCAGCGTTTCAACAATCCCGTGTGTCAGTGGCACAGACGCCGTGAATCCAAGCTCGTCGTGCGCGCGGGCGGACGAACATACCCAATGAAGGTGTCTCCCCTCCATGGCTTTGTTCCGATCCAGGGGATACCGTTTTCCCGTAATACGCGAGATCCACTGCGCCATCTGCCCCATGAACGGGACAATCCACATGGGAAAAGGCAGTTTCAGGGGAGACACCGCGAAATACTCCGCGACATATCGCGCCAATTCATTCCAAGTGACGATTTCATGAGTAGAGATGAAGTACGTGCGCCCTGATGGGATATCGGCCTGAGCCGCCCGGAGCGTCCCGCGGACGATATCATCCACATGAGTCAAACTCTGCATGCCGATACCGCCGCCTGGAGCGGGAAATACTCCACGTTTGATAATAGTGAAAAAATGGAGGAGATCCTTGTCACGGGGACCGTATACCGCCGGTGGCCTGAGTATGGTGATGTGAAGAGTTTCTTTGAATGACAGGGCGATTCGTTCCTGTTCCAGCTTGCTTTCTCCATACCAGGATACCGGATGAGGTTCATCCGATTCTGTAAGAGGTGTTCCGGTATGACTTGGTCCGGCGGCGGCAAGACTTGAGAAGATGATTGTGCGTCGCGGTGGGGTTTCGGCGCGTGATGCGGCTGTAAGCATATCTGTTGTTGCTCGACTATGGAAATCGAAAAACGCCACCCTCGAAACCGCATGCGTGACGCCGGCCACCAGATACGCGGTATCCACTCCGTGAAGAGCGGAAGAATAAACCTCCTCGTTCCACGGAGATGTGCTGACAACTTCAATATCATTCTCGGGAAGCCATTTGAGCGATGATGATGGACGGAGTAAAACTCTGACGCTTCGTCCTTCGCCCAAGAGTGTATCAACAAGATGTGATCCGATGAATCCGCTGGCCCCCACAACAAGATCAAGAGCCATCTTATGAAAGCGGCGCCTCGTAAATGCGATACCGTTTATTTCTCACTGCTCCGATTGCCTCTATGTCCCTGATCATGAGACGATTATCCTCCAATACCCACCCGAGCTCTCCCCCCACGTATCCCGCGTTTCGTGCGCGTAACAGAGTCTCAATGATGAGTATCGCTTCTATGCCTTTCCGGCGGAAATCATCTTTGATCCCGAGGGTGATCAGTCGTGCAAAGTTCACAGATCTGGAGTACCAGAGAGCTTTGATAAATCCGAATGGGAAGAGCCGACCATTCAAATGACAAAGTACCTGATTTGCATCAGGTATCGTCATGGCAAACCCCGCAGGTGAGCCGTCTATCTCGGCGATAAGTACGAGACGATAATCGATAACGGATTTCATTTCACGGGCCATATGCTTCATCTCAGCTGACGTCATGGGTACGAATCCCCAGTTCTTACTCCAGGCTTGGTTATAGATCTCTTTGATAATCCCCACATCCGTATCAAAGGATTTCTTGCTCATGGTTCGAATGCGGACACCGGCCCGATCACGCGCGCGGCGGGCGATTCGTTCGAAACGTTCTGGAACAGGGGCTGATGCGGGGAGTTCGAAGGTTATGAGATCTTTAATCTTCGCGAGGCCACAGTCTTCCATGAGAGCCGCATAATAGGGTGGATTATACGGCATCATTACGCGTGGAGGTGCATCAAATCCTTCCACGAGAAGGCCGCACGATTCATTCGTCGACCAGTTGAACGGTCCCCGTATACAGACCGACCCTTGTTTTTTTAGCCATGAAGAAGCTGCTCGGAAGAGTACATCCGCCACTTCCGGATCCTCTTGGCATTCAAAAAAACCGAAGAATCCGGCATGCTCACCATGATAGATATTATGTTGTTCATTGAGGCACGCGCCGATACGCCCAACAACGTCATCACCCTTACAGGCAAGGAAAAGCGTTGTAAGTGCATGCTCATGAAATGGATGTTTTCCCGGTTGGATCAGTTGTCGTTCCTGCTGTAAAAGCGGAGGTATCCATTGCGGGAAAGAACGGTAAATATCCCAGGGCAGCCGCTGAAATGCCGTATAATCTTTCTTTGATCGAACTTCGCGTACGGACAGTGTCATATGAGACCCACGTCTTTGCCCACACTTCCGAACACTTCAAGAACCCGGTCAAGCTGTTCATCTTCGTGGGTCGCCATATAACTGGTGCGAAGCAACTCATCCCCCGGAGGCACCGCGGGAGGGATCACCGGATTGGTGAAAATCCCTGCATCTATGAGTGATTTCCAGATCTCAAACGTTCGAATGAGGCCAAGTCCGATCTTGATGGGGATAATCGGTGTCTGGCTGGGACCGGTATCGAATCCGCGATCCTGAAATCCTTTTCTCATCTTCTCCGCGATGTCATGAAGCCGATGAACGCGTTCAGGCTCCTCCTCAAGAATCTGGAGTGCGGTATCCGCCGACGCAACGGTGGCCGGTGGCATGCTCGCCGAGAAAATTATGCTCCGGGCATGGTGCTTAATATAATGGACTACGTCATCATCCCCTGCCACAAATCCGCCCAGAGAGGCGAGTGATTTGGAAAACGTGCCGACTATGAGGTCAACTTCATCGAGAACACCGAAATGTTCGGCCGTACCTCTTCCTCCGGAACCCATGACTCCCACGCCATGGGCGTCATCAACGACGAGACGCGCATTGTATCGTTTACAGAGCGGGACTATAGACGGAAGATCGGCGAGATCTCCCCCCATGCTGAACACGCCATCAACGACAACAAGTTTCGGTTTATCCAGGTGTTTTTTAAGAATAGACTCCAGTTCATCTAAATTTCCATGTCTATATTTGAGATATTTACCAAAACTGAGACGACACCCGTCAACGATACTCGCATGATCCTCTCTGTCTCCTATAACAAATTCGTTTCTTCCCACCAAGGCTGAAAGTACTCCGAGATTCGCCTGAAAACCCGTACTGAACACCAGTGCGGCTTCCTTGCCCAGGAATCTGGCAAGATGGTCTTCCAGCTGATGATGCAGATCGATGGTTCCATTGAGAAATCGGGATCCGGTACAACTGCTTCCATACAGATCCAGAGCCTCCTTCGCCGCGTCGATAATCCGCGGATGCTGCGTAAGACCCAAATAGTTATTCGAGCCGATCATTATCACCTCCTTGCCCTCGAACTTTGCGGTCGTGGCATGGAAGGGATCCACCGGACGAAAGTAGGGGTAAATGCCCCGCGCCATGACGTCCCTGGCCTCAGTAAATTCGGAGCACTTGTTAAAGATATCCATGGTTCCTCCAGTTATGATCGCCCGCTGTGTGATCGACCTGATGAAGTGGGATTCCGTCAATCATTGCCTCGCGTCACCGTTATTGGATGTCGGAGACGACGAGGAGTAATTCTCGATTGGTTTTGTTGCCGTATATACATGATGTGTTTTCTCGTTCTGATACCGATTGCCTTCGATGTCTGACAGATAAAGCAGAGAAGCACTCTCTTTGTGTCCCGGTGAATGGTACCGCCAAACACGTTCAACAAATGTATCAATACCTGTGATTCGACGCTCATCGACCCGGGATTTCACCCATGTCGAAAACGGAGCTTCGAGGAGATGATCAAGGAAAGAATAATCCGATCTCTCTATTCGAACAAGCACGTCTTCCCCCTCTCCACACCGAGGACAGAGTACCCCTCCTGCCACTGCGCTGAGAAGAAGTGGAAATCCGGATACGGACTTCCCGCATCGGGAACACCGACTCATGGTGAATCCATAACCGAGTACGCGTTGCAGGCGAAGTTCAAATGCGAGAAGCAGTGATCGCGCGGATCCTTTCGGGATACCGTTGAGTATACCTAAAAAATCATGCAGAAGATGATACACCGACGGTGACGGTTCTTCAGGTGGTGTCTGATACAATACCAGTTCAAGACCCCTGGCAGCAACCCCTAACAGCAGAGGAGACTCCGCGATTTCCGGGCGATCAGCGATGAGCTCCACCTGACTCACTGTCTTTATGTCACTGCTTCGTCCCTGGTACCGAATGCATGAAATCGTATGTGTGGCTTGAAGGGCCTGGGCTGTCTTGTTGCCCGGTTTGCGTGCTCCTTTTGCAATCACCGCGGTTCGTCCCAACTGTCGTGAATAGAGCGCGGCAACAATGCTCGTTTCGCTGTATCGTGTAGTTCTGAGCACTATTGCCTCGATTCTCTGAAGCGACATCGATCAGGTGTTCCAATACGCCAGGAATGAACTCGCAATGCCGAGATATACGAACAGGTCCAAGACATCGTTCATTGTTGTGATAAATGGACCGGCAGCAAGCGCGGGATCCTGACCGAGCCGTTTGAGTATCATCGGTATCAGCGAACCGGTACAGGTGGCGACAAGATGAACGGAGATCATTGAGATCCCGAGTATTAACGCCACCCGTGGACCTTGCCATAAACCAGACAGTATAGCAAGGAGTAATCCGGTGGCGATTCCATTGAGGATTCCCACCCGGAGTTCGGTCCATAACCGAGGTACGAGCTGGCTCGTACGTATCTCCCCGGTTGCCAATCCGCGTATGGCAATGGCGGAACTCTGTATTCCTACATTCCCTCCCATATTTGTAATGACGGGAACGAAAAACGCCAGAACAATGAGTTCTTCCAGGCTGGCCTGGTATCGACTGATGAGGAGTGCCGAGGCAATGCCTCCACCGAGACCCACAACGAGCCACGGTAATCTGAGTCGAGAGATCCTGAACACGGATCGTTCTCGGATTTCCTCATCATCAACCCCGGCGATTCGAGACAGATCCTCCCCGGCTTCATCGCTGACGACATCGACGATATCAGTCACCGTAATTCTCCCGAGCAGAGTGCCGCTATCATCAACCACCGGAATACGCTCGAGATCGTATCGCTGCGATATCAGCGCCACCTCCTCCTGGTCCATTTCAGGCGGCACCGTGATTACATCGGAGATCATAATGCCGGAGATTGGTGCCCCTGGTGGAGTAAGAAGGAGGCGATGAAGCGGGAGTACCCCCTTCAATCTGTTTCGTGAATCCACGACGTATACATAATGAATATCTTCAAGTTCATCGGAAATACTTCTGACCGCTTCTATGGCTTCGGCTACAAGCGAATTTTCCACCACCGAGGCAAACTCCGCATCCATGATGGCCCCTGCGGTCTGCGGAGGAAATCGAAGTAATCTCTTGAGATCCGCCTGATCATCCGGAGCAACGAGTGAGAGAATTCTGCTTGCCCGCTGTGGAGAAAGCAACTGAATGAGATCAACTGCTTCATCCGTATACATATCCTCAACCAGGGAAGCCAGAAAACCATCGCTCAGCCCCTCTGCAAGCGCCGCCTGGTCTCGATCCTCAACCTCCTCCAGAACATCGGGCGCGGATTCACGATCGATAAGCGAAAAAACTTCATGCATGGAATCATCATCGAGGTTTTCCAGGACATCGGCCACATCGGCGGGATGGAGTCGCTTCAGTAACTGGCGGAGTCTGTCGGTACTTCCCCGTTCGAGGAGAAACTGGACCGCATAGGCAAGCCGGTGGGAATCGGCCCGAATGAGCGTCGCTTTCTTTCGATCGGAATGATTCGAGAACACGTTGTCGTCTGTCATTCCGTCTCCGTACTCACGATTCGGATTCATCCCTCCGTTTTACCTTCAACCGTGCTATCCTTTGTCCGTCAATCTGCTCCACGATGAAATCGAACGCGTTCCATTGGACAATTTCTCCGGTTTCAGGGATTCTTCCGAGAAGATCGTAGATAAATCCACCGATGGTATCCACGGATTCGGTGGGGATATCTGCATCGATCAGATCATTCAGATCATCAAGATTCATCTTGGCGTCGATCTTGAACTGATCGGTTCCTATCTGAACATATTCCGGTTCTTCCTCGTCATACTCGTCCTGAATTTCGCCTACTATTTCCTCCAGTAGATCCTCCAGAGTCACGAGCCCGGCGGTACCTCCATACTCATCCACAACAATTGCCATATGGACTTTGCTCCTGCGCAGGTCACGGAGAAGTTCATCTATCTTTTTCGTTTCGGGTATGAAATATGGTTTTCTGGCCAGAGATAATACTGAACTTTCGGATTCACCAGCTTGCATGGAAATGAGCAGGTCTTTCGCGTACACGACACCTTCAATATTATCGACGGATTCCCGATAGACCGGGATACGAGAATGACCGTTTTCCTCT
>Ga0180433_10002499_pt1 | contig 28298 bp, 27 predicted proteins | sample SS_ome_8_FD_132980 | JGI IMG/M metagenome (GOLD analysis project Ga0180433, IMG submission 132980) | Hypersaline lake sediment archaeal communities from the Salton Sea, California, USA - SS_1_D_1 metaG | ecosystem: Environmental > Aquatic > Non-marine Saline and Alkaline > Hypersaline >... | reverse complement strand
CTCCGCCGCCCACGGCGGGAGAAGCGCAGTGAGCGTCGTGCTGCCGGCGGTGTACGGGTACACATCGCAGGTGATGTCGATCCCCGCGGCGCGCGCGGTCTCCATGCGAGCGAGGGTCTCGCGGACAGATCCCCAGTTGCGCCGACCAGCGGCCTTGTGGTGGGACACATGGAGGGACACGCCGCTTCGCTTCGCAATGGTGAGGGCTTCCTCGAACGCGCCCAGCAATCCGGCCGTCTCACTTCGTAGGTGGGTGGCGTAGAGGCGGTGATGTTCCTCTAGCGTCATCGCCAGAGCGATTAGCTCGTCGGTCGTGGAATAGGCGCCGGGGGGATAGATCAGGCCAGTTGACATCCCTACGGCCCCTTCTTCTAGACAGACCCCGAGCAATTCTTTCATCTTACGGAGCTCTTCAGGTCGTGGCGCCCTCGCTTCGTGCCCTGTGACCAGCGCGCGAAGAGCCCCGTGCCCAACGAGTGCCGCGAGATTGATGGCGGGTTTCGAACGTTCAACATGATCGAGGTAGTCCCCGAACGAACGCCAGGGAAGCCTCCCTCCTCGACGCACTTCTCTAGGGAGGAACGGGAACTGGCTTAGGATCAGGGGCTCCGCTTCATCGGTCAGGGGGGCCAACGACACGCCGCACTGCCCGACGATGGCCGTCGTCACCCCCTGCTGTAGGAGGTTCTCGGCGGCGGGAAACGCCAGAATCCCGAAGTCGCCGTGGCTGTGCGTGTCGATGAACCCCGGCGTTACCAGACATCCGGTCGCGTCGATCATTCGATGGGATCGTTGGGATAGATGGGGAGCCATTGCGACGATGCGTCCGGAGGCCACGCCTACATCTCCGCGAACCCACGGCGCCCCTGTTCCATCGATGATTCGCCCGTTTCGAAGTAACAGATCGAGCATGAGTCTCCTCCGATCGATTGCGAGGGAGTCCGCGGCCGTTTCCCCCGCGAAGAATCTACCTCCTTGCGTGCCACAAGTGGCAATGCTATCATGCAGTCATACAGATTGGCAAGCGGTCCATATGACAGCTTAGAGGGAAGGAATTCCTGTTTGTGGAGGCTGCTACCTTGGCAGATCTGTTGTGAGCTACCTTGCATTCTCGCGTTCAGCGCTTTCGCGCACCGTGATGCCATCCCGTGCGCAGAGCATTCTGTACGACGTGCCCAGGCTGCCCCCTAGGATGGCCGACCTACGACCGTGTCGCTCGCGATACGGGCTATGCAGGACGTGGTGAGTGGAATGGATCGAGCCCGCGGCTCCGATTGCCTCTCCTCAGGTTCCGCGCGCTCACCGTTGTCCACCGGGCCCGTGTGCTCGGCGTTTACAGGTTCAGAAGGAGGAGGTGAGTGTCCGGACAGCATCTCTACAATAGACGTTGCCTGGCAGTAGGGAAGGAGCAAAGGGAGGTATCTATGCATCGGTATTCACATCAAATCGCAGTGGTATGCCTTGCGGTCATGTCCCTCTTGCTTGGGGGAATGGTCGCATGGGCGGCTGCTGAGCCGACCTACGGAGGAACGCTTCGGTGCGCCATCGTCGCGGATCCCGAGACCTTGGACATGCACATGACCACCAGCGTCCCGGCGAGCTACCCGGCGCGGCACATGGTCGAAGGGCTCTTCGCGTTCGACGAGAACTACGCCCCCCGGCCCATGCTGGCGGAAAGCTGGGAGCTTGACGATACGGGAACGGTCGCGACGTTCCACTTGAGGCAAGGGGTTCTGTTCCACAACGGGGAGGAAATGACGGCAGAGGATGTCGTCGCGTCCCTCGAGCGATGGGGGGAGTACGGTCAGACGGCCAAGGCCCTCTGGAGCCACGTGACGGGCCTGGTGGCGCTCGATTCCTACACCGTCGAGCTCTCTCTGGACCAGCCGTTTGCGCCGATGACAACGTATCTGGCCAACATCTACGGTGGCCCCAGCATCTATCCGGCGGAGATCGTGTCCGCAGCGGGTGGCGAGCCGCTCGCTGCGGAGCAGATTATTGGGACGGGGCCGTATAGACTCGTTGAATGGAAAGCCGGTGACTACATTCTTCTGGAACGGTTCGATGACTACGTCGCGAGCGACCTGGCGGCCAGCGGGTTCGCCGGCAAGAAGGTAGCTTACTTCGACCAGCTTCAGTTCTTCGCCGTCACCGAGGCCAACGCACGGGTGATCGGAGTCCAGGCCGGCACGTATGACTATGTTGCCAACATCCCTAACGACCTCGCAACCAGTGTCGAAGGCGACAGTAACGTCGTTCAGATCATCATCGACCACCCGCCGATCTATCCGATTGCGCTGGTGAACAACAAGCAAGGGATCATGACCAACTTCGCGCTGAAGCGGGCGATCCTCACGGCGCTGGACATGGAGACCATCATGACCGCGGGATACGGTGATCCGCAGTTCTGGACGCTGAACCCATCGTACTTCGCGGAAGGGATCCGATGGCACACCGAAGGCGCTGGAGAGGGGCTGTACAACGTCGGAGATCCCGATCGAGCCGCCGAGATGGCCGTGGATGCCGGATACGCCGGCGAGACGATCACCATGATCGTAGCGTCGGACATGACGGAGCAATACAACCAGGCGTTGGTCGTTCAGGATCAGCTGGAGAAGGCCGGCTTCACCGTCGATCTCCAGGTCTACGATCTCGCGAGCTTCTTCTCGGTACGCAACAATGTGGAGGATCCTCAGTGGGATATTGCGTTCTCCTTCTACAGCACCACGCCGGATCCGTCGCTTGTCTTGATGCTCAGTCCCACGTATGCAGGATGGTGGAATACACCTGAGATCCAGGCGCTACGTGGAGAACTGAATCAGATCGTCGACTTCGAGGAGCGCTATGCCAAGTGGGAAGAGGTCCTGGATCTGTGGTACGAGCAGGTTCCGGCCCTCAAGTTCGGGGACGCCTTCCAGCTTCATCTGATGCGCGCTGAGGTGCAAGGTGGCTACGGTACCGTGAACCTGGACATGTTGTCGCCGTACTTCTGGAACGCCTGGAAGTAGCTGGATTCGACTCGTTACTACGGCTCCTCCGGCGTACGACTGGCCGGAGGAGCCTTCCTCTGACGTGGAAGTCATCCGGAGCCAAAGCGGCGTTCGCGGATCGGACCGGGCGGGTGGGAAGGGGATGGAGTAGCGGGAGGTTGTGTCTGTCGTGTTCTCGTTCCTAGTACGGCGAGCGATCGGGATGCTGGTGAGCGTGCTGCTGGTGATCACCGTCACGTTCCTGCTCATGCAGCTGATTCCCGGCGATCCTGCATCGGTACTCCTCGGGGCCAACGCCACACCCGAACAGATTGCCGAACTGAAGGCGACGTGGGGCCTCGATCAATCGATATTCACGCAGTTCGTGAAGTACATCCGCAACTTCGTCCGAGGGGATCTCGGTCGATCGTTGTTCTATCAGGAGCCGGTACTCCGGATGCTTGGCGCACGGGCGGAAACAAGCATTCTGTTGGGGTTGGGATCGCTGTTGGTCGTCGTGGGGATCGGGATCCCGGGGGGGATCCTGGCGGCACTCCGTCCAAGCAGTTGGGTGGACAACCTGTTCCTGGTGATCGCGCTGGCCGGAGCCTCGATTCCGAGCTTCTGGCTCGGCCTGATGCTGATGAACGTGTTTGCGGGAAAACTCGGTTGGCTGCCAAGCTCGGGGTTCACATCGATTCTGGAGACCGGGAACCTGGCCAATCTGAAGAACCTGATTCTTCCTTCGTTCTCGCTGGGATTTGTCAACGCCGCGCTGGTGGCTCGGATCGCTCGGTCGAGCATGCTGGACGTCATGCAGGCCGACTACATTACCACGGCGCGGGCGAAGGGGCTCCGCGAGCAGGTCGTCACGATCAAACACGCGCTTCGCAACGCCTCGATCCCGATCATCACGGTCGTGTCCTTCACGTTTGCCGCACTGGTTTCCGGGGCGGTCGTTACCGAGAACGTGTTTGCTTTGCCGGGAATCGGCAGTCTGATCGTCCAGTCGGTGCTCAAGCGGGACTACCCCGTGATTCAAGGAATCATGATGATTGTCGCTGTGCTGTATGTGTTCATCAATTTTGCGACGGATCTGACCTACGCGTTTGTGGATCCGCGCATTCGATACCGATAGCGAGCATCCGATGATTGAACCGAGAAACCCGGGCTCCGAGGGCAGGACGACACGGCCGGAGAACGCCGGTAGCCCGCCGGACTGGCTGCGAGCGGTGCAGCGGGCAGCCAATGTCTTGGGCGCATTCGCCACAAGACGGAGTTCCACCCTGGCAGCCCTGCTGATCCTTGCTTCACTTCTGGTGATCGTGGCTGTCGGGCCGTTGGTGTCACCCTACGATCCGGATGCACTGAGTGTGATGGACCGTCTGCAACCACCGAATCGGACGCATCTGTTCGGTACGGACAACTTCGGGCGCGATATCCTTAGTCGAACGCTGTCCGGGACCCGGATCACGCTTCTGCTCGGTCTCTCCGTTTCGTTGTTCTCGATCCTTGTCGGGCTTCCGCTGGGCGTCGTCTGCGGGTACTACGATCGAATCGGTCTGGTCGTCATGCGAGGGGTGGACACCATGATGGCGTTCCCCGCGATCATCCTTGCGCTCGCGCTGATGACGATTCTTGGGAAGCCGGGAATCGTCAATGTGATCCTCGCGGTGGGGATTGTCTGGGCGCCACGGATGGTCCGCGTGGTGTACAGTGGAACGCTGTCGATCCGAGAAACGACGTTCATCGAGGCGGCCAAGGCGTTGGGTGTGCCGTCTCACAGAATTTTGCTGCGTCACATTGCAGTCAACTTGTTATCACCTGTGATCGTGCAAGCAACGTTCACTTTCGCATTCTCGATCATGGAAGTGGCCGCGCTGAACTTCCTCGGTGTGGGCATCCCGCCCAACGTGGCGAGCTGGGGCGGGATGATGAACGAGGGCAGGATGTACCTAACGAGGGCATCATGGATCATCCTATTCCCGGGTCTGTTCCTGGCGCTATCGGTGCTTTCGTTCAATCTTATCGGAGATGCGATACGAGATCGGCTGGATCCCAAGCTTCGGGAAGTGATGTGAGAGGAGTCGACCGCCCGTGAAGATCGATGATGTCGTGCACCGTGAGATCGTGGAACTCGTGCAGACGCTGGTCCGGATTCGAAGCGTCAATCCCCCCGGAGAGGAGGATCGAGTCGCCGACTTCATCGAGGGCTACCTGTCCGAGCTGGGGATCGAGTTCCAGCGTGTCCCGCTCGAGCCGGGGCGGAGTTCGTTGGTCGCCCGCATCCCGGGTGCGTCGGACGGCAGCTGCGTGCTGTGCGGGCACATGGACACAGTGGATACGGATCCTCAGCAGTGGACGGCCGCCGAGCCGTTCACGCCGAAGCTGGAGGAGGACCGGCTGTGGGGCCTCGGCGCGGCGGACATGAAGAGCGGCCTCGCGGTGATCCTCCAGACCGCGAAGGAGGTCGTATCTCAGCGCATCCTCCCACCGCGTGACCTGGTCCTTGCGTTCACGGCCGACGAGGAACGGACGTACCGCGGAGCCGCATCCGTCGCGGAGTCGGGATTGATCGACGATGCCCGGTTTCTCCTGATCATGGAGCCGACCGGCGGACGAGCGTACGTCGGGCAGAAGGGCGAGCTGTGGATGGAGGCGACGTTCCGGGGGCGGGCCGGACACGGCTCGATCCCCGAATCCGGGATCAACGCGATCCTGCCCGCGGCGGCGTTCTGCGTCGAGCTTCATGAACAAAGCCGGCGGTTCCCCGAATTCGCCGGATTGGGGCGGACGTCGCTGAACATCGGGCAATTTGATGGCGGTTGGCAGGTCAACGTCGTCCCAGACACGGCAACGGTCCGCCTGGATTCTCGGGTGGTGTCGCAAGAGGAACGGGATCGGGTGGTCGCGCTCGTGAAGTCCATCGGGGCGGCGAGGGCGGAGGCGTGCGGTGCGCAGTTCGAGTGTCAGGTATTCAATGACAAGGCCCGCATTGTGAGCGACGAGCAGTCCCCCGAGGTGCGCCGATTCCTCGGGATTCACAGTGGGGTGACGCAACGACCGATCGAAGTGCTGATCGCGCCGTACTCCACGGACGCGGTCGAGATCGTGCCTCGGTTGTCGGTTCCCGTCATCATCTACGGGCCCGGATCCATCGAGCAGGCGCACGGGCCGAACGAATACGTAGAACTCAGCTCTCTCTACGAGGCGTTGGAGGTGGTCGCCCGGTTCGTAGACGGAGCGGATTCCCCGGCATGACGGGTTGAACTGATGCGGCGCGCGAAAAGCGTGCAAGGAACAGGTGAGTCGCCCGACTGGGGCAGGAGGTCAGATGAACGAGCAGAAACGGGTTGTCGTCATCGCGCTCGGTGGAAACGCGATTCTTCAACCGGGACAGAAAGGCACGTACGAAGAGCAGGTCGAGAACGTCCGCGTGACCAGCGAGCAGCTGGTTCAGATGGTCGAATCCGGGAGGTACCGGATCGTCATCACCCACGGCAACGGTCCCCAGGTCGGGAACATCTTGCTCCAGAACGAGACGGCCAAGGACGTGGCGGCGGCGATGCCGCTGCATGCTTGCGGTGCCGAGAGCCAGGGGCTCATCGGCTACATGATGCAGCAAACGTTGCACAACCTCCTCGCGGCCAAAGGCCGCGCTGACATCCCGATCGTCACCCTGGTCACCCAGGTCGTGGTCGACAAGAACGACGACGCGTTTACCCATCCGACCAAGCCGGTCGGCCCGTTCTACAGCGAGCAGGAGGCAAAGACGCTCGAATCCGAGAAGGGGTACGACGTCCGGGAGGATGCGGGGCGCGGGTGGCGTCGCGTAGTCCCGTCGCCCGATCCGATCGAGATCAGCGAGAAGGAGGCCATCCGCCAACTGATCGCGGCCCGCTCGATTGTCATCGCCTCCGGTGGCGGCGGGATCCCGGTGATCCGGGAGGACGGCCGCATGAAGGGCGTCGATGCAGTGATCGACAAGGACCTCGCCGGAGAGCGCTTGGCGAACGACGTCGATGCGTCGATCTTCATGGTGCTGACCGACGTCGACCAAGTGAAGCTCAACTACAAGACGGCGGAGGAGAAGGGACTGGACACGATCACGGTGGAGGAAGCGAAGCGCTACCATGCGGAGGGGCACTTCGCGAAGGGTTCCATGGAGCCGAAGGTCCGTGCCGCCATTCGGTTCATCGAAGCGGGCGGCGAACGGGCGATCATCACCTCGTTGCGCCATGCGACCGATGCGTTGGACGGTCGAGCGGGCACGACGATCATAGCAAGCAAGTAGGAGGAATCGATGGCAAACACGAACCTACGAGGTCGGGATTTCCTGACATGGCTGGACTTCACCCGTGACGAGATCGACGCGATGCTCGACGCAGCACACGACTTGAAACGGAAGTTCATCCGCCGGGAGGCGCACAGGGTGCTGGACGGACAGACCCTGCACATGCTCTTTTACAACACGAGCCTGCGTACGCGAAACTCGTTCGAGGCCGGGATGACGCAGCTCGGCGGACACGCGCACTTCTTGCAGCCCGGTGCCGTCTATACCCCGGCCCTGAAGGGCGAAGAAGTGGCGTATTCGACGGAGCGGATCTCCGACGTTGCGCGCGTGCTTGCGGAGATGGGAGACGCGATCGCGATCCGCATCTACGGGAAGCCCACAGGCTGGGAGTACGGCAAGGGACATCGCATCATCCGCGAGTTTGCCGAGTGGTCGCGGGTTCCCGTGATCAACATGGAGGATGACAAGTACCATCCATGTCAAGCCCTTGCGGATGTTATGACGATGCAGGAGAAGCTCGGCCACAATCTCCAGGGCAAGAAGTTCGTCATGAGCTGGGCGTATTCCGGTTCAGTCGCCAAGCCGCTGGCGGTGCCCCAGAGTGCGATCATCTCCGCCGCGATGATGGGGATGGACGTCACGCTGGCGCACCCAAAGGGGCTCGACCTCGATCCGGAGGTTCTGCAAGCGACGAAAGATCTGGCGAAGAAGCACGGAGGAGCGTTCACCCTTTCGCACGACATGGACGCATCGTTCAAGGCGGCCGACGTGGTGTACCCGAAGGCGTGGACGGTCCAGCCGACGGGCGGGTCCGGGATCATGGACGAGGTCAAGGCCAAAGCGGTCTTCGAAGCGAATAAGGACTGGATCTGCACGAGCGAGAAGATGGCGTTGACGAACGATGCCATCTACATGCATTGTTTGCCGGCCGACCGCGACATGGAGGTCACCGATGAAGTCATCGATGGACCGAATTCGGTGATCATCGAGGAAGCGGCCAACCGACTGCACGGCCAGAAAGGGATGATGGCCCTGATCATGGCCTAGGGCGCGTGTCGAAGACCTAGCGACTGGACAACCAAGGAGGAACGATGAGTTGGTTCGACTTGAAGGGACGCGACCTCATCAGCGAGGTCGATTGGACGAAAGAGGAATACGACCTGGCGATGAAGGTCACCGATCAGATGAAGGGGCTCTACTACAGCGGGAAACCGCACCCGTATCTGGAGTACAAGACCTTCGCGATGATGTTCTTTTCCGGGTCGACCCGAACGAGAATGTCGTTCGAAACGGCGATGACACAGCTCGGCGGCCACTCGCAGTTCATCAGTCCGTCGACGATGCGTCTCTCGCTCGAGGAGAAGCCGGGAGCGGGGGAGTCGATCCGGGACACGGCAAAGGCGATGGCCCGCTTCTGCGATGGGATCGGGATCCGATTGCTGGACGACCAGATCGACTACTACGGGCACGGCGATGAGATCATGCAAAGATTCGGCGAAGAGGCCGAGGTTCCGGTCATCAACATGGCCTCCGACATCAACCATCCGTGTCAGTCGCTGACCGACATCCATACCATGCACGAGAAGCTGGACGGAGATGTCAAAGGGAAGAAGATTGTCGTCATGTGGGCCTACTCGCCATGGATCCGGGGGCGCTGCTCGGTCCAGGGGACGGCGTTGATCTCGTCGATGTACGGGATGGACGTCGTCGTCGCCAATCCGCCGGAGTTCGACCTCGACCCGAACGTCATCCGGCAGTGCCGCGACCTCGCGAGCGCCTCGGGAGGATCGTTTGAGATCTCGCACGACTTGGACAAGGCACTCGACGGGGCCACGGTGGTCTTCCCGCGCAACTGGTTCACCGGGAAACGGTACGATATCGGAAAGGATGAAGAGCTGAAGATTGCCGAGAAGTACACGGAGTGGCGCTACACAAGCGATCGGCAGAAGGAGCTCTGCAATCCAGGGTACCTGCTGCAGTGCATGCCGGTGGACCGCGGATTCGAGGCCGATATCGAGGTCTGTGATAACGCGTTGTCGTGGATGTACGATCAGGCCGAGAATCGTCTTCACACGCAGAAGGCAATCATGGTGCTCACCATGGGGGGGCGCCTATAGCGTGATGCCCGTCAGTGGAGACTCGTTGATCGGTGCGCCGGTGCCGCGACCCGACGCGATCGACAAGGTGCGCGGCGAAGCGAGGTTCGCGGACGACCTCGTCTTTCCGCGGATGCTCCACGGAGCGGTCGTTCGGAGCCCGTATCCGCACGCCAAGATCCTGAAGATCGATCCGTCCGACGCGCTCGACGATCCGGCGGTCGTTCGCGTCGTCACCTACGAGGAGGTGCCTGGAGCGAACGTCGTGCACGTCGTCTACGACGACCAGCCGGCCCTGGCGGCGGACACCGTTCGCTACGTTGGCGAGCCGATCGCGCTGGTGGCGGCGACGTCGCGACGGGCGGCGAAGAGGGCCGCGGAGAAGCTCCGCATCGAGTACGAGGAGCTTCCGATGGTCGACGATCCGGTGGCGGCCTTGGCGCCGGACGCACCGATCGTCGCCGACCCCGCTGCGGCAGAGGGCGGGGGAAACCTGTTCAACGCGATGGTCCTGCGCAAGGGGGACGTCGAGGCCGGCTTCGCCCAAGCGGACGTCATCGTCGAAGGCCGGTACGAGACCGGCTATCAGGAGCATGCCTACATCGAGCCCCAGGGGGCGATCGCCGTGCCCGACGAGCTCGGATCGATGACGATCTACGCCTCGATGCAGTGTCCATTCTACGTTCAGGCGGCTGTTGCCAGAGTGATCGGGCTTCCCCTGTCGAAGGTCCGCGTCGTTCAGACCGCGACGGGGGGCGCGTTCGGCGGGAAGGAGGACGTTCCGTCACAGATCGCCTCGTTGGCCGCGCTGATGGCGCACGCCGCGCGGCGACCGGTGAAACTGATCCTCGACCGGGGCGAGGACGTCCTGACAACGAGCAAGCGACACCCTTCGATCGTTCGGTATCGGACCGGAGCGAAGGCGGACGGGACGCTGACTGCAATTGAGGTCGACGTGATCCTGAACGCGGGGGCGTACCAGACCCTCTCCTCGGCCGTCCTGTGGCGGAGCCTGTGTACGGCGGCCGGACCGTATCGGATCCCCCACGTCAAGGTGGATGCCCGGTCGGTCGCGACGAACACGGTGCCGAACGGCGCGTTCCGCGGTTTCGGATCGCCGCAGGTGATCTTCCCGCACGAGTCCCAGATCGACCGGATCGCCGAACGGCTGGGGATCGACCGGGCCGAGATCCGAAGGCGGAATCTGCTTCGGCCGGGCGACGAGACGTCGACGGGACAGGTCGTGCGGGAGTCGGTGGGGGTGCTGGAGACGCTCGAGCGCGCGGTGGAGCTGTCCGAATGGAAGAGCCGCCTGAACCGGGCAGCGGCTTTCAACGAGGAGCACCCCGACCGCCGGAGGGGCGTCGGGCTGGCGTGTGTGATCTACGGGGTCGGCCTGGGGGGGAAGGCGCCGTTCCTCGATAAGGCGGGCGCGACGATGAAGTTGGAGGCGGACGGGTCGATCGCCGTCGCCGTCGGTACGGTCGAGATGGGTCAGGGGCTGACGACCGCGCTGCTGCAGCTGGCGGCCGAATCGCTCGGGGTGCCGATCGAACGGGTCCACCTCGCCCCGGTGGACACGAGCCGCGTTCCGGACAGCGGGCCCACGGTCGCCTCCCGCGGGACGATGATGAGCGGTCTCGCCGTGCTCGATGCGGCGGCGAAGCTGCGGGAGCGGATCGGCGCGGTCGCCAAGGATCTCGGGATCGCTCCGCAAGACGCCTCGGGACGCCTCGGGGAGATCGCCGACGCCTACTGGCACGGCAACCTCGATCCGGCGGTCGAAGGGTGGGCGCAGACGGAGCCGGTCAGCTGGGACCCGGAGACCGGCCTCGGCGATGCGTATCCCGTGTACGCCTACGCGACGCACGTCGCCGAAGTGGAGGTCGACGCCCGCACCGGCGAGTCGGCCGTCGTCGACTTCGTTGCGGTGCACGACTCGGGACGGATCCTCAATCGATCCTCGGCGACCGGCCAGGTGGAAGGGGGCGCGGCGCAGGGGATCGGATTCGTCCTGATGGAGGAGATCCCTGAACATGACGGGCGGTTGATCGTCAACGGTCTGACGACGTACCGCCTTCCGACGATCCAGGATGTCCCCCCCAAGACGGCGGTCGACTTCGTCGAGGCCGAGTTCCCCGCCGGTCCATTCGGAGCCAAGGGGATCGGCGAGGTCCCACTGATGGCCGCCCACGCCGCGGTCGCGCGGGCGATCGCGCATGCCACCGGAGGCTCGCTGAACCGGTATCCCCTCGACCCGCCTACGGTGCGCGCGCTGCTGCGCGGCGGGTCGCGCGATGGCACCTCGGACGGGGAAGCGAAACGGGGAGGCCGAGGCCTCCCCGTCTAACGTTGCGGCTGCGCCGCACGGGCTACAGGCCGAGGACCTCAAACAGCGCCGAGAAGTCGATCCCGGCTTCGAGAACGCCGGCCAGATCTGTGACGCCGAGCATCCCCACGATGGTGTTGAAGAAGTTCTCGATCCCTTCCGCCGGCGATGCCAAGATGATCGGCATCAGCGAGTCCTGAAGCGACATCCCCAGCGATTCGGACAGGCCGGCGAGGTAGTCGGCGTTGTCCTGGAAGAACTTCTCGAACGCGGCGGTCAGTGCGGCCGGGTTGGCCTCACGCAGATGGACGATCCCCTGTCCGAAGAGGTACCCGAGCTTCTCGATGGTGGTGAAGTACGGCGTCCCGACGGCGCGTTCCCCGGAGAGCCAGATCGCGTAGGTGGGTACGGCGGTCACCGGCTGCCAGTCGAGCTGGACGGCTCCGTACTTGGCGAGATTGCCGACGAACGTAAAGGCGGTTCCGGTCATCTCGCCGAGCGGCGTCAGCCCCCCCCCGAACTCGAGCTTGTTGACGATCGTGACTTCCTGGTCGAACTCGACCTGAAGGCCGGTGACATCCATCCCGGTGGCGTTGTTGAAGAACCACACCGCGGTATCCCCGGCGACGTACGACTCGAGCCACGTGGCCTGAGCCCACGTGGCGCACGACAGGAGCAGCATCAGCGCCAACACCAGTCCTACGGTCTTCCCTCTCATCATGCCAGCCTCCTTGGCGAAGAGAATGAGTGCATTCTAGCGGGAGGCACCGGGGCAGGCAAAGACGAGTCGAGTCGACTACGCGAGGTCGTCGGCCGATTCGATCCACGCCTCGGCCCAGCGCAGATCGCTCGGATAGGTCACTTTGAGGTTGACGGCACCCCCGGGGACGGTCGCGACCGACTCCCCGCACGCGATCACCGCAGAGGCGTCATCGGTGATCCCCGGATCGGCCGCTTCCAGGCATCGCAGGATCAGCGAGCGCCGGAATCCCTGTGGTGTTTGGGCTCGTACGATCTCGGAGCGATCGACGATACGTTGCACGCAACCGGCGTTGCCGGACATGCTGTACAGGGTCTCGACGGTGGGGAGGACCGGGACGGCGGCGCCGTGGCGTCTCGCCCCGTCGACGACCCGCTCGATCAGCCCCGCGTCCACGAAGGGCCGGCACCCGTCGTGAATGAGGATGATCTCGCCCGATGCCGCGCGAACGCCGGCGAGCGACGAGTCACGGCGCGTGAGACCGCCCTGGACGACGATCGCGTCGGGGGCGATCGTCTCGACGGCGAAGCGAGCCGCGTCGACGTCGGCCTCGTGGACGACGAGGATGAGTTCGTCCGTCCAAGCCGCACGGGCGAAGGCCTCGGCGGCGTGGACAAACAGTGGACGCCCGGCGAGGGGGAGGAATCCCTTGCGCATCTCCGAGCCCATCCGCTTCCCGCGGCCCGCGGCGACGATGATTGCGCTTGCGGTCGTCATTCGCTTGGCTCGGCGACTTGGGTGAGCTTGACCAAGGACTTGTCGCCCGGATCGATCGTGTAGATTTCCCACGCGCCGGAGCGGTTGGAGTTGAAATAGACGAGCCCGTCGATCCCCCAGTCGGGGTTGATGTCGTCGGCCTCGTGGGTCGTGAGGCGATCGATGCTCAGGTTCTCCACGGTCACGACGTAGATGTCCACGTTGTCGTCGCGGCTCGACGAGAACACGATCCGGTCTCCGGTCGGCGACCACGATGGCGACCAATCCGGATCCTCGTTCTGGGTCAGTTGTCGATCCTCGTTCGTCTCCAAGTCGCGGACGAACAGCTCCAGGCTCTCTTCGGTCGGGGATTCGAAGGCGAGCGACCGGCCGTCCGGGGAGAGGTCCGGTTCCCAATGGGTGTAGTCCGGCTCGTTTCCTCCGAAGAACATGCATCCGCCGGCGAGCCCGGCGAGGATGAGGCCGGCGACACAGAGTATGACGCGGGTTTTCACGATTGCCTTCCTTTCTAGCGTTCCCAGCGGGGCGCCTCTCCGGCCGGCTCGACGAAGAGCATCCTCCCCGCCTCGGTCTGCAGGGTGCTCCTCACGGTGGCCTGGATCGTCCGGCCGATGTGTCGGCGCCCGTTTTCGACGACGACCATCGTGCCGTCATCGAGATATCCGATTCCCTGATTGATCTCCTCCCCCCGATCGATGATCTCCACCGAGATGCCTTCTCCGGGAAGGAACAGGGGCTTGATGGCGTTGGCGAGCTCGTTCACGTTGAGAATCGGCACGCCCTCCACCTGCGCTACGCGGTTCAGGTTGAAGTCGGTCGTGATCAGGGTGGCGCCCTCGTCCTTGGCCAGGCGGATCAGTTTGCGATCGACCTCGCGAATCGAGGGGTAGTCCTTGGTCAGGACGCGAATCGCGACCTCCTCGTCGCGCATCAGCTCGTTGAGGATCTCGAGGCCGCGTCGTCCCTTTCGGCGCCGGAGGCTGTTCGAGGAGTCGGCGATGTTCTGCAGTTCGCCGAGCACGAACTCCGGAACGAGGATCTCCCCTTCGATAAAGCCGGTGGAAAGGAGGGCCCCGATCCGGCCGTCGATGATGATGCTCGTGTCGAGGAGTTTGATCCCCGACGTCCGCTGGCCGCGGGCTCGAGCGGCCGTTCCCGCGCCATCGCGGACCGGCAAGACCGGGTCGTCCAGCGAGAATCCGATTCGCCACCCGATGAGGGTGCTCCCGATGAGGAGAACGCCCTGCGCGACGCGCAACGCGCCGCCGGTCGGGAAAGCGATGCCCAGGGAGAAGTAGAAGACGACGCCGATCACGGTGGCGGCGAGCGCGCCGAGAAAGCCGTTGACGAGGCGGATCCCCGCGTCCTTCCCGAGCCAAGTCGAGACCAGGCGCTGCCAGATCAGGTGGAGCGACGCGGCGAGCGCCGCACCGGAGACCGCGCCGAGGAGCAGGCTCGATCCGAGCGAGGACAGCCCGCCGAGTGGGGGGAAGAGACGGTAGACGGCGGAAACGGCCCCGCTCGCGACAATGACAGCAGAGAAGAATAGAAAAGAAGAGACCACAATACCACGCCTCCCCGAAGGCGCGACGGCGGGCCCGTTTCGCTGACGCTGCCGCGCTTTCGTCAGGATTCTCCATTATACGGAGCGCTTGTATTGGTCACAAGATTTCGCTATTGTATTGGGCAAATGAGGGCTGTCGGCCTTCGTGGGTGGGGGGGACGACACTGAGCACCGAGTGGACCATCCGCGAGGTTCTAAACTGGACTCGTGGCTACTTCGAAGCGGCTGGGATTGTTCAGCCTCGGTTGGAAGCTGAGATCCTTCTCGCGCATGCCCTGGATGTCGATCGGCTGAACCTCTATATGTCCCCGGACCAACCGCTCACCGTCGACGAGCGAACGCGGTTCCGAACCGTGGTCAAGCGCCGACGGGAGGGGACTCCGTTGCAGCATCTGATCGGCGAGGTCCCGTTCTTTGGCCTTCGCTTCCGGGTCCATCGAGACGCGTTGATCCCACGACCGGAGACGGAGGAGCTCCTCGACCATATCCTGAGGCTCGTTCCCCGCGACCGCGACATCGCCTGCCTCGATTTGGGTACGGGCACGGGAGTCATCGCCGTCTGTGTGGCCCGGTACTTCCCGCGGGCGACAGTGACGGCGATCGACATCTCGGGACCCGCGATCGAGCTCGCGATGGAAAATGCCGCGCTGAACGGAGTGGACGACCGAATCGCGTTCATCGAGAGCGACTGGTTCGAGCGTGTGGCCGGAACCTACGATCTGATCACGTCGAACCCGCCGTATGTAGATGAGGCGGATCTAGGAGATCTCCCCGAGGAGGTCAAGGACCACGAGCCGCGGGTGGCCCTCGACGGGGGCGTAGGCGGGCTCGAGGCCCTCTCCGCGTTGATCGCATCGGCTCCCGTTTACATGAACCCGGGCGGACTCCTGTTCCTCGAGATCGGCTACGATCAGGGGGAGGCCGTAACACGCAAGCTCGAAGGAAGCGGCTTCGTCGACGTCCGTCTGGAACCCGATCTGGCCGGCAAGCGGCGGTACGCGGTGGCCCAATGGCCGTGATGATTCAGGTCTCCGAGCTGCACTTCTCCACGGACGACGGGATCAAGGTTCTCGAGGATATCCATCTGCGCGTCGAGCAGGGAGAGCTGGTCTACCTGGTGGGACCGGCGGCATCGGGGAAGACGCTGCTCCTCAGCCTGTTGGGAGGGCAGGTTCCGCCGCAACGCGGCCAGATCCTCGTTCACGGCAGAAACGTCGGCCGTCTGAGCGCTCAGCGTCGACTCGAGCTACGACGGCGGATCGGCTATCTGCCTCAGGGGTTCACGCCTTTGGGGAGGACGGTGCAGGAGAACGTCCTGTTCAAGCTGCGCTGCCTGGGCAACTTCCGCGAGCAGGCGGAGGAGAAGGCGATCTTGGCACTCGAGGCGACGGGATTGATCCGACAGCAGGGCGTCGAAGCGGCTGAGCTTTCGTCGCTGGATCGGGTTCGCCTCGGTCTGGCGCTGGCGGTCTGCGATGATCCGCTCCTCCTGCTGGTCGACGAGCCGCTGGAGGGGTTGGATGCCAACGAGCGCTCGGAGGCCTGCCTGTTGATCGACCGGCTACACACCGGCCATCTGACGGCGGTCACCGCGACCCGCGGGCCGCTTCCGGACGTCACGCGAGGTGAGCGGATCGTGCGGTTGGCCAACGGGGCGGTGAGCGAGTCATGAACCCGTCGTGGTTCCTATTCCGCGAACTGCTGGGATCGATCCGCGCACGGAGCGCGTTCTTCTTCCTGTTGACCGGGTTCCTGCTGTTCGCGTTCCTCGCCGTCGTCGGGACCTTCTTCCTCCTGCCTTCCTCGTCTTCCGCGGAGGCGGGAGGCGATTCTCTGCTGCCGATCGAGGAGATTCAGGTGTCCCTTTCGCCTCGGCTCTCGTCCGCGACGGTCGATCGGATGTACATCGAGATCCGGGGACGGGAGGACGTCGAGCGGATCTCGTTCCGGTTCTCCCAGGAGCTCGATCGCGAAGCGTCGGGCGGCGTCTTCGTGATCGATCCGGCATCGCCGGAGGGCGCGCCAGAGCTGGTGGCCGATCTGCAGTCGTTGAACGGGGTGACCGAGGTGATCGAGCGCCGGAGCCCGGCCGAGCCGGATCGGCCGATCCTCTCGACAGCAGCCCGAATCGGGCTCCTCTCATCGCTCGTCGTGGCCATCGCGCTGAGCCTGCTGTTCGCTCGCGGCGGGTATCGGGAGCTGCTTCACGATTTCGCGGGGGAGATCCGGCTGCTCCGCCTCTCCGGGATTCCGGAGAGAACCGTCGTTCCCCTTACCGTGGGGATCGGTGTGTTGATCGGATTCCTCGCTGGCTTACTCCTTCTCGTGATCCTGTACGTCCTGCACTACGTCATCGTCTCTCAGGGAGCGCCTCCTCCGGTTCTCGAAGGGCTGACCGACGGTGGGCGCATCCTCGGCGTAAGCCTCATCAATCTCCTTCTCGGGGTCGTGCTCGGCGGGCTGGTCGGACTATACGGCGCGAGCCTGCTGACCTCCCGCGAGTACCGACCCCTCCTCTAGAGGGGAAGCACACGTCTGATGGCTCGTCGCGGTCGTGTACGCTAGGCGTCGAGTGCCGGGGGCGCTTCTTCGGGCGGGCGCCCCCGCCCGATCCTGGCAATGCCGCGTTGAACCAGGTAGTGCAGTCCGATCGCGACCAGGATCGACTCGGCGAACTTGAACATCAACGAGTACGCCACCGCGCCGTGCTTGGTGATCGAAGGCGCCACGAGGTGGAAGATCCCGATGATCGCCGCCTCACCGGTTCCAATCCCGCCGGGGGTGATCCACAGGAAGAACGAGAGCAGGATCACGGTGAGGGTGAACAGCAGGGACAGTTGGGGGAACGTGAAGATCTCCCCGGAGGAAAAGAAGAAGAAGACCTGCGGGCGCATGTAGACGAAGAACGTCGCTAGCAGCTGGACGAGGAACGCCAGCACCGTCCCCCTCCAGTGCGTGGTGAACGCGAAGTGGATCTCGTCCTCGGTCTCGGACACCTTGTCCGCAGCCCGTCCGAGCGCGCCCCGCCAGCGCCGGAGGATCCGGCCGAGGAGGCGGATCAGCCGACTGATCCATTTGAGGTTCCAGGCGAAGTCGACCAGCCCGACGAGGATCCAGAACGTGACAAAGCCGACGCCGGAGATCAGCAGGCGCTTCTCCGGCCAGGGCAGCGTGGGCGAACTGATGGCGAAGAAGCTGCCCACCAGGATGAACAGGATCATGCTCAGCCCCCCCAGGAATCGCTCGAGGAAGACGGTCGCGAAGACGCGGGTCGTGGGCGCATCGGTCTTCCCGGTCACCATCAGCGCACGGACCGGCTCGCCTCCGAAGTAGAGCGTGGGGGTCAGGTAGCTGATCGCGTAGCCGCTCAGCCGCGCGCCGATCACCTGACCGAGAGGAAGCCGGATCCCGTAGGAGCGCAGGATGATCCACCACGAGAGGATCCACGCGGCCATGGCCAGCAGCACACTGCCGAGGACGCTGACGATCCCAGCGGCTCCGAGGGCCTGCATCTCGGCGAAGATCTGGCGCCAGCCGACCCAGTACATGACGCCTCCGAGAATCGCGAGGCCGATGAGGATCGACAGAGCGAACTTCCACCGTCTGCGGGCAAGGGGGGTCATTTGCGGATGCTAACACAGGTTTCGCAGGCCAATCAAGGACGCGTGCCCCGGCGGTACAGGTCGCGCGGGGCTCTCGCGGGGCGAACTCGGGCGCGGCTACGCATCGGCGACGACGCCGAGGGCCATTCTGAGCGCTGCGTCAATCGCCTGTCGCCTCACGCCGCCCCGATCGCCGGCGAACCGGAAGCGCTCCGTTCGTGTCCCCGTCCGGGTTGAAACGGAGATGAAGACCGTGCCGACCGGCTTGTTCTCGGTTCCTCCCCCGGGCCCTGCGGTCCCGGTGATCGCGACGCAGAGGTCCGTATCGAACCGCGTCCGTCCTCTTTCCGACATCGAGCCGGCCGCCTCCTGGCTGACGGCTCCGTACCGGTCGAAGATCTCGGGGGAGACCCCCACCCACTCCGCCTTCACGCGGTTGTGATAGGCGATGACGCTCCCGAGGTAGTACGCCGACGCTCCGGGGACCTCCGTGATCCGATAGGCCAGGCCGCCCGCGGTGCACGATTCGACGGTCGAGATCGTCCACCGGCGCCGTGCCAAGGCCTCCCCGAGCCGCTCCGCAAGGGTCATCGCGGGCCTCCCTCCGCCGCGTCGGTCGAGGCGTGCCGAGCGGCCCACTCGCATTCGGGTCGGAGGGGGCAGTTCGGGCAGTCCGGCCGTCGAGGGCGACAGATCTCGCGCCCGAGCCGGATCGCCAGAAGGTGCAGCGTGGACATCAACGTCGGGTCCTGGGGGAGGAGTTCGTTCGCTTGCGCGTGGGGATCCGCGGCCGGCCGGAGGAGGCCGACGCGGGTCAGGACGCGCCGGACGTGCGTGTCGACCGGGAAATACGGTTCTCCGAACGAGAACAGCATGACGATCCCCGCCGTTTTGCGCCCGACGCCCGGGGAGGCGAGGAGCCAGTCCATCGCGGCGTCGAGGTCCATCGACCCGAGGAACGAGAGGTCGAGCTTGCCTCGCTCGCGGTGGATGCGCTGGAGGACCTCGCGGATCCGGGCGGACTTCTGCCGGTGGAGGCCCCCGACCCGAAGGGCTCGACCGATCGCGTCGATGGGGGCCGTCCGGACCGCGTCGAGGGTACCGAACTCCCGCAGCAGGGACGCGAACGCTCGGTCGCGATTCGCGTCGTTCGTGTTCTGGGAGAGGATCGTCAGGACGAGAGACTCGACCGGGTCCGCCCGGACGACGGCCGGGGCCCCGTAGTGTTCGGCGAGCCGATCGGCGAGTCGCACGGCTCGTTCGCGCGGTTCCATGGGGGGAGGATAGACCGCGGCCCGGGGAGGCGCAACTGGCGAGGAACGCACGGCGCCGGTACGATGGTCGCACGATGATCGAGGCAAGGACGGAAGCCGAAGCGGTTCTGCGCATGGAAGACGGCGAGGCCGTTCTCTCCGGCCTGGAGGCGCTGCCGATCGAATCGGCGATCGTCGTCTGCGGGATCGGGATGTTGCGGGACTTCGAGTTGGGGTACTGGAACGGCGAGACCTACGAGCGACATCGCTGCACCGAGCCGGTCGAGCTCGTCTCCCTCCAGGGGAACATCGCGCCGTGCGGCGATCAGCGGATCGTCCATCTCCATGCGTGCGTTGCGAAGCGGGACGGATCGACGCTCGGCGGCCACCTGTTCGCCGGGACGGTTCACAACACGGCCGAGATCCTGTTGGTGTGCCCTCGGGGGATGGTGCTCGAGCGGAGAACGGAACCGTCCGGTCTGACCGGGCTGTACCCGCGGGCTACGTGAAGCGCGCCGAGCCGCGGAGGCCGTGAAGGAATGCGCTTCCGCGGATCCTCGGCCGGCCCGCCCGCTGGAGCTCGGCGATCTCGATCAGTCGATCCGCGGTCCCGACGAGGAGGCGGTCGGTGTCCCGAAGGCCGACGGCTCCGGGGGCGATTCCCCCGGCCTCGATCCCGGTGAGTGCTGTCCGATGGATCTTCAAGCGCTCCTCGCCGAGCCGGGTCCACGCCCCGGGCCAAGGATTCGTTCCGCGAACGAGGTCGTGAATCCGCTGCGCGGGGGTCTCCCAGTCGATCCGGCCGTCGTCCCGGCTCAACCTCGGAGCCATCGACACGCCGTCCTCCGGCTGCGGCCGGGGCGTGACCGCGCCGTCGTGGAGGCGCTCGATCGTCTCCACGATGACGTCAGCTCCGAGGCGCGCCAAGCGTTCCTCGAGCTTGCCGGCGGTCTCATCCGGACCGATGGCGATCGAACGCTGAAGGAGCAGGTCGCCGGTGTCCATGCCTTCGTCGATCAGGAACGTCGTGATCCCGGTCGTGGTCTCTCCGCGGATGATCGCCCAGTGGACGGGGGCGGCCCCTCGGTATGCCGGGAGCAGCGAGGCGTGGATGTTGATCGTCCCCAGGGCCGGGAGCGTAAAGACGGCCGGCTTCAGGAGCTGCCCGAACGATGCGACGACGATGGCCTCCGGTCGGGCCTCGCGGAGCCGCGCGACCGAATCCGGTCGGCTGATCCGTTCGGGCTGAAATACCGGCAGGCCGAGGCGGATCGCTTCCGACTTGACCGCCGGAGGCTTGACCGTGGCGTGACGGCCGACCGGGCGATCCGGTTGGGTGACGACGAGCGAGATCTCGTATCGATCAGCGAGGGCGAGGAGCGCCGGGCTGGCGAAGCGGGACGTTCCCAGAAAGGCGAGCCTCAAGCGGACTCCTCTCGTTGTCTCCGATACTCCTTGAGCAGGCTGCGCCTGCGGGCGGGACTCAGTCGATCGAGGAACAGGTTCCCGTTCAGGTGGTCCATTTCGTGTTGAATCGCGCGCGCCAGGAGCCCCTCGCCTTCGATGCAGACCGTCTCCCCTTCGAGTGTGGTGCCCTCGACGACCGCCCGGACTGCGCGATCGACCGGGGCGTCCACGCCGGGGACGCTCAGGCATCCTTCCCTCACCTGCTCGACCTCCTCGGACGTCTCGATCAGGACGGGATTGATCAGAATGTGGAACTCCCCCTCGACGTCGAGAACGATGATCTGCTTCGAGATCCCGATCTGTGGCGCCGCGAGGCCGGCGCCGTTGGCGCGCAGCATCGTCTCCACCATCCGTTCGCAGATCGCTCGGATTTCGTCGTCAATCGCGTCCACCGGCTTCGCCGGTCGTCGCAGGGTCCCGTCTCCGTACGTTCGAATCTCCATGCCGCTCCTCTTGCGTCCCGAAACGACGCATTATAAAGTGGGCCTCGGGATGCCACAAGAGAACAGCGATTGGGAGAATCAGCTTCAGAAGATCATCCGGCTGGAGCGATCCACTGGGTACCGGGACGAGGCGGTAACCCGCGGACTGGGGTCGTTCGTCCGGTCGAACATCCCGGAGGCGGTGTCGATCGTCCGCGGCTACGAGACCGCGTCGCTCGCAGAGCGACGCGCGATCGTCGACCGTCTGCTCGAACACGTGGCGGCTGCGGCGCAGGACAGCGTGTCTGCCTCCCGTGACCTAGACGTTCCCGTGATGCGCGCAAAGGGCGTCGGGCCGAAGCGCGCCGCCCTCTTGGCGAAGCTGGGAATCGAGACGATCGAGGACCTGCTGCTGTACTTCCCGCGGCGTTTGGAGGATCGCTCGAAGATCGTGTCGATCGGGTCGGTCCGAGCGGGTCAGGAGGTCAGCGTGCGCGGGGAGGTCCACGCGCTGAGTACGCGCCGAGTCCGCGGCGAGATGACGATTCTCGAGGCGGCGGTTGGAGATGGAACGGGGTTCCTGTACGCGGTATGGTTCAATCAGCCGTGGATCGCCGACCGCCTCAAGCGGGGGGATCGGATCGATCTCTACGGGAGGGCCGAACGGAGCCGCGGCGAGCTCCAGATGCGCTCTCCGACCTGGGAGAAGGCCGGCGCCGGGCTGGAGACGGGCCGCTGGGTCCCCGTCTACCCGGCCACCGAGGGCGTGTCGGACCGGTATCTTCGGTCGCTGATCGATCGCAACCTGGAGGCGTACCTCCCGGCCGTCGAGGATGTCCTGCCGGATTCCATCCGCGATGCCCACGGCCTCGCCCCGCGTCGTGCAGCGATCGAGGCGATCCACCGACCGGCCGACCCGGAGGCGTTCGAGCGCGCCCGGCGGGCCCTCGCGTTCGAGGAGCTGTTCCTTCTTCAAGTGGGGCTGGCGCCGGCGGAGCGGGACGCCCGGGGACGGGCGCTCCGACCCTCGATCGGACTGGTCGATTCGTTCCTGGCCGGCCTGCCGTTCCGCCTCACCGGATCGCAACGCACCGCACTGAGCGAGATCACGTCGGACCTGACGCGTCCGATTCGCATGATGCGGTTGCTCCAGGGGGACGTCGGTTCGGGGAAGACGCTGGTGGCCGTAGCGGCGGCGCTGCTCGCGATCGACGGGGGGCGCCAAGTCGCCGTCATGGCCCCGACGGAGATCCTCACCGAGCAGCACGCGCTGAACCTCCGTCGCCTTCTGGCCGATCTTCCGGTGACCGTGAAGGTCCTGACCGGCGCGACGCGGGACAAGGACGCGATTCGAGCGGCAGTGGAATCGGGCGACGTGGATCTGCTGGTGGGCACGCATGCGCTGATCGAGGAGGGGGTGGCGTTCCGCGATCTGGGGCTGGTCGTCATCGACGAGCAGCATCGCTTCGGGGTCGTCCAGCGGGCTCAGATCGAGGAGAAGGGGGAGGACGTCGACGTCCTCGTGATGAGCGCGACGCCGATCCCGCGCACGATCACACTGACCCTCTACGGCGAGTTCGACGTCTCGGTGCTCGACGAGCTTCCGCTCGGAGCGCGGGCGATCGAGACCCGGTGGGTCCCCGAGGCGCGGCGGGAGCAGGTGTACGGGGACGTGCGCCGATTCCTCGGAGCGGGGCGACGAGGATACGTCGTTCTCCCGCTCGTCGAGGAGTCGGAGAAGGTCACGGCAAAGGCTGCGGTGCAGGTCGCGGACGAGTTGAGCGCTCGATTCCCGGACGCCGGTGTCGGGCTGATCCACGGACGCTTGTCGGCAAGCGAGAAGGCCGAAACGATGGAACGATTCCGCGGCGGCGAGGTCCGGCTGCTCGTGGCGACCACGGTGATCGAAGTGGGGATCGACGTCCTCGATGCGGACTTCATGGTCATTGAGCACGCGGATCGCTTCGGCCTGTCGCAGCTCCACCAGCTGCGCGGCCGAATTGGACGGTCGGGGCAGCCCGCAGACTGCTACGTCATCGCGGACGCGCAGACGGACGAGGCGGTGGAGCGGCTGAAGGCGTTCGTCCGGTATTCGGATGGGTTCGACATTGCTGAGGAGGATCTGCGCATCCGAGGACCCGGGGACCTGCTCGGCACTCAGCAGCACGGGTTCTTCACCCGGCTACGTGCGGTGAACCTGCTCGGCGATCTCGACCTGATGAGGGAGGCCCGGGACGCCGCGCGACGGCTTCGCCGCGAGGGAATCCCGAGCGATCTGGTCGACGCGGCACAGCGCCGGTTCGGCGACGCGCTCCAGCTCCTGCAGGTCTAGTCGGGGGGGCGGATCCTCGTTCCGACGCGTCCCCCGGAGGCAAGACTCGAGAGTGCATCCGGCACATCCAGGTCGAAGACCTCGATTGGCAGGCGATGCTCCCGGCAGATCTCGACCGCGACCTGATCCATCACCCCATACCGGCGGTCGAGGTAATCGTCGAAGGTGAGGTCCTCGATCAGCCGGGCGCGAGGATCGGTCGACGGATCGGCGCTGTACACGCCGGCGACGTTGGATCCCTTCGCGAGCAGATCGGCGCCGATCGACACGGACCGGATGGCGGCGGCCGTGTCGGTGGTCACCAAGGGGCTTCCCGTTCCGCCGGCGAAGATGACAATCGTCCCCTCTCGCAGGGCACGGCGCGCGGCGCGCGCCGAGATCGGCTGGGTGAGTTCGGTGTCGATCGCCGATTGAATGTGGACCGCCCGGCCGCTCGATTCCAGGTAGCTGCGCAGGGCGAGCGCGTTCAGCACGGTGGCGAGCATGCCGAGCGTGTCCGCTTCGATGCGGTCCAGCCACGGGCTCTGCGCGCCGCGAAGGACATTTCCCCCGCCGACGACGATGGCCAGCTCGATGGAGTGAAGCGGCGCGATCTCACCGGCGATCCAGTGCAGTCGATCGGGGGAAAACGCGCCTTCGGGGCCTTTGAACGCTTCGCCGCTGAGCTTCAGGAGGATGCGAGAAGGGGATCCGGGCATCCGCCGACCTCGATCTCGAATCGCGCGAAGCGCTTGACGTAGATGTTCTCGCCGGTCTTCGTTCGGAGGTCGGCGAGCATGTCCTCGATGGTGACGTCCGGTTCCTTCACGAACGCCTGCTTCGTCAAGCAGTTGCCTTGGTAGAACCGCTTCAGCCGACCCTCCGCCGCCTTCTCGATGATCTCGTCCGGCTTGCCCTGCTCCTTCATCTGCCGGCGGAACTCGGCCTGTTCGCGCTCGATGTCCTCCTCCGGGACGTCCTCGGGGGAAACGTAGAGCGGGTTCTCTGCAGCGATGTGCATCGCCACGTCGTTGGCGAACGCGCGAAACTCGGTGCTGTTGGCCGCGAAGTCCGTGTTGCAGGCGATCTCGACGAGCACACCGACTTTGCCTGTGTGATGCACGTACGCGACGACCCGGCCTTCTTGAGCTTCCCGGCCGATCTGCTCCATCAGCTCGAGGCCCTGCTCGCGGAGGATCTCCTTGGCGCGCTCGATGTTGCCTTCGGCCTCGGTCAGCGCACGTTTGCAGTTCATCATTCCGATGCCGGTGTCCTCGCGCAGCTTCTTGATGTCTTCGATCCTAATCGTCGTCATCGTCGGGCTCTTCCTCAGCGTCCTCTTCCGATTCCTCTTCCTCGTCCCCCGGCTTGTCCTCGTCCGAAGCGTCGCTGCCGGCCAGCGGCTCTCTCCGCTCTTCCTCTTCGGACGCGTCGGTCGGTTCCTCCTCGGCCTCCGTTCCGACTGATTCCTCGGACGTCCCGGCGGCGGCTTCCGTGGGCGCGGGGGCTTCCTCGTCCTGTCGCCCTTCCCGTCCTTCGAGCACGGCGTCGGCGATCCGCGCGGTGATCAGCTTCGTCGCCTTGATCGCATCGTCGTTTCCGGGGATCAGGAAGTCGATCGGGTCCGGGTTGCAGTTCGTGTCGACGATCGCAATCACGGGGATGCCGACGAGGTTCGCCTCGTGTACGGCGTTCGCCTCGACGTCCGGATCGATCACGTACAACAGGTCGGGCTTTCGCTGCAGATGTCGGAGGCCGTTCAGGTTGCGTTGGAGCTTGGCGAGCTCGCGTCGCAGACGGCTTGCCTCCTTGTTCGGCATGTGATCGACCGTTCCGTCCTCGATCACCATCTCCAGCCGCTTCATCCGCTCGATGCTCTGCTTGATCGTCCCGAAGTTGGTCAGCGTTCCCCCAAGCCATCGGCGGTTGACGTAGTGCGCGCCGCAGCGCTGCGCTTCCTCCACGATCGTCGATTGCACCTGCTTCTTCGTGCCGACGAACAGGATCTCTTCTCCGGCCGCCACGTGGTCGCGGACGTAGAAATAGGCCTTCTTGAAAAGGTCGACCGTCTGTTCGAGGTCGATGATGTGGATCCCCTTGCGCTCGGTGAAGATGTAGCGCGCCATCTTGGGGTTCCACTTCCGCGTTCGATGCCCGAAATGCACCCCGGTTTCGAGCAGCTCCTTCATCGTCAGGACTTCCACATCACCCTCCCACTGGAATCGCAGTTCGTATGTGGCCGAAGTATAGCGAACCACCGTAGAAACCGCAATCCAGGCGTTCCGGGGCCGATCGCGCGGTTGTCGGACCCCCCCCGGCGGAGCAATAATGGAGGCGAAGGTGGGACGATGAGACGCACGGACGCAGCGCAGGTCGATCCCGACCCGGTGCGCGAACTCCCGAAGAACATCGAGGCCGAACAGGTCGTTCTCGGCTCGGCGATTCTCGAGCCGGAAGGGACGATCCCGATTCTTGTGGAGAAGCTGCTACCGGAGTACTTCTACCAGCGACGCCATCGCGTCATCTTCCGGACCATCCGCGAGCTGTTCGACCGCGGCGAGCCGTCGGACATCGTGTCCCTGGCGAACCGCCTCGAGGAGCGGGGCGAGATGGAGCGGGCGGGCGGGCGGATGTACCTCAACGAGCTGATCGACCGCGTCGCGACGACGGCGAGCCTGGAGTACTACGCCGAAATCGTCAAGAAGAAGGCGACGCTTCGATCGTTGGTGGAGGCCGGGGGACGGATCAGCGAACTGGGCTACGATGAGGTCAGCGAGACCGATGAGGTGATGGACCGGGCCGAGTCGCTCATCTTCGACATCTCCAGCCGCGATTCAGCCGGATCGTACTACCTCGTGAGCGACTTCCTCTACGAACACATCGACACGCTGGAGGAGCTCCACCGTGATCCGAATCGACACACGGTCACTGGGTTCTCGACCGGGTTCCCGCGGCTTGACGAGATGCTCTCCGGGCTCCAGCGATCCGATCTGGTCATCGTTGCCGGGCGCCCGGGGACGGGCAAGACCAGCCTCGCCCTGGCCCTCGCACGGCACGCGGCGATCCGGGAGAAGGCCGGAGTCGGCATCTTCTCGCTGGAGATGGCCAAAGAGCAGCTGTTGGAGCGCCTCCTCTGTGGCGAGGGAAAGGTCAGCCTTCACAAGCTTCGGGGGGGGTACATTCCGAGCGCGAAGTGGCGCGATCTGGCGATGGCGGCCAGCAAACTGCAGAAGGCGACGATCGTCATCGACGACACGCCGGGTGCCTCGATTCTCGAGATTCGGGCCAAGGCCCGCCGGATGGCGTCCCAACACAAGATCGACATGATCATCGTCGACTACCTTCAGCTCGTGGAGGGAGCGGTTCGGCTCGACATTCGAGAACAGGAGATCGCGCACATCTCGAGGTCATTGAAGAAACTGGCTCGGGAGCTGAACGTTCCGGTGGTCGCCGTTTCGCAGCTCAATCGAGCCGTCGAGCAGCGGGAGAAGAAGTACCCGCGGCTCGCCGACCTGCGCGAGAGCGGCGCGATCGAGCAGGACGCGGATGTGGTGATGTTCATCTATCGCGAGGACTACTACCGGCAGCCGGAGGAGGAGCCGGCGGCCGAAGCGGCCGCGTCCGAAGCCGAGATCATCATCGCCAAGCAGCGGAACGGCCCTCTCGGCCGGGTAACGGTGAACTTCCACAAGGCGTACGCGAGTTTCTATCCGATGGCGTGGGACGACGCCTCCTCGGCGCCGTTCTAGGCGAGCCCGGGTGGGGGTTGCCCGAGTCGCTCCGGTATAATCGGCGGCGAATCCTCGGAGCACTCAGGAGGGGTCATGGCTTATCCGAGCGAATACCGGTACACGAAGGACCACGAGTGGGTCTCGATCGACGGGGATCGCGCCCGAATCGGGATCACCGACCACGCGCAGAGCGAGCTCGGGGACATCGTCTTCGTCGAGCTCCCGGCGGTGGGAAACGCCGTTCATGCGGGGGAGATCCTGGCCACGGTGGAGTCGGTCAAAGCGGTGGGAGACGTGTTCGCCCCGTTCGATGGGACGGTCGTCGAGGTCAACGAGGATCTCGACTCTTCGCCGGAGACGATCAACAGCGCGCCGCACGACGAGGGCTGGATCGCGGTGATCGAGTTCAGCGACCCGTCGGCGATCGAAGGGCTGCTCGACGCCGAGGGATACAAGAAGCTCATCGCAGAGGGCTAGACGGGGATGCGCTATCTCCCTCACTCGGCGGCCGACCGGCGCGCCATGCTGGCGTCCATCGGCTTGTCGTCCGTGGATGAGCTGTTCTCCGACATCCCCCGCGCGGTAACCGACGCGTTCCGGCCGCTCGGTCTGTCTCCCAGGAGCGAGCAGGAGGTGTTCGCGGAGCTCACCGAGCTGGCGCAGCGCAACGGCGCAGCCGGCACGGCGTGCTTCCTCGGGGGTGGGATCTACGATCACTACGTCCCGAGCGTCGTGGGTCACGTCCTGTCCCGCTCGGAGTTCTACACGGCGTACACGCCGTAT
>Ga0180433_10002498_pt1 | contig 28307 bp, 41 predicted proteins | sample SS_ome_8_FD_132980 | JGI IMG/M metagenome (GOLD analysis project Ga0180433, IMG submission 132980) | Hypersaline lake sediment archaeal communities from the Salton Sea, California, USA - SS_1_D_1 metaG | ecosystem: Environmental > Aquatic > Non-marine Saline and Alkaline > Hypersaline >... | reverse complement strand
GAAGAACCGCTTGTTGCAGAAGACCCTGAACTGCCTGATGTACCCGATGAGCCGTCCGCTCCACTTGTTCCTGAAGTACCTGCACTACCTGCACTACCACTTGAACCTGAAGAACCTGCCGACCCTGATGTAGCCGATGAGCCTGAAGAGCCGCTTGTGCCCGTAGACCCTGATGTTCCTGTTGAACCCGAAGTACCCGCGCTTCCGCTTGAACCTGAAGTTCCTGAAGAACCATCTATACCTGAAGAGCCTGAAGTCCCTGCACTACCTGAAGTAGCAGAAGAACCTGAAGACCCTGAAGTTCCTGATGAACCGTCTGCTCCTGAAGAGCCGCTTGTACCTGTAGAACCACTTGAGCCGCTTGTAGCAGAAGAACCTGAAGAACCTGATGTTCCCGAAGAGCCATCTGCACCACTTGTGCCTGATGTTCCCGCTGAACCTGTTGTTCCTGCTGACCCTGAAGTAGCAGAAGAACCCGAAGACCCACTCGTTCCTGTAGAACCACTTGAGCCCGACGTTCCCGTCGAGCCACTTGTACCTGCGCTTCCTGAAGAACCCGAAGAACCCGAAGTTCCACTTGTCCCATCCTCACCACTTGTTCCTGCTGTACCCGCACTTCCTGATGAACCTGCGCTACCGCTTGTACCTGAACTACCATCTTCTCCACTTGAGCCCGATGTTCCTGTGCTTCCTGATGAACCTGAAGTTGCTGAAGTTCCTGAAGTACCGTCCACACCTGAACTACCTGAAGTAGCAGAGGAGCCTGAAGAGCCTGAAGTTCCCGTACTACCTGAAGAGCCTGAAGTTCCTGACGAACCATCCGCTCCTGAAGTACCACTTGATGCCGATGTTCCTGAAGTACCCGCAGAACCTGCTGAACCACTTGTACCTGAAGTACCATCTACACCTGCCGTGCCCGATGTTCCTGCCGAACCTGAAGTTGCAGAAGACCCGCTTGAGCCTGAAGTTCCCGAAGAGCCATCCGCTCCTGATGTACCTGCTGTCCCTGCACTACCTGAAGTAGCAGAAGAGCCCGAAGACCCGCTTGTTCCTGTAGAACCACTTGAGCCCGACGTTCCTGTCGAGCCACTTGTTCCGCTTGAACCTGATTCTCCTGAAGAGCCTGATGAGCCACTTGAGCCTGCTGAACCCGATGTTCCCGATGAACCATCCGCTCCTGAAGTACCACTTGAACCTGCGCTACCACTTGTTCCCGAAGAACCTGATTCTCCTGATGTTCCTGATGTGCCATCTGCACCCGATGTGCCTGATGAGCCTGCACTTCCTGAAGTAGCAGAAGAGCCCGAAGACCCGCTTGTTCCACTTGAACCATCTGCTCCACTTGTACCTGATGTTCCTGCACTACCTGAAGTTGCAGAAGAACCGCTTGTACCCGTACTACCTGATGAGCCTGATGTGCCTGATGAGCCATCTGCTCCTGAAGTGCCACTTGATGCCGATGTTCCTGATGTGCCCGCAGAACCCGAAGTTCCTGCGCTTCCTGATGTTCCCGAAGAACCGTCTGCGCCACTTGTGCCTGAAGAACCTGCACTTCCGCTTGTTCCACTTGAGCCTGATTCTCCTGAAGAGCCCGCAGTTCCTGAAGAACCGTCTGCTCCCGATGTACCTGCCGTTCCTGCACTACCTGAAGTAGCAGAAGAGCCGCTTGAGCCGCTTGTACCCGTAGAACCCGTAGAACCCGATGTTCCTGTTGAGCCACTTGTTCCGCTTGAACCTGATTCTCCTGATGAGCCACTTGAGCCGCTTGTCCCACTTGAACCGTCTGCGCCACTTGTACCGCTTGAGCCTGCGCTTCCGCTTGTGCCACTTGAACCTGATTCTCCTGTTGAGCCACTTGAGCCGCTTGTTCCACTTGAACCGTCTGCGCCACTTGTACCTGACGTAGCCGCTGTACCTGATGTACCTGCGCTACCCGATGTCGCACTCGAACCTGACGACCCCGAAGTAGCAGAAGAGCCCGAACTACCTGACGTACCCGTAGAACCTGAAGACCCCGATGTCCCCGTACTTCCACTTGTTCCGTCCGCACCTGATGTGCCGCTCGAACCCGACGATGCGCTCGTTCCTGATGTTGCAGAAGACCCCGATGTTCCTGAACTACCACTTGAGCCACTTGTTCCTGTATTTCCTGAAGAGCCACTTGTACCCGTGCTTCCCGATGAGCCCGAAGTACCTGTGCTTCCTGAAGAACCCGATGTAGCAGATGAACCCGACGTTCCTGATGTTCCATCTTCACCTGCACTACCTGATGTGCCACTTGTTCCTGCACTTCCTGAAGAGCCTGAAGTTCCCGATGAACCTGACTCTCCTGATGAGCCTGAAGTAGCAGAAGAGCCGCTTGAGCCGCTCGTTCCTGTTGAACCGCTTGAACCTGAAGTTCCACTTGAACCTGATTCTCCCGATGTTCCTGATGTGGCTGACGTTCCTGACGTTCCGTCTACACCACTTGTTCCTGATGAGCCTGAAGTTCCACTTGAACCTGACTCACCCGACGTACCTGAAGACCCTGCTGAACCCGAAGTTCCTGTTGAACCACTTGAGCCCGACGTTCCTGTCGAGCCGCTTGTTCCGCTTGTTCCATCTACGCCTGAAGTTCCTGATGAGCCTGCGCTACCCGATGTGCCCGATGAGCCATCTGCTCCGCTCGTACCGCTTGACCCTGACTCTCCTGATGTTCCCGAAGAACCATCTATACCTGAAGTTCCCGAAGAACCATCTATACCTGAAGTTCCTGAAGAACCATCAATTCCTGATGTACCCGATGTGCCATTTGCTCCCGATGTGCCACTTGAACCCGAAGACCCTGATGTTGCAGAAGAACCTGAAGTACCGCTTGTACCATCTTCACCTGCGCTTCCGCTTGTTCCTGATGTGCCTGCGCTACCGCTTGAGCCTGATTCTCCTGAAGTTCCTGAAGAGCCATCTGCTCCTGACGTGCCACTTGAACCTGATTCTCCTGAAGTTCCCGAACTTCCATCTGCTCCTGAAGTTCCTGAAGAGCCATTTGCTCCGCTCGTACCACTTGAACCTGATTCTCCCGAAGTACCTGAAGAACCATCAATTCCTGATGTACCCGATGTGCCGTCTGCTCCCGATGTTCCTGAACTACCTGAAGTCGCTGAAGAACCACTTGAGCCCGATGTTCCTGTCGAGCCGCTTGTTGCGGAAGTACCCGATGTCCCTGAAGAACCACTTGAGCCTGATTCTCCCGAAGTGCCCGATGAACCATCCGCTCCCGATGTGCCCGATGAACCATCCGCTCCACTCGTTCCTGACGAGCCGCTTTCACCGCTTGTACCCGATGAACCATCGGCTCCACTCGTTCCTGATGAACCGTCAGCACCACTTGTACCTGATGACCCTGCTTCGCCTGATGTTCCTGAACTACCCGAAGTCGCTGAAGAACCTGAAGAACCCGATTCTCCTGAAGTACCCGACGAGCCATCTGCTCCACTTGTTCCCGATGAGCCTGAAGTTGCAGAAGACCCTGATGTGCCTGATGTGCCATCTTCTCCCGCAGAACCACTTGTTCCCGATGACCCGCTTTCACCGCTTGTACCCGATGAACCATCGACCCCACTTGTACCCGAGGAACCATCTTGTCCACTCGTTCCTGATGACCCTGATGACCCTGATTCACCTGACGTACCTGAAGTTGCTGATGAACCTGATGTTCCCGATGTTCCGTCTTCTCCCGCAGAACCACTCGTTCCTGAAGAACCGCTTTCACCACTTGTACCCGATGAACCATCGACCCCACTTGTACCCGAGGAACCATCTTGTCCACTCGTACCTGATGAACCACTTTCACCACTTGTTCCTGATGAACCGCTTTCTCCGCTTGTACCCGAGGAACCGTCTTGTCCACTCGTTCCCGAAGAGCCACTTTCACCACTTGTGCCTGATGAGCCCGTTGCTCCTGATGTGCCTGAACTTCCATCTGCTCCCGAAGTTCCACTTGATGCCGATGTTCCCGATGAACCATCCGCTCCACTCGTTCCTGAACTTCCATCTAAACCTGAAGTACCGCTTGAACCATCTGCTCCGCTTGTACCTGAAGACCCTGCTTCGCCCGATGTTCCGCTTGAGCCATTTGCACCACTTGTTCCTGAACTTCCATCCGCTCCCGAAGTCCCCGATGACCCCGTTTGTCCTGAAGTTCCTGACGTTCCTGCGCTTCCTGAACTTCCACTTGATGCAGAAGTACCCGCAGTACCTGAAGTACCCGAAGAGCCTGAAATACCTGATGAGCCGTCTTCTCCACTTGTTCCTGAAGTACCTGTGGGTGCTGTTCTGCGAAAAAATTCTCCTGTTGATGTATCAACGACTACAAAATCATTTATCGTTAAATCTTGTGTAAGGTTAGGTACTTCAAGAGAACCCGTAACCTTTAGGTTTTCAGTTTCTACTGTTGTACCTGTAAGGTCGTCATTAATAGTTAAAAGAGTACCTGAAGTACCCGTAAATGTTAAAGCGTTTGTGCTTGATTGTACCTCCAACACAATGTCGGTGGTATCATTAATAAAATCTATTTTAGGTAATTCCGTAGGGTCTGTACTTGACCTAAACGGAGTTATCAATATGTTTTTAGCCATCGGGTGCTATTTTCATGTTACAAAAGTTTCCTAATACCATCAATTACCATTTCGGGAGTAATTGATTTACTGCATACAAATTGTTCAGCAGTATTTTCATATTTAGGACACCATTGCCAATTACCTGCGTCAAGCCTGTAATCATTGAAGCACCCATTACACACATTTTGATTAAATATACGAATACAATCCGTAAATTCGCTGTAGGGCTTTGAGAAACCACTAATCAAGACTACGGGGGTTTCACAAGCCCAAGCCAACCACGAAAGTCCGCTTCCTAATCCAATAAACAAAGATGCGCATTTTATCTGATAAATCCTTGTTTCTATAGGATAATCACCCGTCTTATCAATAACTTTGTCTAATGCGCTTTGTGGTAATTTTTGATTGTGAAATGCATCCTGAGCCGATTCTTTTGAAATATTCCATACTTCGTAACCCTGCTCTATTAAAAAATCAATAACTTTTTCCCATCCTTCCGAATTGTGCCAATATTTAGCCCATGCTGTTGCGTGAGGAGCAATAACAGCAATTTTTTTATTAATTTTTTCAGTATCAATATTTTTTATACGTGGTTTTTTTTCAATATCAGGCAATCCTAATATATCACAGGCGGTTGCCTGCAACGAAAATTTTCTAAAATCTCTTGAATGATGACCAAAATGAGGTTCTTGACCATTGTTTTCATAAAACCAACCAATTCGATAATGAGCATAAATATTATAAACAGGAGTACCCGCTTTTACAAATTCTATTTCAGGATATGCTTCCTGTACTAAATCATTCCAATGTGTGCTTAAAATCAGTTTACAATCGTGTAGTTTACGAAATTCCTCAACTATTGGAACCCAAGCAAGTGTATCTCCAAGTGAAGATGATTCAATGGACACATAAACTCGTTTATCCTCTGCATCGAAGGGATGTAGATATTCTCTATTTTCGGAATCAATAATTTTCCAAACCCATTCGCGATGGTATCTTTTGGCACTTTTTGCATACATACCACATTTTAAGTTGGTTTCAAAAATGACATCACCCGTCAAATAATTTATTTGTTGGACTTTATATTCTTTTTCACTTTGACCAACCACATCGACCTGAGCACCATCAATATATTTAAAAACAAATTTATCAATCGCTTCTTTGCGCACTGCTTGATGATAAATTCTCCTTCCCGTGTTTTGCATATTTTTACGGTCAAGACTTTGATTATAATAATCCAAAAGATTATCCCGTACAATATTTTTCCAATTGTATTTTTCTGCGACTTCATCTGCTTTTAAACTGTATTGTTTAAGGACGGGAATCATACTATTGATGCAATCAATAACGCTATTGGTATCTCTTTCACAAAGCATTAAGGGAACATCTTCACCCATATATGTTCCAATCACAGGTATTCCGCAGGAAAGTGCTTCTAAAGGTGTCAGAGGGGGATGTCCTGCCTCAACATATGTAGCGTGTATCATCAAATCAGCACACTTGTAGGCTTCATGCAATTGGTCTTCTGTAGCATCGTAAATACATTTTAACTTTTCATATTTCAAATCAGGATTCTCTTCGAAAAATTGTATTTGAGTTTTACTTGGAGCAACCAATGTTATTTCAAGTCCAAGTTTTTTACATGCTTCTATCGCATATCTAAAACCTTTTCGGTCAAAAACGGTGTTAGTTCCTGCCAAACCATTATTTCCTACAATAATTATTTGAGGTCTATATTTATTCTCTCTTATGTTATATTGAAAAAAATCTCTGTTTACTCCATGAGGTAAATAAAAGGGCACTCTTTCAAAGGTATCAATGCTACTTTTTGCATGTACAAAAGCCATTTCGGCTTTTTGCATAGCCTCAAGATTCAATTGGTAATTTGTACTTTCCTTTCCCCATACTATAGAATGATGGTCATGATGACTGTAAAAATAAGGTATGTTTCTTTCCGCAAGTTTTAAGGCTTGGTCAAACATGTGACAATGCACGATATCGTATGTATCAGCATTAAAATCATTCAGGTTGACTATATCTACAGTGTGGTTTAATTTCTCTAATTCTTGTTTGTATTCCCAAATGATTTTTTCTATCGCGCCCCACCCATTTGGAGGTATACTTATTACCGAAGGCTGAATGTGTGCTATTTTCATTTGTGCTGATATAATTTTACTTTTTTATCAATTAAAGAAAACCCATTTAACTGTCTTGCTATTTGATGTTTGCTCACGAATTGACGATGTGAGGGGAATTTTTTGAAATGATTCATAAAAAATAAATCCGCTACATCCCAAGGTTCATTTTCAAAGGCTTGTCTCATTTGAAGCAGGTAAATGCTCGGAATAATTATGCAGTGCGCAAATGGTACATGTTTGCTATAATATCCCCAATCGATACCATTAATGTTACCATCAGGATATGATAGTTTTTCTCCCGTTTCTAAATGATGAACACCTCCAAAGGAAATATAACTTATTGACTTACCACCTCTAATAGCATCGCTTATTTCCGATAAACAATCTGCAAACAAATCAAAATCATCAACGAAAGCATCTCCCTCAAAAAATATGTGAAAATCTGTATCTCTGAATTCATTATCTTTATTTAAAAAAGCCTTCTTAAATGCATCATAACACCCGTAATGAGCAGGAGTTAATGCAGTTTGTCCATTTTCGTTTACACCATTCGGAAATGGTCTTAGACTCACCGCATCAGGTCGAGCACAATTTTCTCTTGGCGGTATATCCTTATATGGCTCATTTTCGTATTCAGTAAATTTGATTTCTGAATACCTTTCATCCATTCTTAAAAATTCAGATAGGAATTTTATATTTTCTAAACTCTGTTTTTCTACGTCTGTATTTAAAGTGGTGCGTAAATGATGCATGTGTACATTTGTTTTTTCCCCACCATAATTGTTTTGAATTTGTTCCTCAATTTGGTTTGTTTCAGGTTTTTTCCAAGCATAAAACGTGCAAAGGTCATATTTAGCCCATTCATCTCGATTTTCAACTACGGCATTGTCTTCCGTGTGTCTGCGCAACTGAATTTCATATCCCAAACTCTGAAGCCTGTTGGTAATTTCATAGATTCTTCCATCGCGGTTCCAATGTATTTCTACCATAAACGCTTTGATGTGGCAAATCTGAAAATCGGTCATAGACCTAAATACATCATACTCCGCTCCTTCAATATCGATTTTAAAAAAGTCTACTTGGTCGATATTCATTTTACGAAGCAAGGTGCTGTAATCCCAAGCATTCACTTCATAATATTGACCATCGTCAAAATTGTGTACACCATCAATAAGTGAAGACGTTGTTGACGTTTCATTTTTATAAGCCAACTTCATACCTACTTCGTTTTTTGAAAACAGGGCTTTGTCTACTACAACTACTCGCTCGTCGCTATTGAAACGCTTATTAAGGAACTTTACGCTCCTTGGGTCACACTCTATAGCATAAACCTTTTCTGCTCCATTACGAAGCAAGTATTCGGTGTATAAACCGTCGTTTGCTCCGATGTCTAAACATACCCCGTGAATATTCATTGCCAAAGGATTATAAAAGTCCTCGACAAACATTTCGGTGTAGTTAATCCAAGTAAGATTCCAAGGGTCTGTTTCAAACATAACACGTTCAAAATGTGGTGCGTCCTGATTGTACCATACGACGTGTTTCTCAATTAATGTAGTACGGTCTGTTTCGTATATGCTGATTTCATATCCCCTAAAATATCCTGAACGATTGTAGTGGTTCAATGCGTTTGCAGGAACAGGAATAGTCCAAAGGCTTGAATAATTCTCAAACTTTGAATTAAACGCGTAAATCGCGTGTTTACTGTCAACATCTGCTACTGAAATGCTTACTTCTTTATAAGGTGCATCTTCGTAGTATAAGAAAATCTTGTTTTCGTCTTTGTGAAAATCGGCTCTAAACATTTTATTTATATTTTTTTGGCTGTTAAAAATCCGTGGTCGGGAATCTGTATTTGATTCAATGCATTACCTGAAGCATCGTGTGGGTTGACGGCATAACCCCATTGCATAAATTTATCCATTAGGTTTTGCAAATTATTGTGAAATTCAATAAGGAACATTCTAATACCCTTTACATCTTCTTCAGTCCAACTGTTAATGACTTCATATTCAGCACCCTCTATGTCCATTTTTAGAAAATCGATGTATTTAATATTGTGTTTGCTTTTAAGTGTTTTTAAATCCCAAGCATTCACAGAAACTTTACCTGATTTATCTACTTTTAACGAACTCAATGTAGAAGTATCGCCTTCGTGATTCAGCGTAAGTCCTTGCGCGTTTTCTTTCCAAAGTGCTTTATTCACCACAACTACTTCATCCCTGTCATTGAATTTTTTGTCGAGAAACTTCACCGCCCTTGGGTCGCACTCTACAGCATAATACTTTTTACCAAATTCTTTGGTTTCTGACAACAGCCACTCAATAAATAAACCGTCGTTTGCCCCTATGTCAACAAACGATTCGAAGTATTCATCAAAATCATCTGCAACACCCTTATATATTTTATCTACAAACATTTCATTGTAATTGAACCAAGTCAAGTTCCAAGGATTTGTTAAAAACAAGGGGGTATTTATTTTCTTATCTTGTTGATTATAAAAAACTTGGTTTATTGCCAAAAGCGTTTTTCTATCATTTTCGTAGATTGAAATTTCATATCCCCTGAACAACCCACTTTTATTTAAAAGGTTATCACGGGCTTCCGCAGGAATAGGAATTACCCACACACTTGATTTGCCATTAAAAAATGCATCAAACGCATAAATGGCGTGCTTGGTATCCACGTCAGCAATTGAAATTGATACTTGCTTTTCTTCGTTGCTTTCGTGAAAAATGGTAATACGATTTTCAACTACATCAAGTTCGCTGTAAAAATTGGACTTTTTTTGTTTTTCTTCTTTTACAGGGGTTTCATATTCCAAGATTTTTTTTATGTCCTGCAAGTTTTGTTCAAGGTTATCAAAGTCTAAATACTGAATATTTTTAAACCCATCGTACTGATTCAAATAGACGGGTAGATTATACATCAGTATCGGCATTCCGTGACCTGTGGCTTCACGAAGCACTAACGGACTTGTTTCCATATCACCGTGCAATCCACGGGATGTAAACAAGAATAAATCCATACAAGAATAAAAGTTGTGAACGTCACTACGCTCTCCCCATACTTTACAGTTAGCAGGAAGGTCTTTCATAATAGGTTCCCAATAGTGGGCAAAATTTCCCGCTTGGTTTCCTACAAAGTGAAAAATTATATTAGGGTGGCTATTTTGAATTTTCCGAGCATATTCAACTATTTCTCCTTGGTTTTTTCGTGAAGTCCACAATCCCACATTTAAAACGTGCTTTTGATGGTCGGACAAACCAAGTTTAGCAAGCCCTTCACTACGATTCACTTTAGGATACTTCTCAATATCGCTTTCTAATAAAGTAATTGGGATTTCGTACAACTTGAACTTATCAATTTGCCATTGGCTTATTAAGGCAAGGTGGTCTGCAAAAAACTTTTTATGGTTTGGGTCAAAACTTGAATCGTGTGATGTTTCAACAATAACGTAAGACCTTTGACTTTCGTAAATACGTGTAGCAATTTCGTCTGCCATGAAATATTCAGGGAATTCCTGAAAGTGTATCACATCGGGATTTACATTTTCAATTATGTCAAATATTTCATCCTTATTATCTCCAAGGGAGTAAAATCTTTCACCCATTAATTCTCTAACCTTGTTTCTTTGAACTACAAAGTCGGGTGCAATAAATGAATACTCAACAACGAATGCTTCGGTGTATTTCTTCGTCTTACGAATTAAATCGTAGGCAAATTGTGGACATCCCCCTGTACTTAAATGGGGAACAAGATGTAAAACTCTTTTCATTAATACTGCTTTTCCATAGGTGTTATTTCAACCTTTAGTTTCCCGATATCTCGTCGTTCCGCATGAATCAAGAAAAAGCAGTCGAAGGTATCAAGAGCACCTTCATTTTTACCAATACGTACATGTTCTAAATTCACATCTTCTACAAAATATCGATAATCGCCTTTAGCACTTGTCAAATGACAAGTAATACTTTTTAAGTGTACTAAAAACTTCCAATAGGTTGGTAGATAAATAATATTTGTCCCTTGAAGATGACCGCGAACATATATTGCATGTTCTCCACCCTCTAAGTTTCCATGTTGCAAATCCCATCCTTGTTTTGACGGGTCAGGATGTGGAATTAAAAATGATTTTGCTTCCGCAGTCAGTGTTCCTGCAATATCAACATCACCTTCAAAAAAAGAATTATCAGCAAATGTTTTCACACCCGCAAACTTTTGTGTACCCGTATTTATAACACCCCTTCCACTTGTGCTTGCATCGGGCATGTTAAATGTATGGGTATTGCCTGATGATTGTATTGCGAAATCTGTTCCTGAAGTTCCTGTTACAAGTAATTGATTTGGGTTAGTGAGCGAGTTAAGTGTTTGTATACCACTTGTGCCTCCACTTCCCGTATAATTTGTGACGGGTTCAACTATACCATCTATATCTTTTACTTTAAGTGCTCCATCTGTTTGGTCAACAAAAACTACAAGGGGATTGCCCTCTACAGTTTTTATATTTCTCGCCAAACTTTTAGTTACCGTTGTTGCCATTAAAGTCTTTCTTAAAGTCGATTATATAATACGCTGTGCCATCACACATTAATTGTAAAACATCTTTTGCAAATTCTCTTTTTGATGGTATATATTCATTTCCCGATGACTCATTCACCCCGTAAGGGAAGGTAATTGAATATTCTCCAACCCCTTGTTCTATTACAAGGTAAAAAATACCTACAGGAAATCCAACAAAATGAAAAGTTGTATTCACTTTCAAAGATAAAGAAACAATCTGATTTTCTGTAAAATCAATTTTGGTCTTGCTTCCTGATATAACATTACCTACAGTATAACCTTTACCGCTTGTTCCTGAAGTTCCTTTTTGACCCGAGGTTCCTGAAGAACCGTTTTTCCCTGATAAGCCTCGGTCTCCGTTTATGCCTGAAGTTCCTGATGTTCCATTGATACCACTCGTACCCATCGTTCCATTAATTCCCGAGGTTCCACAAGTTGCAGATGTTCCTGATGTTCCAACCGAACCCGATATTCCCGATGTACCATTGCTTCCACTTTTGCCCGAACTACCCGAACTACCACTTGATGCCGATGTTCCCGACGTTCCCGCAGAACCTGATGAACCGTCTATTCCAATTCCATCTACTCCCGAAGTTCCATCTACTCCCGAAGTTCCATCTTTCCCCGAAGTTCCTGATGTACCGTGAGTCTTTCCTGAAGTTCCTGAACTACCACTTTGGAATCCACCTTCAGGTACTTCGACGTTTTTTATGTAGTCTGTTAAAGCCTGAATCGTGCCGTTTTGGTCTTTGAGATAAACTTGATTGTCTTCTCCTACGTAAATAGCCAACCCATTACCCTCAAGGGTACGAACCATCCAATGCGAAATTTTGGAAACATTCATTACTCCATCAATTCGTCGATAGGACACATTTTAACACTCGTAGTTCCATTATACATTGCTACGGCAACATTGTCCTTGAATTTAAATAGGAATGCGCTAAAATCTTTAAAATCAACGTCAAGTGTTCTTGCCCATTTAGTCATTGATTGATGAAGCATAGGAACGACTATTGTTTCGGTAAGATTTATAATCTTGTTACCCATAACTTCATTATATGAAGTGTCCTCTTTGGGTGTCCAATTGGTACAAGCCTGATATTTTATAGGCTCACCTTCTTGATTGTTTAAGGTAAGACGAACCTGTATTTCAGATTCTTTTACTTCAAATTTATTTGCAAAAGCAGTTATGCCCTTGAAAAAATCCTTTTTGATATTCATATATAGTACACATTTATTTGACCAAAAATAAGCAATCTGCCTAACTTTCTTTATAAATACTTATCAATGTTTTTCCTGTTGATAAATATTTTATTGGTACTCTCACAAAGCCAAACACTCCTTTAACATCTACCGAGCCTACAAAGTCCAATTCTAAATCTTTATTTGCAAGTGCTTTTCCCGCAAGAATCTCTAATTGTCTTCTTTCTTCCCCTGACTTTAGTGTAGGGTTCAATGCATACGTAATTTGTAACGGACTGAAACTTTTACCCGATATAGTTTGTTCAGGTAGTTGAATAATTTCTCCAATTTTAATACCATTCGAAAACACTCCAAATTGAATATTTTTTATAGTTAGTTTAAAATTACTTTTATTTATAAATTCGATTTTTTGAGTAACAGTAAGGGGTTTGAATTTGTCAATTCTGAAACCCGTGGTACGAAAATCCCATTGACGGGCTAAATATATATTTTTGTACAAAGTCCTTGCAAGGACACTAAATGCGACTAAAGATGCACCAATATATATAGTTCTTTTTTTCACTATTTATATATTAGTCTATTAATAATATAAATTCCTCCCGCTATCAAGAAAAAATAAACAAAAGAATTTGGAACACCCGTAACTACGTTTGGTTTTTCATCTAATCGTTCTGCTCTTTCTTTTGCTTCTTCGACCTGTCCCTGTATTTCCTGTCCAAAAGTTTTTTTAAATTTTTCACCAAAACTTTGAGCCTTAGATTGAGCATCTGCAAAATCCTCTTTGTCTATACCTGTTGATTTAAAAAATTCTTCAAAACTTTCCATTATCTTCTTCTTAAAATCAAAACAACACCTAATAAAGCGGCTAAACCTACACCGCCAATCAGTAAATAATTTGGTTTTGCCTCTTCGGGTAAATTACCTCGAGCAATATTTTCTTCATTTCTCAAAGCATCTATTTCATTTTTTATCGCTTCGGCTTGCTCACCTGTCGCACCTGCAAGTTGGTCGGTCAGTGTGTCTATTTTTGATTGCCTCTTTTCGGATTCCTTCACAAAGTCAATTTTTGCTTGAAGGGCATTTTTTTGTTTTTCAGTTGTGGCTAAACCTAATGCATTTTGTAGTTTTTTTACATCTTCGGATGCTAAAGCATCCCTTACTTGTTTTTGTTTGTCAAGTCGCACTTCTAATTCACTAATATATGCATCCCTTAATACTTTATATGAAGCATGACGAATTAATGAATCTCGAATTCCTCCGATTTTAGAATAAGCCGCATCGTCAAGTTTTTTATTTCTTTGACTTGTATTAATTTGGGCATCTACTCTTTCTCTTGCCTTAGCGGCTGAAGTATTCCAATCGTTTTCTTCATCTATAGCCTCCTGACGTAATTTTTTGGCTCTATTTAAGAACTCCTTTGATTTTTCCTCAGCACTTTTGGATAATTCCCTAATTGACTCTTCGTTTACATCCAAATCCAAAACTCTTCTATCCCAATAAACTCCTGAATTTCTATCGTTTTGTAGTTTTTTGGATAAAGACAAAACCTTATCTTTTCTATCGTTTATATACCTATTGAAAGTGCTGTTACCTGTTCTAACGGCATCTGAAGGAACTACATAAGTACCATCGAACGAAAGCATATCGGATTGACCTTTAGACAATCCTAATTGATAATTCAAGTTGGGTGCGGGTAGACTTTTACCAACCATAGCCAATCCTAATTCTTTATTTACGTTTTGAATCATTTTATTTCTTTAATGCGCGATACAATACTATACCTAATCCTATTGCGGCAACCGCTATTCCACCATATAGGACTACATTTGAACCTTTTGTGCCCTTGTTAATTTCAGCAAGGGTATCCATAAATTCTTCCTCTCCTTTTATTTCACAGTTAAGAGATTTCATTATTCTCTCAATTTCACCTTTCGCCTTGCCCAAACCTTCATTATAACCTTTCATTACTCTTGCCTGTGCTTTACTTTCAAGAGCAGTACGATTATTATTTACAATTTCGGTTTTTATTGCACTTAGAACTGCATCTAATTTTTTACAGTCCTTTAAATCTTCAGGGGAAAGGTTATCAAGATATTTTCTTGTTCCGTGACCTTCTCTATTCTTTTTTCTTAAGTCTGACCAAGTATTTGGATTTTCACCACCATATGCGTTTAAATAATTTGGTGAATACACAGTATCTGCTCCCATTCCTGAACCACCAAGTTGAGCATATGTTTCATCAGGTTCAAAATCATATTGTGCTTTTGGCGCAAACTTATATTCATCTTTATTTTGCCATGCATTATGTCCTGCACCAACAAAATTCATTTTGTCATTCCCATCCAATGAGTAAAACAAATCTTCATTTGGGAAAAAAGCATCTATATCCATTATTTTTTAAATGTTAATTGTCCAAGTTCTCCTCCGATAGAGCGTTTCAATTCTTTTGCACCCGCCTCAGTTGGGTTCGATACAAAAGCATTCATTTTCGAAGTTCTTATTGCAAGCGGCTCATCTCTTAATGCCGTGTAAGTATTATATCCAAAAAAACCATCTACAGTCACCTTTTTACCCTCTTTTGCAAAATCTACAGCCTCATTCTGATACGATTGTATATCCTCTACAAGTTTTTTCACATTTGAATTTTTCTTTGAAAGTTTAAATGAAGGTATAAACTTTGTTTGGTTTGTGTTTGTAGAGCCTCCTGTTTTTTCTAAACTTGCAAGCAGGTCTTCTGCCTCTTGAGCATCTGACTTTCCTAATCCTCTCAAATTTTGAATGATTTTTACAATTAAATAGGAACCTGCAACGACCCCTGTAAATATTAAACCGTATTTTAAATTCTTATTCATTTTTTCGTTGTTAAAGTATCTTCTCTAAAAAACGCAAAATCATTTTGAGAATTCATATCTCGCTGTTTAGTAAAAAAGTTTTTTGTATTATTATACCTGTTCCAAGGTGTAGGGTCAAGTTTAACTTTGAACCAAATGTATGTTTCTCCATCAAGGTTTGACATTCCACCCCTATCGGGTTTACTGCTTTGGACTACTCCTAAATATTCTCCTTTATTTTCACCTTCCCAAACAATGTTGTTTATCAGACCATTATTGACAAAAGGTTGGGTTCTGCCTTTTATGCCATCTAACTTAGCAAATACTTTAGTTCCCTTTGCTACTGTATCGTTTGATTTTATTTTTTGAATACCATCAGGTATCTTACGTTGCTCTTCACTAATTTCATCTTCGCCTTCAGGAAGTTCTTCTTCGCCATTATCTCCATTATCTTCCTCATCATCTTTTTTTGGTTTTAACAAAAGTGTCGCACCAAATACTGCACTTAGCCCAAGTATACTATAGAGTGTTATTTTTAAGACCTTATCTGTTTTCATTATTTTTTCGCGTTATCTATTTTACGTAAAACCTTTTGTAAATCAGCATCGTCAGTATCAGCACCCTTTTTCAGGTTTTTCTTAATTAAGATGGTCAATAAAATACCACTTACTATGATTCCTGCTATATATATTTGGCGTTTGCTCATTTTTTTACTTCTTTATATATTTTTATTCCTGCAAAAACCACCACACCTCCTACGGCTATCCACGCTAATGTTTTAAAATTCTTTCCTACACTACCTACAAAATCACCCAATCCTGATATTGTTTCAAGCCCTGAACCAAATAAATTTAATACTTGAGGTGCTAATGGAAGAGTTACACCTGCATAGGGGTCTAAGCCATTTTTTCTAACATACTCTCTAAACTTTACGTTTGTTGTACGACAATCCCAATGACTTGAAAATGCAGAACCTTGAGCATATGCATAATTCCAAATATAATTGGCTTTTTCCTTTCCAAACTTCTTTTTTAATTGCTGATGGTATTGAATCCAATCCTGACAATCCCAATAAGAATCGAATCCCCATTCATCATAATTTGGTGCTGTATTCCATGTAGTTACTGCCATTATTCAATCACTATATCCATTTTTTCAAAATCACCGATAAACTTATTTATCATATCATATCGGTTTTTATTTAATTTGTTTGGAGCATTCTTAAAGGTTTCAAGAAATGCTTGGTATGCTTCTATTCTCGGGTATCCTAAACCTAAGTACAAAAGCAACCCATTCAAGTCTGCTTCCATTTCATCATCCATTTTCTCATTCAAGTAGAAATGTGAAAATTCATGTAATAATATAGCCATTCTCATGGGAATAGTAAATTCCGCGAACTGACTTTTACTCACCTGTATAATTCCTGTTCTTCTTCCAATCCTCGCAGGTGTACTTAAAACTTTACCCTGATTATTGCGTATGGTCTGTTTTAATTGTATAAAGTATAGTCCGTCATCACTTTTATAGGTTTCTTCAGGTTCAAGGTCTTGAACATTGTAAGAAAACTTTTGAGCAAAACTCACAAAACTTCGTATACGCCTATTTCCAATATCATTAACATCAAATCTTCGCTCTAATCCCTTTTTGTAAACTTTGACAATTTCAAACGAGTTATCAGATTTTTTGGCTATCCCTCCCTTATCGGAGAAAACTTCTACTATCGCTACGTCAGGTGACAAGGGCATTCGAACAAATAAAGTCTCATCACCTGTAATGGTTTTATAACGCTCCGTAAACTTTCTTTTTCGATTTTTTGCATCATAAACAACCAAATGTATTTTGGATTTAAATTCCGTTCTTAACTCTATACATAGAGTCAATGGAGCATACCTTGTTACAATCTTTTGTTGTTTCATTGAGTCAATTCATCAGGCGTTGATGCCACTTTTACTGAACCATTTATTACACGATTTACAGCGCGATTGATTGAATTATCGTCTTCACCATCTGCGTCCAAAGGCTTTTTTGGATACCAATAATCACGAAACCTTATTAGCAGGAAGAGAATTCCCCCTGCTAACAAGTATTTCTTTATTTGGCTATCGGATAATTTCACTTTTTAACACTCTTATATACAAAATACCCTAAAAAAAGAATAAAGGCTGTTCTAATTAGCCTTTCATTCATTTGTTTTTTGTCCACGCTTTCTTTCTTAATTTCTTGAGATTTATCCTCTTCAGGTATTTGTTCTGAACCATCTGCATTATAAAACTCCTCCATCGCTTCTTTATGTGGAATAAATTTTCCTTTCGCTTTTTCTCTTTCAAGCCAATTAGAAAATGGAAGCGTAGAGCCTGATTGTTTATATAATTTATTAGCAGATATCATAATCTTTTAGTTAAATTCAAATTTAGGTGTTACATCACCTGCAAAATCAGCAAATTTTGCGTCTATTCCTAAAAAACCTGATTGTCTATCCTTACGACCTCTTGTGGGGTCAACATTTTTATTTCGCCCTGTAGATGTACCTTCACCTAAGCCTGTACGTGCACCTGCTACACCTCCTGTTCCGATTCCTCTTCCCCCTCCTGCTTGTGTGGAGGTAGTTGATTTTTTACCCTTTACCACCTGAGTTTGTGTACCCGTAGATACAACATCACCTCCGCTCACTCGAGTTTTTGTCTTATTAGTATTTGGACGGACGGATACATCAGGTATTCCACCTGTATTGGGGCTTGGTCTATTGCCTTGTATTACTACGTCGCTTTCGCCTTTTATAACTTGAGTACCCGTTCCTGTTGATACTACTTTAGTACCACCTTCATCGGGTGTTTCGTCTTTATCGGATGCGGGAACACCTGTTGGGAAAAATCCTCCCCCACCGCCTCCACCGCCTTGTTGTTTCTTTTTAGGCACGGAATCTTTCTTTTTCCTAAAAAAAAGAAAATAAATCGCGATTGCCGCTCCTCCCGCTATAAGGTAATTCCTGTTCATAATTTATGCTTTTGGCTTACGAAATACAAAGTATAACACTCCTGCTACAACTCCAATAGTCAATATAGTTTTAGTCGTTTTATTCATTTTTTTAAATTTTTATTCCTTTCAAACCACTTGCGTTTTCATAAAGACCGTCGTCATACGTTATTTCATCTTCAGTGAAATTCTCAAATGACGCTTCTGAACCAACGCGAATTGGATTTTTACTTTTTGCACTTGACAAAATGTTGTCTTTCTTAGTGAGGTAAATAGCAAGGGCTACAGCACTTAATAGTATGGCTCCCTCTATATATTCTCTTTTAATTTTCATTTTAATTAGATTTTATTATTTTAAAAACTATATAACCTGCAAGAATTATTCCACCTGTTAATAGTAAAGAACCCTTTTTTTTATCTTCTTTGTTTGTTTCGTCAACTTTATTTTCCTGCGTTTCACTTTGCTCAATTGGAGGAACTTCCTCTTGCACGATAAGAGAACCATCAGCACCTATGAATATAGTTGGTCTTGGTCGAACTATATTTGGGTCTTGGTAGGATTTTTCAATTACTGCTGAGTCTATAGTCATTTTTTTCTAAATATTAATAATCCAAGTGCTATAGCACCAATAATATAAACAAAATTGATGTTATTGTTTTTCTTCGAATCTTTTACTTTACCTTCTGCTTCAGCGTTTTTTTCTTCATCCTTATAAACAGGTGGTTCGATATCTGTATTTACTATTAATCGATATCTTTTACCCTCTTCCTTTGGATTATAGTAGGTAATTACTGAAGGATTACTCCTGTCTAAAGGCACAAATACATCAATAGATTCTCCTTTTTTCAATCCACCTACATCTCGCAGTAAAATGACCGTTGCATTCCTTGCAAAACGCTCTACGGCAGGTTTAGCCTTATACCTGTCTGCGTAATATTGATTTTTTAAATCCTGTACGTCTATTTTCATTCTAATCTTTTTTAAGGAAAAAATAATTTATTGTGCCTCCTGCTATCGCACCAAGTATTGCCATAACATATACATTTTTCTTTGCATACCATCCATAAAGCAAACCGACCACAGCACCTGAAGCACTTCCTTTTACGAGTATTTTAGATTTATCCATAAATGTATCATGAGTTGAAAATTGGTTCAACTCCTTTACATTGTCAATGGCATCTTGAAACTCGTTCTTCATTTACTTTTTCTTTGTTGCAAAGTATATAATTGCTCCTAATGCTCCTAAAACACCCAAGGAAATACCAACTATCGCCCCTGTGCTTAAACCTTTTTTACTTGGAGGAGGAGGAGTATTTGGATTATTTGGTATATCTCTCCTTCCATCATTTATGTTACTTGAGGTATCTGCGGTAGTTCCTGATTTACTTGCCCAAATATTTAATCCTGTATTTATAATGTTTTTCACCGTATCAGGGTCTAAGTAATCACTTATTCCAACACCTGATGTATTTGTTGTTTTATCTCCATCCGCATTCGCTCCTACGAAAATATCATTGAGACTTTTTCCACCTTTATATTCATCCGCAAAGTTGAGAAACCCTATAAATGATTTATTCTCAGAAATAGCCTGTTGAGCAAGTTGTGAAAATTCTTTTCTAAATGTTTTGCTTGTTTTCAATAGTGCCGCAAATGCTTTATCTACATCCGCTTGATTTGCAGTTGCAGGAAGAGCGACCCCATACTTTTTAATTAAAGTCCTCGTTTCTTTTGGACGACTGTCAATAGTGTATGCGCTAATTGCATAAATATCTTTCTGTTTCATTATTTTTTCAAAATTAATCCTGCTACTACAAGTAGTGATAGTGCTACAATCAACGTGTTAGTTTGTTGCGCTAATTTAGCATTACTATCATTTTGCTGTTGGTTGTTATTCAAAACAGCACTTTGAAGAATTCCATCCGCACCAATAAAATTTTCTTGAGTTTTATTTTCCTCTCCATAGACCTCAAGAATTAAATCTTTATCGGGGTGCAAGTCGACTACAGATTTTAGGGCGGGCTCTCCTTCTTGTGCGACCAACATACGAAGATTATCGCCCATACTCTTTGGATTGACTACTCTATAGCCAAATGATTCTATTGTCCGTTTTGCACCAACGGGATTATTGCGTGCGATATAATCGTAAATTGTCATGTTTGTTTTTTAAATAAAAAAGGGTGGGGTAAATGCCCCACCCCTATAAGTGAATCGGAGAACCGATTATCCTTTAATCTTAACCGTTTGAGACCTTACAATGCCAGGGCTACTGTAGTCTTTGCTTACTGCGCGACCACTCAAACCACGTGCCAAGTTGATGTTATCAGCAGGGTACATGTATAGTTTAACAGTTGTAGATGCCAAAATCTGATTGATAATGATTTTAGTATATCCATCAATTCTGTAACCATAACGCATAGCCAACACAGTAGTCTGTTGCTGATATGGGTCAACAGTTGGTACTAATGGCTTCTGTGCCAAGTTACCGTTAGCGTCTTTAGTTTGTACACTAAGTGTTTCAAGTAACTGAGTAGAAGATGCTGACTGAATGTAAGTCAAACCAACAGAAAATGGGTTGTTCATAAATTGATACAACATTTGCTGATAAGTTACATTTGGTACAGCAGAACTAATAGTTACGTTACCAATTGTCAAACTTCCACCTGCGAATCCTGCATTGTTGATGAATTCGTAAGAACCCAAAACATCAAAATCAGCAACTGCACCACCCGTGTTTGCTACCTGAATGATGTAAGGTTGAGAAGTTGGAGCGGTAGCGGGCATATCTGCACCTTCTGCGCTCATGAAATCGTCACCTGCGGTGAAACTTAAATCGTCATCGAAAAAGCCATCGGCATTTACGAAGCCCTCATTCGCACGATTCTGTGCATCGTTGAGGTATTTGCGAATATTACTCATAATAGTTTTTTTTTTAAAATTTAATTTTTTGTTTCTGTTGCAATTGTTGTCCGACGCTTGTCAAGTTGCTTTTGAATTTCATTTGCAACCAATACGCCTACAACGATGGTTAGGACTTTGCCTCCGATTTGTCTTAGTGTTCCAATATTCATAATAAATGATTTTTACCTTCAAGTACAGACTTGTTGGTATTTCAAAAATACTTTAAAGGCTCTGCAATTCTCAAAATTGATATTTTAACCAATAATAATATCGTAGTATTAAACCTGTATTTTAGCAAAAAAAGCCCCGTTTTATTGGGGCTTCAATTTAAAATACGCATGGTAAATTACTTGTAATCTAATTATCTCTTCAAATACATTTTCTTAATTCTATCCGTTTCTTGCTTCATTGCTGACTCGTGAGTATACTTCTTTTTGTTTCCTTTTAAACGTACTTGAAGTAAAGGAGTAATTATTTTCCTGTAGTTTTCTTCTAAATATGTGTTGATTGAATCATTAAATAATTTTTCGTCTACATTACCCATCAAAAACATATTTTCGCAATCTACGTACAAATAAAATCGTTCATCTCCATCATAATATTTTTGATTCACCATCAATTCTGCAATACGCAACAACTCAAACTTATCTTCAAATTTTTTGGAGTGTCTTGAGACGTTCTCTGTTATTTTATGAAAACGTAACCAATTTATATTTTGCCAAACTTTTGTACCTACACGTCCAATTCCCTGATAATGAAGAATGATATCTAAATCGCGATGTCGATTTGTTGCTATGGCTCCCATTAAATCTTGAGGCATATAATCGGAAGTAAACCGATTAATATCTTCAATCAGTAATAATCCACCTGAAAAAACTTCTAAAATAAAATTTAGAGTTTCTGCGAGGTCATCCAAGGTCATTTTTCTACCATCAGCATGAAATGGTCTTACCCGTCTTGCTTCTACTATAGGATGCACGGAAAACTTCATGAGGTCTTTCAGTGCAATACCTTTATATTCAGTATACTCGTCATTAACATCCATTATCAAAACTTTTCTTGGAAGAATGCCTGATGCAGGATTCCCCGTCACATATTGTTTGATAACTCTATTCGTGGTAAATGTTTTACCCACTCCTTTTTTACCTACTGCAACACCTAATAATGGTTCACGCATAATTATTTATTTTTTCTTGGACGACCTCTTTTTCTTTTTGGTTGACCTTCCGTAGCAACTTGTTCCATGTGTGATAATAATGCAGAATCTCCAAACTCAGGTTGCTTTGCTTTTGTTCGACCTTTCTTTACATCTTCATCTGCTGTTTTAACTTCCACTGCTTCTTGAATTTCTTCCTCAATTATTACTTCTTCAGGTTCAACATATTCTCTTGGTTTTGAATTTTCATTTTTATTTCTTTTCGCAGGAGGTTCAGTATCAAAATCATTATCCTTTTCTTCAACTCTACTTTCTTGTGGTTTCGGTGCAGGTTTTGATTGATTAGTAATATCCATCATAGATTCAATCAACATTTTATTTTGTTTTACAAGACTGTAACCAACAGAAATTTTTGTAACAATATCCACTCCGAAATAATAGGCTAAAAGTTGTTCATCGGTCATACCGATGTTACGCTTCATGAAAACCCGTAACATTACAGGTCGAACTTTTTCCTTAAAGTCCTCATCAACGTCAAAAACATCACCTAACTCGGCATTATACGCTTGAATGTATTCGAGTACAGGTAAATTCTGATTGTTTACGGGAATCGTAAGATTATTATCAATCTTACCTTCGCGCATCAACTGCTGAACTACTTCAACTTTTACTTGAACCGCCTTACTACCAAATTTATTCAATTGGGTATATCCATCTAAAACCGCTTCAACTAATGCTTTTGAAGCATTCTTTTGGTCTTTAGAATCAAGATTATTTATATATGGATTTGCACTTTCAGGTTCAGAAGCAGGAGCGGCTTCTTCACTCTGTTGCGAAAATTTACTCTCCAATTCTTCAAATGATGGTGGAGCAAAAACAGGTTCTTCAATTGGTGTAGCATCAATTTCACCACTCACATTCGGTTTGGTGTATGCACGCTGTTGCACATTATCCTGTAAGGGATTAAAATCTTCTAAAGGGGAATCAGGGATTGTGTTGGTATCGTTTTCCATTTTATTTATTTTTTATTTTCTTTTACTATTTGTGTACACTGATTAAGTTTATCCTCAATTTTCCTATCAAATGCAGATTGCTCGTCTAAATTATCAATTACTTGTTTTGCTTTGCTGATTGTTGATAAACTTTTATGTGTGTAGTTCATTAAATCAGGAAGTGTATAGTTCAAATGATTAAATGAAATATACACCCAAATAGCAAAAGCATATTTTCGGGGATATTTTCTTGAATTACCAAATAAAACATCAGGTGTAATTGAAAATACTGTACACACAGCGTCTGTAGCAATTTTAATATCACTATTCCAAATGTTTTCTTGTCCTTTTCGAAGTAAATGAATGGTTCGCATATAACCAATTTCATTTAATGTATCGGACAATGCAGAAAATAATTTTTCAATTGGTTTATTTTCAATTTTTCTGTACCTCATCGCAATTTGTTTCTATAATTATTTTACCTTCTTCACCCCAAATTTTTTTGGCATGAATTGTATGAACAACTTCATCTCCTCCTTCAGGTAACAGACTATCCATCAGGAATTTAAGAATATTGTCTAAATCAGGTTTTTGCCTATGTGGTTGCCCTATACTTTGCTGTTTTTTCTTTTTACTCCATGATTTCGACACGGGAAGAACAAATGTAACATTAATTATTTCGGGCAATATAAATTTTTGTTCACATGCATAAAATTGAATAGCATGTTTAGCAAGTCTATATTTTGTGACGACCTTCCTTGCGGGATTTAACCATTTATCCCTTTGAGTCATTCTTGGTTTGCCTAAAGGAGTTATTAAAAATTCATATTCCATACTTACTCGCAAATTCTTTGGTGTTGACTATTTTTTTGGCTACAAATCTTCCAAAGTCATTATCACTTGAAAAATGTAGACCCAAAAACAATCTACTCACGGCTATGTCGTGAGATAGTTCCGATAAGAATTCGTAGTGTTCAGGATGTTTTGAACCAATGTACTCGGCAAGCGTATATGCTTGACATGTGTGCCCCGAAGGATATGAGGCAGTTTGAGCACTCTGTGAAGCATAGGGGAATAATCTCGCCTTAAAATATCTCGCCAACTGAAACGGTCTTGGTCTTTGATATTTATACTTCAATTTAACAATCACATATTTAACATCTTCAATTATCTTGTCGATGTCTTCATCCATATTTTCACCTATCGTATCCTTACAATAGTCTTTATAAACATTTATCATGTCGTTATCGTATTTGATAAATCGACTTAATATTTCTTCGTCCTTTTGTTCAGGAGCATTTTGAAAGGAAATCAATTCCCTCATTTCGTCCTGTGTAGCATCTGAAGTGTTTTGAGCAAAAGGGTATTTAAGTAAAGGTTCGATTAAAAAATCAAAATCTCCCTTTTGCAAATAGGGTAATAAATTGTCGGATGGGTTTCCGTATTCTATTTCATTAACCCAACTCTTCATATTTTTCGCCCATTTGGCGTTTCAAATTCATTTTTAATTCTTTTATATCCTTTGAAATTTCGCCTTCATCTGTATCCATTTTTTGCATAGATTTTTTGTGAACAGCAATTTGCATTATGAGAGATACAAGAGTCAATGAAATCAAACCAATGGCTATCCATTGACCCCATTCATTTTTTGTATCATTGCTATTTGAAGTTTCACTCGATGCTTCACCCCCTTCAGCCATACTTGCTGTATTTTGAGTAATAGCGGGTTGGGTATATGGGGCATTTTGTACAGCCGTTTGTGCAACATTCCCACCTTGAGCCATAGTAGTTTGAGATGTGGCTTGAGCAGGTGCTGAACTTTCTATTTCGTTTAAATGATTCATTTTATCCTACAAATTGTAATACGTTTCCTCTACGTATGACTTTTCTTGTGTCTCCTACTTTTGGACTTGTATTATTTTCTTTTTCTTTTATTTCCTTCTTGGTGCTAAGAGCATTTTCTACTTCAACTTTAACCTCATCAAAGTCTTTACGCATCATTTTGTAAACTAATCCTGCTACTGCACCACCACCAACAAGAGCCAAACCAAACATTGCTTTGCTTTGCGTATTACCTTTATGAAAATACATTGCCGCTAAAATTCCAATCCACCAAATTGATTTGGAATAGTGCAATGAACGATAATTTCCCCGATAATATGCTTCAGGAGAAATTTTGCCTTCTTCAAGTTGTTTTTTTAGAGATTTTTCTCTGTAATAAAAAACCGCCTCAGCAGGAGTAGGGATAATATTTGATAATATAATCCCTACAGCCCCTGCATAGAGAACTCCTTCGGAATGCCGTCCTTGAGATGCATTAATAATTTCCTCAAAGACCTTCTTCATTAATTTTTAGCCTTTTCGAAGCCCTTACCTGCGAAGTATGCAATTGCATAAACAGTCGCAAGAGATAGTGCGATTCCTACTGCCATTGGGACTAATCCTTTTTTGTTTTTCATGATATTATAAATTAAGTGTTAGATGTTTTTGAAAATTTTTCAACCACCGTTCCAAATATCGTTGACATGGTTAACCATTCAACAGCAGTTATCAATTCTGCTGAGGGTTGAAATTCTTTTGGATTCAAACCGTTGATTGTCATTGTCGTTGCTAATGATAAAAAGCCAATTGTACCTAAAACACGCTTATGGCTAATTTGACCATTTGCACCTGAAAACATATCCGTAAGAAATTTTTTCATAGTGGTTTTCAACAAATTTACGAAATATTTTTTAATGCCGATATTAGTTTTTTTGAAGGATAGACATCTGACTTGTCATATCTTACCGCAGTGTGACTGTACAATCCATTTTCACCTTTCAATGCGCTTTTACTTATTTCCCAAAAGTTTTCGGGTTTATATGTAATGTCAATGTTGTATCGGTCTTTCCAAAATAAAAGTAACGCACAAACACTTTCAATTTGTTTGTCAGTGTATTTATGAAAATGCAATATATTTCTGAAAGGAGTTTCAAGTGTATCTACTTGTTCTTTGGGTACTTCAACATTTGCCCAAGAATAAAATTTTCCGTCACGAAACGAAAGTGCACCCCATGAACAAATTTCAACACCAATTGATATTTTATTCAAGTCTTTGTAGGATAGTCCTTCTCTTTTAAAATGACCATTATTTAATCCAAGATGGTATCCCCAATATTTACTTGAAAACCCTTGAACAATTTCACCATCAGTACCTCCATCGTTTCCACTCGATATACCAATGCATGTTGCAATTCTACCCCTTCTATCAGTATCCCAATATTTAAACATGTTTTCAGCATTTCCTCTTCCCGCAGAATGGTGAAGATATATTTGTTTTTTATCAGTTTCTTGTTGAAAATATTCATTTGATTCAAATGAAACTGTTCTAATGTTTTGTGGTAATTTACTCATCTTTTTTAGGTTTTATAAAAGTTTTATAATGAAATATAGCCGCCCATGTTAAAACAAAGGCTAATCCCACATTAAAAAGTATTTGATAATCAGGTGGATAATCAAAAATTAAGGCTTCATAGAAACCTCCTACACTTATTAAAATCAATCCTACTCGTAGGGCTAACATTTCCAAATTACTCAAAGATTTAAGTCTTCGGTTTTCTTTTCCAAAAACATAAATGTAAAACATTGTTCCGTTAAAAAAAATAAATGAACATGCAATACAGTTAAGAAGATTCATTATTTTCATTTTTTAAAAATTATATTGGTTATTTTTTCAATTCCCTTTAATCCAAGAAATCCAAGTATAAAGGCAATTCCAAACTTATACGAATCTTCACTCAATTTCATCGTATCGGTGACAATTGGTGTTAAATAATTAGCCGATGCAACTCCCGTAATCAAACTTACCAAAGTTGAACGCATGTTTGATACGGCTTGTTTTCCTAAAAGTAATAAAGAGCCAAAGAGACCCGCTATCGATAATCCTATGTTTATTCCTATTTCTTCAAAAAATGTTTTCATTACCAAAGAAGTTTGTCTGCGTAGTATCCTGCGCTTCCTCGAATTTTTCGATTCTTCGCATGCCTGTCTTTATACGCTTTTCTTCGAGTTTTGGCTGTACCTTTAGCAACTTTTCCTTCTCTTTCTAAACGCATAAAAGTTGGATAATCATTATATCCAATTGCTCCTACACTTGCGACTTTTTCTCCTTTTTTATTGAAAACGTCAATTTTTTTACCTTTAGTGGTTGAGGGCTTTACCGTAACCCCCAGTTTCTTTGCTTGTTGTCGTGTATATCGAGTAATTGAATATGCCATTACATTTTTGATATTTTTGATACAACTACTCCATTTATATATGAAAACACAACAACTACTCCTATTAACTTTATGAATTCTTCACTATTTGGAAAATAAAATTTACCTTTTTCTCTATCTCCATTTTTACCAATATTGTAATGCAATATCGCTTCAAGCGAAAACACAGTTAGGGTTGAATAAAAAACAATATCTTTAGTCTTCATTCTGATTCTTCAAATAGTTTATGCCATTATAAAAAAAAGTACCCACTCCAATTGCAATCAAAGAGTATTTTACAAAAGGATTAAAATTACCTTTTACTCCCGCATAAATAATAACGGGGGCAACATAAATCACATCCAAAATCCGCACGGGTTGTGGGTCGAAAATGAAATAATGTTGCCTTATTTTCTCCATTATTTTTTATTCATTACGTTTATTGCTCCCGCAGTGATAACTAAAATAGCCGCCCCAATGAAAAAAGCACCTAAACCTGATTTCTTTTTATTTTCAATTGGCTTTGCTTCTACTGTTGGTTCAACCACCTTTTGTTCGGGTTTTTCAGGAGCAGTCTGTGCAGGTGTTTCCTGCTTTTCTTCCTCCTTCTTTTTTTCTTCCACAACTTCTTCCACAACTTCTTCCTTTTGAGTATCTAACCAATCGTCGATAACGTTTGATATCTCCTGATTAAATTCAAGTACCGAATCTTCTAATTCTTT
>Ga0180433_10002497_pt1 | contig 28313 bp, 40 predicted proteins | sample SS_ome_8_FD_132980 | JGI IMG/M metagenome (GOLD analysis project Ga0180433, IMG submission 132980) | Hypersaline lake sediment archaeal communities from the Salton Sea, California, USA - SS_1_D_1 metaG | ecosystem: Environmental > Aquatic > Non-marine Saline and Alkaline > Hypersaline >... | reverse complement strand
GGCGATCAACCCTTCAGCACACGTGAGTCAAACTACTGATCCCATTACTCCTTCAGTATGGAGGCGAGCCTCTTTGTAAACTTTGGACCCGAGGAGAATCGAACTCCTGTCCGGAAGTGATCCACGGTAGCATCTACAGTCATAGCTGCTTTTTAGTGCTCCATCCTGGCGTCTCTTGTAGCAGCACAATCAACCAGGCTTCGTGTGGAAAGCATTTCTCGTGCTCACGTCCTACCACAAGGCGTGAGGCCACCAGCCTACTTCAATGACGCCCCGTCTGGGTACCATAGGCGGGGTTCCCAGGGGAACGGAGGATTAAGCCGCCTGAGCGACCTCCTCGGGTACGAAGTTATCGTTCGCTTTTCTGTGTTCTAGAGGTTTTGCGAGGTCCCTAGAATCCTCGGACTGCAACTAGCGCTTCATTCACCCCCGTCGAAACCAGGTCGGGCCCGTAAAAATTGTGGCGCCACATGACACACCTCAACGTGAAACAGCGTTGATATGCTCGAGGGCCCATGCGACGCCTATCCGGCTAACCCTCTTCGCCTAACGACAGACGGTACTCCTTCGCCTGTTCCTGTTTCGGGGAGACAAGATTTGAACTTGCGACTTCGGCGCCCCAAACGCCGCGTTCTGCCAGACTGAACTACTCCCCGTAAGGTACTGCCTCATACTAAGTCTTCCTACCGTGGTTGTCAAACCCAAAAGGAATATAAATTTGGGCCACCCTACCGGTCCACATGTCTTCCGGAGCTACAGGCGCGTAGGGAGGATTGTCCAGATCCAGCGGCGTATCTTCGACCTCCTCGATGCGCCCGTCCTTCACCATCTGGAGAACTTTCGCGTGCTGTGCTTCAGCCTGCTCCCAAGTCGAGCACCGCACACAGCAAACATCATCAAGTCCACCAGTACCGAACACCATAGTCTCGAAAAGAAGGGGAGGCCCCTCCGGGTTGTAGTTATGGTCAATGCCCAAAAATACTGTAGAGACGTCGTATCCGTTCACGCCATCGTCTCTTGCCACCTTACGGTTGTCGAGCTCAAAAAACAGAGCCCACTCTTCACTGGTAGCGAGAACGGCCTTCTTATTCTCATCAAGTATATAGCACTTCACAGTGCACCCCACAACTCGAAAGGCCACTCAAGTACAAAAGGCTCGTTGGTTGGCATGTAGGAATCTGTACAGACACTACAATTTACGAACAATGTGTATGCATTCCGAGAAGTTCCGATCCCTGAGTGGTTGTGGCCGAACACGTGGACTGCAGGTTTGATATTCTCCACAGCTTCCCGCAAATCCACGCAACCCATCCGAGCCTCAGCAAAGATGCTGAAGTCGCCGTAACCAGACGGAGGACCATGCGTAAGTAAAATATCGATCCCTGAAGGAATCAAATCCCACTTCTTCCGAATGTCTGGTCCACGGTCTTTCATGAAGAACCACTGGTAGAAGGTCGGCGTCCAGGGAGCGCCGTAAATACGAATACCCTCTACAGTCACCTCACTATCTTGGAGGTAGACGCAGTTGGACAGAAGCTCCTGGGAGCCACTTTTACCATAGTAGTACAGCGCTTTATCATGATTCCCAGCGATGACTACCTTGTGCTGGTAAGGGAGTTCGCCTAACCAATTGTTGAAGTGGACATACTCGAGCTCCTTACCATAAGCCGCGATGTCGCCTGTGACTAAAAGGATGTCACCAGGCGGCATTTTCAGCTGACGGTGCATCCCGTGCACGTCACTTATACAAACAATGGTAGGCAAAGCTACTCCACAGCTTTCGTTTCACAGGCGTCGTCAAACTCTCGAGCCCACTTCTCAGCTTCCTGGACCGCGCCCTCTGGCGTCTCAAACACAGAAGGTTCGGGAGAGAAAAGGTCGCGACCGGTGTAGTCGTCGACTTCCCAAGTCCAGCCTAGCATATTTTCATCATCCTCAACACTATAAATCGTGATGGATGAATGTTGAAATTCTCGGTGATAGACATAAGCCCTCTGCCAATCCGGAAAGAGGGGAACGAGCTCCTGCCCACACTCTTTGCAGTGAAATAGAGTCTTCTCATCCCAACCTTCTTTGATGCCCAGAATACCAGCTAGTTTAGCTAGCGCAGCCTTCTGGTTGGGAAAATAGGGCTGTCGTTCTTCTGACATCGCCGACTGGTTGGTGGGGATATGGTGTGCGATACAACCAGAGCCCGCACTACTCAACCCCTCATGAGGAAGTCGAAACCTTGAAAAGCGTACGTCTTTTTTATCCAGAACTTGTGCCGACATCGTAACCCTCCTAAAAGAGCGCAGTGGGAATTGAACCCACGTAACTGGTTTTGCAGACCAGCGCCTAGAACCACTCAGCCATGCGCTCAGGAGTTTACAGTTTACTCGTCGTCCTCGAAAGGAGGAACGAGCTTGAGACTGGGTATTTGTGGGTCGGTCTCACACTCTTCGTAAGGTTCTGCAAAGTCTACGTTTTCTTCGATGCACGAGAGATCTGAGTTCTGCTCCCTGAGCACCGTTGAGTAGATACGAAGGGTGCTGGCAGACATATGGCGGGCGTCGAGCGCGTCTACAGCTTTGCGAAGGATATGCGGCGCAGCAGTGCCAAGCCCATACTCTGTTGCGTACCGAGCGATTTTGTTGGTGATCAACTCCTGATACTGAATGCGAAAGGCGTCACGTCTACCTTCTGGAATCAAGGCGACAAGCTCATTGACTACTTGGTACAGCCGGTCGTCGTCGTGCGGTAGAGGTAATGCTGAGAAGTAGTAGTTCATTGCTTCCCCAGGAGGAAGCCTGTTGTGATCATCAGACATTGTAGTTGCCTTAGTGGAGGACAGGTCGCCGGGGAGTCGAACCCCGCAAGAAGGGGGTTGGAGCTCCTTCAGCACCCGGTGCGCGACTCCCAACTAACGATAGGCACAAACAAAGGCGAGCGCTAAAGAAAGGAAAACCAGGGCGAGAAGGGTCAGCCCGACTTTACCAATCTGCCGGAGAATTTCAGAAACGCTCGAGCGAACAGCGCTAGCCACGTTCTGTGTTGCCGAAAAGGGAGACAGCCAATCCCGCCAGAAGTAAAATGGCGATGGTGGTAAGAGGAGCATTTGAGTTCACCGTTTGCCTGTTAATGAATTCGACTGGAACCATCAAACCTATCATACCTAACCAATTCTCTCGGAACCAACGCATGATAATATCCTCAAACTTTAGTCTTCATTTACCGAAACGATTGACCCACCCCTCGCCGTCCGATTATGCACTTGCGCCACTTCCAACCGTTTATACCTAAGTAGGAGCTCTTTTTCAGGACCCGTCCATATACCACTCTTTTCATCGAACCTTACTTCACCGTCGTTGTAGTATACTGTCCCAGCCAATGGCGTGTTGGTAGTAGAAAAGATGACGCCATTCCCATCGTCTTTCCCAATCATCCGCGCCATGTCTGCAGGGGACCGCAACAGACGGTAGTACACTTCTAGCGTACCTGGAACAACAGGAGTCAACTGCAGGTTAAAAGCTGCACCCTTCCAAGAAGGGTCACACACCCAACTCTGGCGGTAAGGCACCTGACGGAAATTGGCCTGGGCTGTGCGTAAAGAAGGGGGAAAATACTGCAATACAGGTGATACTTCGGTTGTATCCGCTGACAGGTTCTTACGCACATACACGTGACCCATGTACGTAACTTGGTCAGGTGCCGTGGCGTCTGCGTCGTCCCGGAGCGCCTTACCAGTTATTTGCTCGAGACGCTGTTTCCACTCGTCAGCCATAGAAAGTGGTTTACAGTACAAGAAAGCCTGCGGACGGATTTGAACCGCCATCCCGCTGATTACAAATCAGCTGCTCTACCGTTGGAGCTACGCAGGCATATCGTAATTAGAATACGTAGTACTTGTAGGCTACTTCGACATCGAATGCAGACGTCGAAGCAAAATAAGGATCCATTACTGATACGGCAAGGCACCCATAGGTGTAGTCGACAGTTAGGGTAACGTCTACATCTACATAAAGAGTCCTATCATCCACCAAAGCAAGCGTGTAAACAGACTCACCATTCGCCTTGAGAATGACCCGCACAGATCCCGGTACTATATCACGGTGACTCAACTGCAGGAGATAATATTCACCGACAAGACCAGTAGGATAAACAGTATGGAGCTCATCAATACTGCCCGTCTGCGGATTGGACTCAGAAAGTTCAAGCGGGGCCTCAAAAGCTGCTGCCCTACCACCAACCACCGCACGAAGCCTGTCCTCCCAAGCGGAGCTCATTATAGCACTCTAATATTCTTACGGAACGCTTCTCGCCGTGTGTTGATCTGCTTCTTGACCCTAACTACATCGCGAAGAGCCATCCAACAACCTTCATCGCTAGCAGGATAACACAACGGTCTGGGATTATTATTCGGATAGTTAAAGGTCCTCATGAGACGGTACGCCCACATCAAGTCTCGGTAGGAACAGTTACCCCAACCAAACTGCTTCATCCAAGAAAGACGCAGCGCCTCAAAATCAATTAAGGCGAAGTCCATTAACTGCTGCCTTCGTGAGTCCTACCATCAGTTTCACCAAAGCCTTGGATATATCTACCATGAAGTAGACGAAGTCCGCAAGCTCATTCTCTAGTTGATCCCAATCCGTCATCTTTCTTCTGCTCTTCATACATTGCGTTGGCTAACTGCACAGCCTCGTCGTACTCTTTGTCCGTCATACCAAGGCAGTTCTTGGCGATCCACCGACGGGAAACGTACTGCTGAATGTCTCCGACTTTCTCAAACAGGAAGTCGCCGTTTTCCAGAAGGTCGTCTTCGTTGAAAACGGCGTCGTCGCCCGCAATAGGCTCACCCTGTACCCGCTTGAGTCTCTTTTCAAAATCGTCCATCAGTTACCGTCCATATTTAAAATTGGCAGGCCTGACCGCACTGAAACGCTTCGGTATGGGAATCCCTACCGTCTCGAGTTTCTCAAGCAACTGCTTACGGCTCTCCTCTGGTTCTAAAGGAACGTCCCACTCGACTGCAGGAAGTAGGTAGTCAACAACATCTTCATCAAGCAACTCACCTTGAACATGCTTGAGCCTTTTATGGAAGGGGTCCATCATAATCTTTTACCATCCTCTGGCTCTATACGCTGTTCAGTAGTTGGTGTGCTTATCTTAGTGAACCCAGCCTTCAAGCGCCGTACTGGAAACTCGAGGGTGTACGTGAACACGTACTTACCATTTTCGTCTACCTCAACACCAAACCCATCTTCTGCAGGGATTGCGTCTCCCTGAATACGTTTGATGCGTTTCTGAAACTGGTTCATAGTGTCACCAACATATAGACCATCCAGGGAGAGCTACGGACAGGATACCTGCACTTATCCGCTCACCCCAAGCCATCCGATGCTATATACAGTGTGTATCACTCAGCTTATTGACACACTAGAAACTAACTTTCTTGCTTCTTACGTTTTTCCTCTGCCTCGAGTACCCTACGACAGTTGCTGCAGAGTGTCGTACCCTTTGGAATTTCGTTCACCAGGTGTGGCGGCTGTATTTTTCCGATACGAGTCTTACCCTTCTGTGTGTGCAGAGGGATACGACAGAGAGTCAGGTCCATCTGAGTTCCAAGCTTCACAAGGTGGTAACGGGCAGACGGCTCAAAAAATGCGTATAGTGGCATGTTCCCTCCAACGATGGGTATGGGATTCGAACCCATGAAGCGAGTTACCCCCGCTTACTGCGGTTCCAGCGCAGCGCCTTCATCCATCTCGGCCAACCCATCAAACCAATTTTACCAAACGAGCGTCCCTCTTCAGGGAACGCCAAGGAGCACCTGACTCGACATAAGCGTCAGTATCCCAGTCCGCCTCGACGCCGTACACAGAAAAGTCAGCAGCTGCCCAGTCAGGGCAGTGCCTATTCGGCAGACTATCTACGAAAGCCTGCGCTTCTTCCCGGGTACGCCACACAGAGCCGCCAGGATAGTCGCCTTGCTGACCTACCTTCTTCACTTCCGTCTGTGTGAGAAAGGCTTCCTCGTAAGCACTAGTCCTACCAAAGGTATAAATCACTTTGGGTCTCCAGGAAGAATAAGCTCACCGTCTACAGCTTTGCGCCACTGAGACTTTGTAGGCTCGAGCTCGTAACCTTTCTCGTCCCCATATTGGAGGTAGTTGGCCCCCTTGGAAAGCCACTCATGAAAATGTGCGACTGCCCGATCTGAAGACATCAGCATGGCAGCAGCCATCTGGTAGAAGTAGTCCTCTACAAACACACTCACCCGCTCTGCATCGAGGTCTAAGGCGGCAAGAGCCATTCCCACTTCTACCATAGCTGGCTGAAGCCCGTCATAACCGTGACGAACAATCTCCGAAATTGCAGAATCAAGAAAATCAAACGCACGCGGATCGATCATCTTTGTATCCCAAAAATTCTGGTGTGGCAAAGGTTTCCACCCATATTCTTACGGCAGGTGTGGGATTCGAACCCACGGAGGAGTTTAAGCTCCTCACCGCGTTTCAAGCGCGGCACCTTCGACCTCTCGGACAACCTGCCCTACTTACTTGCGTACTTTTCGTACGCTCCCCACGCTGAATCTTGCAGGTCATGATCCAGAGAAGAGAACTCAGCCTCAGAAAGTTCCCAGAAGTTGACCAGAGTAGCCTCGGAACCTTCCGCCCACTTGAATAGGATCCAAGTCGTCGGCTCCACACCAACAATTGCCGTGTTGACGAAACGAGGAAACCCTTCTTTGTAGCTAACCAAAGATACCAAGTAGTACTTCTGGTCATTTTCGCTGTAGTTCATTTCTTCCCTCCAACATTCTTGAGTGACTTGCTGTTACGTACCAACAACCAGACAACCACCCCGGTGACTGCCACAAAAAGGGTCACTCCTCCGACGATCCACGGCCAGTCCATGCTGTCCTCATAAGTTCCTGATAGTCGAACTTGTCGCCAAGTGCCTCGTCGATATAAACGAGTTTGTCGTTCCAGCCAACTACCTTGTTGTCGAAAAGGGCCACATGAGAAGGTACCCTAATCTTTTTCTCAGCAAACTGTATACCACGTTCTGTCGGTCGGTAGAAGCCCTGTTTCTTACCACCCTGAGGTTTGGGCTGGGCTTCAATAAGCCGCCAGTGGACGAGGTAAGCTCCGTCACTGCTAGCCTTCGACGATTTGTCGCCACCAGGAATGACATCTCGAATATTAACCCAATCTCGATTTTCCTTGTACTTCTTTACAAGGCCGATCAAAAAGAGCGCCATCTCTGTGTGCAGCTTCCTCTTGTACACCTTAGCAAGCCTGCCACAACAAGGGCAGCCTATACCGTCTGAGGAAGTTGCTCCCTGCTTCAGGTACGCTCTTGCTTGGGCTAACGTGGTTTCATCTGGGTAATCACGAGGTAGAACCCGATAAAACAAGTCCTGGTCACGTTCATCCGGTTTCTTCCCGTTAGACCCGTCCAAAAGCTTGTCTAGCATGACGCGTGCAGCCCCAGGAGACAGCTGATCAAGTCTTACCACAGGAACCTTCATAAACTCCGACAGGCGAATGCCTTGCGCAGTACCACCCCCACCCGGGGAAGGTATAGCCACACAGAAGCCAACAGGAGTGGGAAGCCCCTTAGGCTTGAGGATGCGGTAGTTCCGAGCGTGCAACTTTAGTCCACCCTGACGTAGCCTTTCCGCCGCTGGGTGGAAGTCATACACAGAGTCGTGTGCTTCACGGTCGTACGCCCCACCCGACCGCTTGTCTGCGTCAAGAACTTCAACCTGGATGTTGCGGGAATATTGAGAGGGGATCTTGCTAAACCAGTCCTCCTCGTAAGAGGGCCACGGGAGGTGTAGTACAAGTTGACCGCCTCCCTCCAAAGCACCACGTGCAAAAGCTTGGTCAGCGCCTGGAGCGGCACCTGTGTGCAAAACCCAACCATTACCAGCCAAGTATTTCCCAATCTTGACACAAAGTGCTCGCTGCGGCGGAGCCAGCTTGCGCGTACCAATGCCTGCGTAGTGTTTTTCGTCCATGGAGGGTAGTTTACAGCATCCGGAGGAGAAAAGGAAGCGGAGGGGTTCGAACCCTCGAAACGGGGTTAACCGTTTTCCTGCTTTCGAGGCAGGTGCCTTCAACCAACTCGGCCACGCTTCCAAATAAGTTATCCTATACTAACGCGAATTCATTGAATTCATTGACGAAGAATCCTCGTCTAACCAAAGGATCAATCTATGAGCCATCCAGAGAAAATCAAGTTCAAGGGCCATGTGTACGTACGCGCAGAAGCTACGCCCACAACTATCCGCATCGCAGGCAAGACCTACGTGCTCGCACAGATGACTCCAGACCAAGCCGCAAAGGCTGCCCTCGACATCTCCACCGATATCGGCGCCCTAGCACTCTACCTGAAAGAGAAAGGCTTCGCCAAAGACTCTGCCAACATGGAGGAGATCGCCGGGCGCTTCAGCAAGACGGCTGACCAGCTTGCCGATATGGCAGACAAGGCGTAGACGGTAGCGGTGGGATTCGAACCCACGGTGCCGTAGGCACACTCGCTTAGCAGGCGAGCACCTTAAACCTACTCGGTCACGCTACCAAAGTGAGAGGGATCTCATAATGCCTGTTAATACCAAATCTATAGAAAAAGTGCAGCAAAACGAGTTGGTGCTGTGCATTAAACAAGGGCTCCAAGCTGCGGTAAACCCTACAAGGCTCAAGTACAAAGGGCGCCTATACCGAAAAGTTACGGCAGACCAATCTGGACTGTCCTTTGCTGTAGAAAATGTATTCAAGAGTACTGGTTGGAAAAACGCCATGCTCAAACTCGTGCAGACGAGTAAATTTTCGGGGATGGATCAAGAAGGGCTGCGCCGCTTTATTCAACTAGCAGCACAGGACCCTACCGCCAAAGCCATAGACGAGACTTGGCAGCAGATGGAGCAGTACGGGAAATGGAAGAAGGATGTTGAAGCCTACTTACCCAAGTTGGATCAACATGGGGACAAACTCGTAAACGAGTTCATTAACAGTGCGCTCCCTGCAATGATTGAGCAAGCAAAGCAAGCTCCGGCAAACGAGCCAGCGTCTACAGATGATCAGTACTCTTTGGACAAGGTGCCAAAGGATATCCAGGAGACTATCAAGCAAATGGCTTCACGTGGAAACCGGAAACCCGGAACCAAGGAATACGAAGACATGGTGAAGCATCTGGTTAAGGACTACCTCAACCCACGCGCCGCGAGCGTCAGTCCACCTGCTACGATCTGGTACAAGAAAACCCGCTATGTCAAAGCTAGTTGACGTGGTAGGCAACGCAGATAGACTGCTCAAATACTTTGAAGAGGGACGCGGAGTGTTCCAGTGAAAAAGCATGCATCAATCAAGGCACAGCATGAAGCTGTTCTTCGTGAGCAACAGGAGCTCCGTGAAGCTGTGAAAGCTCTACCTCTTGAGCAACAGCAAAAGCTCACTGCGACTATCGGTCAGGACCCTGACCTGCCACGATGGAAGCAGGATATGGCAGAGGTGAACGGGAAGATAAAAGAGTGGGCCAAGCATGCTACCAAGAGCCCAGAAGCTCACGAAGAGGCTGTTGAGAACGTTGCTAGCTGGATTGAGTACGCTGACAAGATCCAAAGCGGGATCAATGACAGGGTAAGGTTGCACATGGAAAACCTAAACAAGACACAAGCCGCCGTGCCAAAAACTATCAAGTACAAAGGTGCCACCTACGTCCAGGCGGTTACGAGCGAGCGTGCATACAACATGCTCGAGGACATTTTCAAAAAGGTGGATGGCCTGGAAATGGAAGCCTACAAGGCTTGGGAAGCAGCGAAACAGGACGGGGACAGTGATTACGAAGCTCGTGCGGAGATGGTACGACTAGCACTCCATCTTGTTGAGGGGCTCCTGGCCTCAGACCACTCTGTTGTACTGCCTGATGCCAAACGTCTGTCAGCGCTCGCTGCACAGTTCTACTCTCCAGAAAAAGCATAGTAGTAAATAGTGGGGAGGGCGCAAGACTTCCCTACGCCCTCCCCACCGGAGGGCTATACATCGACAACTATTCTGTTGTCAAAGTACCCACACAGATGAGTTGACGGGGTGTTGCAAGGCCGTAAGGTCAGGAGCACGCTCCCAATAAGCCTTCCGGGGAAGGCCTCCTACGGTTTCCAAGCTCAATCCAGCCCTGAGCCCATCTCTCCCACCACCAACCTACCACCACTCAGCACTGTACAGCCAACACAACAAAAAAGCCGCTCGAGGTTTCCCTGGAGCGGCTTCGCGTGGTTTGGTATCGGTCGTTACGCTAGCCGCCAGGGTCTTCGGAATCATAGTTGCGACCGGTGAAGTTGGGTCCCCAACTAATGAATCCGAGGGAGCACGGGCACACTGGTGCCTCGACACCCGAGAGCGTTGACAGCATCAGTTGTGTATGTTTCCGCGCTGTTAGCATGGCATCTAGCCTCACGATGTAGATATTGTAGCGATTCCGCTGGGAAAGTCAAGCACTACTTGGCTTCGAGCTCGTACATCGCCCCCAAGTAGATGATGGTGTGTGGAGGCGACCAAGAGGCCTTCCGGACCATCCAATTCTGGCCACGATCTTTGAAGCCAAAAAACTTGTACCACCGCTTCAGCTTGGTACGAGGCATCCCGTCACCGTAAGGTTCAGCGTGTGCCCGCAGAGTGACCTTGTACTTGTCGGCTAAGTCAGACAACTTCTGCATGACCTGAGACCCCTTACCCTCTTGAACAAGGCGCATCCGAATGTTGGCGATGTCCACCGTATTGGAGAGGTAGTCATGCTCACGAAGCTCGAGCTCTCGTACGCTAGGAAGACCTTTCAACTGCCCCGCTTCCTGTAAGAACTGCTCCACGTTAGAAGACATCAGTCTATCAACTCATACACCGCACCACGGTACATGATACGATGAGGGAAAGAGGCGGTCTTGGACTTCTTATCAGCGGCCTCCATCTGCTCCTTTACCTTCCTAGACCAGGCGAAGCCAGCATCACCACCCCACAGAAGCCACGCAATGCGACCATTACTGGGATAGCCTTCTTCACCTGGGGACCACCCCTTAGCTTTCTTGTTCTTCTCATGTCGAGAAAAGAAGCTGAACATGCGCTTGATGGTACTTGGAGATAGTTCATCGCGGTTCTTCAGATTACGAGCTCTTTGAATGCCAACATCTGTACCACCACGGTTATACTCATCACGCATACCCAGCCCTTTGGCAGCCTCACTAGCTACACCCTTCGGTGGCTTGAAATTGATGTGTTTGTACTTCTCTGGGGCGCCCATTTACTGTGCTCCTACAGCTGTGGTCTTCTGCGGTTTATATTTCAAAACCTCACCCTCACACGACTTGAGCTTAACCTTCAACCTGGCTTCAGAATCTCTCAGGTCAGCAAGCTCGCCTTGAAGGGTAGATATAGTGGTCTGTGCCTTCTGGTAAGCAATGTTCACCTTCTTCAGTATCCTTTCTAGCTTCTTCGCTTCAGCCTTGGACTCACGCGACTTACGGCTGAAGTGGTAAGCAATATTACGCATAGTGGATACATGCTGCCGCATCAAGGCTTGTGCTCGGGCTGACTCCGCAGTTTGGGCTTTAAGTCGTGCTGCAAGTGACTTGAGGTCTTTCTCATACTCAGAGTTACGTTCACGTTCCTTGGCTAGAAGCTTCTTGAGCAGTACGTGCTGAGCTTGATGCTTGGCCAACGCACTCTCTTTTTCAGAAACTACTTGGGCCCACTTTTCCCTGATAGCTACGCCACGCCAACGTGCACCCGCATACTTTTTCTGGGCATCAGCTAATTGCTTCTTCAGAGTTTCTTCTATCTTCCCTGACTCTTTTAAATCTGACGAGAGTTTCTTGATCTCCATTTTCGTGGAAGCTAACCTACTACGCAGATTCTCGAACGGGCGAATCTTCTTCAGGGTCTCCTTCAACAGGTCACCTGTGTCGGTACAAGTAATTCCAAACGTTTTTGGGTTCTCGTTAATCATCACAGTAAGCACAGAAAGCCTATACACGTCTGAGGGCTGCGTAACATCCGAATTCTTCAGGATATCCAGTATCTTAATAAGAATACCGGTCTGAAGCTCTTTCTCTTTCTGAACTTGAAGCTTCTTTTCCGCACTCTTACGCTTTGCTTGCGCCTCGCGTTCTTGCGACTGCGTAATTATTGTAGTGGTCCACTGCGCGCACCAAGGGGTAGGCGCAAGAAGAACAAGCATCGTGATAATCTTAGTAAGTAAGCTGCTACTATCCAAAAATGAGACGAGCCCCTTCAGCCGCGAAACCTTTTCAGGAGTGATATCTAAGTATTCTTCAGGCTTCTTCTGGTCAGTAGAATCGCTGTTGCCAGACATAGCTCTCCCTCGATTTTAAGGATACACTATAAATTACCTAGATTTGTGAGGGATGCGAAAGGTAGGACTTACAGAAGGTAGTCGAGCTCTCCGGTAGACTGCTTAGCCTCAAATTGGTCTAGCAGTCGCTGTGCGATTTCTTTTCGTTCCCGCGTAGGTATGACGTCATACCACGCAGCGCCAGGAGAGTGGAGAGCAGCATACTCTTTCGCGACCCGATTCGTGAAGTTGTAGAAATGCTTCAGAGCGCGGTCACGATTGTACTCGTCCTTCTGCATGAATTTCAGCAGATGGACGTAGAACGTCTTATGAAGCAGGTCTAGCCATTCCTCGGTGTTGTGAACTTCGTAGATGAAGTCATCGACCGTGTGCTCATCGTAGTTTGGTCGTGCTTGTACAGACTGATAGCTAGAAGCTGCAGCGTAGCGCGCCTGCAGACGTCGCTCGAGCTCGATGTTCAAAGGGTTGGTTAGCTTACTCATTTTGCACCTTGCACGGTTTTACTTGCCGCCCCAAGCGTCTCAGCCAGCCGCTTGGTAGCCTCTGGATCGTAGGAGTAATGAATGCGGACGGTATCAGCATCTGCTGACACAATAGCTAGAATGCGGTTGGCTCCTCGGTAACCAATGGGACTAGAAGTGAACCTGGTTTTGTGGAGACCACGCTGGTCAGAAGGCCCGGCTAGTGACTTCAGCTTCTTTAACGCCTCTTTGCCGTACATCCGATAGTCAGACAGGTATTCGTCTACATCGAGAAACTCTACAGTATCATAATCGTTTGCATCAAAAGCTTCGCGCTCTATAGTGGCCCAATTCCTACCAGTAAGTTCTGAAAGAAAGCGTGCCTCTACCGCCTTCGCAAAATCAGGTAGTGCTGATGCTAGTTCTTGTGGAGACAGATCGTAGTCCCCAAAAGCATGCTCTAAGTAATGTTTGGCCAAAGCAACGAAATCGACTTCACCATCAACTGCAGACTTCAGCTGCTCGTAGGAAGTTCCAGGAATGCTGCTGTCGATAAACTGCAAGAGCTCCTCACCAAACAGCAAGTCCTCGTCAATGGTAGCGCCTGGCGTACGGGTCTCAACACGCGAAGCTATCAAGAGAAGGTCACCACCAAACTGCTGCGCGGCGTTCTTTGCATAGTCTCTAGCTTCGCCAGGTGACATTGTTGTGTACACACCACCAAATGACTCATCCAGAGAAATGGTGAAGCGTGTGTCGAAATCCATGTAGTCCGCAGCGTCGCCGTCGGCGTAAGGGGAATCATACGCAAGCTTGGCAGGCGCAGGGATAAGCCCATTCTTCAAAATGCTGTGTAGTATCTCGCCGTTCTTACCCGTCGCTGTCCCATGGTACATCACCAGCTTACGCGCTAGTTTGTATACTGCACCATTATACTGGACGTACGACACTGGGTGCATATGTATTTTGCTAGGAATATGAACAACGGACTCGAAATCTGGACCGGTCTCTAGGTTTCGATCTAGTGCGTCAGAGAACGCGTTAGGGTCGTCGGGCTGCAGTTGGGCTGGAAAGTCTCCCGACATGGCCGGGAGCTCCTTTACGTAAATCACCGCATAGTCATTCTGTACGAAGTAACGACCAGTGTCCAAGGCATGGGGGTCTTGTACGTAGTCTTTCAACAAACCAGCAGCGCTAGGCTTTACAATAACGATCCCGCTTCGCCCCTGCGGCAAAGCGATAGCACACTCCGGGTAGTAGTCGAAAAACTTCTGCCCCATGGCAGACAGCGCTGACGGTACGCTGTCTGGTGCGGACCCCCAAACCTGCTGCGTAAAATGCCACAGGTTGGAACTATGAACAGGCTCCCCACGATAGTTGTGGATACCCGTCACAGTTACTTGGTAGGCGTAACTCATCTAGCTCTTCGCATGCATCCGCTGGAGGGCCAGCGCTGCGCGTTCCAACGCCATGAGGTGCTTGATTACTGAACGCATCTTACCGAAAACTGGACCTGGAGACTCACTATCTAGACTTCGTACAGCAGCCTCGTAGTCTTCCTGCTCCAGCGCATCGCCAGACTTTTCCACCTGCTGAGTGAGCTCGAGCAAGGAATGAATGGTACTGGATAAGAGACTACTCTCCCCAACCAGGGTGTGGTCCCTAACCGTAGTGTACTCGAAATCTTCGAGAGCGGCTAACCGATAGGAAGCACCGCGGTACTTGATTACCTTCGGAGGATTATTGGTCGATGTCGACATAGAAAGTCCCGTCACCCGTCATCTGGCGGAGCTCTCGAGCAATGCGCTCAGTTGCCAGGTCGAAGCTGGAAAGGAAGGTGTCAATGTCACTGAAGTCGAATAGCTCGTTGGCCTTCTCCATAAATTTGGCCACAAGAGCCTCACGCATCTTTCCAGGCACCTCAGAAATGTGGGCCTGGATCTCATCGGTGGCACCATAACCAAGGAGTATGCAGTGCATGAGCTCGTACACAGCGTCGTGATTGCGCCGAACCTCTTGAAGTGTATCAGAGAAAACCTGAAACACTTCCCGGTCGTCGTAAACCACCGTCGTGAAAGCTTTTCTGCCTTCTTTATCCGCTGGGTAAACAGCGGACATGATGCGCGCAAGAAAGGAAAGGAAGCCTACTGGTCCTGCCGTAGTGTACTCAGCGCCGTCACCACGGTGCATCCTGTCAGACACCTGAACGAGCTTACGGTTATTGATGGTGAACGACCAACGTTCATCCTTGTACAGGGTACCTTCTTCCGCACCTGGAGGTGTCGGAAGGCGGACGTTGTCCGTAGCCATCATCTGCTCTTTTGATACGTCCATCCTGTACCCCTTCTAGTCTACTGCGGATTTGCAGGCTGACCGTGCTCCTGGTCATAGGCATGCTCCCATGCCTCGTACCAGTCACCCCATGTAGTGAGGTAGAAAAGTTGAGCGTCAGTATCCCACAGAATAGTAGCGTTGTACGTATCGCCAGTATTTACGTACTCAGCCAAAACGTCGTCATAGCTTGTGGTGTCGTTGAGGCGGTCTTCAGGAGGTCGGATCACCTCGACACCAAAGCCTTGGACAGCGTCATTGGCGTCGTTCAGGAGACGCAGCGCCACAGACGTTGGAATATTGCTGCCACCGCTGGACGCTTTGTTGATTTCCATCAACTTCGTAGCTAAGTCGGCGGCGACTGCAGGCTCCAAATCCATGAAGGACTCGAGCAACGCATCCGCTGTGATGTTGTCCTCGCCTTTCTGTGGGGCGTACAGGTCAGCACGCACGTAGAACGCACCATTATACTTGAGTTGGTCTGGAGCTTTTGGCATCGTTAGACAGCCTTTCGCAGAAGCTGAAGTATGCTGCGATACTCAGGTACTTGCCCGTTTACAACTTCTGGCAGAGTGTAGGTATCGTTGAACTTGATTCCCCGAATGGAGCGCATGTGATGTTGGTCGCTGGGTACTAGCATCCGGGGCTCAGCAAGACCATCTAGCTTGACGGCAGATAGCCTGTAGGTACCTGTATCACCCGCCATCTGCTTGGCAAGTGAGTGCAAGCTAATTCCGATTCCCTCCGCGGAAATATGGGGTATTACAATGAAGCCACCGTACTCCCTTACGCCAAGTGCTTTGTTCACTTTGCTATGGAAGATGGCCCCGTTGTTCTTTTGAATAAATCCGCGTAGACGCCGGTTTGCGCCTGCACGAGCATTAGGAGTGGTCCACCAAATCCCAATCAGTACTCGCCCAATAAAACGCTTGCCGCGTACAGGATGCTCTGACCTAGGACGGGACTGCTTCGGAACCAGATACTCCTCTCCATCGCGAACAACCCATTCAAGGTGTTTTGGAGGGTCGTCCAAAGCACTGGTGAGCTCCATCAAGAAGTCTCCCCAACGCACACCTTGTTCAGAAAGCTGAGAGAAAACCTGCGCCACCTGGTCTTTTAGGTCAGGCGGTATGATGGAAGAAGAATTGTGTGAACGGTTCTTTCGGTACTCAGTAAGCTCTTCAACCTTGAAAAGCTTACCAAGCCATGAAAGAATTCTTTGTTTGGAGATACCAGCGTCGGCAATCCACTGGAAGAGCATGGACGCCACCAACCGTGCGAGGTCACGCACACCAGCAACACGATAGTAGGCGTTGGCATACCGTAGAAGGTATGGAGCTTCTTGGCTCCTCATGTGCCCTCCTATTTAGAAGAGCCAGGGAACCTACTTGTTCACCAGCGTCTTGGCAAACTCGGGGTCACCATAGGCGCGGGTGAAGAAGTCAACCAGGAACTGCTTGCGGTCTTTTTGCGCCTGAGGAGACTTCTCAAAGATGTCCACCACGTTTTCACGCGGGATCTTGAGAACGTCTTGCGCAGCCTTGCGTACGTGGATCAAGCCGTCGTCGCCGACATGTGTCACTTCGCCACGCTGCAGGATACCACGGTGCATGTAGGAGACACGGTCACCCACGTCGAGGGGCATCTCGCTAACTGCTTCTTTGATGTCAGCAAGACGAAGACGCTTGTGCAGTGACGCTGTACGCTCGTAGCGTTGACGAGCCTTGAGAATCTCGTCCATGTCATCGTCGGCTACACGCACCAAGAAACGCTCGCCAGAGGAACTCTGCTGAACTTCCCACACAGACTTGTCTTTGTCCATGTACTGGTTCGCAGCACCCTTGACCATTTTCTGGGCGTGCTTGAGGGGGCGCTTCAACTCGTTGGTGCGCACCATGGCAACAATCGCGCCGTAGTCCTTATAATGACGGGGGGACTCGAGCTCGAGGATCAAGCGGCCGTGCGTAGAAGCAGTCACCCACTCATCCATCTGCTTGCGGGTTGGGGCGCCGAGCTTCTTCTCATAGGTGACCAGAACGCGAGCTTCTCGCTTGCTGTTGAACACCTTAAAATCTGACAGGCGCAGGTCAAAGCGCCCACTGCGTACACTCGCGGTACGCTGCTGAAGAGCTTGGCCTAGCCGCTGTTCAATCGTGCTGTTGATGTCCTTCATAACAATCTCTCTCCCAAGAGGAATTTTGAACCAAAGAACAAACCGGCCTATCTGGCTGGATGCCACTCACATGTAGAAGATAACTAGGAAAAGGAAATATGGAGGAGGGCTACGCGGTGAGGGAAGAAGGGACGTCAACACTGTAGCGGGAACATAGGTTTAAGAATACTGGCTGTCCAACCCCAACAGCACTGGACATGGACTTGAGGTTGGAGAACTTTTTGATACACAGGGTCAACACACTGCTTATCGGCAATCCAAAGTCCCGCTCGATACGCAAGACTACAGGTGGTTTGTAACGATAACAGTCGTCACCACAATAAGTGAAATCAGCCTTCACCAACGGCACCTGCTCATCAGGGATGGTTTTTTCGCACACGGAACAAACTCGATCTACGTCCAGGTGCGTGATCATCTCGTCAGCGCCGTCTTGCGCAATCGTCTCTTTAAGAGCACCATGACTCAAACTTTTCAGCGACTTGTTTAACTGCGTACGCAACGTAACAACGTCCACCTTTAGGAGCACAGAAAGGTCGTTCAAGCTCAGCATTTCGTGACCGTACCTAAGCCGGTAACACAAAATACAGTTGTTGGTCCAGGCGTTGTCTGTGTAGAAAGAACAGGACGTAACTGAACAGGGTTGGTATATGTCTATGCCGATTTCTGGGCATGAAAATTCGGCGTCTTTGGTCAACTCCTGCATGTCTTTTTTGTGCAAAGCGCTCTTGTCTTTGAACAACTTAGACACAAAAATGAGTGTGTCTTTCACGTTGTCAGGAGTGACGCTAGTGTACAAAATACGGGCGTTTTCAACCATGCTGGTGCATGGCCACTCACCTGTACCATCACAAAGTGGAGAAGCATCCTCACCAAAACCGTTAGCCCGCAGGAGCTCGAGCAATTCCTCACAGGTTTGGTAGGATTTACAAGCGGACTGGGACATCGTGCCACCTCATGGGCTAAGTTGGAAACAACAATAGAGGGGTGGTAATGTCGCGGAGTAGTAGGGATACGAGGGGTAAGTCTGACCAGCTTAGCTGGCAAAGTAGACCGGCCTAGAAGTCGTCGAACAAGGAAGAGCCACGACCCTTGGAGGCAGGAGCCTTCTTGGCAGCGGTCTTCTTCTTCGTAGTAGCCTTCTTCTTGGCAGGCGCCTTCTTCTTGGTCGTACCCTTAGGACGACCCGGACCACGCTTCTTGGGAGCATCGCCAGAAGCTGCCTTCTTGTTCTTGCTCCCCGGAGGACGACCGCGCCGCTTGCCAGTAGCCTTCTTCTTGGCAGGCGCCTTCTTCTTGTTGGTGCTTCCCTTGGGACGACCACGCTTCTTGGGAGCATCGCCAGAAGCTGCAGCCTTCGCCGCAGGCTTCTTCGCGGCAGGAGCCTTCTTCGCCGCAGGAGCCTTACCAGCCTGAGGATACTTCTCAGCTTCCTCTGCACTGACTTCCTTCTCGGCGTAGACGTACTCGACGTTACCCTTGGGGATAACGAACTGGCGCAGCACGTGCTTAACGCCACGACCACGACCGGTCTAGGCCGCCGCCACCACTGTCAGGGCTACACCATCATCCTTCTTGAGGATGCACTCACTCACGGGCAGCTTAACGCCCTTCTTCGGAACGATTGTCACTAGTTGATCAGCCATCAGTTTCTCCTTTTTCGGTGACAATTCAACGAACTAGCTGAGGTCTCGTCTCAGTCTAAGGAACCGGTTATTTCGCATCAGGATGTTCTCAGTACCAGTTGCTTTTTGTATTCGGAAGTCTACTTTCATACCAATGAGCTCGTCACGCTTCTGCCAGAACTCCATCCGAAGGTCGTTGCCTGCCTTATGCGGGATACCCGACCCAACATGAAAGCGTTCGCCACGTCGTTCGACGACTAGTTTGCCGGTGCGTTCTGAGTATCGATAAGAGACACATCCTGAAATATGAGTTGAGATCCTACGCTCAACACCATCATGCACAATTTCTTTTAATCCGTCTACTACTTTTTTGTGCTCTTTTTCATTTTTTACGAAGCAGTGAAGATAATACCCATCATCTTCAACCTTTCCACATGAACGCAGGTACTCCTCCACATCACTAATAGTGAGTAGCGGAGCGACGTCATTTTGCCCTTCACCAGGAAGAACGTCTACGATGACGCCGGTTGCGTCTTCCTCTGCTTTCATCTTTACAACATGGGTATGACGACGATGGAAAACATGCGGACCATCCAGCTGCTTGAGCATAAGCCCTTCGAAGCCTGCGTCAAGGCTCCACTGGTAAAGCTCTTCCAGCTGCTGCATGTTGTGGACGATGTGGTGCCCTAACACGTACACGTTTTGGGACACCCGGGTGGGCTTGTACGACGGGCGCTTCAGCCCAGCAGCTTGGAGTAAAAGGGCCTTACGTTTTTGCCAAGGGAGAGAAAACTTGCCAGCCATGTAGTCAGGCACAGGTGCCCAATCCCATAGAATAACTCTAACTTTTTCGAGGAAGCTTTCTGAACTGAAGTTTACGCTACGACTCACGACACTAGCTGTCTGGTTCCAGTCGGATGACAGAAACTCCCCGTCGAGGTAGAACGATGGGTCGAGCCCAGATACTCGAGCTAGCTGATGAGAGAAACTGCGCAGCTGTTCCTGGTAGTTGGCCACCCCCTCAATTTCAGTCTTCCTCTTGTTGCCCCGACTGAGCACGTAAGTGTGGTCGTCCTTACCAATATAGAATTCACAGGCACGCTCGCCATCCAACTTCACCTCAGCAGCTAGCGGAAATTCCGGTGATTTCTTCTCGTACACCTTGCTGTAGGGTTTGGCCGCCAAGCACCCGTGGTAGTACCACCCACGTTTCAGGGATTCTGGATCAACCCAAAACTCCTTGCCGAAGATTTTCTCGACCGTTCGGCGTCCAATGCCGCTGCGGAGGTCTCGATGAAGAGCTCTAACCATCCACGTGCGCAACCGAGGGTGGCACCGAGACAAGAACCTCTGAGCTTTCTCTATAGCGGCATTACCCGTTACTTTACGGTCACGTAAAGCAATGAGCATCTTAGCAAACGTATGAAAGGCATCAAGGTGGGGAAACCGGATTTCCGAACTGGGGATGTCCTTATCCAAAGTGATAAAGTACACGTCCCCGCACATGGCAGCTTTGAGAAAGAACTGGAAGACCAAGTTGTCTTTGGTTTCCAAGAGGATCTCTTCTTTAGCCTTGCGCCCCTCCGTAGCTTCCAGGCGCTCGAGCGCTTCCAGAGCTACTTTGAGGGTGTCCACATCGACCGTTTTTAGGTCGTCAGTAAGACTGAGTATAGCAGTCATGTTTCCCTCGCGTGCTTCAAAGAGGGCTCGAAAATCAAGCCCTCGAAGCAGCAGACGAAGAACTAGTCCGAAAGGTTGGCGGCCTTACGGGTAATTTGAGGATCGCTACTCTTGCGCCACTCTTTGTCCTTGAATGTAAGCGTGACACCCTGATTCGGACCGTCCAGGCCAGCTAGGACGATGTTGCCGCGACCGCGCCGCAGGATGATGCCCTTCTGCTGAAGGCCTGTCTTAGCATCCGTCCACTCGACCCAATCACCAGGCTCGAACTTGATACGCTTTTTCTTCTTCTTGTCTTTCTGCTGACGCAGAGTGATGCGCACATATTGACGGATGAACTCCTCCGAGAGCTGCATCTGCTCAATGGTGGTAAAGGAAGTGACGAAACCCTTTGCGCTCTCGAACACTTGCGCGGAGTCGACCACGAGCTCCTTCTTCTCGATCTCGGCGTTGAGCCACGGCTCACAAGACAGGAGGCGCTTCATACCAGGAAGCATGCGTCGGACCGTAGCCACCTCCAAAGGAGTCATCGTCAAGAGTGTATTGAGCTCGGGCTCCATCTCTTTCGCGATGAAGAACGACTGACAGCTGTACTTCTCAGCGCGCATCACCTCACCATCAGCGAACATACGACCGGGAGCACAACGGACCTTTCCACCCCACTCTTTTTCCCAGAGGGCACAGAACTTGCACTTCACTGGGATGACATCCCCACGGTGGTACGTGCGCCCCTCAATGGTGAAGCCGCGCTGCACCTGATAGGTGGGTGTGTCATCATCCTCACTGGGAGGAGGCGGCGAAGCTGGGAGAACGTCACCCGTGGCACGACGCGCCTTCTTTTTGGGAGGCTCGTCTTCCTCCTTCACTTCTTGAGCCTCTTCAGCCGTAGGATCTTCGGAAGCAGTAGGAGGATCAACCACCGGGGCCTCTTGACCAGGTTCAGACTCTGCAACACCTGACGTTGCGTCTTCCGACTCCTCAGGAGCCGTAGTCAACGTGGTGGGGTCGTCCTCTGAATTCCAATCAGAGTCACCCGAAAGCGAAGCTTCTGGGAGTGACGTGGGCGGCGTATCTGACTCATCATCAGAACCAAAGTCGTCCAGTAGGTTGTCAATCTCGTTTTTCTTGGCCTCGTCAGTATCCATTTTTGATCTCCTCCGGGGTAGTAGTTACCGGTGTATTGAGCAGTTATAGTACAAGGTGGGAGGCGTTGTCCAGTCTAAAAATCGTCAAACCCGCCGTCGAATCCGTCTTCTTTTTCGTTGCCACTGTCGTCAGAATCTTCGCCGGATTCCTCACCAAACTCACCGAAATCGGGCGCATCACTGAAACCATCTGCGATAGAATCAGTCTCTTCTGGGGCTGCTTTTTCACTGTCGTCGGCGTCAAAAGGCTCCGGCTCTTCTGCATCAGACGTTTCCTCTGAGTCAAAAATGCCGTCGCCAAAGTCGTCACCACCGTCAAAATCGGAACCAGAACTGTCGGTCTCTTCTTCAGAAGACTCCTCCTCAAAATCGTCAGTGGTCTCCTCTTCTGCCTCGTCGGACTCTTCCTCTTCTGATGGCTCTTCCTCTTCTGAAGACTCTTCCTCGAAGTCGTCACCACCCTCGGAATCCCACCCATCATCTTCTTCAGCCTCTTCCTCTTCTGGCTCTTCCTCAGCATGCAGCTTTTCGTAAGTCGCACAGACAAACTGAATGTCACCTGCGTCAACCTCGAACTCAGCTGCCAGGTCGTTCAGGTCGGGTGCGTCCTCACCGTCGGCCGGGTACATGTAGGCCTCAGCAGCCTTACTTAGCTGCGGGCCCTCACCACTGTGACCTTCAATCCAACGGTAGAAATAACGCGCAGCATTCTCACCAAGACCTCCATGGGTCACAAGAAGTTTGCAGGCGTCACGGAATACCAGCTGGTCGATGTCGCCAAACAACCGGTTGACAGCAGGCACACCAACATCCTCTACAAAGTTCAGGTCCGGGTTGTCCTTACCAACTTTGTCACGAAGGGTGCGCATCAAACCAACGAACGTCTTACCACTGGGCATCTTCTTTTTCTCCTGCACAGGTTGATTTGTATCTGATAGGGTGGGAGCACTTAATACAGTTAGGTCTACAGCCTCATCTTCAATGCGACGTAAAACGTCTTCGGCTGCTTGGCGCCGCTGTGGGGATGTCTTCCCATCCTCCGGGTTTACAGCGGCGTCCAAAATGGGTAGCCCCAACTCGAGCAGATCTTTAGCACCACCAAAAACAATGAGGCGGTGTATATCAGCTACCAATGGAGCTACAGCATGCAGCTTATCAATAGTCCGCAAAAGGATGACGTTCGGTCGACCGTCATCAGACAAAGTAAGCGTACTCCCATCTTTTGGTGGAAAAATGGCTAAGCGATGCTCTTTATGTTGAGCAAAGAGGATGATTACCTCTGGACTCGTGTAGGCAAAACCCACAGCTTTTACTGTTGGGGCTGTCATAACTTCCTCCGAAGATCGTCTACAAGGGTCTGCACAACCACTGGTGAGTCTAGCGGCAAGCTTACACGGATACCGCCATCCTCGGGTGCCACCGACACAGAATCGGTGGAGTGAGGTATATCCTTAGACCAAGGTAGCGCGACAGTGAGTGATCCGCGACTGATGATAAATGGTAGATCCACGTCAGCGCGTGAACCTAGTTCAGTCTCAACAAAGTCATGCAATTTGTGGTCAAGCTCCCAATCTTCATCGTAGAAGATAGAACACGACCAAAGAGCGCTGCACCCTTTAGCACGGTCGGAAGCTTTCTGCATGGCTAGCAACAGCGCTGGTGTCTGTATGTTCACGCTTTTTCGCTGCCCACCACGATTGTACACGAAGTATACGTACTTGTCATGTGCCGTAGCATGAATGAGCTCACCAAACTGGTGCTCAAACCAAGCAGTGACGTAAGGACAGCCCTCTTCCACCAGTAGATGGGTCAGTACTCGACTTAGCATACTACTGCTTTACAAGCTCTGCAGCCATGCGGAGATACTTCGCAGGAGGCTGCGTACGCCACATCTTAGCATTATCATTTTCCCGAATGGCCCACCAGGTTTGATCCCACACCGGGTGCTCCATAACCTCTGGACGGTGGCTGATAACAAAGATACTATCAAACCGCTCTTTCAGCACACTAAAGATAGAAATGAGACTCTCTGTACCTTGTGGGTCGAGGTCGCCAAAAGGCTCATCCACAATCAGTACATTAGTTCGGCTGCCTGTGTAAAGCTCTTTCAAATCCCGCATACCAAAAAGGAAAGCCAGCCCACTCTTACGCCGCTCACCGCCAGAAAGTAAGCTGCTGGATGTTATAACCTTAGATTTTTTCCGTGTCAACTCAAAGTGAAGTGACCCTTCCTTCTCAGCCAAACCAAGAGCGATATCACCATTGGGCCACAACAAATTGGAGTACATCGGCACGGTACGCTCTGATGCGTCATGCAAGATAGACTTGAAACGGTCCTGCTTGAGACCCTTAGGTTCAAACGCCTTTTTCAGGGCTTTCAAACAGGAAACCTCCTGCAAAATAGCTTCGCGGTCATCGAGCGATTTTTGAAGCTGTGCTTTACGGTTTCGCAGCTGACGGTACCTATCCAAACGCCCAGACAACTTGGTCACCTGGTCTGACGCCGTAGAAATAATCTTGGACGCCTTTTTAAGCTGCGTAGCTAGTATATCGATACGGACTGACAGTTCCTCAATATTACTCTTGGGCAGCCGGATGATCTTAGGTATACGCTCAAGAATACCAGCAGCAGCAGAATGCCTACGCTGCAAAATGCCGGAGAGCTTCTCGAGTCGGGCAACCTCCTCAAACAAAACATCCTCGCGTTCGTCGGGCATGTCTTCCAACTGACCTTCCAAACGAATGCGGCGCTGAGCAGACTCCAACTCAGTCATGAGGTTGCGCTCGCGTACCACCAACTTATTGATGTCAGCCTGAACCTCAGATGGAGACCTGTCGGTGCGCAAGGTTTTGAGCCGACGGACTAGTTCACCGTACTTCCTGGCTAGTGTAAGCTTGCGCTTCGTATTGTTCCTATACTGGATCGTGTCTTCTAGCTGACCACGCTTAGCAGTGAGCTCGTCCTGTTTTTCTGCAAGCTCTGCAGCACTGAAGTCCTGCATAGGACGATGACACGTCGGGCACACAGCTTTAGACACTTGAGAACTCAAGGTATCAATCTGGTTTTCCAGCCTGGAAGCGTCACGAACTGCTTGCTGAAACTCGTCCTCTAAGGTAGAGATTGAGGTAGTGGGCTTCCCTATCTTCTGCATGTCCGATTCAATCTCTACGCGCTCTTCTGCTTGCGGTAGTTCAGTATGCTGCAAATCACGCAGTTTACCCTTTACCGTAGAAAGCTCGTTTTGCACCACATCAAGGTTTCGGGCAGTAATCTTCTTCAGCTGCTCCCTAACCACAGCACGGCGACGCAGACGCTCCAAGGAATTTTTCTTGGTCACATACTCTGATCGAGTATTGTCATGCTTTTGCTTGAGCTCAGCAACGTAGTCTTCTGTTATATCCTGCGGCTGCGAAATGTCTGAACCGAAACCTACCGACTCAAAAAGCCTACGCACCTCATGAATCAAGTCCCTGCGCTGCTCTGTGCGCCCCTTCAGCTTAACTAAACTTCGGTACTCAGCCATCTGCTCGTCTACAGTTGCTTGAATACCTTGTAGCTCAGCACGGGCTGCATCGAGATCAGACTCCAGCTGCTTCATATTCTTGTACTGCGCTAAGTGCGCACGCACCTCCTGAAGCTCATCACTGATCCTCTCCATATCAGAAATGGTAGTGACATGCATACTCAGAGTGCGCTTGGTAGCCTTCTGTAGCTCGTCATAAATATCAAGGTTGAACATGGCAGTCAAGCGTTTACGCCGCTCTGACTCCCGACCATGAATCATTACGTTGTTAGTTTCTTGCGCCAGATAGACGAGATTGAAGAAGGAGGTTTCGTCCATCCGCAAGAACTTCTCGCGGACCCACTTAAACGGGGAACGACGCACTGTGATGTCTCGGGGGAAAACATCCGCACCAGTCTCACGGTCAATGACTATATAACGATTTTTGAATTCTGGGTGGTTGCGATACTGTGTCATCTCAAAAGGATGACCGTCAACACGCAAACGTAGAGTTGCTCTGTACCCCTCATTGGTAAACGAGTTCACCAACTCAGCCTTATGGTCCCCCATGCGAAAGTCGCGCTTCCCACCTTTCCCAAACTGTATCTGGGAAAATACTTCAAACACAGAAGACTTTCCCGCACCCAGAAACCCACCATCATCCAGGTTGAGCCCACGCACCAACACCAACCCCTGCTTCAAAAACGGGATCTCACAAGATCGATAGATGTAGCCGTTCTCGAAATTCAGGCTCTCGTATTCGATGACAGACACTAGGACGCCTCGGCCCAACGTTGAATGATCTTCGCTACACGCAACGTGTGTATTTGCAGTACGGTGATGGGGTCTGTTGTATACGCCTTGATGCGCTCAAGTGCTTCAGCGTAGCCATTCAATATCACCTCAAGGTCGTCACTGCTTTTGATAACCTTGCGCATGAAATCGGTAGGCGGTGACCGAAATCCCTTCATCATCCAAAATTTGTCTTTGTCAGCTAGTTGATCCGAGTCAATCCACCGGTACGTAAGCTGGTGCCATGTTTCCAAGATACGCTGCGTAAAATACGCGTGATTGCTGGCTAGCTTGATTGCCTGGAAAGACCTCGAGAAGCTGTTTTCAAAAATACCGTTCATGTACTCCTGCACAAGAGTGCTCGGCGTCATGGCTGCAGCATGTGCGACCACTTCCTTGTACATGGACTTCTCAATCTTATCCACACCGCCCTGACCAGCAACAAAGCTCAGAACCATGTCCAACTGACCAATGGCGGTGCGCACATCCCCACCACTGCTCGAAGCTGCCTCCACACAAATCTTCTTTAAGAGGTCTTCGGGCAGCTTCAACCCTTCCTTCCGAGCGATCCCAAAAAGCCGCTTAGCTACTTCCATGTGGTCTAGGGTGTCGAGCGTGTAGTAACCCTCCCGACAACGGCCCACGATGGCAGAAGGAAGCTTTTCCGGGTTGGTAGTGCAGAAGATATAACGCGTGAGCTCAGAAGGGTCTTCCAGAAGCTTGAGTGCACCGTTGAACGCAGAAGGTGTAATTTGGTGCGCTTCGTCCAAGATGAACACACGGTACTTAGAAGACACTGGATTCAGAACTGAAAGGTCCCGAAGCTGTCGAATAAGGTCGATACCGCCATCAAGCGCAGCGTTGATTTCCGTGACATCTGACGAAGTGGTAGACGCGCCCTGAACAACAGGCAAAGTAGACCGGCACCCTGAGCACTTTCCGCAAGGTTCGTTGTTTACGAGCTCCTTGCACCCACTGTAATGCGCAAACAACCGGGCTAACGTGGTCTTGCCGACACCAGATGGGCCGACAAACAACATAGCGTCTGGAAACTTACCTCTGCGTAAGAGTCCCTTCAAACCAGAAATTACATGCTTCTGACCTAGTACCTGATCAAAGCGAGAAGGACGGTATTTCTTTGCTAGTTGCTGGTTGGTGCTCATAAATCTTCTCGGTACCGTTCAGGAAGGTCCACATGCACTTTCAACGTTCTCGCTAACTTCTGAGCAAGTCGCCACGCAAGTGGGTAGAGTTCAGGTTTCAGATTTGCGCGAGCCAGACAGCTGTCCAGCCCCTCAAAGATGTGCTGGTTCCCAACATGAAGGGCGTCGGCAGCCTCTGCTACCTGTACCTGATACATGGACCCAGCCATCTTTGGGTTGTAGCGTACATGCGGAGGCAGAAGCGCCGCGTCTACGGCCTCACCCTCAGGAGTGTACTGTACAAAGGCTTCATCATCTGAAGGCCACCCACCTACTGGATATACAGATAGGGACACCAGCGGAGTGGAGTCAACAGGACGAAACTTTGGCTCGGAAGGGTTGTCTGTATCAACAATCAAGACACCCTTATCTTGGATCTCACCAAAATTTATTTGGTGGGGAGACCCGCTGTAGTAAGCGTTGTCGAGTATTTTCTGGCTGACGTGAATATCCCCAAGCGCCCAATACGTAATTTCTGGGATGCTCTTGTCAATCCGAATAGCGTGGTTCTTTGTTAGCTCCACACCCGTGTCAGTCTTACAACCTGACACAGCCTCGTGCATCACGACAATTATTGGGTGGTCAAGGTGCTCAGCAGGTTCAAACCTTGGGCCCTTTCTGATGAGTAGCTGCAATATCAGGTGCAATTCTTGGTCTGTCCAACCCTGGTAGGGTAAGAGAACGAAGTAGCACCCCATCTGATAAATCATAGTAGGGGGCCCGTCGTAGACGAGGTGAGAAGACAACTGACCTCGGAGCGCTGCAAGGTAGCTGAGGCCAGTATCCCCCACTTCTCCAGATCTCTTTTCGTGATTCCCACTCACCGCTACCACAGGTATTTCACAGTCGGCTAACCACTCAGAGAATACCTGCCGCTCCGCATGCGTGATGTCCAATCGGTCATATATGTCTCCCGCGATAATGATGAAGTCTACCGACTCCTCACGTGCGATTTTCAGCACGGAGTCCATCATGCGCCGGTTACGCTTGAGGTACCCTTTATGGGTACGCAGCGCATTCAGATGCCAATCGGCTGTATGCAGGAATCTT
>Ga0180433_10002496_pt1 | contig 28325 bp, 26 predicted proteins | sample SS_ome_8_FD_132980 | JGI IMG/M metagenome (GOLD analysis project Ga0180433, IMG submission 132980) | Hypersaline lake sediment archaeal communities from the Salton Sea, California, USA - SS_1_D_1 metaG | ecosystem: Environmental > Aquatic > Non-marine Saline and Alkaline > Hypersaline >... | reverse complement strand
TTGGAATCACCAACCACGCCCGTAGGACGTGGTATGATGAAGCCCCCTCGAAGGGGGCATTGTCGTTGGGAAAGCCCCTAAAGGGGCTGTCTATTTATTCTTTGTCCACATCGTCTTGATCACGAATATACTTCTTTATCGTTCCTTCATCCAGGCCCACTGTGCTAACACAATAAGCGGTTGCCCAGAAGCTTAATCCTGTCATCCTCTTCGTACCTAACAACTGCCGGTGTATCCTAATGGCACTCTTACCTTTTATAAACCCTACCGTATTTGAGACGCTGAATTTCGGGGGAATACTCAGAAGAAGATGTATATGATCCGCCATCGCATGCCCCTCATGCAGTTCAATCTCTTTGGCGACACAGATCCCGGATTATACCTCCGATCTTCTTCCTCAATTCGCCATAAATCCTTCGATGGCGGTATTTCGAGATGAACACCAAATGATATTTGCAGTCCCACTTTACATGTGATAATGATTTCCAATCTTTCATCAAGTCCTCCTCCTGTCCCTCTCGGGGCTTTCCCGGAGGAGGAATCTATTTCATTTTACGCCGGAACGGTAGAACCTTATAGGATCGCACGGGCATAGCCCGTGGTTTAATTAAATGCAATTAGGGTTTTGAAGGCTCCCAACCGGTCCTTTGCTCTTGCCCGAATCTGAGGCCACTGTCTCCCTGTGTTGCCGTTCGATGAATTCGGGTTTACAATGAAAGTGATCCGTTTCAACTGCAACTCAACTCCCGGATAAGCCTTCAGTCAATGCCGGAACGTTGCATCCCGGAACCTGATGATTATGTGTTTGCGGAGATGCACGCACCCCTTTCCCTTCAGTAAGGTTGACGGTACCATCTCCCAAGTGAAGGTCTATGTCTAACACGTGGGCACGTTCGATTTTCTCCTTTCTTCATACATGATCGAGTGCTGTGGCCATATGGTTGAAGTGGCAAAAGCCCCACGCCCCGTCAGCGGAAGCGTGATGGCCGGGCGGCCTGATCAGCCCAAAACAGGGTTCGCTGAGGGCGACCGCTGCCGCTTGAGCGGCGCCGCCGGCCGCCGGGGCGGCCACCGCATAAACGCCCTGCTGTTTCACGCGTCTTATGGGGAGCTGTGTATGCACAGCGGCGATATCATTCTCTGATAGCAATTGAGGTCCCGATATTCACGCCCAAGGACACCGATCCTTATTTTGCTCAGCATTTATCCTTTGGACTCCATTTCCTTGACGGCCTTCGTTAACCGGTTCAGCTTCTTTTCCAACGCTCGAAAATCCTCACGGGTAACAAGATTCATTTTCTTAAGCGTGCGAGTAACGATTTTTTCAATCTCTCCTTCCACCCTCTCCTTCGCTTCTTTGGACCTTTTTGAAAGTTCATCGATGAACTCTTTTGCGTCTTTTTCCGACATCTTCCCCTTCTCAACAAAATCTTTCGAGAGATCTTCGATCTTCTCTTTGGTCAGGAAGGCCAACCCCAAACCGGTGGTCAATGTTTTTTTGATAAGATCAATCATTTTTTGACTCCTTTCCGTTTTATTAGGCGATGCGAGGGCTTTCCATGGACCGGGAGCCGTTCTCCCAAGGAGTAACGGAACAAATACCCCAATATAAAGCGACACAATCAGTATCGAACTGCGGGAGCTTTCATGGGATATACTCGATTTTACTGCGGTATGAACATACGCACAAGGAAAATGTCTGTGCGGAATCATCAAAGGATTGGAGGCATTTCACCCGCTCAATGTCATTACGCTCCCTCACCCCGGGAAAATACCCAATAGAGGGCCTCCATATTTCCGCAACCTTTCGAACCTCTCACCCAGGGCGCTTCCTGTTACATGTACGGAATACTTTCCGGCATTCACTTGAAAACGATAAAGCATTCTGCTAAAATTTATGAAAAATTCAGCCATTTTTTATTCGGGAGAATAAATATGAAAAATTTCTTTATGATAGCCTTAAATTTTGTATTATTGTCGGTCGCTATTTCTTTCTTTGCACGGCATGCGATTTCACAGGAAACGGCGGCGCTCGAGGTGGCTGATGCGGCCGTTTGTCTAGAGGTGGTCAACCGTGAATGTGTCGGGACGAACACGGTTTTTCCATCGAATGTCGGAAAGCTGTTTTGCCTCACCAGAATTAATGGCGCCAAGGGTCCCGGGCAGGTGACCCATGTCTGGTATTTTGGGCAAACAGAGCGGGCCCGGATCGCGCTGAATATCCAAAACACGAGCTGGCGAACTTACAGTTCTAAGATTATTCAGTCACATGAAATTGGGGATTGGCACATCGATGTGTTGGGGCTTGAAGGTGAATTCTTGAAAATCATTCGATTTGAGATCGTGCCATAGCAACTTCAAATAACCGAACGATTCCGACCCGGGACCGGACAACTTGCCTATGATCGTCGGGTTATCTGACAGGTTGATGATAACCCTCCATCCTTAGCGTCTTGAGCCCGCCTTCGTTCATAGAAAAAGCCGGGCCCACAGGACGCGGGTTCAAAGTTGCTGGAAGAAGCAGCCCCAACTTGATTAGCTCGCAGCGGATTTATACATCGCATACAGATCATGCACTCTTTTTCTAAGTTGCTTGATCTTCTTGTTGTCCTCCTCGGATGACCAATGGGGCTCGCTGATGGAAAAGATGCTGTTGCTGAGTTCATCGATGACATGCTCAGTGGCCTCACACCACTCAGCCGTGCAAACACTGCTCATTTCGGTAGCCTCATCGATGCCCTTTTCCAGCGTATCAAGCGATTTTTCCATGTTATTGATAAACGTCTTCCAATTGTCTACGAGTTGATCTTGAATACTCGACTGAAAAGAATCCTTAGGCATTGCCATTTTCTTCACCTCCTTTCCTGTTCTAATATGTTCCCTCAATAGCCCAACCGCTTGGGCACTGCCGCCACAACCACTTCCTTGCCGAACCCCAAGTCTCCATTTCGTGTCCATGCGCTCCACCCACACCACCCTGGGGTCGGGCTTTTACACCCACGGCCGTTTCCATCCAGTCGGGCGAATGTCGGCATGGCGGTTCGGAACCATTCGCGAATCAATATTAGAGACAACCCCACTCCCATTTTTTCTTATAATGGATACCTACGTGATATTTTGGTGGATAGTATCCCGGATCATAACAATGGTCCGTAGTATAAGGAGTGCAGGGATACTTTTCACAATTCCCCGTCGGGTGCCAGCGCGTCCCCATTAGATTGCCGGCAACCCAGCTGTCCATGTACTTGTATTTTCCTTGGATGCAGTAAAATTCACTATGACAGGTAGCACCACAGCAATCCAGGGTACCACAGGATATATTTTCTATAAGCACCCATCGGCCGATAGTACACCTCACATATCCCATCACCGACACGCCATCACAGTCTGTAACAGTTATTGCGGCTGCACCGCAGGCATTGCCGTCAGCATGAAGGATGTTGGATACATCATCTGATTGCTTCTGTGATAATTCAAAGCCATTGCCGCTTATTGACCAGGTGTACGGGGGAATTCCTCCGATGACCTTTACCTCCGCGTCACGATTTCGAGCTATTTCGTCCGGATTGTTGGGATCCCATTTAAGCGCATACTTCACACTTCCCGGTAGCGTTGAAAAACCTTGAAAACAAGAATCCCCTGCAGCAGAAATATCACTTAAACACCCGAAGAAAAATAGTGTCACCAAATGGAGAGCAGTCTGCAATCTTCTTAATCTTGGCATGTTATGTCATTCCTTTGATCTTTTATCCTCAGTGACTGTACTAAAAAGCGCATCCGGCGCTGGAATCAAAGCGGCGGCACGGGCGGCAGAGATCCACCCCACAAGTATTTACCCATGCCGGCGCCCACTGGATGCCCCGGGTGAGAAAGCTCTCCCGACTTACAAACCCTCAATCCCCGGCAGTGCCATAAAAAAAATCCCGCCAGGAAATAAACGGCAAGACACACGTCAGTGTCCGCAGGCCCAATGCCCATATCAAGCCTTTCTCGAAAGATCGATGATCGGGCTCAAATTCATTTCTCCACTGGGTCAACTCAGAAATAACGAAATTATTGTTAACTTATGATGCATTTTATGCTACGGCTTAACCTCATGTGAGATCTTGACCCGATCAGCGCTGTGCGACCCCTGATCGGTATCGCTTAACATTTCGGCCTATACCTGTCAATAGACGCCCTCTGGATTTGTGCTGCGAGCACCCTGTCTACCCTCGGAGAGGAAATGATGAATACATCTATCCGCCCCTTATTTGTTTTGCTTATACTTCTCACCCTTGCGAAGGCGATTTTTATCCTCTTTCCTGCCAACCTGCTCGCCTTCTTTTCCCCACTGAAAGAATCTATCATTGCATACAACCTGGAGCATCACCAAAAAATACTGTCCAATGGTTCCTACAGAGGTGAGGAAGGCATCCTTTTGCTCAGGCCGGAGATCGCCCGCTCCTTCGGACTCAACGTCTCCATGGATCGAGATTATCTTTATGCAGAAACGCTGTTCAAAAAAGCAGGCCAAACCCTGGAGACGTTGAAAGGGGCGCTCACCACTCAAGACCCAAAAATGGTCTCCGACAAACACGAAATGCGAATCGCCCAACTGGCCTTAGATTACAATTCAACGCTTCGATCTGCCAGGGAAACAATGATGGCCTATCACAGAAAGCTGGCGCCTTCGGTTGATGACAGATTAAACAATGACATCTGCACTGAGCTAATGGAAAAACTTCTCTACGAAAGTGCCGAGGAGGCATCCTGCAACCTTCGGGAGACCTTGGCATTGTTCTACAACAAATGCCGAACACTGAACCGAAGCAGGGAACCCTTGAAGGTTGAAAATGTTCGCTTTGTCAATTATGTAGTCCATGAGTTTAAGCAGAAATCGGAGGAAAAAGACACGCGTCTGTTTGATCTCGACATGCAGACCGTCAAATCCCTAGAAGCACTCGGCGATAGGTGGCAGGAGGCTCTGGGAAACGCTGAATCCCGTTACATCCCGCTTTTGGATGCTATCATGAAGGAGCGAAATCCCAAGGAACATTCTGTAAATTTGCTTTTGTTTCTCGCTATCATTCGACAAGAGTCCAATTTCAATCCGCACGCCGTATCGCACGTGGGCGCCGCCGGCCTTACACAAATCATGCCGAGAACCGCCGAAGCGTTGGGGATGGAAAATATTTTTGTGCCGCCTTATCTCAATGAGGCGGGGGCAATGATGCGTAAGGAGCGGAACCTGAGAAATCGTGCCATGAGGCTTATCCTTAGGGTAACCCAAGAGGACCGTCTGGAAACCGCCAGGCGTGCCAGGGATCTCATGCAGCAATCGCTCGATTGCAGGCGGAAACGCATAGACTTGTATGCAAGATACAGGAAGGAAATATTAGATAAGAGAAGAGATGACCGATTGGAGCCGCGAAAGGCGATTGAATACGGTTTCAAATATTTCGACAATTTGATGACGGATCAGGAGGGAGATATAAGCCTGGCACTGGCCGCCTATAATGCGGGACCGCATCGGGTCAAGAAGTATAAGGGTATCCCTCCCTACCGCGAGACGATAGGGTTTCGGAACCGTGTGCTGAATCACTACAGGGATTATTTGCGCAAACTCGATCTTTATCAACAGAGATGTCCGGGAAGTCTTGAAGACACAAAATTTGGAAATGTCCTGCAGCAACCTGAAATTACAGAAATAAACCAAGACGCCCTTGACATGTTTTAGGCCTTGTCAATAAAGAGGGAAATTGCATTGGCCATGGCCCTTTTGTTGAAGGGCTGGATGCCACGACCCATATTTTTTACGTCGGAGCGATTGCTTTTAACGCTATTAAAATACAAACCGGAGGTAAACCAATGAACTCAGAGGTCCTGAAGCGGAGTGATTTCGAAGGTATCCGTCTCCTGAAGCGGGGGAAGGTGCGAGACGTTTACGAGGTTGGAGACGACCTGCTAATCGTTGCGAGTGATCGCATGTCGGCGTTTGACGTCGTACTGGCAGACCCGATTCCAGATAAGGGAAAAGTCCTGACAAGCATCTCTTTGTTTTGGTTTCAAAAACTGAACTCGATTGTGGAAAACCACGTGATATCGAGCGACCCCGCCGAATACCCGGAAGTTTGTCGAAGATACACCGATCAGCTCAAAGGCCGCAGCATGCTGGTGAGGAAAGCCGACCCGCTGCCTGTTGAATGCATTGTGAGAGGATATTTATCCGGCTCGGGTTGGCAAGATTATCTTTCCACTGGAAGCATATGCGGGATCAGACTTCCTGAGGGACTTAAGGAATCGCAGGCGTTGCCCCAGGCAATATTTACCCCTTCCACCAAAGCGGCAGACGGCATGCATGACGAAAACATCACCTATGAATTCGCATTGGAGATCTTGGGAGAAGAAACCGCTGAGAGGGTCCGACACATGAGTCTCCAAATTTATAAATTTGGGCGAGACTTCGCCTCAGAAAAAGGGATCATTGTGGCCGACACAAAGTTTGAATTTGGTTTAAGGGATGGTAATCTGATTTTGATCGATGAGGTGTTGACACCGGATTCATCGAGGTTCTGGCCCGTGGATTCCTATCGTCCCGGAGGCCCCCAACAGAGTTTTGACAAGCAGTTCTTGAGAGACTACCTGGTTGAAATCAACTGGTTGAAAAAGCCGCCACCGCCCAAATTGCCTCTCGATATCATCGAAAAAACGCGGGAGAAATACCTGGAAGCCTTGGAAAGAATCACGGGCCATGGTTTGGAATCGTGAACCAAAGGAAAAAACCGGATGAAACCGACTGAGAGTCTGCCCGGGAAGGAGATGTTTTTTCCCTAATCAATGAAGGTCGAAATGATACCCACAGAAATACAGGGGAGTATTTCATTGCCTCCCCTCCGGTCGTAGGCCCCTCAAAAAAGATTTGAAAAACCGGGTTGGTCGCATTGACAATGCTTTTTTCGATGCTTACCGTTTTGTTGTGTTAAGACCTTAAAAGAAATATGTTTTTTTGCAGGAGTGAGTCGTGGTACAGGTTGAAATCACGAATCCAAAGGATACCGAAATTGACACAAAGGAGAACCCGGACGTCGATTTGAAAGAAATCGCCGAAGATTCTCATGATAACGGATTGCGAGACGAAAAAAAGGGTGCTCTTGAAAAATTGTCGAAAGCGGAATTGCTGGAAAAAGTCATTGAACTGGAGGAAACGGCAGATAAGAACTTTAACCTTTACGTTCGCTCTCAGGCGGAGATAGAAAACCTTAAAAAACGGTTCCAGAAGGAAAAATCCGATTTGTGCAAATTTTCGAATGAATCGCTTATCAAACAGTTGTTGGGCGTGGTGGATAATCTTGAGAAGGCCATTGCGCACTCGGAGAACGAAGAGTCACTCGATGCACTGAAACAGGGCGTTAAACTCACCCTGAAGGGGTTACTGGATATTCTCAAGAACTCAGGGGTAGAGCCGGTTCAAGCAATGGACGCGCCTTTCGATCCCAATTTTCACGAGGCTGTTTCAGAGCAGGAAGACAATTCCGTGAAACCCGGCACGGTCATTCAGGAGCTCCAAAGCGGGTACCTCTTAAATGAGAGGCTTATCCGCCCCGCCATGGTCATCGTAAGTAGGCGGGGCGGTTAGTTAAGGAAATAATTGCGTTGAAACGCATTTTTTAAGCATATTCTATAATATATCTGAGGATTTGAGGAGGCTAAGAGATGGGAAAAATAATAGGCATTGATCTTGGGACAACCAATTCCTGTGTCGCTGTGATGGAGGGTGGTGATCCGATTGTGATTGCCAATGCTGAAGGGAGCAGGACAACCCCCTCGATGGTGGCATTTACGGATAAAGGAGAGAGGCTGGTAGGGCAGACTGCGAAAAGGCAGGCCGTCACCAATCCCGAAAATACGGTTTTTGCAGTCAAAAGACTTATTGGTCGAAAATATGAGTCCCCGGAAGTTCAAAATGATATCAAAACCCTTCCCTACAAGGTAAGTAAGGCAGCCAACGGGGATGCCAATGTTTCCATTCGGGGAAAAGAATACAGCTCCGCTGAAATATCTGCCATGATACTTCAAAAGATGAAGGAAACTGCAGAGGACTATCTTGGAGAGAAGGTGTCTGAAGCGGTCATCACTGTGCCCGCTTATTTCAATGATAGTCAGCGCCAGGCAACCAAAGATGCCGGGAAAATCGCCGGCCTCAAGGTTGAGAGAATCATCAATGAGCCGACAGCAGCCTCGCTTGCATTCGGACTGGACAAGAAGGGAGACCGAAAGATCGCGGTCTTTGACCTCGGGGGGGGGACATTTGACATATCGATACTGGAGATCGGTGAAGGTGTTTTTGAGGTGAAGTCCACCAATGGCGACACCCATTTAGGAGGCGAGGATTTCGACCTTCGCATCATTGATTTTTTGGCAGATGAATTCAAGAAAGATCAGGGCATTGACATACGCAGCGACAAGATGGCCCTTCAAAGACTGAAGGAGGGAGGCGAAAAAGCCAAAATCGAATTGTCGGGTTCAACCGAGACGGATGTGAATCTGCCCTTCATCACAGCGGATGCCAGCGGACCCAAACACCTCAACATTAAATTAAGCCGCGCGAAGTTGGAAGCGTTGGTGGATGATCTGATTCAAAAAGTTGTAGGGCCGTGCAATACAGCATTGAGGGATGCCGGCCTCAAAGCCAGTGATATCGAGGAAGTCATTCTGGTGGGCGGAATGACGCGCATGCCGAAGGTTCAAGCAAAGGTAAAGGAAATCTTCGGCAGGGAGCCGAGTAAAGGCGTAAATCCCGATGAAGTGGTTGCGGTGGGAGCCGCCATACAGGGGGGTGTCCTAAGAGGCGATGTAAAGGACGTACTTCTTCTCGACGTCACGCCACTTTCATTGGGTATTGAAACCCTGGGAGGTGTCTTTACCAAACTCATCGAAAAAAATACGACCATACCGACAAAAAAGAGCCAGATCTTCTCTACTGCAGCCGATAACCAGCCGGCCGTTGAAATCCATGTGCTCCAGGGTGAACGTGAGATGGCCGCCAGCAATAAGACGCTTGGGCGATTTCAGTTGGTAGGTATCCCGCCTGCCCCAAGAGGTATGCCTCAAATTGAGGTGACATTTGACATTGACGCCAACGGAATCGTAAATGTTTCAGCAAAGGATATGGGCACAGGGAAGGAACAATCCATAAAGATCACCGCCTCAAGCGGATTGAGTGAAGAGGAAATCGATAAGTTGGTCAAAGATGCGGAAATACATGCCGAGGAAGACAAGAAAAAACGGGAGCTTATAGATGCCCGCAATATGGCGGATTCCCTTATCTACACCACTGAAAAGTCCGTTAAAGAAGCAGGAGATAAGGTCGATGAAGCAACCAAAGCAAGCATAAATCAGGCAATCGATAACCTGAAAAAGGCCATGGAAGGGGAAAATACGGAAGAAATCAAGCGATTGACTGAAGCACTGACTCAGACATCGCACAAACTGGCAGAGGCCATGTATGCGCAGGCGAGCCAACAACAAGGGCAGGCCGAGGCTGGTGCCGGCGGCCCATCCGATGCCGGACCAACGCAAGATGAGGATGTCGTGGACGCGGATTTTGAGGAAGTACAGAAGTGACATTCAGAGCTTTTGCATGGAACAAGGCCATCCCCCTTTTGATGGGGGGATTGGCCTTTTTTTTGGCAGGCTGCCAACCAAGAATGCCCATAGAAAAGGATATAACAAAAGAAGCCGTAACAGATCAATTTGCCTTGGCTGAGGGCCACCTGAATAGCGGGGAGTTGGGCAAGGCATTGGTCGCTTATCAAACCTACCTCGATCAGTTCCCCGAAGACAAGAACGCGCCTCTGGCCCTGCACCGGATCGCGGAGATTTATGTTCAAACCGGGCAGGACCCAAAGGCCTTGGACCTTCTCATAAAAATCTCCCGGGAATACCCCAACTACAGGGATCTGCCGGTCGTGGAATATGAGATCGCGGAGGGGCTTTTCCGTAAGGCCGACCACCGCGCTTCGTTGGATCAAGGCTTCGCGTGGCTTGAAAAACATCCCCGGCATCCCCTAAAACCCGATATGTTGCTGCTTCTGGGTCAGAATCTAAAGGCGTTGGGAAATAATTCCGAAGCCTTTCGTTGGTGGCTTAAGGCAGAGGCGGAGTGGCTCTATGACCTGCAAAGGCAGGCAGAGATAAGCGAGAAGTTGGAGGATTTGATTGAAAACAGCGACATCATAGCGCTCCAGGAAATAGCGGATTTGGCTTTGGGAACCGACTATGCGCCCGGAGTTCATTCCAGGATGGCCGCTGAGTATTTGGAACAAGGCAATCTTGACAAGGCCCGAGAAGCTGCGATGACCCTGGTTCGATCGACGCCGGAACCCTATTGGGTATCAGAAGGAAGACGGATTCTGGAGCGCATTGAAGCGGAGCTATCGGTTAGAAAAAATGCGGTGGGATGTCTCTTGCCGCTGAGTGGACCTTACGCCATTTACGGACAGGAGGTGTTGAGCGGAATTGAGCTCGGTATGGGGGTGTTTGACGAAGCAGATCCGGGTCCGGATCTCGAGTTGGTAATTAAAGACACCAAAGGGGATCCGGAGCACGCTGCGGCCGAACTTGAAGACCTGGCCGATAATGAAAAAGTCATTGCGATTCTCGGACCCCTCTCCAGCAAGGCAGCCGTGCCGGCGGCAAAAAAAGCCCAAGCGTATAACATTCCTATCATTACCCTGACACAAAAGGAGGGGATCACTGAGGAAGGAACAATGGTGTTTCGCAATTTTACGACACCTTTCCGAGAGGTCCACAGGCTGTTGGACATTGCGGTTTCCGACATGCACCTAAAACGGTTCGCCATTCTCTATCCCGAAAATTCCTACGGGCGGTTCCTTTTAAATCTTTTTTGGGATCGACTCGAAACGCTTGGGGGAGAGGTGACGGCGGTCGAATCCTACGAGCCGGATGAGACCGACTTTGCTGAACAAATAAAAAAGATGACAGGTCTCTATTACCCAAGACCCCAATCCGTGGTTGAAAAGCTTAGAGAAATGCGAACCCCGGAAGCGGAAGAAAGCACCATATTTTCTGAGGAAAATGAACCTATCGTGGAGTTTGACGCTGTCTTTATACCTGACAATTTTCAAAGAGTGGCGATGATTGCACCCCAACTGGCCTATTACGACGTCGTGGACGTGCTCCTGATGGGGACGAGTCTGTGGCAATCTCCCCAATTGATTGAAACGGCGGGAGACTACGTGCAAGGCGCCCTCTTTTCATCCGGCTTCTTTGAAGGTCTCGAGCTTCCGACTGTTAAAGTGTTCGTACAGGCGTACAAAACAAATTTCGACGCAACACCCGGAATTCTGGCAGCCACAGGACATGACACGATCAAGTTTCTTAAGGAATTGATCGCACGGGAAAACATCCGCACACGAAGGGATCTCCATAAGGCACTCTTCGATTCCTACTACTTCAACGGCGTGACCGGGAATATATCGTTTAACTTTGAAGGGGAGGTTGAAAAAGAACCGCTGATCCTGACGATTTCCGGAAACAGAATGAAGCTTTTTCGCTGATCCAAGGCTGGACACCATCCGGCCGGAAAATGTCAAGCTTTGGCATCCTGGAAAACGGGTTCACAATCCGGCATTCCTGAGAAGGTGTCCGGGCGATACGCACCCCGGGGAATTGCAGGTGCTGCCTCAATCGTCTGATGACCCCTGATTCTCAACGTCTTCATCACTTCCCCCTTTTTTCTTCCGAGCAAGCTTGGAAACCAAGATACCGATTTCATAGAGAATTATTAAGGGTCCAGCCATCATGCATTGTGTGACGACATCCGGAGGCGTTAGGATGGCAGCCAGGGTGAAAGTCATCAGGATCGCGTACTTGCGTTTTTGTTTCAGAAACTCCGGTGTCACGATGCCCATTTTTGCCAAAAAATAAATAATCAGCGGAAGTTCAAAGACAGCACCGAAAGCAATCAGCAGTTTTATTGAGAATGAAAAGTATTGTTTGACCGATGGCAGCGCTTTTACGTATTCATTTGAAAACCCGATGAAAAACTTGAAGCCGAACGGGAAGACGACGAAATAGCCAAAAAGCCCTCCCCCCACGAAAAGAATCGTAGAGCACACCACAAAGGGAATAAGATACTTTTTTTCTTTTTGATAGAGCCCGGGAGCGACAAACATCCATAATTCATAGAAAATGAGCGGCGCAGCCAGCATAATCCCCGTGATAAAGGCAACCTTGATGTAGGTAAAAAACATTTCAGGTAGGTTTGTATAAATCAGCTGATCGCCTTCCGGCATGACGGTATAGAGCGGAGCAATCAGTAATTGAAAAAGCCTCTCGGAGAAAATATATGCCACGACAAAACCGATTCCCACGCCGATGGCGCAGGTTATCAGTCTTTTTCGTAATTCTTCAAGGTGGCTCAAAAAGGGCTGCTTTTCATCACTGTCCATCCGCTTTCGACTCCTTCGCTTCTGCCGCCCGACTGTTTATATTTTCCTGTGTTTCATCGGTTCCGTTTTTTTCGCTTTCATAATCCTCCGGCATTTCGTCAGCGTTATCGTACTTCGATTCTTTATCTTCATCGGATTTGTAGGGTTCAAAATCCTGCGTGTTATCCGGACCACTGATTGAGTCGATTAATTCCTCTTTTACATCCTTTAAATCCTCCTCCACATTGAGGCTCTCTTTGATTTCCTGCGTGGCTTTCCTGAACTCTGCCATCCCCTTCCCCAAGGCCCTTGCAAGATCAGGGAGTTTCCGCGGTCCGATGACGATGAGGGCGATCACCATGATAATAATCAGTTCCGGCATACCGATGCCAAACATTTTCTCCTCCTACTTTCACACAGCATTTCAAGACGCCGAGAATGCCCCGGGCAGGCACACTTGTTGGAAGAGCTCGAGGCCGGGCCGCCCGTAGCAGCCCGTTTTATCTCTCAAACCGACCGTTTCATTCTCTTCCTGCGCCACGGCTTGGAGCAAATCGGCACTGAGCATCTTACAACTGAATGACCAATGCGACTTCCTCGCAGTTTGGGAATTTCGGGCATTTCAGGCAATCGGCCCAAATCTTATGGGGAAGCGTCGATTTTTCCACTTCCTCAAAGCCGAGTTTCAGAAAAAATTCGGGGATATAGGTCAAGGTAAACACGTTACTGAGCCCAAGAAGATGGGCTTCCTTGAGACAAGCCTCGACGAGTTTTTTGCCATAGCCCTTTCCGTGGGAATCTTCAGCAACCGCCAAGGATTTGATTTCAGATAAATCCTCCCAACATATGCCCAGCCCACAAACACCATGGATGGAATGCCCCCGATCGCTCGTCTCCAATACGAAATAGTCTCTCAAGTGATCATACAATTCACTCAAAGACCTCGGCAGCAGGAGATCTTGCCCGGCGTAATGATTCAGGATCTTGTGAATGGCTTGAATATCTCCTGCTACGGCTTTCTTAATGCGCATGGAATTCACTTCTCAGTTCTCGACTCTGGTGACAAACCCGTCAATGGATTCCTTCGTCGCCAAAATTCTTTGATGGTTTCCGGCCTCTTTTTTGCTCTCAAAACGCCCACACCTCACCCGATAATAGGTGGTATTCTCTATGGTGACCTGATTCAAATAGACCAAATACCCGCGATGCTTCAATCGCCCGGTCATCTTGAGGGCTTCATCCTTGTTTTTGAGCGATGCAAGTTGCACCGTATACATGGCAGGCTTTGATGGCCCCAAGGTGGAGGCTGTCTTCGACCTGTTCTCCCCTTGCTTGCTCGCCCGGGCATGTATTTCCTCCCGTTCTTTCGTGACAAAGCCTTTGATTTTTTTTTCTTCGGCCAATTGCCTATTTAACGCATCCGCCTCACTTTTCTCCCCGAATCTTCCGCACCGAACCCGGTAATAGGTCCGACCTTTTACCCTGGCCTCATAGAAATAAGCAGGATAGCCCTGACTCGTGAGTCGGTCGACGATCTTGCCGGCCTCGATTCCGCTCTCCACCGAGGCGATCTGAACGGTGTATGTCCAGCCATCCCCTGCGGTCTGACTGCCGGCTTTTTGTTTTGGTTCTTCTCCGACCGGATCGATAATTGATTGCCCAATGCTTTCGACCTGCTGTGCAGTGGTAAGAGAGTCCGCTGTTTCAGAGTGCTCCGCCGGTGAGCTTTTCTTCACCGATTTCTTGTTCTCATCCTGGCCTTTTTTTGTGACTTTAGCTTTCTTGGAGGATAGTTCGTCATAGAACTTGAATTCAGGATCCTTATCCAGCTCTTTTATACGATCCAAATCGGATTCTCTTCTGTTGTTTACCACATCCTGGAGTTTTGTGATGGGTGTCCGCAATTTAGTCAGGGCAATGACCCCTTGGGGCAGGAAGCCTCGACCTACAAGAATACCCAGCACGAAAATCCAGCCCAGAAAGAATAAGGAGCCGAGGCTCCAGAAAAAGAGCGATCCACGAGAAAACTCCACTCGATATTTTTTGCCTTTTTTCTTGTCTTTGGATTTCTTTGATGGCATTTGGTGACGCCCTTCTCACATTCTCTCCGGTGCGTTTATGCCCAGGAGCCCGAGTCCATTGGCTATTACGATCCTTACCGCGTCAACCAGACGCAATCGTGCCCGGCTCAGTATCAAGTCCGGAGAGACAATCCGATGATCTGGAATCTTCGTGCCCAAATTGAAATACTGATGAAACAGCGCAGCCAGCTCGGTGAGATAATAGGTCAGACGATGCGGCTCAAGGCACTTGCAAATGTCTTCTGTCAGGGAAGGAAATGCAGCCATATGCTTGATGAGGGTCAATTCTTCATCCAGGACAAGACGGTCCGGAAATTCATCGGTTTCATCGGGCAGCGAAATTCCCTCCGATGCCGCCTTCCTGAAAATACTGCAGATCCTGGCGTGCGCGTATTGCACATAATAGACCGGGTTCTCACTATCCTGCTTCTTCACCCGATCAATATCAAAATCCAGCGGTGAGTCATGGTTCTTTGACAAAAAGACAAACCGCACTGCATCCACCCCGACTTCATTCACCAACTCTTGCAGGGTGACGTAGGATCCGGCCCTTTTTGACATCTTGATCTCCAGCCCGCCGCGCCATAGCTTAACAAGTTGGATTAATACGACGGATAGCCAGTCTTCTGGAAAACCATAAGCCGAAAGTGCCGCTTTCATGCGGGGAATGTAGCCGTGGTGGTCTGCGCCCCATACGTTGATCGCCTTTTCAAAGCCGCGAGCTCTTTTGTTCAGATGATAGGACATATCTGTTGCGAAATAGGTAAATTGGCCGTCTTTTTTTCGAATGACACGGTCCTTATCATCCCCAAACTTGGAGGTTCCGATCCACAGTGCACCATCCTTTTCATAAAGGTTTTCTCCGCCTTCCATCATGTCCAAGGCCTTTTGGAGCTGTCCCGATCCGTAGAGGTCACTTTCACTGTACCAAAGGTCGAAGGAAACTCTAAAATTCTCGAGGTCTTGCTTGATCTCTTCGAGCATGCGTACTTTGCCTTTTTGGGCACAGATCTCAGCGGCCGCTTCTTCCGACATCTCATCCAAATCGATTTCCCGAGAAATCGTTTCGGCCAGGTCTGAAATATAATCCCCATGATACCCATTTTGCGGAAAAGCGTAGTCCTGCACCGTCATCTGCTTGAAGCGGCTGAATATGGATTCGCCAAGGAGCCTGACTTGCAGCCCCGCATCGTTGATATAGAACTCCCGAGCCACGTCATACCCACAAAAAGAAAAAACTCTGGAAAGCGTATCTCCCAGGGCTGCGCCGCGACCATGACCAAGATGGAGGGGGCCGGTGGGATTGGCACTTACAAATTCGATCATGACCTTTCGGTGATTTCCCACCTCGCTCCGTCCGTAACGCTCTCTGAGCCGGACAATATCAGATAAAACGCAATACCACTTCTCGGCGCTAACTTGAAAGTTGATAAAACCGGGACCCGCCACCTCTGCATTCTCAAGCAGCCCCCCGTTATCTTTGAGATGGTCGATGATAAGAGATGCGATCTCCCGTGGGGGCCGCTTCTGGCTCGCCGAGAGAACTAAAGGCAAATTGGTGGCGAAGTCCCCATGGTTCGGATTATTGGGGATTTCAATTACATAATCCGGGACCGGCACCCTGGAGAGTATCCCCTCCTCAAAACACGCTTCCACCGCGACCTTGACCAGGGCTTTGAGTTTCGTTTTCATTCTTGATGTGCCGTAAACATGTAACTCATGAAAGAACTGATGATTGAAATGAGATTCCCGTTGGGGTTTCTTCTCCCGCAAAAGCGGGACACAGGGCCTTGCCCCAACAAATGGAACGTCAGCGTGGCCTTAAAATCCGCTCGGAGCATCCCCGGAGAGGAGCACGTCTGCCGCCGCTGCGGCTACGCGGTTCTCTGCTCTGCCTGCGCCTTACCCCACTCTGGGGGGGTGTTCTGCAAGCAGTGGAGGATTTGTGTTTCACACCGGAGACTTCCGCTTGGATTCAAACATGGAAGCTAACTGATCCTTCTTTATAGATCAAGTACTATATGAGCGCAGAGTCGGGTTGACAGAACAAGATGTCGACAATATTATACGTATCGTTGTAGAGTCACATCAAAACCATTCATTTGGCGGTGTGCTCTATTTTTTTGTTCATGCATCATGGAACATACAGGTATTTTCTTAGACCTGGTAAAATCACAAGAGATGACATATCTCGAATCGAGGAGATTTTTAAAAGGATAAGGCAAGCATGAAATTATTGCTCTGTCTGCTAGGGCTCGTGCTGATGGTAGAAGGTCTTCCTTACTTCGCGTTTCCCAGCAAGATGAAGAAGTGGATGTCAACGCTGCAAGAGGTTCCGGATTCAAACTTGAGGATCATGGGTTTCGTCGCCATGGCGATTGGGCTTTTGATTGCCTACTTTTTTAGGCAATAAAAACGTTTGACTTTAGACCTGATTTTGTTTAGCTTATTCAGTTTAAAATGCTTAAATGTTTGATTTAGAAAAATACAATTACAAATTGCCGGCAGAATCAATCGCACAGCTGCCGACTTTGAAACGGGATCACGCCCGTTTAATGGTACTGGATCGTAAGAAGCAGTCTGTTTCGCACAGTCACTTCTGTAATCTTCCCGCACTGATCCGACCCGGGGATCTCCTGGTTGTGAATGATACTCGGGTTGTCCCTGCGAGGCTTTTCGGTCGAAAGGAGAGCGGAGGTCAAGTTGAAATCCTGGTACTGGAACACCCGGAAGTTGAGGATCAAAACCGACCCACGCGATCTTGCCTGGTAAAATCCTCCAAAAGGCCTAAAAAAGGCAGTCTCTTATTCTTTGAATCCGGCGTTTCAGGAAGGGTAAGTGAAGTACTTGACGATGGTATTGTCCGGATCACGTTCAACGGGAATCGCTCGATTGATTCTCTGCTTGCAGAGAAAGGTTCTATGCCGTTGCCCCCCTATATTAAGCGAGGGAACGGAAACAGGTGTGAACAGCTCGACCGGCAACGTTACCAAACGGTTTTTTCCAACAGAAAGGGTGCCATCGCAGCACCCACAGCCGGGCTTCACTTCACGGAAAATTTGATCCAAGCTCTTGAGAATGTTGGCGTTTTCATTGAACCCCTCACCCTTCACGTGGGATACGGGACCTTCCGTCCCGTCCGCACAAAGGATGTCAGAAAACACCGCTTGGGTGAAGAATTCTTTAGAATCGAACCAAAAACAGCGAAGGCCATAGAACGAACCAAAAAAGCAGGGCAACGGGTGGTTGCCGTGGGGACAACTGTCGTAAGAGCTCTGGAAACGGCCGGAACCCGGAACGGGTCGGTCATGTCAGGAGAAGGCACCACGGACCTGCTCATTACGCCGGGCTTTGAATTTAGAATCGTGGACGCCCTGATAACCAATTTTCATTTGCCAAGGAGCTCCCTGCTTTTCCTCGTGTCTGCCTTCGCCGGTCTTCAATTCATAAAACAATCGTATCTGTTGGCTATTCGCAAAGGATATCGCTTTTACAGTTACGGGGATGCGATGTTGATATTTTGACCGCGGGCGACCGCTCCGCCGGTTCGAGCGAGGAAGACGATTTTTGAGAGGGGTCAAACGATTTCTTCCCCAAAATGAAAGCGACTGCGTCCAATTTGACTCTTTGGAAATACCGGTGGTTCTCGTACCCTCAAGCTACAAGATTTCATCGCGGCTTCACGGGCCCTTTTTTTGTGTTTTTGTCGTGCAAGAATTGAATGTCAAGTTCAAGGTTGAAGTTTAATGTAATTTACAAATCCAGGGAATGCAGCGGTAGAGTCGGGACTGTCAAAACTCCGCACGGAAACTTTGATACGCCGGTCTTTATGCCGGTTGGAACTCAGGGGTCGGTCAAGGCGGTATCGCCTGAAGATTTGACGGATGTGGGTGTAAAGATCATTTTGGCCAACACCTATCACCTCTATCTTCGCCCCGGTCATAAAGTCATTGAGCGATTGGGGGGGCTGCACCGATTTATGAGTTGGCCCGGGCCGATTTTGACGGACAGCGGTGGCTTCCAGGTTTACAGTTTGTCGGCCCTGAGGACGATAGCCGAGGAAGGTGTAACATTCCGATCGCATCTGGACGGCTCCAAGCACTTCATCGGTCCCAAAGATGCAATAGAAATTCAGAGGGCATTGGGTGCGGATATCATCATGGCCTTTGATGAGTGTGCGCCCTATCCTTCCGAGTACGGATATGTCTTCAGATCGATTCGATTGACAAGTCTTTGGGCTCGAAAGTGTCTTGAGTGTATGGATGGTTCCGAGCAGAGCCTTTTTGGCATTGTGCAGGGCGGGGTCTATCCTGATTTGAGGAAGAAAAGTGCCGAGGAATTGGCCGTCATGGGTTTCGATGGCTTTGCGATAGGGGGACTCTCGGTTGGCGAAGACCGAGAGACGAGGTTGCGAGTCGTCACCGAAACGATACGGTCGCTTCCGGAGGACAGGCCCGTCTATCTGATGGGCGTGGGGGCGCCCGAAGATCTGCTGGAGGCAGCGATGCGAGGCGTCGACATGTTTGACTGCGTCATGCCGACCCGAAATGCCCGAAACGGCACCCTTTTCACCTCTAAAGGGAAATTGACCATTAAAAACGCAAAGTATGCGAACGACCAAAGGCCCATTGATGAAACTTGTCAATGCTACACATGCTCCCATTTCTCAAGAGGTTACCTGAGGCACCTGTTCTTGGCGAGAGAGATCTTGGCATATCGACTCAACACCATTCATAATCTTTACTATTACAGCCGGCTGATGTCCGGGATTAGAGAAGCCTTAAAGAAAAACAAAATGGCTGCGTTTCAACAGAAGTTTTACGAGAATCAAATATCAAACCGAGAGGAGGTTTTAAAATGAATTTTCTGGCTTATGCGATGGGTGGAGGGACCGGCGGAGCCGGTGGGCAAGGCGGGGGCCTGGGTGCATTTCTCCCCCTGATACTTATGTTCGCGATTTTTTATTTTCTGCTGATCAGGCCCCAACAAAAAAAGGCCAAGCAGCATAAACTGTTGCTTGCCTCCATAAAAAAGGGAGATCGCGTGATCAGTTCCGGCGGCCTTCATGGGGTGGTTACCGGACTTACGGATGATATCGTAACCATGGAAATCGCCCCCAAGATAAGGGTTAAGGTATCGCGGGGCTCCATTGCCGGCGTGACCAACAAAACAGCTTAGCTGAAAGCAATCGACACCCGGAGGCATTGCATCCGACGGGGAAACACACGGATAAACAGATTCTAAAAGAATACATGGCCCTGATTGGAAAAATACAGTCAGATCATGACCAATTACTGACCCCTAGGGAGTAGGAAGTGTCCAAGAATATCGGTTGGCGCAGTGCGATCGTTCTATTTGTGCTTTTGGTTTCATTCATCTATCTCACACCTTCACTCACAAGCGACTTTCCCGGATGGTGGTCCGACGTTTTACCTGCGGAAAAGATTCGTTTGGGTCTCGACCTTCAGGGAGGCATGCACCTCGTTTTGGAGGTGGAAGCCTCGAAAGCTGTTGAAACCCATCTGGAGCGTATCGTTGAGGAACTAAAACGCGATCTGCGAAAAAGCAAGATCCGGTATGTAGAGCTGAAAAGATACGACAATGACCGCATCGCTTTGACGCTTATGAGACCGGATGACGCGGATGTTTTTCGTAAAATGGTCGAGGCCGATTACCCTGATTTTGAAGAGACTTCAATGCCCGGTCAAGAAACCCAGCCGGTGTTTCAACTGGCATTACTTCCCAAGGCGAAAATCCGCATTGAAAAAATGGCGGTAGATCAAGCGCTTGAAACCATCAGGAACCGTATTGATCAGTTTGGGGTCACCGAGCCGGATATCCGGCCCCAGGCAGGGAATAGGATTCTTATTCAGCTGCCGGGCATGAAAGATCCCAAAAGGGCTGTCGACCTTATCGGTAAGACCGCCCAATTGGAATTCAAACTGGTCGACGAGGAGCACACCGTTGCCGAAGCCCTGAAGGGGAATGTTCCACCGGGGACTGAAATTCTATACCAACTGACCATGGATCCAAAGACCGGCGCTGAGAAAAAATTGCCTTTCCTGCTAAAACAGCGGACGCTCCTTACCGGGGAGTACATCACCGACGCCAGAGTTCAGTTTGACAGCCAGTACAATGAACCTTACGTATCGCTTTCATTCGACGCGAGGGGGGCAAGACTTTTCGAACAAATCACCGGTCAGAATATCAAAAAAAGACTTGCGATCGTACTTGACAATAAAGTCAACTCCGCCCCCGTGATTCAAGATAAGATTTCAGGAGGAAAGGCTCAGATTACAGGGCGTTTCACGACTGAGGAAGCACGAGACCTGGCCATTGTTCTGAGAGCGGGTGCGTTGCCCGCGCCGGTCAAAATCATCGAAGAGCGGACGGTGGGACCCTCTTTGGGGAAAGACTCAATTGAGAAGGGTTTTAAATCGATGCTCATCGGAGGCCTGGTGGTAATTGCCTTTATGATGATTTATTACGGTATTGCAGGTTTCATCGCTGACTTCGCCCTGCTCCTGAACATCCTTTTTATCATGGCAGGCCTCGCGTTTTTTGGTGCTACGCTGACCCTTCCCGGAATCGCGGGTATTATCCTCACCATTGGCATGGCTGTCGATGCAAACGTATTGATATTTGAACGTATCCGGGAGGAATTGAGACTTGGAAAAACACCGCGAGCCTCCATTGAAGGGGGTTACGGCAAAGCGCTTGTGACGATTCTTGATGCGAATGTCACCACATTGATCGCCGCGCTCGTCCTATTTCAGTTCGGAACCGGACCGGTAAGGGGATTTGCAGTGACACTCAGCATCGGGATTATTGCCAGCTTGTTTACAGCGATCTTCGTCACCAGGATTATTTTTGATTACCTCTATGTACAGCAAAGAATGAAAAAGCTCAGTATTTGAGAGCATTCTCACTTTTCTATCGGCTCAATCCATTCCATAACATGGGATTTGCTGATTTCCTTCGATTGAGTTATTGAGCTGACGGACTGAACCGAATACGGACTCTGAAAACGGATACAGCCATTGGAGTTGTCAAATGCAATTCATCAAGCCGGGAATTAACATCAATTTCATCGGAAAACGAAAAGTCGCTTTTATTTTTTCTGCAATCATGATCATGGCGACGTTTTTTCTGTTGGCATGGAGGGGCGGGCCCAACTACGGGGTGGACTTTTCCGGTGGGGTTTTGGTTCAAGTAAAATTGGACCAAAAGCGGACACCTTCCGAAATCAAGGAAGCGCTTCAACTTGTCCAGCTGGATGACAGCATCATTCAGGAGTTCGGCGAAGAAGGCCAGTTTGAGTATCTGATCCGAATCAGAAAAACGGATATTGAATTGACCGGTTTAAGCGATAAGGTAAAGCAGGCCCTCAGCTCAGCCTTCAATGACGCGGTTGAGCTAAGACGGGTGGAAATGGTAGGACCGAAAGTGGGTGAGGACCTCAGACAAAAGGCCCTGTTCGCCATCTTTTATGCGATTCTCTTTATTGCTATTTATATTTCCGGTCGTTTCGAAAGCAAGTGGCCGATGAGTATCGTCATGGCCCTCACCCTGGCATTTGTCGTTTACATCACTTCCAGCTTCGGATTCAGTGTTACTTGGCTCATACTCATTGCCCTGATGGTGACGCTGGGCCTCTGTTACTTCTTGAAATTGAAATATGCCTTAGGAGCCATCATTGCTTTGATTCATGATGTGACCATCACAGTCGGCGTCTTTGCGCTGACGGAAAGGGAGATTTCCCTTTCGATCATTGCCGCTTTCCTTACCATTGTTGGATACTCCCTGAATGATACGATCATCGTTTTTGACAGAATCCGGGAAAACCTGAGAAAGTTTCGGAGACGACCCTTTGAGGAGGTCATGAATACCAGTATCAACGAGACTCTCAGTCGGACCATTTTAACTTCCACCACGACTCTGGTTGTTATTGTGGCCCTTTTTGTCCTGGGGGGTGGGGTGATTCACGATTTTGCATTTGCGATAATGATCGGAGTTATCATAGGGACCTATTCGTCCATATTTGTGGCAAGTCCGGTCCTTTTGATCTGGGAAGGCAAATTTGCCAAACCGGCCGGTGGTAAAAAAGGCTCGGCCAAGTGAGTGCCGCCAATTGCAGAAAAAGAGAAAATCATTTTTTCGAAATATCAGTTTCTGGGTGATTACCTTCCTTGTGATCGGAGCTGCCGCTTCAGGCTGGCTGCTCTGGCAGGCCATGTACCCCGTCTCTCCTCGGTTTGACTTTATCCTGGTTAAAGTGAATGATGAATCCCAAAAAGTCCTTTCAGGAGAAACACTGTCTCTCCATCCCAATGATCAAGTCAAAGTCCTAAAGATCTCTACAAATTTGCTTTCAAACCAAGGGGTTCGGTTGGTGTCGAAGGATTTTGATGTGAATGCGCTTCGTTATGATGAAGTAAACCTTTCCACCCTGCTGCCTGAAAAAAAGGCGTTTGACGTTTACGATTTCCGAATCTGGATAAAATATCGCAATCAGAACCTGGGCCATGTGGATTGGAAAGTCCATCCATATGCCGAGGACTGGTTGGATAAGGCCAATAGAACCATTAATAATGAACAACGATTGGTCATTCTTGAGCGGGCTCTCCAATTGGCGCCTGACGAAAAACGGTTCCGATTAAGGCTCCTCGATGAATACAAAGCCCTAGGGCACTGGAAAAAGGCCGCAGAAATGCTTGAGAATATGAATGAAAAAAACCCAGACCCGGAGACCCTGGGGAATCTACTGGGGGTTTATTCGGCCATGGGAAACAAAGAGGGCATGGCCTCTGTTTTGGAGAGGCTCGTCGAATTGAACCCGAACGACCTTGAGGTGCGGAATCAATTGGCGGAGGTTCTCGAAAAAAGTGGAAAAGCAAAGGAGGCAATCATTCAGTATGAAGGCCTTTTGCAACGAGTGAGCGATCAAGAGCGACTGCCGATTTACCGGCGTCTCGGATATCTGTATACGGAGATCGGTGACTTGACACAGGCCATTGCATCTTACCGTAAGGCAATTGAGTTGGATGAGAAAGACGCCAATCTCTATTACAATTTGTCCTACTTGTATGAAAAAATCGACCAGAAAGAAACGGCCGATTCGTACCTGGAAAAGGCTGTCGGCTTGGCATCAGCAGATGTGGAAAGCCGTTTGAAACTGGCCCGCAGGCACATCGACAAAAATGAACCAAAAAAAGCAAAAGAATACGTGTCGCAAGTTCTACAGGGAAACCCGCGCTCGCTTGATGCATTGCTCCTGATGGCTCAGATTTTGGAAAAACAGGAAGAGAAAGAGGGATTGAAAGATATTTATCAGAGGATCCTTTCATTACAGTCCAAGAATGAGACCGTAATCTATAATCTTGCCGTCCTCGAATACGAAACAGGAGAACTGGGAAAAAGCCTTACGCATTTCAAGCATTATTTGCAACTACATCCGAAGGATGCGACCGTGCACGAAATTGTATTCGATATCTATAAGAAGCAAAACAATGCGCAACTGGCATTCAAGCAGGCCAAAATTCTTGTGGGATTGAAGCCGGCAGAGTCAGGACCTTATCTCTTCATGTTCGATTACCTGCAACGGCAAGGAGAATACGAAGAAATCATTGCATTGATGGAAAAGGGGCTTGAAGCCACCCCCCAACAAGTGGATTTCATGAAATACCTGGCTTTGGCTTATCTTAAAACGGATACGGAACTTAAGCGGGCGAAGAAATTACTGGAGACGGTTTTGAATGAAAGCCCCGACTCACTTGATACGCTGGCGCTGCGAGCCCAGGTCCTAGGAAAACTGGGAGAGAGGGAAGAATTGCGAAAGACTTATGAAAAAATTCTTTCGCTGGATCCCAAAAACGAAACCGTGCTTTTCAACCTTGGGGTCCTTCAGTACGAAACGGGAAATCTGGAAGAAGGTCTCAAATATTTTAACCGGTATTTAAAGTCGCACGGAAACGACACAGCGGCCCATGAGGTCGTATTTGACATCTACAAAAAACAAAACAATAAAGAAAATGCTCTCGAAGAAGCCAGAATTCTCATCGATTTGAAACCGACATCACTCGACCCCTACCATTATGTTTTTGATCAATTGAGCAGTCAGGGCAAATTTGAAGAAATCATACCCCTAATGAAAAGCGGTTTAAAAGCAAACCCGAAACAGACTGATTTGAGAGGCTATCTGGTATTGGCCTACCTGGAAACAGGCAGAGAAGATCAAGCGAGTGAGCAAATAGAAGAAATCCTCAAGGTGAGGCCGGATGATATCAAGCTCTTACTTCATCTGGCCCGAATTCAGGAAAACCAGGGCAATTATAAGAAAGCGCTGGAAGCCTACGCCAGAGTGATTCAACTATCGCCCGGACATGAAGCCGCTGAAGAAGCATATCTTCGGTTGCGGTTGCAGGGAGTAGAAAGTGAAGGGCAGGAATAGTATACCCCATATTAACAGGGCCGCCAGGCTTCTCAGTTTCAATTTTACCCTGCCCGACCTTACAACACATCACTCAAGAAATATACCGCCACAAAAATGACACCTTGTTCTGGCGAACGATCCTGTCCGATTCACCTTAAGAATTAGCATGAGAAAACAATGGAAACTCTCTGGTCGGCCTTGTATGTGCTTCTATCCCTGCTTGCTTTCGTCATGTTCATTCTTGTCCTCGTCAAGCTTTTCAAGGCGGAGGGGATGCTTCGAGGGGTTCTGGGTATCCTCAGTTGCGGAATCTACCCGTTTATCTGGGGGTGGGTAAAGAACAGAGAATTCAGGCTCACAAAGGTCATGGTGGTATGGACGGCAACAGTCATTGCCTCATTCCTGATTTCCCTGACCCTGCTTTCGGGGGGAGGTGTGGGCCTCGTGAAAGGAATCAAATCTGCGGGCGCCACCAATGAGCCCTCCACCCGGCGCGCCTCGGAAACTTCCAAAAAATCGATCCCGAAACCGGTATCCAAACCGGTGATACCCTCCGCTGAACCCAATACTGTGAAGGAATCCGCCCCAAAGAAACTATCGAGCTATGATCTGGAGATGAAAAAATTGAACGATTTCATAGGCAAGAATAGTTCAAATGCGGATGCCTATTACAATCGGGCCTTGCTGTTTGAGCAGAGAGAAAACCCGCAAATGGCGGTGAAAGACTATACCAAAGCGATTGAACTCAATCCTAACCATGTGGAAGCTTACTATAATCGAGGTCTTGTTTTTTCTAAAATGCAAAAGTATGAACTCGCCGCTAAGGATTTCGATGCAGTGCTATCTCTCAATCCCCGCTCGTTCGAGGCGTACTGTAATAGGGGAAATGTCAACTATCGTTTGGGCAAAAAAGATTTTGCGCTCAACGATTACGCCTCGGCGTTGAAAATACGACCCGACGATGCCGATCTTTTCTACAACAGCGCCGTGGTCTTTAAGGCCAATGGACACCTATCGAAGGCTGAACGAAATCTTAAGAAAGCCGCGGCAATGGGTCACGAAAAGTCGAAGCACTATTTGCTGGACCAGACCAAGAAAGAAGTTAAAGCGAAGCGCGCTTCATCGCCATCCGCCGTTTTGTGGAAGAATGATCTCAGCAATGCGAAAATACCTGCTACAGCTGCAAAGGGGCGGATCCATGGGGAGGAGTTTGTCTCCAATTCCTCTGATTTGGCAAATGGGATTCTAACCATACGCGACGGAGCGGACCTTTTTCCAAACCATGCCGTGATGGTTTTTCTATTCCTCAGGGAGGGCGAGTCACCCGACGGAAAGACATACCATATCCCCCGGAACAGCGACTCCGGATCGCCGCATATCCACATGAAATGGAAACCCGAAAACAGTAAGGTTCCCAAAACAAAAGTATTTTTGAAAGATTATTCGATGCGACTCGATTTTGGAACCACCGAGAATGGGGAAATTCCGGGAGGGATATATTTGTGTCTGCCCGATGAGATGAAGAGTGTGGTTGCAGGAAGTTTCAGCGCACGCGTCAAATAGCATCTGAACGAAAACGATGAATTTTTTTCCAGGATCAAGGAGGCAAAAAATTATACGAATATCATAATATTAGTTATCTTGAGATGAACATGCCTCAGGCGGGTGTAAATGTGAGACTGACGTGCCGCCATGAACGGGAGAGAAAATAACCGTTTTCGTTCGGGCACCAAGACGATCGGCCCGCCCGGCTAGAGGAGGCCCTTCGCTGCGCTTTGAATCTTTTTTCTCAGTTCGGGCTCATTGCCGGACAGACCGTCCGCTTTTTGAAAATGAAATCTTGCCTTCTCAGATTGGCCCAGTTTCTTGAAATAGAGGCCAAAATTGTAATGGGCAAGTGCCAGTCTATTTTTCCTGCCGTAGGAAACGCCCAGGTTGTAATAGACCTCATTGTTGACGGGTTTTAGGTAAGACAGTTTCTCGAAAAGCGCTATCGCTTTATCGTAGCTTTCGATATTTTGATACGATATTGCCAGTGTGAATAGCAAAGAACGATTTTGATGATCCAGGGCAACCGCTTTTTCAAGGATCGAGATGGCTTCCTCGTCCTGCCCTATCAATTGATAAGTTTCCCCCAGGCTGCTCAATATGGGAGCGGAAAGGGGACCCATCTCCATGGCTTTTTTGAAATGCTGAATCGCCTGCGCATAATCTCTTTTCTCCTTATAGACTATCCCAAGGCCGAAATAGGGTAAGTAAGAGTCCCGATTCCTCTCAAGATCAAGACGGAACAATCCTTCTGCTTCCTGAGGGTCCCGACACTTTGCTCGGAGGATAACTTTGAATAGGGAAAAATCCTCCTTTAAACGAAGTGTCTCCGAAGTTGGCGGGTCAGGCTTGAAGTGGCTCAGCATTGCCTCAAGATTGGACATCCTCTCAGGACCCGTAGGGTGGGTCATGAGGTACGCCGGGATCCTTTCCGTGCCCAACCAATTGCTCCTCTGGAGGGTTTGCAGGGTTTTGATCAGACCCGACGGATCGAAGCCGGAGGGTTTCATGTAGTCGAAACCTAACTGATCAGCCTGCCTTTCGTCGTTTCGACTGTAATGTAGCTGCATCTGCGCTCCAGCCGCCATGGATCCGGCCATCATGGCTTGCGCTACCTCACCCCCGATGAGGGCACCTGCCAAAATGCCCGCCATTGTCGCCAAGCCGATTTTCTTGCTTTGTTCGATGCGCCGAGATAGATGCCTGGCGGACACGTGACCGAGTTCATGGCAAATAACACCTGCCAACTCATCCAAACTTTCCATAGCTTCCACCAGGCCCGAGAAAATGAATATATGTCCTCCGGGCGCTGCAAAGGCATTCAACGTATTGTCATTGATGATGTAGAACCGAAACGGGAAGTGCTTTATCTCCAATGGCCGGGTGAGGTACTCACCCAGATTCATTATAAATTGATTGGCAAAATCATCTTCCACAAGCTCAAAATAATTTCGGATCTGTGTGACAAATCTGTTTCCTAATTTCCTTTCTTCCTCGATGGACAGCGCAAATGCTTTGGTGCCGAGCGGATAAAAACCCGAAAAAAATAGAGCTAGGGCAAGGCAAACAACAATCGGCTTCGTATGGAAATGGCGTTTCATTTTGACGCTTCAATACCTTCTGAGTTCTCGCGGTCCGAATTTACCCGAGGGGCATCGATCCAGAGGCCCTCCAGATCGTAAAACTCTCTAACCGGTTGGTAAAAAAGATGAATAATTACGTCCCCGTAATCCATTAACACCCAGTGCCCCTCTTGCTGCCCTTCGATGCCGGCAGGCCTGAACCCTTCCTCACGCATTCTTCTCTGCAGATGCCGTGTGATGGCCTGCA
>Ga0180433_10002495_pt1 | contig 28328 bp, 39 predicted proteins | sample SS_ome_8_FD_132980 | JGI IMG/M metagenome (GOLD analysis project Ga0180433, IMG submission 132980) | Hypersaline lake sediment archaeal communities from the Salton Sea, California, USA - SS_1_D_1 metaG | ecosystem: Environmental > Aquatic > Non-marine Saline and Alkaline > Hypersaline >... | reverse complement strand
TCTTTATGATCCAGGACACGCTTTGCTTGCGCCATATTTTTTTATTGGGTGTTTTTATGCCTCTTCGTATCAATTCCTGCGCGATATCATAAAGTGACCTATTATCGGCGGCCATTTCCCATACAAAACGCAGTTTCGATCCTGTTTCGGGATCGATAATGATCTTATGCGGCTGTCTTCCGTTTGGCAGAGGATCGCCTTCGGGTGTTAATTTATAGCCGAAAGGCACGTTGCCGCCTACCCATTTACCCTGCCTTACCCTGGCTATGCAGGAAGCTTTCACGCGCTCGCCGGTTAATTCCCGCTCAAAGGCTGACAAAATCCCGAGTATACCGATTACTACTCTGCCTATTGCGGTTGAGCTGTCGAGGTTCTCGCGTACCGATACGAAAGCGATCTCTTTGGAGTTGAATAGATCAATAAGCCAGTAGAGGTCCCGGGTATTGCGGGTCAGGCGGTCGAGGCGGAAGAAGATTATCCCATCAAACTGAGCAGTTTCTTTACGCACGTGGTCGATAATCATTTGAATACCGGGTCGGTTGAGATCCTTGCCGGAGTATCCGTCGTCATTCACTACGCCTTTATTCCCGATAGCGGCAAGCTCATGCCCGAAGGCATCGAGCATGTTTTTGCAGTGGTAGGCCTGGGCATCGAGGGTCGTGAAGTCGCCCTGGGCTTGATCGTCCGTCGAGCAGCGGGTGTAGATTACGTATCGTTTTTTGCCTTCTTTTTTGTTCGGTTTTATCATGTTTGCCTCTTCCTTTACAACAACCCCTATAACATACGGGCATACAAGTCAAGCTATATCAAGCAGTTCCGCCCTGTCCCGGGAAGCCATAGAATATAGGGGTCTACTATGTATATCCCGATTATTCGCGCGATTTGTCGCAAAAAATGTTGAGACATTTCGAGAAAAAAATCGGGATATACGCCTAGAGGTGGATGATGGGTGAGCGGATTAGGAATAATTTCGAGAAGCGGTTTGGGGGTAGGATCCGTATAGTCTATTCGAAAAAATCCTCCGCGTCAGAAAGGAAGATCCTGTGCGAAAGACTCTCGCAGGCGATGATACAGGTGCTATCCAGGATTTTGGGTAGAGAGCCGACGCAAAAAGAGTTATTGGGGATAGATGATATCTCAAAAAAGAAGAAAACGAATAGCTAAAGTGCTCATTTAGTCCGTCCGAAAAGGATATCCCGCATCACCTCAAAATTCGCTCAATTAGTCGCCATCTATTTGAGACACTGATTGAAGGGTGATGGGAGGTCTTTTGCACTACGGCGGCCTTTTCGAGAATTGGGAAATCGCTACAGCAAAATGGGTAATCAACGAGTATAGAGAAAAACATAAATATTTAAGGCAGGAAAGCTTCGATGATCTCGTGCAGGAATGTCTTTTATCCTGGCTAAGTCTCCGTGAAAAATATGATCCGAACCGTGAAGCGTCAAAGAAAACTTTCATGGCAGGAGTCATCAGAAAAGAACTTAAAAAGATCGCCGAAAAATTATCAGCGGACAAACGAAAAACTATTTATGAAACCGTTCCTTTGGATAAACCGCCGGATGATGACGAGGATGGCCTTCCTCTAAAAGAAAAGATCCCCGAAAAGAAACCTTTCCCGCCGCAAACCGAACAAGACCTCAAGATAGAACTTTCCAAGGTATACGAAAAGCTTACCCCTCTACAGAAGAAGCTATGCCGGTTACTTGGCGAGGAGGGCTTAAGCATAAACGAGGCCTGCAAATATTTCGATGAGCATAGGAGTAGCATTTATCGCGAGGTGCAAAGAATAAGAGAAATCTTCGAAAAAGAAGGGCTCAAGGATTATCTGAAATAATCTGAAAAAGGTTGAGACATTTCGAGAAAAAAATCGGGATATACAAACGGAGGCAAATGAAATGACCGATGTATGCAAATTCAAATTTCAGGATGAGATAGGTAAAGAGGCCATCGAGGACGAGATGGCACGCGCCATTAAGACCGCGGAATATACATTTGGCCAGGCTAAGGTGAGGCTTCACGCAGGCTACTTGGCCACAAACAATAAGGCGGTTATCGACGTTTCAAGCGAGGTCGGCGAATATATCGCACAGATATTTATAGGATTAATGACGGACAGGCTTGGTGAGGACAAATTTACCATGGAAAGAATAAGAAAGCGAGACGATGGATCATGAAAGTTATCAAAGGCTCAAAGAAGCTCTATGCCGGGCTTAGTTGGTATAACCAGGACAAGCTTCTCGAGGCCAACTGCAAGAAGAGAAAAAGGAAAGCTGTAAAAAATGAATTGCGATAGTCAAGGCGACCTATTCTTGTCTAAAGAGAAGCAACTGTTGAGCTGGTGTAAACAGAAGAAGCTCTTCTCAAAGGCAGATGTCGTAACTTACGGCACCAAGAATTATTATCTTCGGGCCGACAGGACGATCAGGGACTTTGTCCGGCAGGGTATCGTAAGAAAGATTTGCAAGGATGAGTGTGTAAGACGGAATTTGAAGGGCAACATGGCCTGGTATGAGTTTATGTCCGCGTAAAAAGATAGTTTTTCCGATGGGAAGCGAAAAGATAGATATCAGGGATTTGCGCGACGGCAAATTCCTTTGGATAGATAAAGCTGCACTGCGGCTTATCAGCGGAAGCGCCGGGACAATGGGTGTAGCTGTTTATTCATGGCTTTGTTATTACGCTAATTTTAAGGCGCAAGATTGTTTTCCATCTGTTACTACACTGGCGTATCACTGCGGAGTATCTAGGCGCACGATAATGCGGGCCGTAAAACAACTGGAGCGGCTGAGCGCTGTGTCTATTGAAAGGAAGAAGGGTAAGCCAAACATTTATAAGCTACTCAATATGCCCGGGCCGAAAAGTTATCCACAATCAAGTAGTGACACCGATGTCACCAGTGACAGCCCTGTCACCGGAGTAGTGACACCTGTGTCACCGGTAGTAGTGACGCCCATGTCACCCGAACAAGAGATATATAACAAGAGATAACTATCAAAAGATAGTAGTAGAGGCGTGAATTCTGTGGATAAGTAAGAAAATTTTTCATGGGTCCTTCCGGAGGCGGGATGGGCGAGGGTCGGGCGGAGCGCGTTCTGTCAGTGATTGCGGAATAAAAAAAGCGTGTCAGTGATGTCAGTATGGAAGAATACGCTAAAACCCTGTGTAAATTGCTTATGTTCATAAGTGATTGAGTTTATTAGAGATAGGAGATAAGTTTATATGAAAAAACGCAAAAATAACCTTTCAAAAATCGCTGACACGACTGACATAATTGATGTCAGTATGTCAGCGATTAAGCCCGCTGAATATAACCCGAGAGAAATATCGGACGAAGCCCTTATGGGGCTTAAAAAATCCCTCGAGAAGTTCGGGATAGTCGACCTTATGGTGATCAATAAGCGGAATATGCGGATCGTCTCAGGCCACCAGCGGTATAAGGTGCTAAAAGATGCGGGCGTGGAAAAAGTAAAAGTCGTTATGGTTGACCTCGATGAAATAAACGAGATGGCCCTTAACGTGACCTTGAACTCTCAGGCGATACAGGGCGCCTGGACTAAGGCCCTAATACCAATCCTCGAAAGGTGCCGTATCGAGATGCCGAGCGATTATATCGCTCTTCGCATGAAGGAGCTAAGAGACGATGTAAGGAATCTTGAGATTGAGAATATGGGGCAGGGAAAAACGCTTCCCGATGATATTCCCGCCCCTCCAAAAGTAACGGTTACCAAGAAAGGTGACCTATGGATACTGGGTAATCACAGGCTTTTGTGCGGGGACTCTACGAACGAGGACGATGTCCGGCGCCTTATGGCCGAAGAAAAGGCAAACCTATTCGCCACTGACCCGCCTTACTGTGTGGATTATCGGGGCTGTGACCGGCCGAAAGGCGGGAAGGACTGGTCAGACGTCTACCACGAGATAGACATACCGGACGCCAAGGTATTTTTAAAAAACTTTCTCTCGATTGGGCTTAAATACATAAAAAACAAGACAGCAATGTATCTCTGGCACGCCTCAAAGCGGAGAGCCACGGTTGAGTCTGTCTGCGATGAGCTTGGCATACTTATTCATCAGCAGATCATCTGGGTTAAGCCGGTAGGGATTCTTACGTATTCGTTCTATACCTGGCGCCATGAGCCGTGTCTACTCATGTGGAAGAAAACTCAAAAGCCCCCTTATAAACCCAAGGACAAATCAATCAGAAGTGTCTGGACGCCGATGTTTGTAAGAACCGGTGATCCGAGTGACCCCAAGTACCACTCAGATGTCTGGGAAGTCGACTGGGAAGGCAAGAAGCGTAATCCCGGCTATGAGCACCCAACGGTTAAACCTACGGAAGTATTCGCTATTCCTATGAGGGTTCATACAAGCGTGGGAGACGTCTGCTATGAGCCCTTTTCGGGATCGGGAAGCCAAATTATAGCTGGCGAGCGTCTTAATAGGCGCGTCTTTGCCATGGAGATAGAGCCGGTATTCTGCGATGTGGCGGTTAAACGGTGGGAGGAATTTACGGGCAAAATTGCGAAACGAGAGGTGAAGTCTTGACCGAAGAGAAACAAAACCTTGCCGAGATAGCAAGAAAGAAACGTCATTTATATCTTATACAAAAGCTCAACACCGGAAACCTCACCAAGCCCGAGATTAAAGAGCTTGAAGAGTTCGAGAAAGGCGAGGAGAAGCGGGTAATCGTAAAGTCGCTTGATGAGCTTAGGGAAGTCATGAACGTCTCGGAAAGGACCCTTTTTCGGTGGAAGAAGGAAGGCATGCCTGTCACAAAAGAGGGCTTTTACGACCTTGAGGAAATAAGCGAATGGTATAAGACCAAGGTCGGGCTCATTCCTGCCGATGAGAGCGAGGGCAAATTCTATTGGCAGGAACTTATCTTAAAGTGTAAAGCCCGCCTTTTAGAGATAGAAGTGGCAAAGGCTCAAGGCGAACTTATGCCGAGGAAAGAAGTCGAACAGGGATGGGCTATGCGGGTTAGTGCTGTCCGGGCCGAGTTTACAGCTTTACCGGACAGGGTCGCGCCAATCTTAGCCATGAAAGAGCCGCGCGAGATTAAGAAACTACTACTTGACGCTATTATCGAGATAACGGACGAGTTCGCCGGAGTCAAGAAATGAAGTACGTCACAAAAAAGAAAAACAGGGAAATCTGGCCGGACTTAGAGAAATCCTCATGGAAGAGCCCTGACAGGATCACGGTTTCCGAATGGGCGGACGGTTTCCGGTATCTAAATCCCGTGACGAGCGCCGAGCCCGGCAAATGGAAGACCTTCAGGACGCCGTATTTGAAAGGCATAATGGACGCCTTTACAGATCCATACTGCGAAGAGATTACGGTTATGGCCGCGTCTCAAGTCGGTAAGACCGAGGGCATGCTCAATATGCTCGGGTATTTGATTGACCAGGATCCGGGCCCCACGCTCATGGTCCTTCCGAGGGAGAGCGATGCGAAAAGTATATCTTATAACCGGATACTTCCGATGATCGAGGGTTCCGAGGCCTTAAAGCGGCACCTCCCGTCGCTTAGCGACGATATCACGAAGCTTGAGTATCACTTAGACAGGATGATTCTTTATTTTGCCGGATCGAACTCACCGGCTGACCTTGCGTCCCGGCCTATCCGTTATCTATTTTTGGACGAAGTTGACAAATACCCGAAGTTCTCAGGGAGAGAAGCCGATCCAATAAAGCTTGCCTCAGAACGCCAGAAGACCTTCTGGAATAAAAAGACCGTCAAAGTCTCGACGCCCACCACACGCGAAGCCTATATTTACCGCGAGTACGAGAAATCCGATCGCTCCCGCTACTATGTTCCATGCCCTCACTGCGGTAAGTATCAGGTTTTGATGTTTAGCCAGATAAAGTGGCCGAAGGATGAACGAAATCCCGAACGAGTGAGGAACGACGCCCTTGCCTGGTATGAGTGTTTTTACTGTAAGAAGCACATAAAAGACCATGAAAAAGCGAGGATTCTTCTATCCGGCAGGTGGGTGCCTGAAGACGCTGACATAGATGACAAAGGAAAGATTCACTCCGACAGGTCAAGCGCGAAGCATAGGGGCTTTTCTATCAATTCGCTTTATTCTCCCTGGCTTACATGGAGCGATATAGCAAGCGAGTTCTTAAGGTCAAAAGACTATATCGAGCTTTTGATGAACTTTGTCAATTCCTGGCTTGCCGAGGTATGGGAAGAGAAGATCGAAGAAACAAGTCTCGATAAGGTTAAATCCTTGTCATGCGATTACGATGAGGGCGAAGTGCCGGATGACTGTATAGTTCTAACTGCCGGAATAGATGTTCAGAAGGATCACTTTTATTTCGTTATCCGCGGCTGGGGTTACTACGAGGAGTCATGGCTTATACATAAGGGTAGGGTCGAGTATTGGGATGACATTGTCGATATTCTTTTTAAGACAGAATACAAAAAGGCAGGATCGAACGAAACCCTTGAAGTTTACATGTCTTGCGTCGATTCCGGATACCGGACAGACGAAGTCTACGCCTTCACGAGAAAATGGCACGATAGAACTAAAGCCATAAAAGGCATGGAAGAGATTCCGGGAGGACGGTTCTATCGCGCGTCCAAGATCGACATAAATTCAAGAACGGGATCGACAATTAAAAGAGGCCTTGTCCTCTGGAGCCTAAACGTAAGCCAGTATAAGGACAAGCTAAACCGTCTTATAACATCGAAAGACCCCAAGAAGTGGCACATCTTTAAGAATCCCGACGAAGACTATTTAGAGCAGTTAACTTCGGAGCACAAAGTCCTAATCAGAAATCGTAATACCGGCCGAGCGAAAGAAGTCTGGCAGAAGAAAAAGGACGCTTTGGCTAACCACTATCTTGACGCCGAAGTCTATGCCTTGGCCGCGGCCGATATCATAAGGGCCTTAAACATAAGAAAAGACGAATCCGTCAAAGTGCATAAAAAAATCGTTGAAGACGAACACTCACGGCATGACTGGATAAGAAAAAGGGAAGGTCGCTGGATTTGAGATGGATCGAAAGAAAACCGAACTGGCTCGGGAATCCGCGAGAAGAAAGAAAAAAGGGAAAATCCGATGATTACGGGGTTATTTATATCCCACTTAAGTGCCCGAAGTGCGGATCAAAAAAGATCAAGTGCTACGGCACTCACGCGCCTATCAGGTATCACTACTGCAAAGAATGCGGGCACAATTTTAAGTCGATTGAAGAAGATTACACAAAATAGCGTTTTCCACGTTGTAGTAACGACCCCCTTGTGGGATTTCGCGAAAAGGTTAATATTAAGTTAAAAAGGAAATTTTTTGTATGCCTGGCCCCACAGTCCGAGAGATGCTCGATAACGTAAATAAGGCGATAGACGCCATAACTTCGGGAGGCGCGGTTCAAAGCTACTCCATAGGAGGAAGGAATCTCCAAAGGATGCCCTTGTCGGAATTACTAAAGCTTCGGCAGGTACTAAAGCAGGAAGTAAAAGCGGGCCGAGGCTCGACCACATACGCGAGATTCGATAATCCGTCATGAAACTTGAACAAAGTTTAGACAATATAATAGCTTTTTTCTCCCCGAGGCGCGCGCTTAAAAGACGCATGTATCGGGAAGCTTTGATGATCGCGAACAGGTTTAGCGCGTTTAAAGGAGCGGATAGGTCGCGTTTACGCTCAAGCTGGCTTCCCGGACCTTCTTCCGCGGACGAGGCGATACTTCCCGCGTTATCCGACCTTCGTGAAAGATCACGCGACTTAAACCGTAATGACGCCCACGCTTCAGGCATTACACTCACCATGACAACGAATGTCGTTGGAACGGGCATTCGGCCTCAGTCACGTCTCGATAAGGAAACTTTAAGTGTCGGCGAAGAAGAAGCGAACCTTTTCCAGAAGAAAGCCGAGCGCGCGTTCAAGAAATGGATCCCATTCGCTGATGCGGAGAACCGCATGGACTTCTACGAGATACAGAATTTAATTGACCGCCAGATATTAGAAAATGGCGAAGCCGTCATAATCCCTCTTATGCTCGAAGATGGAATCAGGCCATATTCATTCGCATTGCAGATCATAGAATCAGACCGGCTCGCTACCCCGCCTGACAAGAGGGGCGACAAACAAATAAGGTCGGGCGTAAAGCTCGGAGAGCGTGGCGAGCCGGTCTCATACTTCATCCAGAAAAATCATCCCGGCGACATAAGATTCGGCAAGAAAGACAAAAAGGACTTTCAGGAGATCGCGGCCTATAACGAATACGGAAGAAAAAATATCTTTCACCTTTACCATGTCTCACGCTCCGGCCAGACAAGAGGCGTTCCGTTCTTCTCCCCGGTCCTTACGTACTTTAAAGACTTATCGGAGTACGCGGAAGCAGAGCTTGTGGCCGCGCGCATAGCGGCGTGCTTTTCGCTATTCATAACGAGCGAAGCATCTATAGACGTGGGGACAGGTAATCTCTTTGAGCGTAACTCAAAAGATCAGGCAATAGAGGGCTTGGAGCCGGGCATGATAAAGCACCTGCTTCCGGGCGAATCCATAACGAGTTTTAATCCACAGAGACCTTCTGCAACGTTCGAGCCCTTCGTTGATAGGATTTTAAGAGCGATATCTGCGGCCTTGGGCCTACCGTATGAACTCGTGGCCAAGGACTTCTCAAAAACTAACTACTCGAGCGCCCGGGCAGCTCTACTCGAGGCAAGGCGGTATTTCAAAGTTCGTCAGGAATGGTTATCCAGAAAATTCTGCCAGATCGTTTGGGAAATGCTCCTCGAGGAGGCGTATCTAAAGGGTGAACTCGGCAACATACCCTTTTACGATAACCCTAAAGATTACACGTCCGCGAGCTGGATCGCTCCCGGCTGGGAATGGGTTGATCCATTGAAAGAAGCGCAGGCCTTCGAAGTGGGCCTTAAAAATAACATCATTACGCATTCTGATATTTACGCCTCTCAAGGTAAAGACTGGGAAGAGGCGTTTTATCAAAGACAAAGAGAGAGGACTTTACAGAAAGAGCTCGGAATCGAAGAGGAAGAAAAAGATGGAAAGAAAGAGCAAGCGAAAGCGGAAGACGAAGAAATTGAAGCTAAGCGTGAAGAATAATATGTCCATGCCGAAGGAGCTTGAAGTTTCAATTGAGGAAGGAGGCAAGTTTGAAAAAAGAGGAACTTTTTAGAACAGGCGTTATTAAAAGTAAAACCGTAACAATCGAACGGCAGAAAGAGATAATCAAAGATTTTGCCGTAGTGACAAAAGGCGTCACATTCGATGAAAGAGGTGAATTCGATGACATAAGTTTAGAGAAAATAATCGAACTCGGCAATAAGTCAAAGATAGGCGCGAAGTCCAGGTTCGGCCATCCGAATATGAGCACAACCGCTCTCGGGACTTTCTTAGGACGAGTGAAGAAGTTTAGAAGAGACGGGGATATTGTAAGAGCGGATCTTCATATCGACCCTACGGCACATGACACGCCGGACGGGGACCTCGCGGGATATGTCATGGACCTTGCGGAGTCCGATCCCGAGGCCTTCGGCGCGAGCATGGTCATATCATGGGACGAGGAATTCCGCAAAGACAAGGAAGGAAACGTCCTTAAAGACGATGACGGAAACGCGCTTCCGCCCCTAATCAGGGTGAAGAAGCTTTTTTCTGTCGACGTCGTGGACGATCCGGCCGCGAACAAGGGCCTATTCGGGATGCCCTTTTTTACCGAAGACGTGAAGTTGTCAGGCTCGTTTACGTCTTTTTTAGATAGATTTTTGGAAGATGAATCAGCTGTCGCCAAGGTTATCGCTTTCCTTGGAAGATACAGCTCAAACCATAAAGCGGAAAAAATAGGAGGGAGTATTATGTTTGAGGAGCTAACGCTAGAGGCGCTTCAAAAGGAAAGATCCGACCTTTTTGACAAGGCGAAAGGGATCGGTTTTGAAGAGGGTACAAAAAAAGGAAACGAGGAAGGGGTGAAGAAAGAAAGAGACCGCGCCGTCTCGATCCTTAAGAAAGCAAAGACTTTTAAGGATATGACGGATCTCGCGATCCAGGCAGTCGAAGACGGGTCGAACCTTGACCAGGCCACGGTCAAGTTTCAGGAGAAGCAATTAGACGGCATAAAAGCCGCGCATCCGGCATCGCCCGGACCTGATAATGAGGACAAGACAAAGGAGAAGAAGACGCACCTTGAAAGGGCGAAGGCCTATAAGGAAGAGAAGGGCTGTTCTATGACAGCGGCTCTCAAGGCCACAGCGGACAAAAGAAAGTAAACCGGAAAAAGAGGAGGGGGAAGAAAAATGTCACAGTATAACATAGGCTCAAAAGCATTTTTGGCAGGGGAAGACCTCGAGGCATGGCGCAGGGTTAAACTTTCGCCGGGTACCGGCAATCAGGTCGAGTACGCGGACGCCGGTGAGGACTTTATCGGTGTAACGGGTCATAAGGCGGCTCAAGGCGAGCATATAACCGTAGACTTAAAGACCCGGGGAAGAACGTATAAGCTTACCGGGCTTGACGCGATATCGGAAGGCGCGGACTTTTACGGCGCCGATGACGGGAAGGTATCGGCGGTCGTTTCAGGGTCGGTTCAGGGGAAACTTCTTGAAGCTTCGACAAGCGACGAGGAGATAGTCGAAGGGCTTTTCGTCTAACAAAAAAATAAGAGGAGGGACAAAAAATGCCGGAATATCAGGGAACAAGAGCGATACCGAGGTTAGAGCTCGGGACTGCGGCGCTTGAATTTATTGAGGCGCAGGACGAATTTATCGGAACAAGGGTGCTTCCGATATTTACGACCAAGAAGAAAGCATCCATATTCCCCGCGATAACGAGGGAGTCGATCACGAGGGAAGCGGACACTAAGAGGGCGCCGCGCGGTAACTACAACCGCGATTCTTTCCAGGCGAAGGACAGGCAGTACGCCTGCGAAGAGCACGGTTTGGAAGGGCCTCTTGACGACTCCGAAAGAGAAATGTACGCGACCGACTTCGACGCAGAACTTACAACCGTTCAGATCGTGACGAGGCGCGTCCTGCAGGCGCAGGAAAGGCGTATTGCCGCGAAAGTTTTCGACACGGGCATTTTCTTAGGGGCAAAACTCTTCACGGACTATTCGTCAGAGCCCTGGGACAATCCCTCAGTCGACGTCGTGGCTCAGGTTAGGGACGCGAGGGAAAAGGTCAGGAAAAACTGCGGCATGGATCCGGGAACGCTCATCATGTCGAAGGCGAATATTGACAGGCTTCTCGGGAATAACAACATAAAGCAGGCGATCCAGTACGTAGCGCGCGTGACAGAAGCCGAGATCTTAAACGCCTTGGCCGATATCTTGGGTATCAAGAAGATCGTAGTCGGAAAAGGCATCTATAACCAGGCGAAGGAAGGAAAGCCTTTTCAGGGAGCGGATATCTGGAGCGATGACTTCGCCATGGTAGCCGTAATCGGCGAAGGCCAGAGCTTATCGGATCCCACCATGGGAAGGACGTTTCTCTGGACGGCTGATAGCCCTGAGAACGCCACGGTCGAACAGTACCGGGACGACGCGGCCCGTAGCGACATCTTCAGGGTCCGTCAGCACGTGGATGAAATGATAATAGACCCCTATTTCGCTCATCTCATGAGGGTGGATGCCGTCTAGTAAAAAAGAGCTGTAAGGGGGGATATATGTCTTTTAAGGATAACCTTAAAGCGGACGCCCGGACTTTCCTTAACACGGATGAGTTCGCCGAAAGCGTGACATATATCCCCCACGAAGGGACGGCTAAAGTAATAAAAGCCGTTATCACGCGGGAAAGGCTCGATCCCGCTTCCGGAAACTTTAGTCGAAGCTTAAAGAATGAAGCGGAAGTTTACATCATGAATGACGACGTAGAGGGCGTCGTTTCGATAGACAAGACTAATGATAGAATCATTTTGAAAGAAACAGACGGTGACGAAAAAGAAGCAAGAATTACAGAGATATTAAACAGCGATGAAGGAATCTGGCACATAAGGGTTGGGTGGTAGATATGGTCGAACTTACAACCGAAATAGATACACGCGCCTTGGATCGAGTGATAAAGATCGCGCCAAGAGTATTAAAAATCCACCTCGGAGATGCCTTAGACAGGATCGGAAAGGGCTTTCTTAAAAGGTGGAAGGCAGGGTGCCTTCAGGGGCCTCCGGGTGTCCGGGGCGCCTCAGGCCACGGCCTATTCGGTACGGTGAAAAGGGTATTTTTTGTAACTTCCACTATCGAAGGCATGGGAACCGAGATATACACGGAGTCCAAGATCGCGCGCCTTCACGAGACAGGAGGCGTCGTAACGGATCCGGGAGGCGGCCGTCTTGCCGTTCCGCTTTCGGCGCGCACTGAAATGTTCACCGCCAAAGGAAAACTAAGGGTCCGGTATAAGAGGCCGCGCTCTTTAAGAAACGTAAGACCAATAAGGCTAAAAGGTAAGACATTCTTAGCGCGTGTCACAAAGAGGTTATCGAAAATTCTACCGCTTTATGTCCTAAAACGGGAAGTGCGGTTAAAACCGCGGCTCGGATTTTATAGGACATGGGATGGCCTCGTAAATTACAGGATCGAGATATTAAACGACGCGATCTATAAGGCCTTAAGGGAAATTTAACATGGAAACGATACGCGAACAAATCCTCGAAAACATAAAGACAACTCTTGAGGGAATAAAAAAGATAAACGGATACAACTTTGACTTTACGCCCGAGACAGTCCAGCGCTGGTCTATGCACGGAAATAGCATCGTAAATCTACCAGCAGTAATCATTAGCCCGGGTAACGAGGAAGAAAAACCTCTCATTTATCCTCTTGAGGAGTGTACGCTTACGGTTTATCTCGACACCTTTTTTATAAACGACGAAAAGGATTTGGTTTCAACAGACACGCATTTAAACAGGCTCCAGGGTGACATAAAAAAAGCTATTCTCATGGATCACACAAGAGGCGGCCATGCCATAGACACAAATGTCTTGGGTACCACGCCTTTTGAGACGGTCGAAGGCGAGGAATACGCGGGTATCATTATAGAACTTGAGGTTAAGTACCAGCACTTAAGGCTTGACCCGAGTCAAGCGACGTAAAAGGAGGGGAAAAGATGCTTACAAGAATAAGGCAGTTAGCGGCAAAAATCGAAGCGCAGGAAGGAATAGAAGAGGCTTTATCGGCGAGTGATGCTCGCATACAGGCAGAAAATCCCGTTATCGACGTGGATCCGCCGGTTCACGAAAGAAATCCCGTAGGCTCAAGCCTTTCCAAGATAGGCGATGTTCCCGGGAAAAGAGTATCTCGGCTTACGTTTTCTTTAAGGCTTAGGGGATCAGGTGAGAGCATTATTGATCCTGAGTGGTTTAAATTTTTGAAGGCGTGCGGATGGAAAATAAACACGCTTCATAGAATCTCGATAGGAGCAATAACCGGAGGGCCTTTCAAACACGGAGAGACGATTACCGGAGATCTCTCGGGCGCCACGGGAAGGGTTGTTATCGACACATCGGACGGAACAACCACACTTTACTTTGTCCCAATATCGGGGGTGTTTCAGACAGGAGAAACCTTGGCCGGAAGCGTATCCGGCGCGACAGCGGATACGTCATCTGGCCCTCAGGAGGCGGGAAAAGAGCTTAAACCGATAAGTAGACAAAGCCTTGTGCCGTCATTATCAGCCGGGACTTTCGAAGACAGCGTCAAAAAGACGATGAAAGGCGCCCGGGGCAAGGTCAAGTTCAATTTCAGGGTGGGTGAACCGGTCACGCTTGACTTCGAATTCTCGGGCGCGTTTTTAAGCGCCATAGACTCGCCTCTTCTTGAGGGAATAACCCATGAGCCCACGAAACCGCCCACATTTTTAAACGCCTATCTCTGGATAGACAGTCTAAGAGCAAAGCTTAGCGAGCTTGAGATCGACTGGGCGAATGTCCTAAGCGTAAGAGACGACGTAAATGAGCCGGGAGGCGTGTTTTCGTTTCTTATCGCGGACAGGAAGCCCTTGGGGTCGTTTAACCCCGAGATGGTTGAGGTCTCAAGCCATGACTTTTTCGGAAAGTGGCTAAGGCAGGAAGATATGATCCTAAACTTTCAGGTGGGAGAAGTCTGGGGCAATAAGTTCTGGTTTTATGCCCCAAAGGTTCAGTATACGAAGGTCGCGGATGAGGATAGGGACGGCATCATGTCGGCCAGGACCTCGTTTTCGTTAAACGGAAGCTTAGAGCCGGGCGATGACGAGCTTACGATTCTATCGTTATAGAAAGGGGGAAAAATGTTTACGGGAATAGATATTAACGCCACAAGAAAGTTCACATCGAAGTTCGATCCGGATAAAGATAACCCCACAATATTTCACATAGGGGTATTGGATCCGGTCTTGCGGGCCGAGATAGACGATGAGACCTCGACTTACCAGATGAGCTCGAAGAATCCCGATGACGAAGCGAAGATTCAGCTTGGCTGGAATAAGAGCATGATCCTTGCCATAAAGTTCGGGCTTAAAGGGCTGGATGGTTTTCTCGATCCGGCTAGTAAAAAGCCAGTCGAGCTAAAGTTCGATACCATTAAGTACGCGGGCAAAATGAGAGACGCGGTACCGGACAGAATCATCGCGATGTTTCCCTCGGAGCTAAGAAAGGAGCTTGCCCAGGCAATACTCGACGAATCGAAGCTCTCGGAAGGCGAAAGAAAAAACTGATACTGGCAGCCCATCTTCCGGAGATAGCGTTGGGTTGCCGGAATTGCAAAAAAGAGAAGTGTCCGGACACGCTTCTCATAGACGGCGAGGAAATCGAAGGATGCGCGCTCCGGAATGTTACAAGAGAAAGCCTCATGTTTATAAGGGCATATAACTATTTTAAGCAAGGGTTTTTCCCGAATGAGGGGTCATGGTTAAATCAACCGGCAAAGCTCTTGGACGCCTTTAGTGTCATAGAGAAGGCAATCACAAGTATCGAGGAAGAAAAAGAACGAAAAAGGAAACTCTTTAGAACATGAGTAATCGTGAGCTATCCATAATCTTAAGACTACGGGATGAGGCGACAAAACGCCTTGAAGGTGTAAAAGGCGCGCTTCATAAATTCGCGAACGCATGGAAGCGAAACTGGCTTGCCATTACCGCAGCAATTACGGCTTCAATCATGGCCTTAAAAAAGGCATGGGACCTTATGGAGATGGGCGCCAAGGCAAAACAGGTTGAGGATAGCTTTCGCGCCATGGCAGAGAGTGTCGGAATAAGCGCCGATAAGATGAGAGATGCTCTTATGGAGGCCTCGGCCGGAACGGTCAATTTCTCGAACGTGGCGGACAGAGCGGCCGCTTTAATGGCTCAAGGCCTCAATATGGATACGATCGTGGCTCTTATGAAACAAGCGCGTGTCGAGGCAAGGATATTCGGTTCTACAACGGAAGAGGCATTTCAGAATATATCGAGCGCCGTTACCGGAGGCCTTGTCACTACTCTTCGCAGGGCTTATGGCCTTAACCTATCTCTAAAAGAAGCGGCAGAAGAATACGCCAAGACTACGGGAAAAACAACAGAACAAGTCCAGAAGAATTACATGGCACAGGCCCTCGCGAATCATATCCTCAGCCAATCAAAGTCTCACCTTGAGGCGGTCAACCTCGAGATGCTGACGACCTACGAAAGAGTCCAGATGATCAAGTCAAGATGGAATGATCTTCTTGAAACAATCGGTCAAGCCCTCTGGAAGATCCTCGGGTTTATCCAAGGGGTACTTACGTATCTTACGTCGGGCTTCTTTAAACTCTTGGAAGTAGGGACTCTTGTCTTCCAGAAGCTTCTCATTCCGTTACAGAAATTTTATGAGCTAATGGGAAAACTCCCCGGAAGAGTCGGCGAAGTTTATAGGCTTCAAGCCGAAGAAATCGACCGTCTTTCCCGGAAGCTCGAAGAAAATAAAGAGATATTCAAGCTCGCATCCGAAGAAAGCGCCCAGGACGCCCTGAAACAGTTCGACCTAATATTTGCGAAAGCCAAAGAAACCGCCGACCAGACCGGCAATGTCTTAAAAGGCGCGGCGAAGAATATGTCGGAGGCAGTCGAGGAGATAAAGACAAAGTTTAACGCGGTTCAGGAGTTCGTCAAAGGAACAGCCCGCAATATGGAGAGCGCCTTCTCTGATCTATTCTTTAGAGTTTTTACAAATGATCTAAAGGACATAAAAGAGGTATTCGCGGATTTCGGGAAGATGATGCTTAGGACTATAGCCGAGATTATCGCGAAACTCATCGTGATGAGAATGTTCATGGCCTTGGCCGGGCCCTCAGGAAGCATATTCGGCGTGCCCTTGGGGAATATCTTCCATACGGGAGGCATGATTCAAAACAGGCGCTTACAGTTTATAAGGGCTCATTCGGGCCTATCGCCTGATGAGGTGCCGATAATCGCACAGACCGGTGAGGGCGTTCTTTCAAGGAGAGGCGTGAGCGCTTTGGGCGGGCCCGAGAACTTAAAAGCCTTAAATAGGGGCGAGGGTATCGGAGGGAACTCCGTAACTATAAACATAAATCAGGTTATACAAGCATGGAGCGCGGAAGACGTCTGGCGAAACCGCCGGATGCTATCCGAGGCAATAGCCGATGACATTTACTCGAACGGAAAGATTCGGTCCGTTATACGGAACTTAACATGAGCGAATTTAATTTTAATCCCGATTTTGTGATAGACGAAGAAGTCGAGTTCAAAACGCTTGTGTCAGAGTACGAGAACGGCGCGGAGCAGAGGCGGCGGAAGTGGGAGAATCCCAGACGCAAATGGTTTTTAAGATTCAACACAAGGGTAAAGACAGAGCTCGTAAATATCATGAACTTTTTTATTGATAAAAGCGGAGCGTATCAGGGTTTTACCTGGACGAATCCGAATGACGGGGTTGAGTATTTCGTAAGGTTTGCCGAAGACAGCCTCAAGTTTACGCTCAAAGCGTACGAGATATACGATCTCGAACTTAGATTAATAGAGGTTAAATAACTTGTCCTTAAGCGGAGTCGAAGGATGCCAAGAGATGTAACAGAAACATTCAAAGAGGAAAAGGGAAAGCGCGAAAACGCGCCAATCGCTTTATACATCCTCGAGAAATATAACGGGGTAGATGATCTTAATCTCGCCGGTTACGACGAAGACGTAGTCTATGACGGCGTCACGTATTTTAAGTTTCCGATAACGCATGAATACGTGGGTGAGAATACAGAGGGCCGGATTGATCAGGTAAGGGTGAGATTATCTAACGTTTCAAGACTTATACAACTTTACCTCGAGGGCCTTGATTTTAGAGGCAGGAAAGTCGTAATCCGGACCGTGTGGAGAGATGATCTCGCGGATCCGGACGCTCACATGGACGAGGTCTTTTATATCGATAATTACTCGGCGGATGAGAAGAATGTCGAGTTCAGCCTAACAAGTAAGTTCGATGTTTTGGGGACTGATTTACCGGCTCGAAGGTTCTCAAGAAACTACTGCATGTGGAAATTTAAGTCACAAGAGTGCGGATATGTAGGAGCGGAGACTTCATGCGACAAAACGAAACAGCGGTGCAAAGTGTTAGCGAATTACATAAGGTTTGGGGCCTTTCCTTCGGTGCCCGTAAGGCGGATCTACATAATGTAGAGCGGGCTATAATCGCAAAGTACCTTGGGATGCCTTATAGACACAGGGGCCGGAGTTTAGAAGGTCTTGACTGCTGGGGATTCATAAAACTCGTTTACGCTGATCTCGATATCCGGTTATTCGATATCGAGGATCTGGAATACGGAAAAGCGTGGTTTCTTGATAGACGCGATTACCTAAGAGACAACTTGGATCTTGACTGGGAAAGGGTAGAAAACCCAATGATGTTAGACGGCGTATTATTCGTAAATCGAAAAGGTATAGCAAGCCATGCCGGTATTGTGCTGTCGGAGGGCCGATTTATTCATGCCTCAAGGCAGGGCGTTATCGTATCAAGTCTCGATGACCGGGCTTGGCAGGGAAGGATCGAAGGCTTTTATAGACTTAAAGGAAAGTTATGGTAATCGTCCGTAACATAAAAAACCCTTTTAAACCCGATGAAGCGGAAATAAAAACTCTCTCATATTCAAGGGCAAAGACGCTTGAGGAATTCTTGGCAGAGTCGGAGTTTGACTATAAGGATAAAAAGGTCATCGTATCGGGCAAAAAGGTAGAGCGTCTCAACATGATACTCGATAACGACGACGAAATAACGATCATTCCCGATGTCAAGGCTCCGGTCGTTGCGGCTGTATCGGCTATCATATCGTTTGTATGGACAGCGATCGCGGCTCATCCGTTCATATTCACGTTTTTTGTCCTGGCAGTCGGCTATTCGGTATATCAATACATGAATAAGCCGAGGACACCCAGTTTCGATATGGCTACACCCTTAGGCGGCGGGTCATTGGACGAGGGATCTCCGACGTACGGCTGGGACGGCGTCCAGACAATACAGGAAGTAGGCGTTCCGATAGCAGTTATCTACGGAGAGCATAAGGTCGGCGGCAACATCATAAACCAGCACATATTCGATGACGGCGATAAAAGTTACCTGAATATCCTCTTAGCACTTGGCGAAGGCGAGATCGAATCAATCGATAATACCGAGATAAACGATAACCCGATCGAGAATTTTAGTTCCATCGAAACCGAGAAAAGGTTTGGCACGAATATTCAGGGTTTAATCAAGAATTTTGAGGACCTTTATAATCTCTACACGGTAAACGTAAATCTTACGAAAGATAATCCGCACGTTTATACAACGCTCGATTCGGACGTTGAGGTATTTGAAGTACATTTACGGCTTCCTTCGGGACTCTATCAGCAAAGCTCAGGATCAGGCAGTATATCGAGTTGGTCCGTAACATATAAGGTCGAATATAAACTTCATACGGATCCTGATTACATTGATCTCGGCGAAACCACAATCTCCGAGAAATCCCGCTCAACTCTAAGAAGAGTATTCAGAAAGACCGGGCTTACACCGGGTAAGTACGACATAAGGGTAACGAGAACGTCGGATGACTCGACGCTTGATCCTTTAAGACAGGGGGATTTGACGTGGTTTCAGGTGGATGAGATTAAGACGGATGACATCATGTATCCTAACACCGCGCTTCTCGGTCTTAAGCTTTTGGCCACGGATCAACTCTCGGGTTCTACGCCTAATATAACAAGCGTCGTTAAAGGCAAAAAAGTACGTATCCCCGACATAAGAAACGCCGGTACGCCGGTTGCATGGGACGAGTACTACTGGGACGGCGAAAATTATCGTTTACTTTCGGATGATACGCTTCTTATATGGGACGGGGTTACGTTTGTCACAAAGTATTCGGCCAATCCCGTCTGGTGCGTAAGAGACTTTTTGATCAATTCCCGCTATGGCCTCGGTGAATTCATATCGAATATTAATCTGAATGAAGCCTCATTTTTAGAGATGTCACGATATTGCGAGGAAAGGGTGCCGGACGGCAAGGGAGGTTTTGAGAAACGCTTCCGGCTCGATGTCGTTATCGATTCTAACACAAAGGCCTTGGACCTACTCATTCAGCTTTCGGCTACCTTCAATGCCATGCCGGTTTATTCAGGCGGCGCCATATCTTTCAAGATAGACAAAAAACAATTACCAACTCAAGCCTTCGGCATGGGAAACATAATAAAAGACTCGTTTGTCCAGAGCTGGAAGACATTAAAAGAGATACCCAATGTCATCGAAGTTCAGTTCATGGATAAGGAGAAAGGTTATCGTCAAGAGACGGTTGCCTGCATCGATGAGGACTCGCTTATCCATGGCGAGCCCATGAGAAAGGCGCAGCTCCGGCTTTTTACGACACAAACAAGTTATGCGATCAGGTCCGGCAGGTACGCTCTTAAAGTAGCAAAGTATATTAACCGGTCCGTATCGTTTAAGGCGGGAATAGACGCGATCGCTTGCCAGGCAGGGGATATTATATCGATTTCGCACGACGTTCCGCAGTGGGGTTTCTCAGGAAGAGTGAAAGCCGGTTCCACGACTACGCTCGTTAAACTCGATAGAAGCGTCATAATCGAAGACGGAAAATCCTACAAAATTCAGGTCAGGTTTAAAGATGACACGCTCGAAGAAAAGACCGTCACTTCGCCTCAAGGGACGTTTACCGAAGTAGAGTGCGAGGCTTTTTCCCGGGCCCCGGAGGATTTCGATGTATTTTTGTTCGGTGAGCTTAATAAGGTCAAGAAAGACTTCCGTGTCGTATCAATCCAGAAAGAAGGTAATTACGAGTGCAGGATCCAGGCTTTGGAGTATAACGAAAATGTCTATGACGACTCGGATATAATCCTGCCGGAAAATAACTACTCGAGTCTTTCGGGAGAGATCCCGAGCGTCGAAAACCTACGCCTCACCGAATCTCTCGTAAAGAAACAAGACGGCACTATCGAAAACTCCATTGAAGTCTGGTTCGAAAAGCCGAGTATCGCGAGTTATTATGTTAAATCCTTTAGATACGCCAAGGTATATTTAAGCGATAACGCTGGCCAAAGCTACGCCATGAAGGGCGAGACGACCGGCACGCACTTCATGATTATTGGTGATATCGTTGACGGCGAGGAATATAAGGTCAAGGTCATATCGGTTACCGACATGGGAGAGGAAGGGGATTTCGCCTCATCTCCCGAGGCCTCGATCACGATAATCGGAAAATCCGCGCCGCCTTCGGATGTGGAGAACTTTCTCGTTAACCAGTCGCGCGACATGCTCTATTTCGGATGGACGGATATCCCTGATGTTGACGTCTGGGGTTATGAAATCCGTAGAGGCGCCGACTGGGACGGAGGTGAGTTCGTCACATTCCAGCAGGGCACGCATTACCTAACGCGAAACTTCAGGAAAGGCTACGACCAGAGCTACTGGATTAAGGCGATCGACACCTCCCGAAACTACTCCGAAAATCCGAAAGAAGCCGTCATCACGATTACGAATATCCCTTTCAGAAACATCATAGTGGAGTTTCAGGAGTATCCGGACTGGCCGGGTGTCAGGGATAATCTCGACATAAGCTTAGGGTTTTTGATGATATCAAGCGGCCAGTATGAGGGAAGCTATACGACGACTATCAGGGATATCGGGTATGTGGCGACAGCGTATCTCGGGATAGACGGGATCGTAACGATAGAGAAAGGAAGAAAATTTGACTCGGATCCATTGGCACGGTTCAACTCAAGCCCCTCATTCAGGTTTACGGGACAAGAGCTACTTTTAGCCGCGAGTTTCCAGATAAGAACCTCACAAGACAATATCACATGGACGGACTGGGAGGATTATCAGGCCGGTGACTATAACATGCGGTACTTCCAGCTTAAGATGACTCTAAAAAGAGAGAATTTGGGCGAGCAGATTATCTGCTCATCATTAGGTTACTACGGGGATCTTCCGGATGTTGATGAATATGGCCACGATATCGTAACGGACGCGGATTCCGGCAAAGGCGTTTACTTTACAAAAATCTACCATGAGGAGCCGAACGTTCATATCGAGATCAGATCCGGCGACGGTGTCTACGCGAAATTCTTGGATAAATCTACACTCGGGTTTACGGTAAAACTTTACGACGGCCAGGGAGTGGCGAAGACCGGGTCATTCGACTGGCATAGCCACGGGATATAACCATGAAGAAACTAATCGCGGAACGCGTTACTTTTATAATGAATGAAGAGGGATTCAAGGAGGGCGTCATCGTCTATAAGGTGAATGACGGAGGCGTAATCTCGCGCGAGAAGACTTTGGGAATAAAAAAGACGGATATCGGCAACCCTAAGTTTATTGAAGTTATGGATAAGATGATTAAACACGCAAAACTTCAAGAAGGCATAAATGAATAGTTTGGTATGCGCTAAATGTAAAAAAGAAATCAAACCCCTATTCGCCTACGTCGTGGTCCGGGCCGAGATAATCCTAAGAGAGCCAGCTCAAAGGCCAGTTGTTTTTACCTGTATCGAGCAATCGGAGAACTACGCCCAGAAGATTATCATGCATGACGTCTGCTGGATCGAGATCTTGAGAGAATACGGACTTAAATTACACGACATGAACGAAGTCTACAAAAAATACAAGGAAAGGATCGATAAAGATGGCCTGGGATAAACTGATACCGCAAAACGATATGCTTCTCATTAATTTTCCTCCGGCTTGCAGAGCTAATTGGGAAGCGATTGAACTTGGGACGGATCCGGCTTTACTTATAACGAATGAGAAGATTGCACCCGGGGCCGGAATAGAAGACACGAAGCTTGCTCAGATTACGACACCGGCGAAGGTTCACGGAGGAAGTTTGGTCGCTTTGGAGAGCGTTCCTGCAGGAGCAGGGGTCCTTCCTGCCGCCAATTCTCCCAATAAATTAAAGGCAGACGTAAGCGACACAAGCCCGGAGTATCTAGACGGTTTAATAGATACAGCGGTATTTCAGATTTCGGCAACGGATAGGCTGGAGCTAAAAGACGGAGGAGTGGCGACCGGTAAACTCGAGGGTGGCCTATCAAGCCCGGGAAACACCAAGTATTACGGGACTAACGGTTCTGGCGTAAAGGGCTTCTATGAAACAATACCAGTTCATCTTGACTCGATTCAGGACGGCCAGGCGCTTAGATATAACAGCGCGAACTCACGGTTTGAGAACGCGCCTCCGAGGGCCGTATACGCGTAGAGGAATTGTATGGGAAATATCGTAAGCGGTCCGCCTAAAGATTCGGGCGGTAACCCGATACCGGTAACATGGACGGACGATCCGTTAACTCAGGATGTAACGCCTGTTAAAAAGACGCATATCGTTGAGATGAGGGCATCCCTTGAGGCCTTGGACGGTCATTACCATGTGTTTAGCGGCAATAATTCGAATGCCGAGACTCCGGATGTAGCTGTTTCGTGGGCCGAGTCAAATGCTGAACTTATATTGGACGAGACGCCGCCTAAGGCAAGCCATACGAATGAAATAATAAACTTTATCAAGGCATTCAACGGTCATTATCATTACGTTCCGGCTTACGGGCTTAACTCGAACTCGTACGCGCCCGGGTTTAGCTTTGAAGACGACCCTGTAGTTGCCCTGGTCACGTGGATCAAGGCATCGGCTCATGAGGAATTGAGGACGCATTTAGAGAGTTTAGCGGCTCATACGCATATGGTCTGTTGCGAGTGCGAGTGCACGTGTACTTGTACCTGCACGTGTCACTGCGATTGTACCTGCACCTGTACGTGCCGGTGCGAGCCTGAGATGTGAGAAAGGACGAGTTATGACTTCGATATATCTTATGATGACAAATCGTTGCAACATGAACTGTTCGTATTGCTACGAGCGGGAATTTTTCAAAGACAATAAAAAGAATATAAGTCTCGAGACGGCAAGGCGGGCCGTTGACTGGCTTATAGAAAACAGGCTACCCGGCCACAAGGCTCGGCCGGATGAAGACATAAATATATGCTTTTTTGGGGGAGAGCCTATGCTTAACTGGAAGGTCATAAAAGAAACAAGCCTGTATTGCCGGGCCCTCGAAAAAGAAAAAAACATCTCAATCGGTTTGTATCTTCTTACAAATGGCTTTAAGCTTCCCGATCCTGAGGATGAGTTTTTGAAGGACATGCATGAGCTTAATCTCAAGATGCAGATCTCGCTGGACGGATGCCAGAAGGCGCACGATACCACAAGAGGAAATTTCAAGGAGATAATCGAAAACGCCAAAAAGATAATAAGCCACTGTAAGCATAACGTAATTGTCCGGATGACGGTTACTCCTCAAAACGTCCATCACGCCTACGAGAGTTTTCAGGCCATGGCAAGCCTATCATGCATTGTGAACATGATTCCGATCGTTGAAGAGGAATGGAAGGAAGACGCGGTGGAGACAGCTAGAGCTGAATTCAAAAAGATAATGAACTATTACCAGCGTCTTTCGAACTCCCGAGCCGTGCGGTTTAACATAGCCGAGGACTTGTGTGATGTTGGTTTTAGGCCGTGCCAGGCAGGAGGCACGATGACGTGTGTCACGGTAGACGGCCTAATCTATCCGTGCCACAGGTTTCAGTTTCATGATAATGCCGAGACTGAGTGGAAGATGGGAGACATCTGGAAAGGCGCCGAACGTTACGCCAGTTTTTCGGGAATATTTAAGGACTGCTACGCGTGCGATTCAAGGATCTGCCATCCGTGTCCTTCGGCATTTATCCGCTCGGGGAATAATAAAGCCCCGGAATATTACTGCAGGCTCTGTAAGGAGATTGAAGGCGTATGTTTACCTCAGGCAAAAGAGGTTAGGGAGTTTAACGAGAAACGGGTCAATGAAAAGATGCAACAAAACATCTTAAAGCTTTTAGGAGAAATAACCGAATGGTCGAAAAAGTCCTCGTAGTAAATCCGCCGGTCTTAAGTCCCCGGCCGCTTTCCGCCATGGAAGGCCTCATGGGGCCGTATGTTCTCGCGTCTTACTTAAGAGGGAAAGGGCAGGACGCGGAGATATTCGACTTTATCCAGGAGTCAAGGAAGCTGGACGGCTTTGAGGATGTCCGTGTATCGGGGATCAAGAAATGTGGCAACTTTGAAGAAGAGAGGCTTTCGAAGAGGGTTTACTATATTGGACTGAACGAGGAAAAGTATCTTAATTTTCTGAGAGCCTATAAGCCGAATGAGGTTTGGATATCATGTCTATTCACGTTTTACTGGCAAGGGGCAAAACTGGTTTATGATCTCACGAGGGAATTCAATCCGCTTATAAAGATAAAGCTCGGAGGCGCGTATCCGACGCTCGCGACAGAGCATGCCATAGAGCACTTTCCGGATGCCGAGATTATCCTTTCCAGGTCGGAAGATCCGGCAAGGTTTACGGATATCGATATAAGTCTATACAGGAAGATTCCGAGGATGTTTCCGGTTCTTACGTCTTTGGGGTGTACTTACTCATGCCGGTGGTGCGCGGTACCTTTTCTGGAAGGAAGGGCAATGAGGTTTAAGGATCCTGTTTCCGTAGTAGATGATATCGAAGAGAAGTTTTATTACGGAGTAGATACATTTAGGTTTCTTGATTCGCATCTCTTGGCCGATTACGAGAATCATTTTAAGCGCATCCTGGAAGAAATCATCCGCCGGAATATAAAAGCAGAGTTCTATTCCTACGGGGGCCTCAATCCTTTATTCGTAACACAAGAATGCTTGGAGCTCATGGCCGGGGCAGGTTTTACGAGGATACAGCTTCCGATCGAGACGATAAACGAAGAAACTTTAAAGGCTAACCGGCGGCCCGTGAATATAAAAGCATGGCTTGAATGCATAAAGAAACTTAAGAGGATATCCCACTTCGAAGTAGTTAGTTATCTACTCTGCGGCATGCCGGATCAAAACATAAAAGAAGTTTATTCTACGATTAACTTCCTTGAGGATAACGGAGTAACGCCCGCACCTTTATTCTTTACCCCGATACCGGCAACACCTTATGAAGAAAAAAGACCGCTTGAGGACCTGCATCCGTTTTTGTTTCCCTGCGCGTCTCAAAACTGCCCGGCAGAAGAACTTGAGAAAATTTGCTTAAACCATCACGCGACGGGCGAGAAGCTCGTATCGGATATGCTAAGAGGCGACAAGCACATTTACGATTCCGGGCCCTCGATACCGATCGGAGGAAGAAGATGATTCCGTTATGCCCCGAGTGCTCAAAGTTCGGCGAACCGGCGAAGCTTACGATTTCGGGAAAGAAGCTTATGTGCGAGGCATGTGGATTTAATTATCCGGATGAGTTCGAGGAGATAGAAGGCATGGTCTTAAGTAAAGGCACGATCGAGCTTAGTCCTAAGGCAGATACAACCATGTATCTTAAGGTCATAAAGAATAAGAACGCCAAGGAAGCGAGTTTCGCGTTGGTAGAAACAATGCCGCTTGAACCCTTCAAGAACAGCAAAAAAGTTAAAGAGTATTTAATAAGAGCAAATTACGAGATAAGGGTGTTTTATGAAGATGACGTTCTGGGACGCGGTAAGGCAAATAGGCCTTGAAGAGTGCGACATAATAACAGAGTACAAGGCGTGGTTTTTCTGGCACTCGAAGTCAAAGCCTGAGAAAGTGATCGGGCTATTAAGAGACGATCGTTTCGCCATGCTCGGCAAGTTCAGGTTTTATTTCGACAAGATTCTTAAGGCAACTGATAAAAAATCCCCGATTATCGAATGGGATAACTTTCTAAGGAGCCTTGATAGCGAGATCATGTCTTACAGGGGCGGAGCTGGTATCTTCGATCCCGGAATCAGGGAAAGGTTTCCTTTTGTGGCGACAACGGCTTCATACGATGTCGCGCTTATGTTTGCCAAGTTCCCGGATGCGAAGGCCGTTCATTTACCGACAGGGCCTGAGAGGAAGACTTACTGGGTGGTCGAGACAAAGCTTTTGTTAAAGGATATTTTAGGTTACCGGAATCTTGCGGATGAAGAGGTCTGGATAAATGAAACTCATTACAAAACCGCGAAGGTAAAGATTCAATGCAAAGAGTCGAGTTCGAAGTAAAGTCAGGAGAACGTATCGAGGTTCACGAAGTCGATAACCTAAACAAGAATATCTTTGTGTGCCCAGCTCAGGACTTTGAGGAGAGAATTTGGGCTAAGGGCAAAAAGGTCGCAAGATATAAAGTTATTGTCGATTACGAGGTAACGCCAATTATGGAGGAGGTAGAAAATGGCAAAAGTAATAGCGCATGAAACGATTACGGTTGATAGCGTAGTTAAGAGCCTTACGCCAGCAAAATATAACCCGCCCGAAGGAACACCCGCTACTTTCGCGCTTGTTCACGCGGAGGATGGGCCGATGAGGTATTACGTAAACGGCCAAAACCCCACGCCGGAAGAAGGTGTTCTTTTTGAGGACGGGGACATAGTCGAGCTTCCCTCGATTTACCATATAAGGGATTTTAGGGTCATAAAGTCGGGAGCAGATGCCGGGAAACTTACGGTAACCTACGAAGGTTAAGGGGGTAACATGGAAAGACTTCATTTAAAGCACCTGAAATCATCAAGGATCATAAAAAGGGTCACGGAGATAACCACAGAAGGCGGGCTTCCTAAGACCGGACAGAACATGATTTATTATCCAGGGGATGATGGCCAGTATCAGATGGGCTATCCCATAGGCGGAGGCCAACGCTTTATCGATAACGGAGACGGCACGATTGTGGATACGGTTACGGGCCTTATGTGGATAAAGAATCCATCCGAAGTGGGTTTAAGTTCTCCCATGTATTGGTACGACGCCATAATGGCATGCGAGAATCTCAACTTCGCAGGCCATGAGGATTGGCGCATGCCTAATATAAACGAGCTAATGTCAATCGTGGATCACTCAAGGTACGATCCTGCTTGGGATACGATGATTTTTCCATATCCCCCTGATACATGGACGCCTTTTTGGTCATCGACCACATGCGCGCCGTGGCCGGATGGCGCGTGGGCAATGTACGCATATGACGGTTACAAGACAGTGTGGGGTAAACCTTGGGACATGTGTTACGTAAGACCGGTCCGTGGCGGCCAGGCTTAAATAAAGGGGAGGAATACCATGCCAGATATAAAGATAACGATAGAATTTAAAGACGGCAAAAAGATTGTAACGCATCCGGATGGCTCCATAAAAGAATTTACGAAGGCCGACTCCGAGAAACAAAAAGAATACCTTACGAGGATGCGCGGGGATCTCGACCGGCAGATCGCTCATGTTGATGAGGACATAACCAATATCGAAAACAGCAAAAAGGCAAAAGTGTGATGGAACAGGTGACTTTATATCTTCCGTGGGTCGCGGTTATAGCTTCTCTCGGGGTTTCGGGAACGATACTCAGGATATCGATAAGCGTTGCCAAAGAAGCCGCGGACAGGCAGAGCGAAATCGACAAAAAAATAGAAGATACGAAAAAAAACGTCGAACTCAAATTCGTTGATAAGGACGTCTGTAAAGTGCTTCATAAAAGTCTTGACGCTAACATGGAAGATATAAAAAAGAAGATAGATTGTATTCCGTCCATCAAGGTGGGTGTGGACCTTCTTCTTAAGAAAAATGGTATCAAGTTGGAATAAGATGGAAAAGTTTTCATTCCTGAAATTCTTCGGAAGCTTCTTTCAGGTGCTTCCGTGGATTAAGACGATACGGATTTTCCTGGGTATACTGGGCATAAGTTTCATAGGGCTTACGATTTACAGGGCCTATTTCATGCCTACCAAGAAAGAAGTGACTCATATAGTAGCAGAGAGCGGGTCGCACGTTACGTATCAGGCCAGTAAAGAGAAAAAAGGCATCTCGGTGAATCCCTTTGTCGAAGGATACGGCTTCGCAGAAACCGACAAACGGGTAGGCGCCGGG